>Ga0209212_1000932_pt1 | contig 52244 bp, 48 predicted proteins | sample RifGroC2_FD_183996 | JGI IMG/M metagenome (GOLD analysis project Ga0209212, IMG submission 183996) | Groundwater microbial communities from Rifle, Colorado, USA - Groundwater C2 (SPAdes) (version 2) | ecosystem: Environmental > Aquatic > Deep subsurface > Groundwater | place: Rifle, Colorado...
TCGCCTTTTCGGGAAGGATGGTTTCGAGCAGTTCCCGCAGTTTGGGGATATCCCACTGTTTATTGCCCAGGTCATAGATAAGCTGTCCCACGGTCTCTTCAGGGTTTACCTTGAAGAATTCATAAAAGGAACGGCTGACCTTGACCACCCGGAGATCCTGATCCAGAGAAATCAAGGGTTCACGCACAGTGTTGATGACGCTTTCAGCGAATTCACTGACTTCATCTGCGGTTATTTTTATGATCTCCAGTTCTTTGCGGGTATTTTCCAGCCCATTTTCTATGTCCCTGCGCTCGGTGATGTCCTCAATTGCCAGGAGGATGATCCGTTCCTTTCCCTGCATTCTTTGAATTTGGCGGGCATTCAAAAGCATGGTGCGCCTGCCTATGGTTGCAAAATCGTGTTCAACCTCATAGTTATCAAAGCTCGCCTTTTCGGGAAGGATGGTTTCGAGCAGTTCCCGCAGTTTGGGGATATCCCACTGTTTATTGCCCAGGTCATAGATAAGCTGTCCCACGGTCTCTTCAGGGTTTACCTTGAAGAATTCATAAAATGATCGGCTGGAGGAGACCACCCGGAGATCCTGATCCAGAGAAATCAAGGGTTCACGCACAGTATTGATGACGCTCTCGGCAAATTCACTGACTTCATCTGCGGTTATTTTTATGATCTCCAGTTCTTTGCGGGTATTTTCCAGCCCATTTTCTATCTCCCTGCGGGTGGCATCTGTCTGGTTAAGCGAGCGCGCCGTTACCAAAATCCCAATAACCAAAACAATTGTGTACGTCACTGCCATGAGCGAGATGCCAAAGGTCGTATCGTACAACCCGGCTCGCTCCCCCATAAGACCGATCCAGCCCAGTACCACCGGAACGATGAGGGCGATGGGCAGCATGCGGAGGGTCAGAAGACCCGCATTGCCACTGTTATTAATTATCGCCATCAGTCCAATCTCAGATTGTGCGAAAAGCATGGACAGGCACAGGACGGTAAAGGCTGCGCCCGTTTGAACCGGCATAAGCGTGTAGTCTAAAATGCCGAACAGTACCTTCGCACCATAAAAGTGGCCCACCACAGCCAACACAGCGATCACACAGGCGGAGATGATCAGGTACTGGGCAGGGTGACGACCCTGGCGTGTTTCCCGATCCATAAGCAACAGGCCGATACCGACCAGAAGAAAATTCAAGGCGGTATTTGGACCCATCCGGCCGGGGCTAAAGGTGCCAAAGGCGCCCACCGGTTCCTTGAACAAAAGTTGGTCAATCCCAAGATTCCAGCCGAACAGGTATTGGCTGAGTGTAAGCAGACCGATCAAAGCCACTACGACAGCGCAAGCCTGTTTCAGGCTCTGAATGCGCCGGTCAGTCGGGTCAATCAACGCCAGCCTCAGCGACACACCAGCCAGCAAAAACCCGACCGCAGCGTTGGCCTTTACCGAGAATGCGCCCAGTAAAAAGGTCTTCAATGCGGTAATGTCAAAGATCCAACCCAGGAGTACCAGGCAGCCGAAGAGCACGACAGCAAGGCTCCCAGCTCGCGCCAGGGATCTTAATTGCGAATTAAGGCGAACGACAGGATCTATGTTTCTATTGGGTATGGCTGACCTCTTTTAAAGCTCAAATAGCTTGCGGGTCATGTTGACGAAGGTGCGAGCTGCACTCCCTTTTGTGTGTTAATTCTACCATAGGATGGCGCAGGGTTTCGTGTACTCCTGGCCGAGCGGGAACCCCCTCCGCCTTCGGCACCTCCCATCTCAGACCTGACAGGTTTCATCGTGACCCGGATCGATTGTAAGTTCGTGCATCAGATCTCCCATCCCAGACCTGACAGGTTTTCACCGTGACTCGGATCAATCGTAAGTCCGTGCATCCAAGTCTGGCCGGTTGATAGGACTTCCACGGAAACCTGTCAGGTTTTTCTTCGACCTAAAAGGTTTCATCGTGACTTGAATCGTATCTACTTACCATATCAGATTTTGTCACTGCGAGCGCAGCGTGGCAGTCTCCTCTCCGGCAAGGGGATTGCCACCCCAAAAAGCATCGGGGTCTTCGGCGTCGCAGGGAGGACACGATAAGCCAGTGCGTATGTGCTCCTCGCAAAGACAGAAGATAGAGCTTTTTTGCATTGAACAGCAGCGTTCTGCCACTGTGGAATTAATCGCAATTATGGACGTGAGTAGATACCTTGAATCAATCATAAGTCCGTGCATCCAAGTCTAGCCGGTTGATCAAACTTCCACGGAAACCTGTCAGGTTTTCAAGAGGATCAACCGACATACCCCCACAACCCAATTGCCCTCGCGCCTCCCAAAGCCTGGCAGCATAACCACTCCTGCCTCCCCCAAATTCAACGCCTTCTGAATTTGGGGGAGGTGCCCCGAAGGGGCGGAGGGGGTTTACTCCCCACCCCTGGGGGATACTTCCCAATCTACCCCCACATCTGGCACACCCGCGCGGGCGGGTCTATATTACTCCCTTAAAAATCGGAATTGGGTCTTGTAATTTTAGAATATATGTTCTATTATATCCCTGGCAAGAGTCGCCCCCGGAATGCGACTCTTGCCGGTTGTTTTAAGGGGGCGGCTCATGCCAGGACGAAGCGGCCATCGCACAGCATAGCATCCCCTGCGGGGGACAGGCCGCCAAAATGACAAGGAGTTAACATGCCTGAAAAAACTCTGGCCGGGCAGGCTTCCAGCCGGTGCCGGCTGGACCCCAAAGGCTGCAATGACCTGGCCGCCCTCAAAGAGAAGGTGGCCAACCTGGAGGCGGATGTGCTGACCAATACGCGCGAGATCCGCAACCTGATCGAACTGGCCGCCCAGATCAAGCTGCTCATGTCCCTGGCCATCGGCGGGGGAGCCATGTCGCTGCTCAACCTGGTCCTGTTCTTTCTCAACAATATTCACTGACCTTGAAAGGACTTAACATGCCAACCCTTTTAGAACGCCTGCGCTCATTTGCAAACCCCGCCACACCACGCCCCACATTAACCGTAGTGGAAACCGACACCAATTTCTACACCGGCACATCCACCGCCGCCGACCTGTTCCGTGATCGCCTGGACTATGACCGCCTCACTATCCTGGCTGAAGCCTTGCGCGCATGGAGGACCAACCCCATTGCGCGCTGGATCGTGCAGCTCACCAATGTCTTTATCCTGGGCACGGGTATGGAATGGGAGTGTACGAACAAACGTTCCAGTAAATTCCTCAAGGAATTTTGGGAACACCCGCTCAACCAGCTTGCTCTCCAACTTCCCAAGTGGCTCGACGAACAGACCCGGTCCGGAGATCTCTTTCTCCTGTTCTCAGTGGACGCCGCCGGCATGTCCTACGTGCGCGCCGTCCCTTCCGAGCGCATCAAAGAGATCCAATCCAAAGAGAACGATTACCAGCAGGAAACCTTTTTCATCCAGGACGACTTGAACGCATCCCCCTGGCCGGCCTACAACCCCGCCGAACCGCAGACGACTTTCATGCTGCACTTCCCCATCAACCAGCCCGTAGGCTGCCAGTTCGGGGAGAGTGACCTGTCCCCCCTGCTCCCATGGATCGGACGGCTATCCACCATCGTTTCAGACCGCGTCACCCTGAACCATGTGCGCTCGATGATCAGCTTTGTTATGCAAGGCAAGTTCATGGACCCGGCTTCAAAGCAGAAAAGGCAGCGTGAGATCGAGCTCCATCCTCCCAAGCAGGGATCGGTTCTGGTGACGGACGAGACCGAGGTTTGGAGTGTGTTGTCTGCCAAGCTGGATAGTTCGGATGCGAAAGAAGACATCCTGGCCGTCAAGAAGATGATCGCCGTCGGCGTAGGCGTACCCTTGCACTACCTGGCCGAACCCGAAAGCTCCACCCGCACCACAGCCGAAGCCGCCGGCACACCCACTTTCAAGCGCTTCGATGACCGCCAAAGACAATTCAAGCACACCGTCTTGACCATCCTGCAAATTGCCCTGGCTGTTCGCCGGCACACGGACAAGAGCCTGCCGGCCGCACCGGAGATCGTGATCAACGCCGGAGATATTACAGAACGGGATAACAGCCTGCTCTCCCTGGCGGCTGCACGCGTGGAACCTGCCCTCGCTGATCTCTATGACAGAAAGTTGATTGAAGAGCCGGAGTATCTACGGATTTTCTACCGCATGATCGGAGAATTACTGGACGAAGAAAAGATACCCACCTCCGGTTTGCGCAAAGACATCAACAAACCCACCGGCACCGGCCAGATCGCCGATCAGCCCACACCCGAAGACCAGGAACCCCAAGAGGACACACCCGAATGATCCTGTTCTTCCCACCCCATGTTCTTCTTCGTGTCTTTGTGCCTTAGTGGTTAATATATTTTTCCCTCAATAAAGGAGTAACCCATGCCAGAACAATTCCTTTCCCAACCCTATCTTTCCAATGCTTCTCTTCCCCCCATTTTAGGTTTTCAAAATGGGGGGATCGAGGGGGGCAAAGCAGACATGCTCAGCAAGATCGAATCGGGAGAGATCGACCACCTCGACTTTCAGGCCGTGGTTTTCAAAGGTGGCAAGAACAGAAACTTCTATCGCTTCCCCGATGCGGAAATGTCCTCTTTCGCCGCCACATACGAAGGCCGTCCCTTCCTGCGCAACCATGACGAGTATGACATTGACGCCAGGGATGGCACGATCCTGCGCTCGTTTTACCTGATGGGTGAATTATGCCAGGACATTCGCCTCACTACACGCAAAGGCATGATCTCCCTGCTCGAAGGCCAGATCGACCGCTTTTCCATCGGCTGGTTCTTCGACAAGGTTACCTGCTCCGTCTGCACCCAGGACTTCCGCACCTGCCACCACTGGCCAGGACGTGAATACACCGTGTCACATGACAACGTGCAAACAAATGTTCTATGTGAAGTCATCTTCTCAGGTCTCTCCGGCAAGGAAACATCCGCCGTTAATGTCCCCGCCGTTGAAGGCACATCCATCCTGGCCAACCTCAAGGCCAATACCGTAGGGGCTGGGTCTCCCAGCCCAACAACGTCCCGGCGTACTTCCGGGAAGGAGAAAGAATCAATGACCGCACCAATCTTAAGCACCACACCGCAAGACCCGCCAGCCGACAATATGCCGGCACAGACCACAGAGGGAGCGAAGTTACTCGCGCAACAATGTGGTTTCGTTCTGACCGCCGCCCTCAATGCCTCCAACCTGCCCGAACTCACCCGGGCACGCATCAAGCGCCAATTCGACGGCCAGGTCTTCCAGCTTGCCACTCTCGACGCCGAGATCGAAGCCGCGCGCACAGAGGTAGCCAGCCTTTCTGCAGCCAGCCTGGTACAGGGACCAGCGCGCATATCTGGCATGGCCGCCAGCGCAGATCAGGTCTCCGCCGCAGTGGATGATCTGCTTGGCGCACCCCGCTCAGCCGGCCAGGAGAACCTCAAGCCCGCCCGCTTGTCCGGCATCCGTGAGCTCTACCTGCTCACCACTGGAGATTATGAACTCCACGGCGGATTTTATCCGGAGCGGGCATCTCTGGCCACCACCTCAGACTTCTCCGGCCTGGTCAAGAACGCTCTCAACAAGGTGGTTGCCCGCCAGTGGGAAGCCCTGGGACGTGCCGGTTATGACTGGTGGCAGTCCATCGTCAAGGTCGAGCACTTCGAGAGCCTGAACGACATCACCGGTATTCTTACCGGCACAGTCGGGGCATTATCCACCGTCGCAGAACAGGGCGAGTACACCGAACTGCCCATCGGTGACAGCCCCGAGACCGCTTCCTTCACCAAGTACGGCAATTACATCCCGCTCACATTGGAGTTGATTGACCGTGACGAGACCCGCAAGCTCAAGCAGTACCCCATCGAGCTTGCCAACGCAGGCATCCGAAACATCTCAAAGCTGATTGCAGCCGTGTTCACCGACAATGCGGCCATTGGGCCGACTATGGCAGACACCGGCGCTTTGTTCAATACCACCGCAGTCACCACCCTCGGCGGGCACAAGAACCTGCTCACCACCGCTCTGACAGCCGCCGAATGGGATGTGGTTGCAGCCGCCATGTACAACCAGCCCATGCTCATCAAACAGGCCGCCGGGTACTATGGCACAGGTTCGAAGATGGCAGTCGAGCCCCGTTTCTGTCTGGTACCGCGCGCTCTCCGCAAGGCCGCCTTCGATGCCTTCCTGAACGCCTGGGATGTGACCGACAACAAGCACAGCGAGAATCTGCTCAAGGGCAATGTGGTGCCGTTGGTTGTGCCCGAATGGACAGACGCCACCGATTGGGCGGCAGTCGCAGATCCCGCCATCGTGCCAGGCATCGTACTGGGCGAACGCTTTGGCATCAAGCCGGAGATCTTCATCGCCAACCGTGAGACCGACCCCGCCGTGTTCATGAATGACGAACACCGCCTCAAGGTTCGCCACTTCCTGGCCGTCCTGGTCCAGGACTTCCGACCGTTGCATAAGAGCAACGTCTAATCGTAGGGGCAGGGTTTCCCTGCCCATCTTTCCTTCGTACCTACGTCCCGGCCTCTTTTTCCGGGATTGTGGTTACAAATTCTTTCAACAGGAGAATAGATCATGATCCATAACACGCACGTTTCCCAATTCATCCCACCCACCGCTTTTCATCCGGTCACCGGCACATTCACCTGGGTAGCCGGCGCAGTGGCCGGAACCATCGCCATGAACCGCGCCGCCGCCAATGAGACTTCGGTCATCAACATCCCCATCCTCATCCCCTCCAATTCGATTGCCCTGCAAGGCGCAAAACTGGTCAGCATCGAAATCGATTATGAGTTCTTCACCGCAGAACCGACCTCCTTAACCCCAGTCATCAACAAGGTCACGCGCGGCGTAGACACCGCAGTCGCAGTCGTGGCCGCCCAGGCCTTCTCCCAATCCCCCACCGCCGCCAACAGCAAGACCGTTGATCAACACCGCCTGACTTTGACCCTGACCACACCCATCTGGGTTGACAATGATGAGTACGTCCTGGTCGAACTCTCACTGGTTGCCGGCGCAGGTGGCAACACCGCCAAGTTCCTCGGCGCAGTGGCAAACTTCACCCTTCGAGTTTAAAGGCTAAACCTCCTGGCCTTTATTCCAGGCGGGAGGGACGCTCACCCTCCCGCCTTCCCCCCAAAGGTTCTTCTTAGTGTCTTCGTGCCTTTGTGGTTACAAATTCTTTCAACAAGGAGATCACCCATGAAAGACCGCGCACGCATGATCATCGCTTTACTGGCAGGCATCCTCTTCATCGTCCTGAACGCCATCTTCCCAGACCTGCCCTTCACCGAAAACCAGACCATTGTATTTGTCGGGTTGATCGGTGCTTACATTCTTGGCGAAGGTCTGGAAGGCCAAAGACTTGCAGATAATTTCAGGTTAGTCCTGCGCTCAAATAAATTCCATGCGCTGGTGGCAGGGCTGTTAATAGTGACTGTACGATCATTTCTGCCAAACTTTCCCCTGTCAGAAGCACAACTTGCCGAACTTGTTTCCATCCTGGCCGTTCTCATCGTGGGTGCAGGAGTGCAGGGAGCTATAGATAATGCCGGCCAACCAAAGGGTTAAAGGGATTGTTACAAACCATCCCTATTTATCCCGCCCCGCCAACCGTAAGCCGATCAACTGCAACCAGGACCATGAATCCATTGCCAAGGACATCGCTCTCAAATATGGTGGTGACGTGCTGATTTGGGAATACGATCCACAATCCAATTCCCTGTTCGTCATGTTCACCAATCACCGTAAGTTTAGATTGTTTTTTTCGCAGATCCCCGAAAGGGGAGAGGAGATTTCAAATGACTAAGAGAAAAGATAATTCACAGGTAGGGGCGGGGTTACCCCGCCCGGCAACGTCCCGGCGTACTTCCATTCCATCCCTCAATTCAAAATTCGAGGCCGTTGTCAAGGATTATGAACACCAATTCAAAGGCGAAGTCCTGCGTTGGCGGCTGAATAAAGGTGAAAACGAGTTGATCATTTTATTCGTGGATGGCCGCAAGTTCCATTTCCTGCTGCCCGTTGCCTGGATAAAGGCATAAACCCATGTCCGCCCGAGTAGTGGCGGATCATTGACCCGCCCAGACTTAAGGAAGATGTAATATGTTTGACGGTCAAAACTGGTACTCCATGAAAGATGGAAACGCCACAGCAAGGAACTTTTTTGATAAACATTATTCACGCCATTTTTATCAGGATGGCCGCAGACCAAAATTGTTTGTTGGTCCTGGCGAGAAAATGGTGCTAATGACTTCTGATTTTAAGGCTCTTTTCATTTGGAGAAAATTCATTAGCAAGAATGGGCAAAAAGGAATAAACTGTGCCGTCTTCCGAAATGAAAGTTATATGCTTTCAAGTACATTGATTTTGGAAGCTGAAAAGCTGGCATGGGATAAATGGCCGATGGAACGTTTATATACCTACGTGAATCCAAGAAAAATAACTTCCACAAATCCGGGCTATTGTTTCCTAAAAGCTGGCTGGCGTAAATGCGGAATAACGAAGGCCAAAAAATTAATAATACTAGAGAAAGAATTTGAATAAATGAATATTCCAATTAAGACGCTATTGAAGTTCTTCCCCAAAAGTTCTTTCTTTGTGTCTTGGTGTCTTGGTGGTAAATTTTTTTCGTCCATCGTATATCGTCAACCGACTAACAGGAGGTTCCCATGTCTGCAATCGCCGCATATAGAACAAAAATTCTCGCCCTGCTGGATGACCCTACCATACAGCGCTTCACCAGCGCGCAGATCGATGCTGCCCTGGTCTACGCAGTCGAAGAATATTCCCGCTGCAAACCCCTCGTCCGCTCTTACTCACTGGACAGCACCGGAGCACAGCGCATCACGTTACCGGCTGACTTTTCTTCCTTCTCAATTGTCAGGGTTGAATGGGTCAGGGATGACTTCCACACCGATGAAGTCCCGTTCTATACCTACATGCAGGACGAGCAATGGATCCTCGAAACTTGTAATGTGACAATTCCCCTGGGTGAAGTTCTAGCGCTCACCTATTACTGCATGCACACCATCGATGGACTTGCATCGGCAGCCGGTACGACCATACCGGACACAGACGAAGACCTGGTAGTGTTGGGGGCAGCCGGTGAAGCCGCGCGCTCAAGAGCCATCTCCAAAACCGAGAGCAACAACCTCAACCCTGCTGAAGCTGAGCAGCTCACCGCCTTTGCACTCAGCATGTTGCACAAGTTCGAGCGCTCCCTCGGCAGGTATGAGACCGGCTACCAGACCGCCAGTTGGAACGACACCAGCATTGACAAGGCCTATTAGATTATCCTGGATAAATTTGATGGTGGGACAAAATAGCGCAGATCCAGCTGGTGATATCGAACCTTTTAGCCCATAAATGGGGCAGAAAAGGAAATCCGAAGATCCTTTTTTGCCCCAAGTGGGACGATTTATTAACAAGGTGAAACATGATCTCAGTAGGGGCGGGGTTTCCCCGCCCTGATTTATTGGGCAATTATATTCTTGACAAACCCAATTTTGTCCTTCTTTGTGCCTTTGTGTCCTGGTGGTTAAATCTTTCCCGTCCTGTTTTATTGTTCCTCGTTGTTTTCTCATTTTGTCCTTCTTCGTGTCTTTGTGGTTAAATCTTTCTTGTTGAAACGGAGTTCCCATGATCTCAGTTAACGCCAACCTCTTAGCCGCCTCCGAAAAAGGCACCGGCATACCCATCTTCACCATCGAACTATTCCACTATCTCCCAGGTGGATGGATCAGCTCAGGCAGCTTCGATGTGATCCAGGCCAAACTTACCCGCCTCAAGTACACCATCCGCGTGCATGAAAACTTGGTGGGAGATCCTTACATTCTGACCACCGCAGGCGCACCCTACGCCATCACGGTCAGGCGTGGCTTGAACGTGGCTGGAACAGACTATACCTACACATCCAGGAAGTATTTTGTTTCGGTCGCTTCCTACCTGGCCAACGAAGGCTACACCGAATTGATAGCGGACTTGCTGCCAGCCATTGCCATCAGGGGCATCGCCGCAGACGTGGCCGCCGCCACGGTCATTGACAATGCTCTCACTTCGGTTCTGGTCACGGATTATGCCCAGGACAACACACGCGATTGTTGGTACACCTGGCAGTTCTATCCCACCACCAAGACCCTCGACCTGTTCGACGCGCGCAGTCTCTCGCCTCTGTTGGCAACCAAATACTTTGCCTACCTGTTCCCCAGGTCAACCGGATTGTATGTCTACAATGTCCCTTCCAACTTCGAGAACGGGGAAGATGGCGCCTACATCCCCTTTTCCCATGCCCGCGTCAAGTCTGTGGTTGCATCCGACAAGTATCTTAACCTTTCCTGGGTGAGTGAGACCGGCAAGAATTACATGACGCGTGCCGCCGAATATGCCTATCATTATCTGGGCTTTATTGCAGACGCAGTTAATCCCATCACGGTAGGGAACTTCACAGAATGGGGACAGGTCTTCACCCGCCACACCTACGAGATCCACCAGAGACCCGACTTCCGATTGGAGCAAGGCGATCTGCTTACCCTGTCATTGGATGATTATGGTCATGTGCGCTGCATTGAACTGACGGAGATTTACAAGACCGGCAAAAATCCGGAATGGACGCAGATCATCACGCAGCTACCCCATCACCCACAAGCCGGTTCAGCCAGGATAGGCGATTTCCCCGACAATCCGGAACCCAAACCCACCGCCTCAAACGTACTGCTCGCCACCGGCAACTTCACCCAATTGCTCAGTCCCGCAGATTCGGATGTTCAAGCCGCCATGGACACGATTGACAATCTGGCCTACTTCCTCAAGATGGCCAATGGTGGCATCATAGGACAGACCGCCGGACCGCAGATCAAATTCGATGACACCCAAAATGAACTTGAGATTTCAAATGCAAACGTCGGCATCGGCACACCTTCACCAGACACTTTACTGCACTTACTCTCGGCAGTCTCAGCCGAACCTACCATCAAACTTGAGAACACCAATGCGGATAATAATGCCCCAAGTCTATATTTCTATAAGAATTCAGCCAGCCCATTGAATGCAGACTATATCGGTTTTCTCTCTTTTTACGGCAAGGATGATGCAGGTACTATACTCCGTCATGCTTTGATCAGTGTTCAAATGGCGGACGCTTCCGCCGGTGCAACGGTTACAAGACTGACGATCAAGGGCATGGTCAGTGGGGTGGACACAGCCGCTTTTACGATTGTAAATGGCAAGGTCGGCATCAACACAACAGCACCCGCCGCCCAACTCGCCATCAATGGCGGCCTGCACGTGGGCGGAGACAGTGACCCAGGCGACAATAATCTCCTGGTGGATGGGACTTTACAAACTACCGGGGACATTCTCATCGATGTAACTGCCAATGCCGTCTTTCGCTTCCTGATTTCCAGTGTGGAACAGGGAGCATTTTACTGTCTGACCACAGATGATAATTTCAACATCCGCGCCACCAAAGCCACAGGCAAATTGACTTTCAGGACCGGCGGAAGTACGGTCAGGATGACCATCGATGCAGCCGGTAAAGTAGGAATTGCAGACGCCGCTCCTGCAGAAATGTTGGATGTGACCGGCAATGCCAATGTGACCGGTGTCTACAAGGTGGATGATGTGCAGGTGGTCGGCAACCAGGGAGCAGCAGTCGCCAACGCCACGGATGCAGCTTCCGTCATCGCCCGCCTGAATGATCTCCTGGCTCGTCTTCGCACGCATGGGTTGATCGCTACCTAAGCACTGACCAGCCCTGACGCGGGTTCGTAACCCTCACAGCCCGTCCCTTTGCCCCCCTCCTCAAACGTGGGGCACGGGGCGGGCTTGTGTTTCGGGACTTGGCGCGGCTCAGGCCAAGGGCACGGGCGGGTTTTGAAGGTGCTTAACTCGCTCCCCTGCGACCTCCCGCCAAAAGCATGCGGGATCTGCGACCGCCAAAAGCATGCGGGACCTAAGGCGGGCATCCTGCTTACTAAACCCCGCCACAACCTGCGGGACAATGCTATAATCCCGTATGTCTCAGACGGGATAATCCCGTATGTTCCTGACGGGATAATCCCGTCAGGTTTTGACAGAATAAGGTTGATGGTTGCCCGCATTACGGGCAGCAGAGGGAGTGCATGAGATGAGAAGTGGAGATCACAGCGGCATGAAGGCCATTCTTTTATTCCTGGTTGGGGTTCTGATACTCTTTTCGATCGGATACTACATCAATAAGGGTGTATGCGATGCCAAGACAAGCGACATTGGCTTCGCCCACCGCTTCTCGATCATGGGGAATTGTCAAATTGAGATCACACCCGGGCATTGGATCCCCCTCGATAATTACTATTTCCAGCAGCAATAGGAATAAGGATGTTGGGTTTCGCTGGATCATGGGCAGGGTAGGGTCATAGTTGATTCGCTCCCCTGCCTCCTGTGGAGACCTTCGGCGGGCAATATGCTTACTCTTCTACTCATCATTCGAAGATATCCAGATAATTCTTGTAATAGTAAAGTTGGCCGTATTTAAGATCTGGATCTTTCTTTTGTAGAATGCCTTGATCGATGAAGCGTTCAATAACTTTTTGTGCTCCAGGTATGGAAAATCCTGTCCATTTACTTATTGTGGAGATACTTACAATAGGTTGTATAAAAAGATTGGGTAAGACAACAGCAGCGCTCTCTGCAGCGCGCTTGCCTAGACCAGCCATCTTTACAAGGTCTTGTTCCCGCAGTTTAGTGATCTTCGCAACAGTTTCAACGGCTTCTCCTGCGATTTCAATTACACCATCCAGGAAAAATTCAATCCATTTGTCAACCAACCCATTATGGTAATCTTCCAGGCGGTTGATATAAATCTCTTTATGCTTCTTAAAATAACTGGATAGATACAATACAGGCTCTTCCAGGTATCCGACCTGCCATAAATAAAAGGTAATTAACATTCGACCCGTTCGGCCATTTCCGTCAAGGAAAGGGTGAATGATCTCGAACTGTGAATGAATTAACGCAGCTTTGATAATGGGAGGAACCATGTCTTTGGAATGGATGAAATCTTCGAGTTGCGCCAGTGATGTTTTCATCACCTCCACTGGAGGTGGAACAAACCGGGCATTATCCGGCCGAGTGCCGTCCAACCAGTTCTGACTGGTGCGAAATTTCCCCGGATTTGAAAACTGGGTAACCCGGGCTTGATCCATTAACTCCTTATGAAGCTCACGGATGAATCGCAAAGAGATCGGGAATTTATCTTCTTTTACCCGTTGCATTCCAAATTTTAATGCCTTGATGTAGTGCAAAATATCATCTACATCTGGTGAAACAGCTTCTCTGGATTTGACTTCTGCTTCGATTGCATCTATCATGGTTGCTTTGGTACCTTCGATTTGACTGGAAGCAGCAGCATCTTTCCGCAGATACATAAGGAGGAAGAAATATAAATCCGGTAATAATCGGGTTATTCCATCCAGCTTACCGAGAAGTCTTACCGCTTCAAGGCTCTTTTGAATCACAGTTGCCTCAAAATGATAACCACCCACTGGGGGAAAAGGACCAGGGATGAACGCCGTGAACCCACCTGGTTGAGGTTGGAAATTACCGATCATGTATTTTTTTGTCATTTTGTTTATATCTCACAGGCAAATATTAACCAAGTATAGCAGATAGTTTATATTCATTCAAGCAATAGAAACAAGTATTCCAGTAAGTAAGCAGGTTGGGTTGAGCGGGTCTGACAATGGAAATGCCATCTCACAGAAGAGCGCATCGTACCCGCCCGTAGGGCATGCAGGGTGAAACCCAACATTCGGGCTTTATTGGGCGGTTTCCAATTTTATTTGTTCTCTGGTAAGTATTGATAAAGTTTCAGGAAGCAGGATCTTTCGGATCTGTTGAAACTTGTTATTGGGCAAAAGTGTATTCAGATCTTCATTGATTATTGTTTGGTTACCATGTTCTTTTATAAAATCGATTAATTTTCTGAAATAATCCTTTGGTTCAAGTCTGGTTCTTTCCTGGATAACAGGTGTGTGGTAGGAATACCCGTGGATAAAAAAGTTGTGGATATCGTAAATATCTCTTCCAGCAATGGTCTGATGCAATTCAAATCGGTCTGTAACCGCTACCAATTTATTGGCAAACATCGTTTCTATAGTCTGGCTATTCATCAGCCGGTCAACTTCTGTAAAGTACTGTACTTTGTATTGGTTGGCATTAACCACCAGATTGCTGCCACTTATTTTCATGCTGTTACGCTTACCCGGATCGTTAGGATAACGCAATTGAAAAAACAAGACCTTATCAAACTCTCCGGAAATTTTTAACCCCAGGTAGTCAAATACCTGGTGAAATTCATTCCGTAAAATAATTTCATCTGCATTTTTCAAAACATCAAAATCCAAATCGACTGAGTACCGATCCAAATATCCAAGCATATTGGCGCAGGTACCGCCCTTGAAAGCCAGGTTATGGGCAAGCACAGGTCGGTCAATAATTTCCATTAAGAGCCTGTTTAGATAGGACTTATGAAGGATATCTTCTGGTCTTAATTCCAGCATGGATAACCTACTTCTTTTTGAATAAATTTAACATTTTTAAAGTCAATGCTTTCGGGAACGTCAAAATGGTATTTGGGGTTGAAATACAGCATATCCGCTACTGCCCTTTCGGTGGAGGCTACAAAAACTCCGTTTTGATTTAATATCCCGATGGGGTTATAAAGATATTCTTCCTTGAGCTGCCTGAATAGAAACGAAAAATTTTCCACCGATATTTTCTTGGGAAGGGTACTGACAAAAGTATATGCATAGGTAGCCTGGGCAATAATTCCCGCTTTAGCCAATACCGATTCGGTGCTCAAGTAGGTGTATCTGTGAATGATGGCTTTGCCCAGGTCCAGCGGATCCAGTTGTGAAAGGGGAACTGTGGAATACAACCCTTTATAAATAGATACCAGCACCCCTTTTTGAACATAGCGCTTGATGGTGGTATAAAGGGTGTTTTTATTGGTGATATTCCATAGAAGAGCCAGATCATTGCTATGATATATTTTGCGGTCCAGCTTGATAAGTTCACTTATTCTGTACATATATGTACAGAATAATACAATTAAACAGACTTGTCAAGAGGAGCCTGATGGCAACACAGCGTACCTTTCTCCATGAGAAAGTAGTAAGCAGGCTGGGTTGAGCGAAACCCCCTCCCAACCCTCCCCCAAATCCGAAAATCAGGGCTTTGTTGGGAATCACCTGGGTGTATACCCTAAACAAAGTTTTTTTAAAAATCCAGAAAGACCGAGATCCTAAAAATTTCGAGAAAAAATTTTCAAGAAGACCGAGATCCTATAGTTTATACCTGATCTGAAAATAAATCGCCAGAACTTATGTTCTGGCACGTTCTGGGCAAGATAAATGGGGATTGATAATTCTTAGGAAAAGGATAGGAAATTTTTAAAGACCCAAAGTTTGAATTTTTTTAGAATGATAGTGTGTTGTTGCTATTCAAGATTATTAATCATATACTATACTTAATGTTGAAGTGGTATTTAAGTCAAATTGGTTCTATGCTAGGGGAATAATTATTGTGGAATAAAAATTATGGACAAGAAAAAAAATAAACTGGCTAGAGAAACTGCTAGTGTAATTTCTAATAATAATTCTCCAGAAAAGAAGCGAGCAAATTTAGTTGCTAGACCTATTCGAGTGGCTTTTATTCTCCACGACAATCTTCAATCTGAAAATCTATTGGTCGTATTAACTTATATTTCATCTATTTGGGGTGGATATTATTGTTGCCTTATCCCAACTGATGGAAATACAATATCTGATGTAGACTGGGAAAGTATCGGTGTTTATGAACCTGATAGAGTAGTTTTATGTGCCAATGAAAATGAAGCAGAAGTATTCTCTTTGGAATTACTAGAAAAAATAAAAAATAAAACGCTCCCTTTTTCTTTGATAAATATTAATAATTGGAATTCCCAAAAAGATATATTTAATTTGAGGATGGAGAAAGCAAATGATCCATTAATATCTTCAATTCCGCTGACTATTCCAATGGTCCATAGGTTGAACCAACTGAAACAACCAATTGATGATGAAAAATCCAATGTTCGTATTCCTGAAATAAATCGGAATCATCCTTTCCTTTTGTTCGTAGCTGCACAAGTAGGTCTGGTAAGTGATTTTAATAAGAAGATTTATTTGGATGGATTTAAAGCTAAAAGTATTGAAATTGTTAATAATAATGTCAAAGATTATTTGTCATTATTAGCTGAATTCGAGACCAGATTTACTCCATTAAATATGACATGTTCATATATTGATTTCAAAATAATGATTAGGGGAGCCGGCGAACGTCCCGAAGGGTTGAATATAGTCTTCGTGGGTAATAATTTCGTTCGGGATTTATGCCTGTTTTGGAATCTGCGACTTGCTGAAAATTATCTAAAGAAATCCGTATTGCTATTCTTGCCATTTGATATATTTCGAGGAAGCAAGAATTTACGAGATCTTTGTGAAGCAATTAAATTAAGTCCTTGGTTGCATAATAAAATAAACCTTCATTCAGTAAGTGTGGGATTACACAGATTGAAACACTTCGAAAAACGAATTAATGAAATGTTGACCTCCGAATCAAAAATTCAATTAGTAAAAGGTTCAATCCCCATTGCTTATTTTAAAACTAATAGTGTTGAAGAGACTGCCGAGATTCCAATTGATAAGAATACTTTTTCTTTTAAGTGTTTGAAGCCGGAATTTTCAAATTTAATTAAAGGTGGTGAATGGGCTGTTGATATTAAATTTGATCCTCCTTATGAATATCCTACTTTTGCGAAAAGTAATCATTTCCTTTGCGGATCACCAAAAGAAGATTTATACGGATTTTATAATGGATATTGGATACGAGACGCTATGGAAAAATTCGTTCATCGAGCAAGTAATAAGATGGATTTTTTGAAAGGGCATTTAATTAGTGACGAACAAGCTTTTCATGAAGTTTTCTATGAAAAAGGATTTTTCCTTCGATTGACTGATAAAAATTCTTACGCTGAAGGTTTTCTAAAATTAATTCAGACGCCAGAAATTCTTGACGACCATCGAGTTATTGAGTTCTTTCGAGTTATGAAAAAACAAGACGCATATACTTTTGATAGTTTATGCACAGAACTAAAAAAAGGAGACGATGGATTAACTATCATTGACGATTTTGTATCTAAACGAATACTAATCCGAGGAATGGAATTTCGATGTGGTTCTTGTGGTCTGCTGCATTTTTACCCAATTAATATCTTAGGTGAGGAAATGCAATGTCCTGGTTGCTTAAACCTCCTTCAGCCACCTTCGCTAGCTCCAATTAAATTCCGGCTAAACGAATTGGCTGCAAGAGCGATTGAACAAGGATCAATACCAGTTATATTAACACATATATACTTAGGGAATTTACAAATCAACAAAAAACTTCGTTTGTTTGGGGCTGAGGTCTCAAAAGACGTTCAAAAGATTGATGTGGATTACATAACTACCTTTGAAGGTAGGTTAGTCATTGTTGAGTGCAAAGATTTTTATCAAGGAGTAATTTCAAAAGAGAGAAAAAATGCATTATCTCAATTAAGAAACCTTGTTCGATTAGCAAAACAAGTAGATGCATTAGCTGTAATTTTAAGTACTATGATGCCATTTCCTAGCCCTGATTGTAACGATATCGCTTTTCAAATTGAAAAGATGAAAAATAAGTATAAATTTCCAATACAATTAATTTCATTAAGAGGAAAAGGTATTGTAGATCTGAAGAATCCAGAGAAATTGGTTAAACAACCATATTTTCTTGATCTATGATTATTATTTGCTTATACTCACTTAGTATGGAGGAAAAACGATGATAAATATGCCAAGATATCTTGGTACTCCAGAGTACAATCTCGTTTGCGAGAATTTAAAAACAATTGCACGCCAAAGGGGAAATCCAACTGGTTATAAACTTGTTTTTAAAATCATGAAATTAACGCCAGGAAATTACGCTGCAAACCAAGCAGGGTATATATTAGGTGAGATTAGTGAACAGATGCACCTCGCTGGAAAGCCTATGCTAAGCGCCCTTATTATCAATCAGGATCTTGGCACTCCAGGTAAAGGCTTCTTTGAGCTAGCTACTCTTCTAGGGAAACTTCCTGCAGGAGCAAACGACCGGGAGAAGATAGCGTTTTGGAAAAAAGAATTGGCGGACATTTATACAACTGAGTGGTAGACATTTCTGGATTAGGTGATTCAAACACCAATAACCGATATTTATAATAAATGTTATCTCATCGTTTAATTATCAATTCACATTTCCACAACGATAAAACCACTTGCCAAGATGCCTGATAAATCGCCCTCAATCCAACCTACTTATTAAAAACTCCCCGGGATGGGGGAGTTAAAAAAGTGTGAGCGAGGAGGGATTCGAACCCTCAACCAACGGCTTAAAAGGCCGCTGCTCTACCATTGAGCTACTCGCCCGGGTAGTGGCGAATTCTTGACTCGCCCGGGTAGTGGCGAATTAGTGCCTCGCCCGGGTAGTGGCGAATTCTTGACTCGCCCGTGCGAATGGCATTCTATCATGCCAAACGGCTGGCGTCAACGGATTTTGTTTTCACAATACCCCCCTGCCTCCTGTTCAATGAAATGATTTGAAAATTAATCTGAAATAAATTTCCACTCAAAAAAACCGGGGGAAAACCACAGCTTGTTTTCTGTGTGCCTTTGTATCCAAGTCCCGGCTTCTTTTTCCGGGATCGTGGTACCCTTTCTTTACACCAGGTCACAAGGAAACAATATTCAATAAATTCCTGGTGTTTTGTATCTGCTCTTGACCCCGGATCAGAATATTTCCTCCCAATTTAGACAAATTCTTGACTTTTACCTCCCATTTATGATATGTTTACAGGGAACTGCATGAGAACTTGTCCGATATATTTTTGTGTAGGTGGTACTTAACAGCCTTTAACTTTCACTTAAATTATACGGAGGGTGAGATTAATAAGCAGCAGAAAGCAATAATTATTTTGAGGTTTGTCATCCATGCACCGTGAACGTGTTTCTGAAAATGTATACTGGTTCCAGAGTGAAGTTTATGCCCAGGTTACAGCCGGGGTGGTGGTTGGGCCTCAATGGGCTGTCGTGATCGATACATTGGCGCTACCCGAGGAAACGCTTGGCATCCGTGATTTTATTGAGCACGAACTGGACCTCCAGGTTCGCTACGTGATCAATACCCACTATCATGCCGACCACTCCTGGGGCAATTGCTTCTTTCCATCAGCAACCATTATTTCCCACACCCGCTGCCGTCAGTTGTTAATTGAGCGCGGCATACCTTCATTGGAGAACGTTCGCAAACAGAATCCATTGTTCCGGCAGACCAAGATCGTCCTGCCGCATTTGGTTTTTAACCAGGGTGCCCTCAATTTACGCGTGGGCAAGAAAAACCTGGCTCTCAGTCCTTCCATTGGACATAGCGAGGATGGGATTTCTGTATTTGTTGAAGAAGACCGCGTATTGTTTGCCGGGGATGCCTTCATGCCCCTGCCGTACCTGGTGGATGGCAACCTGGATGATATGGTCGCCTCCATAAAGAAAATTGGGCGTATGGGCCTGGAGAATATCATCCAGGGGCACGGCGATGTCATCCTGCGCGGCGAGATCGAAGCCGCGGTCAAGGAAAACCTGGCGTATTTGTCCAATATTCGCAAAGTTGCAAAAGCTGCTGCCCGACGGCGGGAGCCCCAGGAATATATGGACGAGATGACCATTGACGCCTGTGGTAAAAGCCGCGTTCACCTGGGAGGCCTGGCCGTGGATCTGCATCGCAATAACCTGCTGTTTCTTTACCAGCAGGCACGCGCAGAACTCCTGGAAGCGAAACAAGAGGCCGCAGGCAAGGAAATAGCAATACAGAGTGACATGTTTCGGGATTAAAAATCCTCCCGCAGTTGACCTGGTTTTTCGGGTAACTGCGGGAGCTGTTATTTGAAGGTAAAAATAGAATTATTTTCCCGTCAAGGGTGCATGCGGCTGCCTGGATTGCCGGCGTTTGGCCCGCCAGCCTTGCAGGCGCTCGGTGCCGTTCAGCAGGCGCTTGATGTTGGGGCGCAGTGCCCACATCAGCAGGATCTCAGCCAGGACACCAAACAGCACATATTGCCAGGGGGAAAGTCCCAGCACAGCGCGTACCGCAAAGATGAGGATGGCGATCAGTGCCACGCTCATGGTGGTAACCGATGCATACCCAATCCCAAACCAGATCAGCGCTCCCATCGGTATGATGATCAGGAAGGAGGGCGCCCAGAGACCCAATGCACCGCCCACGGTGGGAGCTCCTCCTGCTCCGCCGCGCAAACGGATGCGCCCGTCCTTGCGTTCGATCAGGAAGATGGAATAATTGTGTCCCAGCACGGATGCGAGCGGAGCCAGGCTGAGTGTCCACGCATTTGCGCCGACAGCCCGTGCCAGCCAGACTGCCACGGCGCCTTTAAGAACATCCAGAATGGCTGTCAACAATCCGGCTGAAAAACCGGCTGCACGCATGGCGTTTGTCCCTCCGGTGCGTCCGCTTTCAATCACGCGGATATCCTTGCCGGTTCGCCACTTAACGATCAGCAGCCCAAAAGGAATGGAGCCCAGTAAATAGGCAATTAATAATATGCCTGCTTCCAGAAAAATTTGCATTCTAAATGGTTCCTCCAACTTGTGTTCTTGTGTAAAGCTGCCCAAACATCCAAAGAACAGACTGTGTGTATCTTTTTAAATAATTTGGGGGACACCCCATTTTTTATAAATCAGGGTAATTTATAGGGTCAGGTATGGATGGTAACACGGATAATGGACTGAAGTTACTCTAAATAACAATCTGTAAAGGCACTTCGGATACATGCCCGGCCTCAATCCAGAAACCGCCCGCCTGCCAGTCTCCATCCCGGGGTGACCAGATGATCTGGACGGCTGAGTACAAGGCCTCTCGTATGTCCGTGGCCGACGGCTGGTGGGGGCCATTGGGATGGGAATGATAAATACCGAGCAATTCCATGCCCAAGTGCTCAATTTTATTAAAGGCGCGCCATTGGTCGTGTGGGTTCATCATGTAACGCACCGGGCTTCTGGCTGCATTGCGCACCCCTACCACCAATTCCACCCGTCCATCCCTGCCAGCCAATAAACCGCAGGCCTCCAGAGGTGCCCGCCGTCGGACATGCCGCCGCATGGCAAGCCAGGCTGAACGAGGCAGGATCAGTTCCCTGGTCATGCTTTCAGGAAGAAAGCCAGACCCCATAATAATCCCAGGATGATGGCAGGTTCGATCATTGCCTGACGGAATGGAACCCCTTCTATCAGGCTGACAGCCAGGCTGGTGAGGGCGTAAACCGGCCCCAACAATGCCAGCCCGTACTGCACAGGCGTGAGAGGCCAATAGTGCAGGGCGGCACCCAGTTGGGTGGCGATCAGGGCTATTCCGATGGCCCAGCCAAATTCCCAGCGTTCGTTTAAACGCAGGTGCAGGACGCGCAGGGAGGCCAACCCGCTGGTAATGAACAAGGCCACCGAAAGCAGTACCAGGCGCGCACCAGTCGAGCGCAAGGCCACCGCCAAAATCAGCACCAGGGTGTAAGACAGGGCTGTCAGTGTCGCGGTTGCCAGGGGGTAACTGGTATCTCCCGGGTCAACCGCGGCATATTCCGAGCGAAATATCACCACCAGCAAAATTCCTCCCAGGCCGAAACCCACCCACCAGAAGACGCCGGTTGGCAGAGCGTACAGGGCAATTCCCATCACCAGCGCCATCAGGGTGGGCAGCAGCCAGTGTTCGATGGTTTCTCCCGGCTGGATGGAGGGATGACCGCGCAGCAGCCAATCCACACCCGTAGCTGCCAGCCCGCCGGCCAGGAAGGAGATGGCCATGTTGATATTCAAACTGAAAGCCAGGTGTATGTCTGCCAGGTTTACCCTGAAGATGTAATCCGGTGTGTTTATTACACGCGTCAACGCATACGCCAGAAGGATGGTGGCGATAAGTACGTTGATGCGGTCGTTGTCAGGTTTGTAATGAGACAAAGCCATATTTTTATTTTACCTGTTTTTAAAAAAACCTGTCAGGTTTGCTGTCTGACCCCACCCACCCAACCTCCCCCAAATCCTGATTTTCGGATTTGGGGGAGGTGCCAACGGCGGAAGGGGTTTCGCTTTTAATAGATCAGGGCGGGATTCCATTCCCGCCGGAATGATGGCAGTAAGTAGGTTGGGTAGAGGATGGAGTATGCAAAAGTTTTGATCTGGCAAGCATGGAGCCCGAAACCCAACGGATCCTAAGGATTAACTATTTTTGAAAAAACCTGACAGGTTTCCAAAACCTGTCAGGTTTGATATCTGACCCCCATTTAATGGATCAGGGCGGGATTCCATTCCCGCCGGAATGATGGCAGTAAGTAGGTTGGGTAGAGGGCGGAGTATGTAAAAGTTTTGATCTGGCAAGCATGGAGCCTGAAACCCAACGGATCCTAAGGATTAACTATTTTAAAAAAAACCTGACAGGTTTCCAAAACCTGTCAGGTTTGATCTAGTCGGGGTGGGCGGACTTGAACCGCCGGCCCCCGCGTCCCAAACGCGGTGCGCTACCAACTGCGCTACACCCCGAACACAGGTTGTGAGTATAATGCGTGCATGCCTAACCGTCAAGCAGCCGGTAAATCCGGTTATTTTCGCTCAGCCCTGTGTGGATTGGGTCTGGCTTTATTTTTTGGGTTGGCCTCCTGCAGCTTTAGCCCGGTGGATGCTGAACCCCCGCCAGCCACAGTCTCCCCGCAGCCCGGCGGGTCCGCTTCGATGGTTTCGCCCACCCAAACGCCATCCCCCTCGGCAACCCCTGTCACGCCCACGCCTTCCCCCACCCCGGCCTGTATGGATGGGCTTGGGCAGGTGGAGGAAATTTCGTTGGATACCAGCCGGATGTATGAGCCATTCGAATTTCGCGTCTACCTGCCAGCCTGTTATGAACAGGATGCGGACCAGCATTACCCGGTGCTGTACCTGTTTCATGGCATGTATTTTGGCGATGACCAGTGGACGCGCATTGGCGCAGTGGAAGTTGCCAACCGCCTAATCGTCACTGGAGAGATGCCTCCCTTCATTATCGTTATGCCCTATGACTCAAATGCGCGTGAACCGGGCAAAACCTCCTTTGATGAAGTTTTTATGGAAGAATTGCTGCCTTATATCGACGCAAATTACCGCACCATTCCCGAGCCTGCCTACCGGTCGGTGGGTGGCTTGTCGCGTGGGGCGGGTTGGGCCATCCATTTTGGTTTAACCAACCCTGCTCTTTTTGGAGCCATTGGCGCGCATTCGCCGATCATTTTCTGGGAAGATTCCCTGGAAATTGGCAAATGGCTGAATGCCATACCAAGATCCGGGATGCCGCGTATTTATATGGATATTGGTGACCGTGACCCGAACTCGGATTCGGCGGGTTTACTGGAAAACCTGTTAAAGGATCGAAATATTCCGCATGAATATCATATCAATCCAGGCTATCATACAGAGCAATATTGGGAATCGCAGGTGGAAACCTATATGCGCTGGTATGCCGCCGGATGGTAAAATGTGTGGTAGTTCGGAAAGGGAGCAGGTACTTCCCAAAAAAGGTGTGTGTCCCCTGAATTATTGAAAAGATACCGGGAGCATGATTATGAATATTTTTGTGACGGGTGGTGCTGGTTATATCGGTTCAGCCATGACCGAAGCCTTGCTAAATGCCGGGCATACCGTAACGGTTTATGATGCGCTCTATACCGGGCACCGGCAGGCGATTCCAGATGGTGCCCGTTTTGTGCACGCCGACATGGCGGATGATGAACGTTTAACCGTTGAGTTGGATAGCGAACCCTATGATGCGGTCATGCATTTCGCCGCGTTCATTGAGGCCGGGGAGAGTATGAAGAAACCCGGCAAGTTTATTCATAATAACCTGGTCAATTCCGCCCACCTGATCGAGGCTTCTTTACGGGCAGGCGTCAGGCGTTTTGTGTTGTCCTCCACGGCAGCGGTGTATGCCTCCAGCGACGAACCCCTGGATGAAACTTCCCCCCTGGATCCGGCCAACACTTACGGGTTCACCAAACTGGCCATTGAGCAGATGCTGGAATGGTATTGCAAGATCCATGGCATGCACTATGCCGCGCTGCGCTATTTTAATGCGGCTGGCGCTGTGCCAGGCAAGGGTGAAGCACACCACCCCGAATCGCATCTCATTCCACTGGTGCTGCGTGTTCCGTTGGGGCAGAGTCCGAACATATCCATCTATGGCACAGATTATCCCACGCCGGACGGCACGAACATACGTGATTACATCCATATTGCCGACCTGGTTTCAGCTCACTTGTTGGCACTGGATGCCCTGGGCGAACATGACCGCCTGGTCTATAACCTGGGCAATGGCAATGGCTACTCGGTGCGTGAAGTGATCGAAACCGCGCGCCGGGTCACCAATCACCCCATACCGGTCCTTGAGACTGGGCGCAGGGCCGGGGATGCTTCCCGCCTGGTGGCTTCATCCGGCAAGATCCGGCGCGAGCTGGGTTGGGAACCAAAGTTTCCGGAGTTGCAGGATATTATCACCAGCGCATGGGAGTGGCATTCGGCACACCCGCATGGTTATTCATAAGAACCTGTCCTAAAATTCGGGAACCAACTCACCTTCACCTGCAATCTTAATTTAGATACCAAGCGAGCGGAGAAATATAATGACATTTCTGGTTGTAATTGTTGGCTGGATCTTCTCACTTTGCCTGCATGAATTCTCACATGCTTTAGTGGCATACCTGGGGGGTGATTATACGGTGCGTGATAAGGGCTACCTGACCTTCAATCCGCTCAAATACACCCATCCGGTTTATTCAATTCTCGTGCCGCTTATTTTCCTGATGATGGGGGGCATTGGCCTGCCGGGTGGCGCAGTCTACATTGAGAAATGGCGCTTGCGCACCCGGAATTGGGTCAGTGCGGTCTCATTGGCGGGACCCCTATCCAACCTGCTGCTGGCAATCATCCTGGCGCTGGTGCTGCGCTTTGCACCCGGCACGGCGACAGGGATCTGGCCCGGGTTGGCTTTCCTGGCTTTACTGCAGGTCATGGCTGTGGTCCTGAACCTGATCCCCTTGCCGCCTTTTGATGGGTATGGTGTCATCGAGCCGTTCCTGAGCGAAGCAGTACGCATGCAGATGGACCGCACCCGTGGTTACATGGTGTTCATTATATTTCTTGTACTGTGGTATGTGCCATTTGTCAGCAATCTGTTCTGGGGGGGCATTGGTTCCCTGTCGCAATTTCTCGGCATCCCCATGCCGCTGGCAGGGCTGGGGTATGATCAGTTTTTGTTCTGGAGATGAGGTAGAGACAGGTCTTCCGGGATGCAAAGATCCTCTGGTCAAAAATAAAGACCTGCACCTACTCTTGCCCTCCCCAAATCCACATCGTCCCGATGCCCTTTCGGGGCAGGATTTAGGGCGTAAAAGTGGTACAACAGAGTATAATCAGAGATATGATCCGCAAGGATACTGGCAACTGGGTAGCACTGGCAGAATATGACTTGGAGACCGCTGTCCATATGTTCGAAACAGGACGCTTTCTCTATGTGGTTTTCCTTTGTCACCTGGCGCTTGAGAAAATGCTCAAGGCCCACGTAACCGAGGTCACTCAAACATTTCCAGTCAAAACGCATGACCTGATTTATCTTGTCAAGAAGAGCGAACTGGAAATATCACAAGCACATCTCGATTTTATTGGAAAGATTAATACGTCCAGTATTCCCACACGCTATCCAGAAGATTTACAACTCGCTGTCCGCGATTATCCAAAATCAATAGCGAAAGAATATCTCCATCAGACTCAGGAGATCATCCAATGGTTGAAACAACATCCCAACTTAAAACGATAATCCGCCGCTTCCGCACCGAGCTTGAAAAGATGGGAATTCATGTTGATCGTGTGATGTTATATGGTTCCCAGGCTTCCCAAACTGCACAGGACGGAAGTGACATAGACCTGATTATCATTTCTCCCGATTTTGCTCCCTACAGCCAGCGTGAGCGGCTGGAGATGCTTGGGGTTGCCGCGGCACGCATCCTCGAATCTGTGCAAGCCAATGGTTTCACTCCACAGGAGATAGAGAAGCGCCAATTGATGCCTTTCTGGGATCAGATTCTACGGGAACAGGCAATTGCTGTTTAGAAATAAGTGCGATGAATAGTTGGTTCCAACCCCTGGCACATCTGCTTGGGATTCCCATGCAGCTGGCAGGGCTGGGGTATGATCAGTTCCTGTTCTGGCGTTGAGATCGTTTTTAGTTCTTGTCAAAGCGTATAAGGAGTGAGGCTGCCTAGAATTTCTTTCCAGTCAGCCTCAAAAAAAACCAAATTAAAAAAAGCAAGAATAAAATTGATGGTCTAAAAAACCATCAATTTTATTATATTATGCCCCCATTATATTAAATTTCCAATAAATAGCGAAGGGCCTGTCCCTTACATCTTTTTGAACAGCCCCTTCGAATGATATTGATAAGTAAATATAATAACTTCAGTGAAGTGACAAATCTCACATCCAAGTTTGGACAATCAAGATTGCTCTAATGTAATATATCTATTTTTTTTCTTCGTCCTCTAATTTTAATAGCCCCCGATGATCTCTACCTTTGTCATGATTTTTTATATCCTCTTGACAAGTTTTTTTATGAACAGAGCGCTGTCTTTCAGAATTATTTACTTCTGCAACATCATTTAGGTCATAAGGATTAAATTGCTTTGTGAAAATTGACTGCTGTTTGCCCATGATAAACCTTTCATTAATAAGAGGATAGATATGTACTTACTCGTTGAGGTAATAACCCCAAAATGAATTAGTTAGCATCGGATCACCGGAGACAACCCGATAAATGCAACCAGAGATGTTTTCCTTAAGATACACGTATTTTTTGTTATTGTCAATCTGTTCCTCTAGAGAAAATTCCATCGCATTTGTCATTATCCTATAGATTAACTCAACACAGTCATTGATATTCCTTACAACCATTACTCCATTTGCCACACCAGTTCGTAAGTTCACTTGTATACCTAACGGATGTGTTTTGCTTAGTACCTCAGCCCGCTTATCATAATGGTCCTGCATTGTACTTTTAAGTTTGGCTTTTGCACTATCTAGATTCATTGAACTAGGCTTAGATAACCAGCGCTGAACTTCTGGGTCTATCCAAGCTGCTTTAGGATCAAATATCCTAAGCTGATTCAAGATAACTTGACGAATATCTTTTTCTGTATCAAGTTTGATAAGTCTTTCTAATAATTCCTTCGTGTATTCGTCATCAACGGTTGGTACATAGGCGATTACCGATTTTCCTTGAGCGAGTGTAGATGCTAACTCTGAATCCTTTCCTAAAGAGTCTATTTCTTGAGAAAAATAAATCGTAAATTTTGCTCGTTTGAGCATCAAACCCTCGAATAAACCTTTGTCGATTCGGTTCAGACAATAAGCCTGTGTTGGATCAAACCATCTTAATTTCAGAGGAGTTAGTTTTTCATGACTAAAAATGCTATTTATCCATCTGTTTGCTAAATAGTACTCATGCCTTTCACGCATTGATGTAGCTATGTATACATCTAAATGGTCAGAAGCTAAATAGGCTTGATAGTTCTTTATTCCGATTTGGATAATACTTTCTCCCTTTGCATCTTCTGCTAATGCCTGAGAATCATTCGGATTTTTTTCGAGAGCTTTTTTAATATTATCTTGAATTAAATACCCGAGGTAATATGTGTCTTCTCCTGAAATTTCTTTGATAGGATGAATGGGTTCATGTCTCTGCTTGAATTCCCCGGGGTCAATTGGTGCAATTCCTTCTAACCACTCCTCCAATAATACTGGTTCTGTAGAAAGCCTCCGGAAAGCAAATTTCATGTTTCCAAACGCAAATAACGCTAGTCTCCTAAAACGCTTTATTCCATTTTCCAAATCACCGATTTTTCCTAACGACGCACTTATCGTTACTTGACATGTTCCATCAATTAGAAACTGAAAGAATTCTGGTGAAACTCGATGATAACCAAGGGTTAAAAGTAACTCATTGAATTGACTGTATCCAATGCCTGAACTTCGCCTTTCAAAGAAACCGTTTATATCCAAAACATCCGAATCGAATGAACCTTTCTCTCCAGTAAGTAATTCCAAGAGCTGTTTGACATTTGGTTCAACGGGACTGAGGTCTTTAATCTGGATTGGGTTTTCCATAATCTAATCATCCTTAGTTAGTTGCACCCCTAGTTGGGAAAAAATATATAACGGAGCGATCTTGTAAGATTATTATAAAATAAAGAGATGTGATGATCTTTGCTATCTTTGCACTAATCTAGATCCTCTTACCAAGTATGGATTTAATTTAAAGTTCCACGGGCGGATGGTTTCTTTAGATAAATTAGCCCCAAACAAATCGGAAAATTTTCTATGGATCATATTATATCCCGAATTGTTTCGTTATATAACTTTGAACACCAAAATACAAAGTCACCAAGACTCATTTTCATCATTTTTTGTGTCTTCCCGTCTTGGATGTGAAATGGAATTTTCAGGAGATTCATTAATTCGATTTAAACAAATTTACTTCACTTCATTTATTCAGAAAAACCCCGTCTCCTCCGTGTAAATTGTGTTTAATAAATCCCAAACCTTATCAAAAGGCGGATCATAAAAATAATTTTTCTAACATAACTTTTATTGACGCTCTTTTTCAGGCATGGTATCATCCTATCCGGATTGTTTAGCACTCTCGTCTTGAGAGTGCTAAATATTGAGGAATGATGGACGAACTTACTGAACGTCAAAAATTGATCCTGACCCTGGTCGTGCGCGATTATATTGAGACCGCCCAACCGGTTGGTTCAAGGCGCATCCTGGAACGCTTTAATCTGGATATCAGCTCAGCCACAGTGCGCAACGAGATGATGGCACTCAGCGAAGCTGGTTTATTGCGCCAGCCGCACTCCTCTGCCGGACGCATTCCCACGGAAGATGGCTACCGCTATTTTGTGACCCACTTCGTTTACCAGACCGACCTGCCCGAGCCGACCCGCCATACCATTACGCACCAGTTTTACCAGGCCCGCCAGGATGTGGAGCAGTGGATGCACCTGGCAGTCTCCATTCTGGCCAACCACTCCCATGCGGCTTCATTGATCACCGCGCCGCATGCCGAACGCGCCAGTTACAAACACCTGGAACTGATCTCAACCCAGGGAAGGCAGGTTTTGATGGTGTTGGTGCTGGTGGGAGGGGAAGTGCTCCAGCAGATCCTGACCCTGGCAGAACCAGCCTCGCAGGAGCAGCTGAGTTCAGCAGCCGACCGGCTAAACCAGATTTGCATTGGGCGTACTGCTGAAGAGATCCTTAAATCGCCCACCCAAATGAATAATCTCGAGCAGGATATTCTAACCCTGCTGCTTGGCGATATGACCAGCGGCGACCAGCGTGCCTCGGGGCAGATGTACCTGGATGGACTTACCAATGTTCTTTCAGAGCCGGAATTTGTAGAGTCAACGGATGCACGCCGCACCCTGCGCAGGTTTGAGGAGCGTTCCCTGTTGCAGGATTTGCTTGCACGCACCACGGGCAGTGGAGCTGTGGGGATCGTGCAGGTGTTGATCGGTGGCGAGGGTGAGTTTGAAGAACTGAAGCAGTGCTCGGTGGTGCTGGCGCGTTATGGCATACCGGGTATCGCCACTGGCGCACTGGGTGTTTTTGGCCCAATGCGCATGTCTTATGCGCGTAATATCCCAACGGTCCGTTTTATGGCAGACTTGCTCAGCGGACTGGTGTCGGAAACCATGCTTGGAGATGAACCACGATGAGAGATAAAAAAGAGAACAGGAATATGCAGGCTGAACCTTTGAAACCTGAGGAAACCCCTCAGGGTGAAGCCCCGCTTGTTACACCGGAAGAATGGGAAGAGTTGAACAAGAAGTTGGACGAAACCCAGGCCAAAGCTGCTGAATTTATGGATGGCTGGCAGCGTGCCCGGGCTGAATTTGATAATTACCGCAAACGCATCGAGCGCGAGAATTCGCAGGTTTATCAAAATGCCATCGGTAACATTATCAAGCGTTATCTTCCGGTCATGGACGACCTCGAACGGGCTTTGCAGGCGCGCCCCAGCGACCTGCCCTGGGTTGCCGGAATTGACCTGATCTACCGTAAACTGCAATCCATCCTGGATTCTGAAGGTATTAAGCGCATCGAAGCCGAAGGACAGGCGTTTGATCCGAATTTTCATGAAGCTATTGCCCAGGAGCATAGTGATGAGCTTCCCGGCGGACATGTCATTGCAGTTGTGCAAAATGGTTACATGCTGGGTGATAAAGTGATCCGCCCGGCGATGGTGCGGGTTTCAGAATAAATAAGGGTGTCTGTTGGCACGGCTGTCATTGCGAGCGGAGCGACACTTGCACCTGCATGCAAGTACAGGTGAGCAATCTCACGGCTGCATTGGGATCCCACAAGGGGACAAGTGTTGCCACGTCGCGGAGAAAACACGATAAAACAGTGCGTTTGTGCTCCTCGCAATGACAAAACCTTAATGCTGACAGATGCATATTTTCAATCATTCTAGGCAAGGTTCCTCATTTTTTAGAAATTACTAACGGATCAAGGAGAATACATGGCAAAAATCATTGGAATCGACCTGGGTACTACCAACTCAGTTGGGGCAGTCATGGTTGGCAGCGAACCGGTGGTGATCCCATCGGCAGAGGGCGAACGTCTGGTTCCTTCGGTTGTGGCGTTTAACAAAAATAATGAGCGCCTGGTTGGGCGTGTGGCTCGTAACCAGGGCATCATCAATTCTCAAAATACCATTTTTTCCATCAAGCGTTTCATGGGGCGTAAATATGAGGATGAACAGGTACAGCGTACCCTGGCGCGCATCCCTTACAAAGTTGCCTCGGCTGAAAATGGAGATGTACGCGTGTTGATGGGTGGGCGGGAATTCTCTCCACCTGAAGTATCCGCCATGATCCTGGGAAAGATCAAGGCGGATGCCGAAGCCTACCTGGGGGAACCCGTCAACCAGGCGGTCATCACGGTTCCAGCTTATTTCAACGATGCCCAGCGCAATGCCACAAAGGACGCCGGCAAGATCGCCGGATTGGAAGTGCTGCGCATCATTAACGAACCAACGGCTTCTTCCCTGGCGTATGGGCTGGACAAGAAAAAGAACGAGATCATCGCAGTCTATGACCTGGGGGGTGGAACCTTCGACATTTCCATCCTGGATGTGGGCGAAGGTGTCTTCCAGGTACGCTCCACCAGCGGTGATACCTACCTGGGCGGTGATGATTTTGACCAGCGTATCATGGATTACCTGGCAGATGAGTTCAAAAAAGACAATAACATCGACCTGCGTAAAGATACCCAGTCCCTGCAGCGCCTGAAAGAGGCGGCTGAAAAATGCAAGATCGAGCTTTCAACCATGCTGCAGACCGAGATCAATTTGCCATATATAACAGCAGATGCCTCCGGACCGAAGCACCTGGTCATGACCGTTACGCGCGCCAAACTGGATCAATTGACCAGCGACCTGGTTGAGCGTACACTGACCCCGGTCAGACAGGCACTCAAAGATGCCGGTTTGAATCCTGCCGAAGTGAACGAAGTGGTCATGGTCGGTGGAATGACGCGCATGCCTGCCGTACAGGAGGCTGTGCGCCGCATGTTCGGCAAGGAACCTCACAAGGGCGTTAATCCCGATGAAGTTGTGGCGGTGGGCGCAGCCATCCAGGCGGGTGTGTTGGGCGGCGAGGTCAAGGATATCCTCTTGTTGGATGTCACCCCCCTGACCCTGTCGATCGAGACCCTGGGCAGCGTTGCCACCCCCCTGATTGAACGCAATACCACCATCCCAACCCGCAAGAGCCAGGTGTTCTCCACTGCCAGTGACAGCCAGACCCAGGTGGAGATCCATGTCTTGCAGGGCGAGCGCCCAATGGCGATTGACAACAAGTCCCTGGGCAAGTTCGTGCTGGATGGCATTCCTCCGGCGCCGCGTGGCATTCCCCAGGTTGAGGTTACCTTTGATATCGATGCCAACGGCATATTAAAGGTTACCGCCTCTGATAAAGCCACCGGGCGCAGTCAGAACATCACCATCACAGCCTCCTCCGGGCTATCCAAAGACGAAGTTGAGAAGATGCGCAAGGAAGCTGAAATGCACGCGGCTGAAGACAGCCAGCGCAAGGACCTGATCGAAGCGCGCAATCACGCCGATAACAGCATATATTCTGCAGAGAAAGCGCTGAAGGACTTCGGCGAAAAATTGACTCCTGAACTCAAAGCGGAAGTGGAGGCGGGCATCGCAGATGTGCGCAAGAATACCAGCAGCGAGGATGTGGAAGTCCTCCGCAAGGCGACCGAATCACTCGGGCAGCTTATCCAAAAGATAGGTGCCGATTTATATGCACAGCAGCCAGATGCGGCACCCTCCGCTGAGCCTGCCGGTGATTCTGCAAAAACTTCCGGTTCGGATGACGACGATGTAATTGATGGCGAAGTAAAGGATGCATAAGCCTGGAAAGGCCGCAAAATATAAACCATGACCCAACGTGACTATTATGAAATCCTGGGCTTGCCGCGCACAGCCTCGGTGGAAGAGATCAAGGCTGCTTTTCGCAAGCTGGCGCGCCAGTATCACCCGGACGTAAGCAAGGAAGAAGACGCCGAAGAAAAGTTCAAAGAGATCAATGAAGCCTATGGCGTTCTCTCTGATGAGCAGAAGCGCGCCCGTTATGACCAGTATGGCCGCGCCGGATTGGGCGATATGGGTGGCATGCCGGATTTTGCCACGATGGATTTTGGGGATATTTTTGAAGAACTCTTCAGCAGTTTTGGATTTGGCGGAGGCGGTTCACGCTCCCGCCGCCCCAGGCGCGGGCGTGATCTTCAATACCAGGTTACCCTGACTTTTGAAGAAGCCATATTCGGTGTTGAAAAAGAAATTGAGATCACGCGCAATGAGATCTGTTCCACCTGCCGGGGCTCATGTGCCGAACCGGGCAGCAACCCGCAGCGCTGCTCCACCTGTGGCGGCCGCGGCGAGGTGCGCCAGGTGCGCCAGACCATTTTAGGCTCGATGATGCAGAGCTCCCCCTGCCCGACCTGTGGCGGGCGTGGCGAAGTCATCACCAACCCGTGCCATACCTGCCGGGGCAGCGGTCAGGAGCACAAGACAGTAAAAAAGATCGTACCCATCCCGGCTGGCGTGGATAACGGCACGCAGATCCGCCTGGGAGGCGAGGGTGAACCCGGAGCCAATGGCGGGCCGATCGGTAATTTGTATATCATCATCAATGTCCGTGACCATAAATTCTTCAAGCGCCGTGAGAACGATATCCTGCTCAACCTGGATATCAATATTGCCCAGGCCGTCCTGGGAGCCCATCTGGAAGTGCCAACCGTGGATGGAGAGCATACTCTCCATGTCCCGGCCGGCACGCAGCCCGGCAAGGTATTCACGCTCAAAGGCAAGGGAGTGCCTTACCTGCGCAAGAACGGGCGCGGGAACCAGCATATCATCGTTAACGTGAACATCCCCGAGAAATTGACCAAAGAGCAGCGTGAGCTGTTTGAAAAACTGGCTGCCACGCTGGGTACTATCCCCAAGCCCCAGGAAAAAGGCTTCCTGGACTGGCTGAATGAAGCCCTGGGAGGCTGAAGTTTGTATCTACTCACCATATCAGATTTTGTCATTGCGACATCGTCCCCATGCCCTTCGGGGAGCGAGTGTTTTCCGAGCGTGGCAATCTCCTCGTTGGCATGAAGATTGCCACGTCGCTGGGAGGATGCTCCTCGCAATGACAGAAATTAGAGTAATTTTGCATTGAAAAGAGGCGTTCTTCCACCGTGGAGTTACTAACAATTATTGTTGTGAGGTAGATACTGAAGTTTAACCTTGCAAAGAAGTATTTTGGGGTGTGCCCCAAACCCCAATTTGGTGATGATCCTGGAGGCTTAAACAGTTGAACTGGCTGGAAGTATCTCTGAATGTAAACGGTGAACTGGCTGAAGCAGTGGCGGATGTGCTGGCGCGCTTTGCTCCCAACGGGGTCGTGGTTGAGAACGGTGTTTATTTTAAAGATGCGGATGACCCCGGCACCTCCCTGGATGTAGCCAATGTGCGTGCTTACCTGCCAGTGGACGAAAAGATCGACGAAACCCGCCAGCGCCTGGAAGAAGCTCTGTGGTACCTGGGCAGCATCCAACCACTGCCAGAAGCGCTTTTCACTCCGATTGCTGACCAGAACTGGATGGAAGCCTGGAAAGAACATTACAAACCCATTCCCATTGGCGAAAAGTTGATCATTGTACCGGTCTGGCTGGAGTCTCCGGACCTCAGACGCATCCCGATCCGCATCGACCCGGGCGTGGCCTTTGGTACGGGTACACACCCCACCACCCAGCTCTGCCTGGAACTGCTGGAAAAATACGTCCAGTCCGGAAAAGATGTGATCGACCTCGGCTGCGGCTCCGGCATTCTCTCGATAGGGGCGCTCAAGTTGGGAGCCGGACGCGCCCTGGCCGTGGATATCGACCAGGCTGCCGTGGATGCCACCCGGGAGAATGCGCGTGCCAACGATATCACCTCCGGTTTGCTCACCGGACTTGGCTCAGTGGATGAGCTGCATGCGGGTAATTTTGCCTTCCAGCAGGCCCCTCTGGTTCTGGCTAACATCCTGGCCAATGTCCTCATCCGCCTTTTCGACGACGGCATGGGTGACCTGCTCACTCCCGGCGGTGTGCTGATCCTGTCCGGCATCCTGCAGGAGCAGGCCGATTCAGTCATTCAGGCCGCGCAGACGCATGGCTTCAAATTGATCGAGAATCGGCAAACCGGGGATTGGGTGGCGTTGGCTGTCTCCCGCCCCTGATCTCCCTTCTTCAACCTTAATCGTCCCTTAACCAAGACTTCCGAAGTTTCAAAAACTTCGGAAGTCTCTATTATTAGGGAACCCCTTGTGGGGACTTTGGAAAGCCACCTTACTGCCAGGTTAAATTTTTCCCGTTAATCGCAAGTTTGTGCTATCATACGGGCACAATGAAATCAGGCTCACGCTGGTTGGTTTACATCCTTTTGAACATCATCATTTCGGCCACGGTCATTGGCGCGGTCCTGTTTTTTTATGACCGCTACCAGCGTACGCAGGAAAGCCCGACGACCGCCTCCGTCTTGCTGCCTACACCCGTTGAGCAGGTGAACTATGGAGACCTGAAACTGGAGATCGTCAGCGTGATCGGTGCGGGTGTGGCGGATACCGAGATCGCGGTCATACAAAACAAAGGGGAGGATGCCGTGCTGCTGACCGGTTGGACCCTGCGCAATGGGGAGGGTTCATCCTATACGTTTCCACAGGTAAAAATGTTCAAGGATGGTATTGTACAGGTGCATAGCGCCGCAGGTGCAAATACGCCCGTGGATCTATATTGGGGGCGCAATCAACCGGCCTGGGTTTCGGGGGATACCGCCTCGCTGTTTGATACGCAGGGGTTTTTGCGTGCCACCTATGTGATCCCATGAGATATTGCATATGTCATTGCGACATCGTCCCCATGCCCTTCGGGGAGCGAGTGCTCTCCGAGCGTGGCAATCTCAACTCCGGCGAGGAGATTGCTTCGTCGGGGAAAATCACCCCTCCTCGCAATGACAAGTTCTTTCTTAATAATGTCATAAGAGATGGCAGGTTATTGATATGACTCAGGCTCTCTATCGCAAATGGCGCCCTCAAAAGTGGGATGAGGTGGCCGGGCAGGACCATGTCACCAAAACCCTGCGGAATGCAGTGGCTGGGGGACGGATAGGCCACGCCTACCTCTTCTCGGGTCCGCGCGGCACCGGCAAGACCTCCGTGGCGCGCTTGCTGGCCAAAGCTGCCAACTGCCTGCACGAAACTCCCGCTGAACGGCCCTGTAATCAATGCCAGTATTGCCTGGCTGTGAATAAAGGCTCTTTTCTGGATCTGATCGAAATTGACGCGGCCTCCAACAATGGGGTGGATGATGTGCGTGATCTGCGCGATAAGATCAATTTTTCCCCGAACCAGGGCAAATACAAGATATATATCATCGATGAAGTGCACATGCTCTCCACCCAGGCCTTTAATGCCCTGCTCAAAACCCTGGAAGAGCCACCCCCGCATGCCATTTTCATCCTGGCTACCACCGAGATAAACAAGATCCCTGCCACCGTGCTTTCGCGTTGTCAGCGGCATGAATTCAAACGTGCCTCAGTTGAGGCCATCACCCTCCAGCTCAAAGAAATTGCCAATAGTGAGAAGATCCCGGCCGATGATGAAGCCCTGACCTTGATCGCCCGCCAGGCTACCGGCAGTTTTCGGGATGCCATCTCCCTTTTGGACCAGATGGCCTCCACCGGGGAGAAGATCACCCTGAAAAACATCCATGAAATTTTGGGTACGGCTGCCAGCCAGAACGTGCTCGAGCTGGTGGATTCGATCCAAAAAAGTCAGCCAGCCGAAGGGCTGGATCACCTGCACGAAGCCCTGGATGCAGGCACCGATTCGCGTGTGTTGGCCCGCCAGATCGTGGAATATCTGCGCGCCCTGCTGCTGATCAAACTGGGCAACCCGGATCAAGCCAACCTGCCCAGGGAAACCCTTAAACAGGCTGCCAAACATGCGGGTGCTTTTTCCGCCCGGCACATCCTGCACATGATACGCGAGTTCAATGCCGCCGCCACGGATCTGCGCGGTGGCTGGCAGCCGGCATTAAGCCTGGAGTTGGCCCTGGCGGGCGTGATGGAACTGCCCGAAGAAAAACAGCCGGTTGTCCTCCTGCAAACCTCCAGCACGCGGGCGACAACCAGGCCTACTTCGCAGGCGACAACCATGCCTACTTCGCAGACGGAAACCATGCCTACTTCGCAGGCGACAAACACGCCTACTTCGCAGGCGACAAACCCACCTACTTCGCAGGCGACAAACACGCCTACTTCGCAGGCACAAGACAGCCCCAAGCCGGTCCACCCGCCCAAAGAAAAACCCACGCTGACCGCCCCGAAAGAAACGGATAGTGATTTTACCCGGCTGGCGAAGGAATGGAAGAAGATCAAATTAGCCGTAAAGATTGTCAACAGACCATTGGAAGCAGCCCTTAATTCCTGTCGGCCAAAAGAGTTAAAGAACGGAATATTGACTTTAGGGTGTGATAATGAGTTCGCGATGAATCTTGCCAGTAAGAACGATAATGTTGAGGTTGTTACAAAAGCTATTTTAGATACACTTGATATGGACCTGCAGATAAAATGTGTGATCAGCAATGCCAGGCAGGACACCCCCGCCGACATCAAGCAGGATGGCATGGTGGCCGAGGCATTGAAAGTTGGCGGCAAGATCACGGATATTCAGGATTGATTCTGCTGAAAAAAGACTTTACCACTAGTCACCAAGTAACGAAGCTTAATTTTAAAAGAATCTTTGTGCCTTTGTGGCTTGGTGGTATAGACACTGTTATATCGTGTGAAAGAAGTTTTTTTAGTCAACTCAACCCTTCAAGACTCATTAATGGGCGACACCCTTGCCGCCCGAGGAGAGCGTATGGCAAAAGGATTTAATCGCCCGGTGGGTGGTAAACAGTCAGGGGGTGGACAGCTCCAGCAGTTGCAGCGCCTGCAGGAGCAGATGGCCGCGGCCCAGGCGCGCCTGGCTGAACAAACCGTCACTGCCAGCGTGGGTGGCGGCGCCATCCAGGTCACCATGACAGGCGACCAGGTTTGCCAGTCCGTGCAGATCAACCCCGATTTGTTGAAAGACCTGGATGCTGAAATGCTGCAAGACCTGGTGCTTTCAGCGGTGAATATGGCACTGGATCAATCCCGCCAACTGGCTTCTGAAAGCCTGGGACCCCTGGCGGGTGGCTTGCCCTTCTAAACATTATGCTGCCCGATTCCCTTCAAAACCTGATCTATTCACTCGAACGTCTGCCCGGCATAGGCCCCAAAACGGCCTCACGCCTGGCCTTCTATCTTTTGCGCGCCCCCGAAGACCTGGCCTCCGGGTTGGCGGAAGCTTTGAGTGAGTTGAAGACTAAAACCGCCTTTTGCGGCCAATGTTTTCACATCACCTCTGCCGGGCGCGAGCGCTGTGAGATCTGTGACAGCCCTCAGCGCGAGGATACCCTGTTATGCGTGGTGGAAGAACCCCTGGACGTGCTGGCGCTGGAGCGTACGGGCGCTTTTAAGGGCAAGTATCATGTCTTGCAGGGTGTGCTTTCTCCAATTGAGGGCATTGGCCCGGACGACTTGAAGATCAAACCCCTGCTGGAGCGCGTCCGCCTGGGGGTGGTGCGGGAAGTCATCCTGGCCACCAACCCGAGCATGGAGGGGGATGCCACCGCCTTGTACCTGCGCGGGCAGCTCCTGCCGCTGGGTGTACACGTCACGCGCCTGGCGCGCGGCCTGCCCGTGGGCGGTGACCTGGAGTACGCTGACCAGACCACCCTGCTAAGGGCATTGACGGGCAGGCAGGAGATGTCGTAACCCCTACCCAGCCTCTCCCAATTATGACAGCTTATCTCTTCCTAAAACGGCAATTTGCCTGAAGACAGGAGAAGTAATACATTCATCAAAGGTAACGCAATAATCACGATGCATTGGGAGAGTAATTATATAGTGTATAGTATTAAGGTTAACACCCTATATACAAAGCCCTATCTTAAAAATTAATTTTAGCACTATACTGTCACTAATAGTTTTCACAATCTCACACAAGAAGTTGATTGGAATATTCCCAGAAAGGATTTGAGATGGCTGGTAAATACACACCTCTTCAACACTACCTCAAGGCTCTGCCCACAAATCAACGGGATATTACTCTTTCCTATGTTCAGATTGAGCGAATACTGAATGACAAGTTGCCTCTATCTGCCACTCAACATAGACCCTGGTGGAGTAATGAAATTGAAGGCTCACATGTGCAAGCTCGCGCTTGGTTGGATGCAGGCTGGAAAGTAGATACGGTCGATTCTAGTCAAAAATGGGTACGCTTCATTCGACAGAAATAATAACATTGGAGTCGAATTCTGAATAACAGATTTTGAAGTAATGCGTTCAAAGGTGGTTAAAAAGGAGAAATGAAATATGGCAACGGCAGAAGAAGTTAGGCGATATGTTCTCAAGCAGATTCAAACTGCCCGCCAGAATGGTGAGAAATCGATCAGCTTTTCGGCATTGGAAATTCATAATGGGCTGGGATTGAAACAACGTTTTCCTCTGGTTTGTAGTGCTATCGATGCGGACAAGTTCCTGGATTTTGCATCGGTTATTTTAATCAAGCGCGATGGCCCCAAACAAAGCAGTACAGTCCGTTGGGTCTTTGATTTGAAGAAATGAGAAAATATGTCTGATGCACATCTGGCTTTAATCACAAATACTTTGCTTAGGCATGGCAAAACCATTTCTTCGCAAGTTTTATTCCCGACTGTTATTCCAGAAGCCTCCAATATAATTGCCAATGATCCATACGCGTTTTGTATAGCCTGCTGTCTTGATCGAGGTACCAAAGCAGAGATCATATGGACCATTCCCTATGATATGCAAAAAACATTGGGTCACCTCGACCCGCAGCGTATCTATACGATGACAATGGGACAACTCGAGGGTTTATTCAAGCGACTGCCCCGCCGTCCGCGCTACGTAAACGACGCGCCAAAAACAATCCAGGATTTGACACGTTTCGTGGTGGAGAAGTGCAATGGAGACGCCAGCCTGATCTGGAAAGGGAAGAAAGCCATCCAGGTACACCGGATTTTTGATTCTTTCCATGGCGTTGGTCCCGGGATAGCCAGCCTGGCAGTGTTATTGATTGAACAAGCATTTCCGGTGCGGTTTGAAGATCGGGATAATATGGATATTAAACCGGATGTCCATACTGTGCGAGTGCTGTATCGTTTGGGAGTCAGTGATGATATCACTCCCGAGTCTGCTCTGGAAGCCTCGCGCCGGATGAATCCCGAGTTCCCTGGTATTGTTGATGGTGCGTTGTGGGATATCGGACGTAACTGGTGTTTCTCAATCAACCCTAATTGTAGTAAATGCCCTGTATCTGGAGTTTGTGCAAAAATCAAATAGGTTACGAAAGGAAAAACAATGAAAAAGATCGTGTTGATTTCCTGTGTCAGCCAAAAACAGTCCCATCGGTCAAAAGCAAAAGACCTGTACATCAGTGCGCTGTTCAAGAAGAATCTGGCCTATGCCCGGCGGTTGAACCCGGATGCGATCTACATTTTATCGGCAAAATATGGCCTGATTGACCTGGACACCGAGATCGAGCCATACAATCTGACATTGAATACCATGTCAGCTGGCGAGATCAGAAGCTGGGCTGACAGGATCCTACAGATGCTACGCCAGATAGCAGACCCCCATGATGACCATTTCATCTTTCTGGCCGGGATGAAATACCGAAAGTATCTCCTTCCGTATCTGAAATCATATGAAATTCCGCTGGAAGGATTGACTATCGGTAAACAATTGCAAGCTCTCTCAAGGTAGCCTGATAAATTTCAACTCGGTCCCGCAACGAATTTAGAAATTCGAAGTGCTGTTGTGTTGGGGTCTCCTGACACTGTTGTGTTGGGGTCTTGTTGTGTTGGGGTCTCCTGACCCCAACACGCAATTGACCGCAGGTCTCCTCATGGAACATTATAAAATGCAGGAAGGCGTTGGCGTTTATTTTGTAACCTTAGCTTGGTATTGGTCTCCTGACTTGATCCGCAAATCCACTCCATTCGATGTAACATAATAAACTACTAATTTCGGTGAGCCTTTTTAAACATCCGAAATAAAGCAGGTCAATTGTGCTAAAATTCATGTTATGAGAGTTCGTGATGCCATCAGACTTATTGAGACCGACGGCTGGTACTTGATAATCACAAAAGGCAGCCATCGGCAGTATAAGCACCCAACCAAACCGGGACGTGTGACCATTGCAGGGCATCCGAGTCACGATTTAGCTCCAGGGACTTTCAACAGTATTATTAAGCAAGCACAAATCAAGAAGCCGAAAAGCGGCGAGAGGTAACCATGTATCGCTTCCTTATCATTATTGAAAAAGCAAACGGTAATTACTCTGCTTATTCCCCGGATTTACCTGGCTGTATCGCAACAGGCAAGACACGTAAAGAGACAGAACGTAACATGTATGAAGCCGTAGAAATGCATGTACAAGGCATGCTTGAGGATAAAATGCCTATCCCCGAAAGCGTCTCACTCGCGGAATATATTGCCATAGCAGTGTAATCAGCCAACGGGGTATTTTGTAAGGAAAAACGGGATGAACATTGCTCCCCTGCTCACCATTCGCAACGAGCGCGAATACAACACGGCGGTAAAACAGCTTAACCAACTGTTGTGTTGGGGTCTCCTGACCCCAACACGCAATTGACCGAAGGTCTCCTCATGGAACATTATAAAATACAGGAAGGCGTTGGCGTTTATTTTGTAACTTTCACGGTCGTTGAATGGCTTCCTATTTTTATCGATGAACCTGCCTGCAAGATCATCACCGAGAGTCTGAACTTTTGCGTGCGGAATAAATCCCTGTGTATCAATGCTTATGCTTTAATGCCAAATCATCTGCATGCCATTGTGTTTGACAGAGATTTTGATATTAAAAGACTAAAGCAAACACTGGATGATTTTCGGAAATTTACAGGGAGACGATTGGCGGACTACAGTGATGCTCATTTTTCACCTGTTTTTGGGGATGCACTTCGCCGTGCAGCAGGTGAAGACCGCCAGCGACGCTTCTGGCAGCCGACACAACACCCTGTAGGGATCGTTTCCGAGCAGTTCTGGCAGCAGAAAATAAATTATATCCATGAGAATCCGGTACGCAAAGGGTTGGTGTTCCGGCCGGAAGATTGGCGCTTTTCTTCCGCACGATTTTGGATGGATGATGATCAAAAAAATTCCGAAGTGGAAATTAGTGGCATTGGCTGGTAGTTGGGAGACCTGCGGTCAAAACCTGGGCGGGGTCAGGAAACCCTCGCCCAGCAGTGTGTGAGCAAATACCAGGCGAAGCTTGGGATGCTCCATTCATTGTTCTTCGTCGTCATTCATCGCCCAATTCTCGAGGAAAACCCCATTTGCCCTTGACAGGAAACGCAGGGGATGGTTAAATAAGTACATCGTACCCCGTAACCGGTTTCGTCACACCGACAAACCGATAACAACTGAAGAGAGCGTCTCGAGTCAGAGACACAAGACACTGGTTTTGAAGTCTGACAGCCGATGTTGGAAAACACATCGGCAATTTGCTCTCTCTAGACCTTGACAGTCGGGAACGTGGCGGGTAGAATACAGCCCGCTCAGTTAAACAGGACCTTAACAACTGAAAAGTGATAGGAAGAAAGAAAATTTTACAGCCCTGTCGTAATAAAATATTACCGTAAACTTAGACCTCGCAAGAGGTTATTTTTTGCGGAGAGTTTGATCCTGGCTCAGGATGAACGCTGGCGGCGTGCCTAATACATGCAAGTCGAACGGAAAATTCTTGGTACTTGTATCGAGAGTTTTTAGTGGCGAACGGGTGAGTAACGCGTTGGTGACCTACCCCAAAGTGGGGGATAACAGATCGAAAGGTCTGCTAATACCTCATGTTGTCATCGAGTTTAGAAATCGATGATCAAAGGAGCAATCCGCTTTGGGAGGGGCCTGCGTCCCATCAGCTAGTTGGTAGGGTAATGGCCTACCAAGGCGTCGACGGGTAAGGGACCTGAGAGGGTGGCCCCTCACAATGGAACTGAAACACGGTCCATACACCTACGGGTGGCAGCAGTAGGGAATATTGCACAATGGGCGAAAGCCTGATGCAGCAACGCCGCGTGTACGATGAAGGCCTTCGGGTCGTAAAGTACTTTTCAGGGAGATGAGAAAGGACAGTATCCCTGGAATAAGTCTCGGCTAACTACGTGCCAGCAGCCGCGGTAAAACGTAGGAGGCGAGCGTTATCCGGATTTACTGGGTGTAAAGCGCGTGCAGGCGGTTTGATAAGTTGGATGTGAAAGCTCCTGGCTCAACTGGGAGAGGTCGTTCAAAACTATCAGACTAGAGAGTGGTAGAGGAAGATGGAATTCCCGGTGTAGTGGTGAAATGCGTAGATATCGGGAGGAACACCAGTGGCGAAGGCGGTCTTCTGGACCATTTCTGACGCTCAGACGCGAAAGCTAGGGTAGCAAACGGGATTAGAGACCCCGGTAGTCCTAGCAGTAAACGATGTGAACTTGGCGTCGGTGGTGTAAAAACCATCGGTGCCGAAGCTAACGCGATAAGTTCACCACCTGGGAACTACGGCCGCAAGGTTAAAACTCAAAGGAATTGACGGGTCCCCGCACAAGCAGCGGAGCGTGTGGTTTAATTCGATGTTACACGAAGAACCTTACCCGGGTTTGACATACAAGTGGTAGTGAAACGAAAGTGGAACGACCCTTCGGGGAGCTTGAACAGGTGCTGCATGGCTGTCGTCAGCTCGTGTCGTGAGATGTCCGGTTAAGTCCGGTAACGAGCGCAACCCTCGCCGTATGTTACAAGTGTCATACGGGACCGCCGGTATCAAGCCGGAGGAAGGTGGGGATGACGTCAAGTCAGCATGGCCTTTATATCCGGGGCTACACACACGCTACAATGGCCGGTACAATGGGTTGCTAAGCCGCGAGGTAGAGCCAATCCCCAAAGCCGGTCTCAGTTCAGATCGCAGGCTGCAACTCGCCTGCGTGAAGTTGGAGTTGCTAGTAAACGCGCGTCAGCTATAGTGCGTTGAATACGTTCCCGGGGATTGTACACACCGCCCGTCACGTCATGGGAGCTGGCAACACCTGAAGCCAGTAGCCTAACCGCAAGGAGGGCGCTGTCGAAGGTGGGGTTGGTGACTGGGACGAAGTCGTAACAAGGTAGGAGTACCGGAAGGTGCGCCTGGATCACCTCCTTTCTAGAGAAAAATGAGCTAAAGTTTCGTCTCTCACGACAGACTGGTGCTCTATAATAAAAATCCATCCCGCCGCGGTGGCGGGAGGGTCGCAGGGTTAATAATCTTCCTATCACTTCTCAGTTGGTAAGGGCCAACTATCCTCATGGGCCTGTAGCTCAGCTGGTTAGAGCACAGTCCTGATAAGACTGGGGTCACTGGTTCGAGTCCAGTCAGGCCCACCTGAGTCTCTCGGGGATGTAGCTCAGCGGGAGAGCAGCGCCTTTGCAAGGCGAAGGCCACGGGTTCGATCCCCGTCATCTCCACTGGATACATTTTGGAGAAAGGTTTGCAGAAATCTGAAATTGGCGATCGGGCAGTTGAATAGAAAATAGAAGGCTAATATCGCACAGGTGATCTTTTCGGCCCGGCGATCAGCCGGGTCGCTTTGTTTCTAAAAACAAATAAAAAGTTGACGGGTACTCGATGCCCTTGACGCAAGTGGAGAGCATCGATCGCCGGTCAACGGCGGCAGCACCTTAATAACTGAATAGTAATTGATTTCTATAAAATATTTAAAAATTTTTTGTAGGCCGAAAGAAAAGTATCAATTTCTCCGCATCACGTGGAGAAGCTACTAAGAGCTTACGGTGGATGCCTTGGCGTCAAGTGCCGATGAAGGACGTGGGACACTGCGATAAGCTCCGGTTAGCCGTGTACAGGCGTTTGACCCGGAGATTTCCGAATGGGGAAACCCATTGTGGCGAACCCACATTATCCTCTTGTTGAATATATAGACTTGAGGAAGGGAACCTGGGGAACTGAAACATCTAAGTACCCAGAGGAAAAGAGATCATTCCCCTAGTAGTGGCGAGCGAACGGGGATTAGCCCAAACCAGCCTGGCTTGCCAGGTTGGGGTTGTAGGATCCAGCACATGGAAGTTACAAATCGATCTGTTAGCAGAATGGTATGGGAAAGCCAACCAAAGAGGGTGATAGTCCCGTATGCGAAAATGGATCGACTTCCGCTGGACACCTGAGTACTGCCGGGCACGCTAATCCGGTAGGAAGCTGGGGAGTCCACTCTCCAAGGCTAAATACACTTGACGACCGATAGTGAACAAGTACCGTGAGGGAAAGGTGAAAAGTCCCCCTGTTAGGGGAGTGAAATAGAACCTGAAACCGTAAGCTTACAAGCAGTCGGAGGGCTAATGGCGTGTCGGTGCCCCGGTGAAAGCCGGGCGCGCGGCGCTATGCCTGACGGCGTGCCTCTTGGAGAATGAGCCTGCGAGTTAATCTCAGTGGCGAGGTTAAGGGAGTTACACCCGTAGCCGTAGCGAAAGCGAGTCTGAATAGGGCGTTCAGTCGCTGGGATTAGACACGAAACCAAGTGAGCTACCCATGGTCAGGGTGAAGCGAGTCTAAACGCTCGTGGAGGCCCGAACCTTTCAACGTTGCAAAGTTGTGGGATGAACTGTGGGTAGAGGTGATATGCCAAACGAACTTGGAGATAGCTTGTTCTCCCCGAAATAGCTTTAGGGCTAGCGTTATGCGTTTAGTACCGGAGGTAGAGCACTGGATGAGCTAGGGGGCTTACCGCTTACCGAACTCAACCAAACTCCGAATGCCGGTACTCCAGAGCATAGCAGTCGGACTCCGGGAGATGAGTTTCGGGGTCGAAAGGGAAACAGCCCAGATCATCAGCTAAGGTCCTCAAATCCAAGCTAAGTGGGAAACGAGGTGAGATTACTTGAACAACCAGGAGGTTGGCTTAGAAGCAGCCACCCTTTAAAAAGTGCGTAATAGCTTACTGGTCTAGTGATCTTGCGCGGAAAACTTAACGGGGCTAAGCTTGGTACCGAAGCTATGGGTCTCAGCGTAAGCTGGGGCAGTAGGGGAGCGTTCCGCCAGCGGTGAAGGTCGACCGTAAGGACGGCTGGAGTGGGCGGAAGTGAGAATGCAGGCATAAGTAGCGAATAAACATGTGAGAACCATGTTCGCCGTAAATCTAAGGTTTCCGACGCCAGGTCAATCCGCGTCGGGTTAGTCGGCCCTTAGCCGAGGCCGAAAGGCGTAGGCGATGGACATCCGGTCAACATTCCGGAACCACCTGAATGGAGTGATGAGGGGACGCAACGAGGTAGGCCAGCCTGCGATTGGTAGTGCAGGTGCTAAGCGTCTAGGCGTTAAGGTTTGTAGGAAAATCCGCAGACCGAGCTGAAGCGCGATGGCGTGCCCTTGAGGTAGAAGTGGTTGAGCCTTGTTGCCAAGAAAAGCCTCTAAACGTTGATATTCAGGTGCCCGTACCGCAATCCGACACCGGTAGATGGGTAGAGTATACCAAGGCGAACGGGAGAACTTTCGTTAAGGAACTCGGCAAATTAGCCCCGTAACTTCGGGATAAGGGGTGCCTTCTGACGTCAGGATTTATCCAAAGCGTTGGAAGGCCACAGTGAAATGGCTCTAGTGACTGGTTATCAAAACCACAGGTCTCTGCTAAGTCGTAAGACGATGTATAGGGGCTGACACCTGCCCAGTGCCGGAAGGTTAAAGGGAGAGGTTAGCGTAAGCGAAGCTTTGAACTGAAGCCCCGGTGAACGGCGGCCGTAACTATAACGGTCCTAAGGTAGCGAAATTCCTTGTCGGGTAAGTTCCGACCCGCACGAACGGTGTAACAACTAGAGCACTGTCTCAACGAAAGACCCGGTGAAATTGAAATGGCTGTGAAGATGCGGCCTACCCGCAGCAGGACAAAAAGACCCCGTGGAGCTTTACTGCAACTTGGCATTGAGTTTGGGTATGATTTGTGTAGAATAGGTGGGAGGCTATGAAGCTGGAGCGCTAGCTTCGGTGGAGCCATCAGTGAAATACCACCCTGATAATACTTAGACCCTAACCCCATTCCGTAATCCGGATGGGGAACCGTGCCAGGTGGGCAGTTTGACTGGGGCGGTCGCCTCCTAAAAGGTAACGGAGGCGCCCAAAGGTTCCCTCAGGCAGAATGGAAACCTGCCATAGAGTGCAAAGGCATAAGGGAGCTTGACTGCAAGACCAACGCGTCGAGCAGATACGAAAGTAGGGCTTAGTGATCCCACGAATCTGTGTGGAAAGGTCGTGGCTAACGGATAAAAGCTACCCCGGGGATAACAGGCTGGTGAAGTCCAAGAGTCCATATCGACGACTTCGCTCGGCACCTCGATGTCGGCTCATCGCATCCTGGGGCTGTATAAGGTCCCAAGGGTCGGGCTGTTCGCCCGTTAAAGCGGTACGCGAGCTGGGTTCAGACCGTCGTGAGACAGGTCGGTCTCTATCCGCTGTGGGCGTAAGGGATTTGAGAGGAGCTGCTCCTAGTACGAGAGGACCGGAGTGGACAGACCTCTGGTGTGCCAGTTGTCGTGCCAACGGCATTGCTGGGTAGCTACGTCTGGCAGAGATAACCGCTGAAAGCATCTAAGTGGGAAACTCGCCTCAAGATAAGATCCCTGTATCCTTTTTGGAGTAAGACCGCAGGTAGACCACCTGTTATATAGGCAGCATGTGTAAGCGCAGTAATGTGTTAAGCTAAGCTGTACTAATGGTCGAGGGCTGATCCGCGTGGTGCGGAGAACTTGATACTTTTCAACCACAAAAAATCAATTACTGTTCAGAGCTTATTTGTGAATAAGTCTCTTGGTGATCAGAGCGACGAGGGTACACCCGGTCCCATACCGAACCCGGAAGTTAAGCTCGTCAGCGCCGATGGTACTTGGTGGGCGACTGCCTGGGAGAGTAGGTCATTGCCAAGAGACTTTTCTTTTTAATTTAAAAAAACCCGGCCAGCATTTTGCTAGCGGGTTTTTTGTGTTAGCTGAACAAGATTGGGTTGAACGAAGGTAACCAAAACCCTAACCTTTTCGTCCCGAAACGCACCATATCCGCAGGGTGCCCTACGGGCGGGTACTTCGCGTTGTGTTGGAGGATGGTTTTGAGCGAACGATCCACCTGGTTGGGAAGCGAGTCCTTATCTTCGGCGGCCTGTATTTTTGTGCTTACGGCGGCCAGGATGGAGAAGCGGAGTGGGGACATGGGATACTTTAACCAAATCTTCTTATTTCATGGTTATGTGAAATCTTCATGATTTATGCTAATAATATTAGTAAGGACCTAAGAATCGTTTCCCATTAAAGTGGATCAGATGTGAAGGAGAATCAGCTGACCATACTTCTGTTTCCCAAGCAATTTCAGTGAGATATCGGCCCAAAACGCTTCGAGTTGGGAATGCTGTTACGTAAACCAATCCTGCTAAAGAATTGGCGAAAAGAGCAGACAATTCATTGTGACGTTTTGCGTCAACCGGGCCATGGCTTGTCACTGCTTCCACAAGAAGAAGCCAATTTTTCTCGGAAAAGTAAAATAAAACATCAGGCATTTTTCCGTGAGCATCAACATTTACTCCAAGCCTGATAAGTAGTTCTTTGTCGAAATACCCCCATTTATCTCCAGTGTCACCGACATATATCAATTGACTTCCAGGAGCGAAGCGTGGTGCAAATTCATCAATTATTTTTCTGATCAGTTCACTATGATTTCCTGGGCTTAAATACACTGTAGTATTATCTTTTATTTGAACTGGAATCTTTATTTGTTTGCGTTCCCTAGCATAGTTTTCTGAAAGAGTTTGGCTATTTGATAAATATGACGCTAAATTATCGGTCCACGTTGATGACCCGAACGTTCTGATGAGTTCCAGAGTTGTGCTTTCAATCTGATAAACTGCTTTTGGGCTGTTTGTAGAGCGATCAAGTTTATCTGGATTATATAAAACTAAACCTGCTTGGACAAATTGGTGCATAGTGAAGCGGCGGAATGTCTCCCTTGAGTTTGGGGCATATCTCTTTTGGTAATATTGACTTGACCAATCCATGATAGGGGTGATTCCGAGTAAAGGGTTTTCTGCTTGGCTCCAATCCTTATCAGGAGTAAGGTTGAGCAAGGCTAATAGACAAAGAGCTGACCTTTCATTATGTTGACCTTTTGGTAATCCTAAATCAGCCAGAAGTCTCAATGCTTCGTTTATGTGATCTGTTTCAATCATAATAACCCCTCGACTTGCTCGTCTATTCCCGATTGTGTTAATGTGAAATCATGTTCTTTTGCCCATTCTCCAAGACGGATCAAGTCTTCCTTGGTTGGATATTTCATCCGTTTCAGATCGGTTGCATTGATTTGAGTGTGTCCGCTAAACCGGCGAAAATGTTCATCCACTATCGTTGAGTTTAGGAATATTGATAATCCTCGAGCTATATTCTCAGGCAACCCATGTTTCTTTGTGTGGAATACATTTAGATGGTTTTCAAAACCTAACATTTTATATTGCTGAAACGCTAATGGTTCCACTACACTTGCAACCACCCGCCTTTTTTCTTCTTTTGATGAGAAACGCCGCACAATGCAATAATAACCAGTTGGGAAAAGAAAAGGCTCCGTTTCAGAATTTTGGGAAATGGAGTTTGGTTTTTTGAATCCGAGCTTTGGCCATTCTGTATGTTGAAAAGAAAAGTGACCTGGATAAAGCAATGGTACTGTTCCAGGTTCTGGAAAGCTTATGAGTTGATCTTTCACTCTAAAATCAACAACGGGTCCTGTTGATACCATTATGCCAAGATCATCCAGCGTATGGTTGATCCGCGGAGAAGATCCAACCGAATCAACCTTATTTGATGTTGGAATGTGGATGTATTTTTCCTGATCATCAGGAATAACTATCTTGTGAAATGAATATGAACTGCTAGATAAATCATCGAAAGTATCATCAGAAGAAGTGGAAATAATTACATCGCCTTGTTGTCCGGCACGCTCTAAGTGAATAATGATGTTTTCCTGCAGGACATCATCATCTTTGAAAGCTTTTTTTCTGGATTCAAATAAGTGGATGTGCTTAATAGCAACACGATCTAATAACAGACTTCGGAAAGGTTTGTAATAAGGACCATTGCAGAAACTTCTCGGAATGATTGCTACAATTTGACCGTGGGGTGCCATTAATTTTATTGTTAATGCCAAAAATGCTGAATATAAATTTACAGTTTCAATTCCTACCTTGCGAAGCAATAACCGATAATCAGAATTACTATTTATCTTCTTATAGGGAGGATTGAGTATCGCATGGGTATAAGCACCTGCACCTTTTAATAAATCGTTTACAGCGCTGTCAATGAAATCGGTTTCGGTTATTCGGAAAGAATAATTTGGAATTTTTGAGTATTGAGAAAGGGATTTGGATAGGTTATCGTGAAGAGAATCGTCTAACTCATAAGCTTCCACTTCGATGGATTCAAAATGATCATTATTCAAGGTTTTCCGTTCGAGGAAAGCGCACGAAAGCGATCCTATCCCAGCACCTGGATCAAGTAATCGGTAGTGCTTAAAAATGGATGGTTGAAATTGCTCAGCCATGAATTGAGCTATCCCATTTGGAGTCAGATATTGCCCGAGGCGAGATTTCTTGGTTGCTTCAGTGTTTTTGGAAAGTTTTAATCGGGCATACTCAAGATTTGAAAGCAAATTGTGTCTCCAATCTTTTCTCGGTCATAATAGATTGTATCCCCCTTCCTAAATTTTATTCATCTATAGATTCAAGTTTAATTGCGGGTTTGGTTCGGACGGTTTGGGTTTTTCAATCCGAAGGTTATATTTTCTAGCGATCGGGCTGGTTAGTCCTAATATTCCAGGGCGGTTTTTACTGCTGCCATCGAAGGTGTGGAGAATATCACATTTATACTGTATTGCAGTTGCAATATGAATGCAATCGGGAGTTGATAACGTAGAGTTATTAATTCTGTAATTACTTCTAATTTCTCCCGCTAATTCTGCTACGTCTCTGGTCACATCGGACAATTGAAAATTTGTTCGTGAAAATAATTGAAGAAAAGATTTGTATTCTTCTGTTGATAACGAACTTTCCATAAATTCAGTGAGAGTGATCGTGGAGGTTACCAGGTCAACCTGGCCCATATCAAACAAATTTGCGAACTCGCTTATACCAAGCTGATCCAAGGGATCAACACGTTGCTCATTGGTCAAGTGAGCGATAAAAATGCAGGTGTCCCAATATATCCGTTCTTTACCAGCCATTCCTGATTCCCCTTATAAAATCTTCGCTGGATTTTCCCCCGGTGATGTTTGGAGCAATACCTCTCAATTTTGAGAGTGTTGGAAGGTCCTTTTCTTCTGGATGCACTTCGATTTTTTGCGCATACATTTCGTAGGGAAATCTATTGTTAATGTTTGACTTAAATTTCTTTCTTCCATAAACGGTTACATATCTCCCGATTGCGGCAATTGCCTCTCTTTTTAATTCGTTGGAGAAAATGCACTTTAATTTCGGAAAATGAGAGATAGGATAGATATGAAAAATATTCTGATTGTGAATGTTGATTGATTCAAGCATTCCAGTATAGGATCCCATTTCGTACTCATCCAAGCCAACAATGCAGTCAATTTTCCTGGGAAGATCGAGAAGATAATTAGGTTCATCTCCGTTTTTGGAAATGATGATTTCGGCCACTTTTTTCTTTTCCCGCAGGCTGGTAAGATCTTTATATGCTTCGAATGTGTCGTGAGTGAATCCGGGCGGATATTCCCCCTGGTCGATATCCCTGATATTTGAAAAGAAATTTCTAACAAGCATTTCAGTTTGAAACTCATGCTCAAGTTTAAATGGGACAGCTTCAATGACGATTTGCGCAGGACTATTTTTTTGTAATTCGACAATTTTGAAATACGCAATTGATTGATCAGATAGCAACTTTTGCGTCTCTAAAAGGGCTTTTTTGAAAATCCCTAATTGTTGAACGAATTCATTAAGCCTGACATCTCCTCCATCTTCGTCAAGTCCTTTGATCTTCATGGTTATTCTTTTTTCTGCGTCCATATCTCTTATTCCTTGTGAGGATTATTTATTTTTATTATACAGGAATAATTAGTTTTTACAATAATCTGCTATTGAGAGTGTTGAAAAACAAGTGACAAAATGGTTGGTTAATTGACGGAAGGGGAAAAATTTAATACAATTGGAGCAACCATCAATACAGGAGAGTTGATATGGAAAAAGAGCATTTTGTAGAGACGGGAAGGGATTCATTCTTTGGCGAATATTTATATGATCAAATTGTGCCCGAGGATCATTTTTTGCGTAAACTCAAACAACAGATTCCGTGGGAACGGTTTACCCGGCGCTTGATCCAGCTCTACAAAGGTG
>Ga0209212_1000934_pt1 | contig 52190 bp, 38 predicted proteins | sample RifGroC2_FD_183996 | JGI IMG/M metagenome (GOLD analysis project Ga0209212, IMG submission 183996) | Groundwater microbial communities from Rifle, Colorado, USA - Groundwater C2 (SPAdes) (version 2) | ecosystem: Environmental > Aquatic > Deep subsurface > Groundwater | place: Rifle, Colorado...
CCGGCCTTGGTGGAGGAGCAAATACATTCAGCTGGACAATTAATAATGATGGCTGTATCGCCTCAGATGATGTGGTGATAACACACCGCGTTCTGCCTCAGGTATCATTTGATCCTCTTCCCGGCGGAGGATGCCCGCCGATTACCATTAGTTTCATAAATACGTCGATAGGAGGCGCTCCTTTCACATGGGATTTTGGAGACGGAAGCACTTCAGGCGCTACAAATACTGACCATACATATTATGTTCCCGGTAAATATACCGTTCGCCTTACAGCTACAGGTCCCGATGGAATAATGGTTCACAAGGATTCAGTTATCGTGATAAGGGAGATCCCCGTGGCTCAGTTTGAAGTAACTCCTGATATTGCCTATATACCAGGTAATTCTGTTAATTACTTCAACCTGTCGCAGAACATTGATTCACTTCTATGGGAGTTTGGTGACGGTACAATTTCAACCGAAGAGAATCCTTCACACAGATATGAGAGAGAGGGAGCTTATGATGTAACCCTTCATGTATGGTCGGGATACCAATGCTACGATTCACTGGTGCTCAGGCCGGGGGTAATAGTTGAAAGGGCAGGAGTCATTAATTGTCCGAATGCATTTACTCCTAATCCGAATGGTCCTACAGGAGGTAATTTTAATCAGAATGATTTCTCAAATGATGTATTCCATTGCTTTGTGGAAGGATTGAACGAGTATCATATGGAGATATATAACAGGCTTGGAATAAGGTTATTTGAAACAAATGATGTTAATTTAGGATGGGACGGATATTTTAAAGGGAAGCTGGTTGAAGAAGGGGCATATGTCTTTAAAGTGTATGGGAAGTATAACAGCGGTTCCCCTTTTAACTTTGTTGGTAATATACTGGTGATCCATTAAGTGCATTTGCAGGGCATATATGAGGTGAAATGAGAAGAGTATTTTATATATTAATTCTGGTGGTAATCACGGGCCGTTCAATAGTTGCCGGACAGGATCCGATGTTTACACAGTTCTATGCTGCTCCTCTGTATCTTGCTCCTTCATTTGCCGGGGGCAATGGAGAGACAAGGGCAATTCTGAATGTACGTGATCAATGGCCGAAATTGCCAGGTGATTATATGACCTACGCATTCTCACTCGACCACTATCTGGATAAATTCAGCAGCGGCATCGGATTGCTGCTTTTCAGGGATGAAGCTGCCGGTGGACTCATAAATACTACCAATATCGGTTTAAACTATAACTATAACTTCAATATCTCCAGGAAATGGAAGTTAAGTCCGGGCATTCAGGCATATTATTATATGAAAAACATCAATTATAGTAAACTTATATTCAGTGACCAGATCTCGCGTGATTATACCACACCCGTATCAATTGAGATGGAGAGATTGAGTGCTATACCCCCTGTCCAGCATCTTGATGTCACAACATCCTTGCTTGCATTTTCAGATCTTTACTGGGCAGGTTTCACGGTAGATCACCTCCTGACTTTGAATAGTTCTCTGAAGTCGGAGGGTGGTTACCTTCCTATTCGTATATCATTATATGGAGGAGGTAAATATGTTCTTTCACAGTTGAGGAGAAGCCAGATTCAGGAGAGTCTTTCAGGAGCCTTTCATTTTATGATGCAGGATAAATACAGGTATCTCGATCTGGGAGTATATTATACTCGCCCTCCTATGCAATTCGGGTTATGGTACAGGGGCGTACCGGTATTCCCAGATAATCCAAATAATGGTGCAATTGCACTTCTTTTCGGGTATAATATAAAGAATGTCACAATAGCTTACAGTTATGACTATACTGTTTCACGCCTGATGACCAAGACCGGAGGTGCACATGAAGTCTCGCTTACTCTGGGAATTCAAACTACCGAGCTGAAAAAGAAGAGGAGGATGATTCCCTGTCCTGTTTTGTAAATTTTAGGTCTGCCCCATATTCCATCTTCCGATGTATCCATTTTTTTTGATCATATAATAAAATAAAGAGGGTGCCACTTTTGAGACACTCTCATTTTTTAAATTAATCTGGAAACAAAACCCGATATGTTTCAGATCAGAATAGTTGACTCTTTGATAACTGTGCCGTCTTTATCAGTTCCGTAGATCTTAATGCCGATACTGATCTTAATCTCGCCAATGTTATCAATAAGTGAACCTATTGAGTGTTTAACATCTTCTTCGTTCATTTCTGTAAGATCTTCAATGTCAAAGTACAGATGGATATAGAGAACACTTTCGGGATCTTCAATTTTCCCCAGTGCTTTAACCAGCTTGGCAATCCATATAGTTGAGGCGCTGTTGAAGTATTCCAGGTTCAGACGAAAATTTGTAACTTTCCGGGGTGATTTTACATATTCATTGATCCAGAGCAGCAGAGGCTCATATATTTTAGCAGCATTTTCCGGAATCGACCTGCCGGAGAGTATAAGATCACCGGAGTGGTGATTGAAATCTACCTGTGGAGTTTTTGAAGTTCTTTCCGTGAATATGTGGTTTATCTCATTCATGCTATGGAACAGAAGTAGAAAAAGTTGGTAACTTCCGGGTATAAAGGTCGTAAAACTTAAAAATGAATGATTTTCATTTGTCAAAAAGAAGAATTGCTTTATCAAAGAATATTGTTCATTGGGCTTCAATTCTATAATTTTCGGTTTAATTATGTTATTAGTGCGAGTAAAGAAGATCAGATATTAAACAATGAACCTGCTTTCTTGTTAGACAGAGGAAAGAATATTTCACTCAGAATGAAATGAATAATCCTCAGGAAAAATCGGTTAAAAAACAATTCCCGGTTACCGGATTGTCCTGCGCCTCTTGTGCAAGCAATGTGGAGCTGAAGCTTAATAATCATGCCGGGGTGGTACAGGCAGCCGTGAACCTTGCCTCACAGATCGCTACAATTGAATATCTACCATCAAAGGTAAAACCAGCTGATCTCAAGGAATCAATAGTATCGATAGGTTATGACCTTATTATTGATGAATCTGCCAGGGCAAAGGAGGAACTTGAAAACCTTCAGCAGAAGAGGATAAAATCCCTTAGACGGAGAACTTTTTGGTCGATATCATTATCATTTCCTCTGGTAACTATCAGCATGTTCTTCATGAATATGCCCTATGCAAATTTCATTATGTGGGCCATTGCCACTCCAATTGTGATATGGATGGGCCGGAGTTTTTTCATTAACGGCTGGCGGCAGCTGATGCACCGCAGTGCAAATATGGATACTCTGGTTGCCCTTAGTACAGGGATCGCTTACCTGTTCAGTGTTTTCAATACTCTCTTCCCGGAATTCTGGCATGAACGGGGGCTTCATGCTCATGTCTATTTTGAGGCTGCAGGTGTTGTAATTGCCCTCATACTTGTTGGTAAACTATTGGAAGAAGGAGCAAAGGCTAATACTTCTTCAGCCATTAAAAAACTTATAGGCCTACAACCTAAAACTGTTATCAAGGTTGCTGCGGATGGTTCAACCAAAGAATTTCTCATTGCAACTGTAAAGGTTGGTGATATAATGTTGATTAAACCCGGGGAAAAGATCCCGGTCGACGGAATTGTAACTCAGGGAAACAGCTATGTTGATGAGAGCCTTATATCAGGAGAACCTGTTCCGGTTATAAAGGAACCAGGAACTGTCGTATTTGCAGGCACTATAAATCAGAAAGGAAGCTTCCATTTCAGGGCGGAGAAGGTGGGGGCTGATACTCTGCTCAGCGGTATCATCAGGATGGTACAGGAAGCGCAGGGCAGTAAAGCTCCTGTGCAGAAGCTGGTTGATAAAGTTGCTTTGATTTTTGTCCCCACTGTTGTGGTTATTTCCCTGATAACTCTTGCCGCCTGGATGATATTTGGCGGAGAGAACGGATCCGTACAGGGTGTCATGTCAATGGTTACGGTGCTGGTTATAGCATGTCCATGTGCACTCGGACTGGCAACACCGACTGCTATCATGGTTGGTATTGGTAAAGGAGCAGAAAGTAACATTCTGATAAAAGATGCTGAAGCGCTTGAGCAGACATATAAAATGAAAGCTCTGCTGCTTGACAAAACAGGAACCATAACAGAGGGTAAACCGACAGTGGAACAAATTGAATGGCTGTCTGCAGCAGATAAAGATAAAAATATCAATATTCTGTTCAGCCTTGAAAAAGCATCAGAGCATCCGCTGGCCGATGCCATTGTAGCTAACCTTAAGGCAGTCTCAGCCTCTCTGATTCTGGATGATATACAAAGCATTACCGGGAAGGGAATAACTGCAAAATACAAAGATGTAAGATATTATGCCGGGGGCAGCAGACTTATGGGGGAGAATAAATTAGTTGTCAATAATGAACTGGAAATACTGGCAGCCAGGTGGGAAGCGGAAGCCAGATCAATAGTCTATTTTGCTGACAGTACAAAAGTACTGGCTGCAATATCAGTTACTGATCCGGTAAAGAAGAATTCTGCTCAGGCCATTAAGGAATTGAAAGAGATGGGTATTGAGGTTTATATGGTAACAGGTGACAATGAAAAAACTGCGGCAGCAGTGGCAGAGATGACCGGAGTTAACGGTTACAAATCAGATATGCTGCCTTCAGACAAAGCAGATTTTATAAAATCGCTTCAGAAGGATGGTAAAATAACAGGCATGGTTGGTGACGGGATAAATGACAGCCAGGCACTTGCAACGGCTGACGTAAGTATAGCAATGGGCAAAGGATCGGACATAGCCATTGATGCTGCTAAGATGACAATAATCAGTAGTGACCTTTCATTAATTCCTGTTGCAATCAGACTGAGCAGGAACACTGTTAAAACCATCCGCCAGAATCTCTTCTGGGCATTTATCTATAACATAATCGGAATACCTCTTGCTGCAGGCGTTCTGTTTCCCATAAACGGGTTCCTTCTTAACCCGATGATCGCCGGAGCAGCCATGGCACTGAGCAGCATCAGCGTTGTCAGTAATAGCCTGAGACTGAAATGGTCAGGCTGATCAGGTCCTTCTTCCCATTTGGATAAAAAAGCGAAAAGGTTTATATTGGCATAAAACAGGTTAAGGAATGATGTGGAGGACTTCATTTTATTTCATTTTATTCATCTGGTTGACAATACTCTCCGTCAGGGCAGATTCAATACCGGGTTTGCATACAGGCTTTCAGGCTCATTATGGTTTTATCATACCCCATTCAGATGCTATCGAACCTGTTTCACATTCCAATCCGTATGGAATTGAACTTGGTATCAATAAGCTTCATACGTCATTTAACAAATGGCAGGTGTTTAATGCTTACTGGATTTCAGGCATCCGGGCCGGATATTTCAACTTTCAGAACCCTTCAGTCCTTGGAAGTGCATTTGAAATAACTCTCTTTGCTGAACCGGTTGTTTTCCAGAGAAGCAGTTTTATGTTTTCAATTCGTGGAGGAATGGGCTTATCATACCATGCAAAGATCTACGATGAAGTGGAAAATCCCACAAACCAGTTCTTCAGTACAAAGCTGGTTTTCCCGCTTTTTATAGATCTGAGAGTAAAGCAGAGGCTGGCAGGAAGAACATTCATTACCCTGTCGGGCTGTTATAATCATATATCGAACGGAGGTTTCAAACAGCCAAACAAAGGCATGAATTTCCCCACTCTGGCTCTCGGACTGGATTATTTCCATTCTGACGTTCCTGCCCTTGATCAAAACTATTCTTCAACACTGACAGTACCAAAACCAGGTATTGCACTTCAGGTTCAGACCCTTATGGCTGTAAAAGTTCTTGAGGAGTCTGAAGAATATCCCGAACAGAAAGTTTTTATCTATGGATTCAGTGTGAGGTCTTCAAAACATCTGACCACTTTTTATGCTCTTAACCTTGGCGCTGAACTGGTAATTGACGGCTATATAAGAGAATTGGTTGAAAGGGAACAATCAGGCCTTGATCATAAAAGGGCAGCTGTTACTGTCGGTCAGGATTTTCTTCTTGGGAAAGTGGCTTTCTCGCAGTTACTTGGCATTTATTTTTACTCTCCTTATGAACCAAGGAAGCCTGTTTACCAGAAGTATGAGATGACATATGAATTCACGCCAAAGCTTGCAGCGGGGGGGTTTCTCAAAGCACACCTTCAGGTAGCTGAAATGATGGGTTTGTGCTTCAGTTACTCCTTTAAATGGTAAATGTTATTTTGTGAAATCAACCACTGTTTTACCCTGAACTTTTTTCAGGTCAACCTCTTTGGAAACCCCGTTTACAGTTACCTTGTATTTTCCATAGAACGCCGATGTTGCAAAGTTTCCTTTATTGTCTGAGTTACCAGTTTCATTTGTCCACCATTCTTTGAAGATCAGGTTTTGATATGCATCAACAGCAGGGGTAGGAGACCAGTCGCGTCTGTAGAGCGATGATGCAGGTATCCAGTTGGCTCCTGCCCAGAAACCCCACATAATAATTCCTTCAACCTGGGGGTGGGCAAAACAGATCCTGTAATAATCAACAATATCCTTAGCTTTCTGCTGCTCTTCCTCTGCTGTCATCTCAAGTTTTGTATCCTTAAGGAATTTTGAGCGCTGTCCGGGCATATTGAATTCGGTAACTTTTATAGGCAATTTGAATTTTGCCAGTGAATCAAGCGCATCCATGAGCTGCTTACGGTCGAATGATTCGGCATGCAGATGCCCCTGCACACCAATACCGGCGATAGGTACTCCCTGCTTAAGTAACAGCCTGATCTGAGCCATATATTCAGGTAGTTTATTCCCGGTAAGGATATCGTAATCATTCAGATAAAGTTTTGCATCCGGATCACCATTATGTACCCACTCAGTCATATCTTTTGTGATCATCGGTCCGAGCCGGTCTTCATAATAGTTCCCGTGTATCATCTCATTATTAAGGTCATATTCCGCAAATCTGTTCTTATAGTGTGAGGCAAGCGATTCCGCTCTGTTCTTAAGAGTTTTCAGGAGCTCATCGTCGTTCATCTCCTTGAGCCATGGCTGCACACGGTTAGGTATGCCCCAGAATATGTTATGACCCCTCAAAGGAATGTTGTTTTCCTCAGTCCATTTCAGGATTCCGTCTACTGTTGAGTAATTGACCTCTCCGCGGTTCCTCTCCATATCGGGCCATTTAACAGCATTTTCAGTTACCGCTGAATTAAAATTCTCAAGGAATTTCTCCTTATATTGTTTTTTATCTTCAGCCGGCATTCTTTCACTGGCAAGTCCGTTGGAAATGGCACATCCGAACCAGAACTCATGTCTGAGCTGTTCAACCACAACTTTATCGCCGGGTTTTGCTTTTACGAGAAGCTCTCCCTTACGGAGCTTTGTGATATCATCATTTATACCAGGGTATTGCGAAAATAAATCTACCGTGGTGATAAACTGAAATGCCAATATCAGGATTAATCCATATACCCGACTGTTGTTCATTGTTTTTGATGCTTTCATATCTTTTAATCTTTAAGACTCCAATATTTCTATAAATTTAATTATTTCACAACAGAATAATCACCTCTCATTCAAAAAACTCACTTTTCTTATTAACTGACTGACCTCACCTCACCACTCACTACTCACCCCTCACCCAGTCTCCCCCTCACCCAGTCTCCCCCTCACCCAGTCTCCCCCTCAATGTTTGGTACGGGTTTTGCATTTACTTATATAGTTTGACAACTTTAACAACAGATAAAATGAAAACTTTAATTGCAACATCGGTTCTTGCCGCCCTTCTGGCTTCGGGTGTCGCAATGATGGCGCAGGGTCAGAATGATGATTATCTCGGATTACCCGGTGATAATCTTAACCTTTATGCGGTAATGTCGCTTTTTCAGGAGTCAAAGACTCTTGAAGAATTCGAAAGGTCTCTGAATGATGAAAATTCAAGGATCAACAATCTCGATCTCAACGGAGACAACCTGATAGATTATATCAATGTATTTGACAATGTAAATGGCGATGTTCATAATATTGTAATGCAGGTGGCTGTCAATAAGAGGGAGCGCCAGGATGTTGCAGTTTTCACTGTTGAACGCGACAGGAAAGGAAATGTAATGATACAGCTTACCGGAGATGAGGCACTTTATGGTCAGAATTATATCATCGAACCGGTTTTTGATGATTCAGCTTACGGGCAGACACCAAATCCTGGTTATACCGGAAATGCAGCAACAATAAATGGCCGAAACATATCGGTGGTAAGGACAACCACTTATGAAATAGCAACATGGCCGATAATATCATATATATATCTTCCGGGTTATGTGACCTGGAGATCATCGTGGTACTGGGGATATTACCCGACCTACTGGAACCCGTGGCGCCCGTACTACTGGCACTACTACTACGGATACCATTACAACTGGTATGACCACTACTATGCACACTACCGTCGCTGGGACCATCACCGTCATAACTACTGGAATGATTACTACTATCACCCTCATCATTCACATTCAAGCTTTGTAACTGTGAATATCAGCAAAGGACATTATAAATCTACTTATTCACGTCCCGAATTGAAGAAAAAAGGTGAAGCATTATATGCAGAAACTCACAGAAACACTAGCAGCAGCAGACGACTCGATAATCCGATTGGAGAGAATTACGGAAGAAGAACCTATTCATCTGCAAGCGCCGGTCGCAGTTCTGAAAATGCAACCAGCTCAACCTCGAGACGTTCAGAAAACAGCACCGCAGTAAGAAGTGAAACCAGAACTTCCTCTGAAAGAAAAAGTACTTCTTCAGCAAGACCGCCGGCAGACAATTCAGGCAGAAAGGCAGAGGTGAGTGCATCCGGAACAAGAGCTTCTGAATCCCGTTCAATCAGCCAGCCAGGACGTGCAGAAACAAAATCAAGGGAAAGTAACACTAAAGCTGCATCTCCTCAGAGGAGTATGCCACAGAAACAGGTGTCAAAACCACGTGAAAGCAGTAGCAAATCTGCAGCTCCCGGGAGGAAGATAACTCAGTCGCAGGTGTCAAAACCAAGGGAAAGCAGCAGCGCCAGATCATCTGCTCCTGCAAGAACAGAGGCAAAATCACAGCCCTCAAAGTCAAGATCAGGTGAAGCTAAATCAAATGGTTCCCAGACCAGGTCAAAAGTGTCAGCTTCACAAAAAGGAAGCAGCAGAAGGTAAGTCTGATAACCATGAGTTCTAAATTATACAGATCCCGGGAATTTACCGGGATTTGTGCTTTATTAAAACGGCAACCGGCGTCAGGCGACCGGCAACCGGAATACAGTTGAATTAGTAAAGCATCTGAACTCAGAAAATGGATTGGAGAAAATCCTTACATTTGAACTATATGCCAGAATGTTTAATTATCCCAATATCATGAAAAATGCAAAATTCATTTTTTACCTGGCTTTGCTTCTGGTTTTAAGTACAGCCTGCAGCACAGAAAAGAAAAATCAGCTGCCATCAGGATCACATGGTTTTATTCAGGTGAGCAGCGAGAATCCGGCATATTTCTCCTTTTCGGATGGCTCTCCCTATATACCAAACGGGATCAATATGATCAATCCAAGCGGCAAATACAGGAATAATCCCGATTCAGCTCTATTTGAAATAGAAGGATGGATGAAAAACCTCTCGGCCAACGGAGGTAATTATATAAGGGTATGGCTTAGCCAGTCGTTCTGGGATATTGAAGATACAAAAGCAGGAGAGTATAACCCGGAGAAGATAAAAAGGATTGACCGTTTCAAAGAGATGGCAAGGGAGAATGGTCTCAGGATAAAAATGACACTTGAGCATTTCCGGAGCCTGACACTTCAGGAAAATAACCAGTCATGGGCAAACAAATCTGTATATCATACCTCAAACGGAGGTCCCCTCGACAGTATCAGGCAGTATCTGACATCAGATGAGGGAAGGCAACTATTCCTGAGAAAGGTGGATTTTTACCAGAATCGTTATGGAAATGATACACTGTTCTTCGGATGGGAGCTATGGAATGAAATGAATGCCATGAAAGGTCCTGAGGATGATATATTCTTTGAATGGAATGAGACAATGCTGAAGGAGGTAAAGAAAAGATTTCCCGAAAACCTTGTCATGCAAAGTCTGGGTAGTTTCGATTACGATGGAGTGAGACCGGTATATAGGAAAATGATGTTACTTTCGGGCAATGAGATTGCACAGGTACATCGTTATCTCGACCTCGGAGCCAGAATGGAGATCTGTCATGCTCCGATGGATATTATTGCATCGTCGGCTGTTGAGGAGATAAAATCTTATAATCCTGAAAAACCTGTAATACTTGCTGAAACAGGAGCTGTTGAGCCCAGCCATAGCGGTCCGAGTAAATTTTACCCTGCAGATACAGCCGGAATCTTACTGCATGATATCCTGTTCGCTCCGTTCTTCAGTGGCTCTGCAGGTGCCGGAATGTGCTGGCACTGGGAATCTTATGTGGATAAGAACAATCTGTGGTACCATTTTGGCAGATTCAACGAAATAGTCAAAGATATTGATCCTGTCTCTGAGAATTTTGTTTCAACAGCCTCAGAGACAGATGATTTGAGGATTTACACTCTTACAGGAGACAAAACAAAATTGATATGGCTTCGCGATAAGAATAATTCATGGCAAACAGAACTTCGTGATGGCAAAGCGGCTGAGTTGATTTCAGGTTTGAGATTTGATCTTAAAACTGCGGGTGCTGACGTGTCTTCACAATCGATTGAAATATACGATCCCTGGAAGAATAAATGGTTAACCACCAGCCCGGAAGGATCATTGCTTCACTTACCTGATTTTAAAAGGTCGCTGATTATCAGGATAACTTTGTAGCTATTCAAGTTTTTTGATGCCCATATTCCAGAGTGTGAATCCGAAAATATCAGCGTACTGCTCAATTGTTTTGCTTACAGGAGTACCAGCTCCATGACCTGCTTTTGTTTCGATCCTTATCAGTACCGGATTCCTGCCGGCCTGTTTTTCCTGTAGATTAGCAGCAAACTTGAAAGAGTGAGCCGGGACCACTCTGTCATCATGGTCTCCTGTTGTTACAAGAGTAGCAGGATATTCAACACCGCTCTTTACATTGTGAACAGGTGAATACTTATAGATATATTCAAACATCTCTTTGCTCTCTTCAGAAGTTCCATAATCGTAAGCCCAGCCTGCGCCTGCGGTGAATGTGTGATATCTCAGCATATCCATAACACCTACCGCCGGAAGCGCCACTTTCACAAGGTCGGGTCTCCGGGTCATTACAGCTCCTACGAGAAGTCCGCCGTTGGATCCTCCTCTTAAAGCCAGGTAATCAGCTGAGGTATAATTGTTACTAATGAGGTACTCCGCTGCTGCAATGAAATCGTCAAAGACATTCTGTTTGTTCATCGTTGTCCCTGCAAGGTGCCATTTTTCTCCATACTCACCTCCCCCTCTTATATTTGGTACAGCATAAACACCACCCAGTTCAAGCCATAATGAGTTGGGAATACTGAAAGAAGGTGTCTGGCTGATATTGAAACCACCATATCCATAGAGTATTGCAGGGTTTTTTCCGTTCATTTCAGTTCCCTTTTTATATGTGATTATCATCGGAATACGGGTGCCATCTTTTGAATTGTAAAATACCTGGACCGACTCGTAATTATCACCATTGAATGCTACATCCGGTTTTTTAAAGATTTCCGAATTACCGGTTGCCGGATCCAGCTTATAAATTGTGGCAGGGGTGATATAATTTGTAAAAGAATAATATACCTCCTTATCTATCCTGCGGGCTCCGAAACCTGAAGCAGTTCCGGCACCGGGAAGTGTTATTTCTCTTACAAGTTTACCCTCCATATCATATTGCAATACTTTTGATATGGCATCTATCATATACTTTGCAAAAATAAATCCCGATCCTGTTGCAGGGGTAAGAACATTTTCTGTTTCAGGTATAAGATCTTTCCAGTATTCAACTCCGGGTTTTGAAGCATCCACGGTGACTATCCTTGTATTAGGAGCATTCAGATTGGTCATTATAAACAGCTTACTGCCAACATTATCGATAATGGTGTGGTCATTTTCAAAGTTTCCGGCAACTGTTATGAATTTGCTCTCTTTTTTTGTCAGATCCTTGATATATAGTTCATTGCCGGTAGTTGATATAGCAGCAGTTACAACAAGGTACTTCCCATCCTCGGTAACTCCGCCACTTACATACCTTCTCTTTATATCTGCCCCGAATACTATTTTATCTTCACTCTGTGGTGTGCCGGTTTTATGAAAATAGAGTTTGTGATGATCAGTTTTTGCAGACAATTCTGATCCTTCAGGTTTGTCATAGCTTGAATAATAGAATCCATCATTACCCTGCCATGAAAGGCCGCTGAATTTAACATCTTTGATTGTATCATCAATAACCTCCATTGTTTTGGAATCGATAACAATTACCTTTCTCCAGTCTGATCCCCCTTCAGAAATAGAATATGAAGCCTTGCTGCCGTCATCAGAAAATTCAAGTGCGTCGAGAGATGATGTACCATCTGGAGAAAATTTATTAGGATCGAGAAAAACCTGCGGATCTCCATTATCTTTCTGCCTGTAAACCACAAACTGGTTTTGCAGACCGTCATTCCTTGAAAAATAGGTATACTCTCCTTTCCTGTACGGAGAGGTAAATTTCTCGTAATTCCACATCTTCACAAGACGGGTTTTAATCTCCTCCCTGTAAGGAATAGTCTCCAGATATCCGAATGTAACTTTATTCTGTTCCGCTACCCAGGCAGCAGTCTCTTCCGAACGGTCATCCTCCATCCAACGGTAAGGATCAGTTACTTCCGTTCCGAAATAGTTGTCGATAACATCCCCTTTTTTTGAAACGGGATATTCTATCTTTTTAACGGCCGGGCTGCTACATGAAATAAGAAGTGTCATTGTAATTAACAGAATAGTGAAGTTTTTCATAAGTATTCAGATTATAAAACAACTGTTTTTAAGACTGTAAATTGCAGATTCAAAACTAACAAAATAATAAATTAATTCAAATGTGCGTTTACCAATAGAAGTTACCGGTTAAACTTTTATCGGAAATTATTATAAATTTGCAGATCAAATATTAAAACAAATATTATGAAAAAGTATATCTTAACATTAATTCTGGTCATAGGAATGACAGTCATTGTAAATGCTCAGGACTATAAAACAGGTATAGGCTTAAGAGGCGGTACGGCCTGGGGTCTGACAGTTAAGCATTTCGTAAGCGAAAAATCAGCATTTGAAGGCTTTTTATATGCATACAACCATGGTTTTAATGTTACAGGTCTTTATGAAATACATTACACGGCTTTTGATGTTGATAACCTGAAATGGTATTTCGGATTTGGTGCACATGTTGGCAACTACAACAATCCTGACACTGACTTAAGTGATTTTGTCCTTGGTGCGGATGGTGTCCTGGGTATTGAATACAGCTTTACGGAAGCTCCGATCAATATCGGTGTTGACTGGAACCCTTATGTAAACATTCTTGGAAATAATGGTTTTTGGGCTGGCAGCGGTGCTATCTCAATCAGGTATATCTTTTAGAAGATTCATTACCGGGACATTAATCCTGATGAAAAATCATGAAAGGGGCTTTAATCAGGTCCCTTTTTTTTCTCATATTAATTTTTTAGTTTTAATAAATTTTAAGTTATTCCTAAAAAAAACAATATGAAAAAGTTATTATCAGCAGGTTTGATTATTCTGTTTCTGCCGGTTATGTTATCGGCGCAGACCAAATTCAATGGTCTTGAAATGAACATGGGGAACCTTTACAGGTTATCCGATGCAAAAACGCGTTCTATCAGTCCCGAGAATTTCTCCGGAGAAAAAGGCAAAGGAGGAATGGCTGATCCTGCCGACAAGGATAAGCCCAATACCGCCAATGCTGCCTGGGCTGCCAGGGATCTTGGCAAAGGGTGGAAGGTAAATCCTTATGTCAGGATAAAAGCCGGGGAAACCTTCACCATGGCTGAAATAGAGGGTCCGGGTGCTATACAGCACATCTGGATGACTCCAACAGGTAACTGGCGTTTCTCCATCATCCGGATCTACTGGGATGGAGAAACTGAACCCTCAGTTGAATGTCCTGTTGGTGATTTTTTTGGAATGGGATGGAATGTTTATTCTCCCCTGGTGTCCTCAGCAATATGTGTAAATCCGGGAAGCGCTTTTAATTCATACTGGGCAATGCCTTTCCGGAAGAAGTGTAAGATAACTATGGAAAATGTGAATGACACAGATCCCATGACTCTCTATTATCAGATCGATTACACTCTTACTGAAGTCCCTGCCGATGCAGGTTATTTTCACGCGCAATTCAGACGGCAGAATACTAACGAAACATCAGATTACACAATAATTGACGGGATTAAAGGTAAAGGTCATTATGTGGGTGTTTACCTTGCCTGGGGAGTAAATAATAACGGATGGTGGGGTGAAGGAGAGATCAAGTTCTTCATGGATGGAGACAAGGAATTCCCGACAATTTGCGGAACAGGTACTGAAGATTATTTTTGCGGTTCATATAATTTCGACAGGGAGGGAAAATATACTGAGTTTTGTACTCCGTACAGCGGTCTGCACCAGGTTATCAGGCCTGACGGAACCTATAAATCACAGCAGCGTTTCGGCCTTTACAGGTGGCATATTCTTGATCCTGTTAGATTTGAGAGTGACCTGAAAGTAACTATCCAGGATCTCGGGTGGAAGCAGGCTGGAAGGTATCTTCCACAGAAATCTGATATTGCATCGACCTGCTTCTGGTACCAGTCAGAACCGCATGCAAAATACCCGAAGCTTCCCGGATGGCAGAAGCTGGAAGTGAATTAAAATGTCCATTTGAGTATTAGCGAGGAATCTCTTTCTGTTTTATTATTGATTTAAAACCCTCATTTTCATTCATGCAGATACAGGTAAGCTAAAAGTATTTCCTAAACGAAATAACTTCATATAGAAATTGTATGATGACCGGAAGTGTGGATTAAATAATGCGATTTTTTTGGAAATTAAGGCCTGAAAAATCTATAGATATGTAAATATTCATTCAAAAGGAAACAATATTAATCATTTTGAAATGAAGATGTTACATCTAACAGAAGAAGCAATTGTTAAAAAAATTTTACATTAGTTGACATTATGTTAATATTTGTTAAGTTATTTGAAAATATACATTATCTTAGCAAAACCAAAACTGATAAAAGAATAACACATATAGCCTAATGATAATTACATATATAGTATTAAAAAAATGCTACACAATTAAAATGAACAACCTAAAACTAACTTAATTATGGGAACATTGAAAAATTTGATTTTTCTGTGGAGAAGAGGTTTCTTAACACTTCTGCTCTTTGGCTTTGCCTTAAGCATTGCCAGCGCTCAACAGAGGACAGTCATGGGAAAAGTGACCTCCGATACTGAGGGAGCACTCCCGGGTGTCAACATTGTTGTGCAGGGAACCACCACCGGCGTTATGACGGATGGAGAAGGTAACTTCAGCATTGTTGTTCCCGGGCCGGATGCCGTCCTTGTTTTCTCATTCATTGGCTACACTCCCCAGACAGTGACTGTAGGTAACCAGAGTACTATAAACATGGTTCTTGAACCGACAACAAGTGCTCTTGCTGAAGTTGTTGTTACCGGTTATGGCACTCAGAAAAAGAGAGAAGTAACCAGTTCGATTGTGAGTGTTAAATCTGATGAATTCAACAAAGGAAACGTCAACTCACCCGTTCAACTTATCCAGGGAAAGGTTTCAGGGCTTTCAATAACCAAAGCCGGAGGTAACCCGAATGAACCGTATAATATAAGGCTCAGAGGACTCAGCACCATTGGCGCCAACACCGGTCCGCTTATTGTTATTGATGGTGTAATCGGAGGTTCGCTTGAGAATGTAGATCCCAATGATATCGAAACAATGAACGTACTCAAGGATGGTTCTGCTGCTGCAATATACGGAACCAGGGGTTCAAGCGGTGTCATCATTGTCACCACGAAGAAAGGCAGAAAAGGTACTTCAGTAATCGACTATAATGTTTATGTAACTACCGAAATGGTTGCCAGATCTACTCCGGTTATGACCGCATCAGAGTGGAGGGCTCTTTCAGGCGAAACAGGCCTTGGTACAGACTTTGGCTCAAATACCAACTGGTTTGATGAAGTTACGAATACGGCCTTCTCGCAGGTTCATAATGTCTCAATGTCAGGCGGCTCTGACCAGACAACCTATCGCGCTTCAGTCAACTACCGCAACGCTGACGGTGTAATTCTTAATACAGGATTCTCACAGCTGAACGGCAGGATCAACCTGACACAAAAAGCCCTGAATGACAGGTTTACTCTTGATGTTAACCTTGGCGCCACCGACAAGGCCGCTCAGTATGGTTTTGCCGATGCATTCCGCTATGCTTCAGTTTACAATCCAACCGCACCGGTAAGAAGCAATGATGCAGCTTATGAACAATACGACGGCTATTTTCAGCAGGTACTTTACGATTACTATAACCCTGTGCAGATACTCGAGCAGAATGTAAGTGACGGCAAAGACAGAATAATGAACCTTTCGGCAAGGGGTGCATTTGAGATAGTTAAGGGATTTACGGTAGATGCATTCTATTCATATCAGGGCAATACAGCGTTGAGAGGCGAGTACTTTGACAAGAACAGCTACTGGCAGGGAATGGACAGGAACGGGAGAGCCAGAAGGAGCATGGATTACGCCACGAACAAGCTCTTTGAAACAACCGCGAGGTGGAACAACGATATAAACGCTCCTGTCAACATCACTGCTCTTGGCGGTTATTCTTATCAGGATTTTACATATGAAGGATTCAGTGCAAACGGAGGAGATTTCCTTACAGATGCCTTCACATATAACAACCTCTCGGCTGCTCTTGATTTCAAAAACGGGATCGGCGAAGTTAACAGCTACAAAAACGGCAATAAACTGATTGCTTTCTTTGGAAGGGTAAACCTGAATGTGACAAACACATGGTTTATGACAGCCAGTGCGAGGTATGAAGGCTCATCGAGGTTTGGTGCAGACAACAAATGGGGCTTGTTTCCGGCAATCGGCGGTGGAGTTGAACTGGCGAATATGTTGAATATAGACTTCATTGACAACTTCAAAGTCAGAGTGAACTATGGTCTCACAGGAAACCAGCCTTCAGAAAGCTACCTCTCACTTCTCCGGCTTGGCCCAGGTGGCAACTTCTTCTATAACGGAGAATTTGTTCCCGGCTATTCACCTGTAAGCAACGCCAATGAAGACCTTAAGTGGGAAAAGAAGTCGGAGATTGACTTTGGAGTGGATTTCTCATTCCTGAAATCCAAATTATCAGGTTCTTTTGACTTTTATACAAGAACAACAACCGATCTTTTATTCCAGTATGAAGTTCCTGTACCTCCAAACCTTTACAACCAGGCCTGGCTGAATCTTGGCGAAATCAAAAGCAGTGGCATTGAGCTTACACTCAACTGGAATGTAATCAGCACCAGTGATTTTCAATACGTGATGACTCTTACACCCTCATACAGCCTCTCAAATACCCTGGTTTCACTTTCAGGCACGTATAACGGCGCTGAACTCAAATACGGGACACGCGACCTTGGAGGAATGGGAGCTCCCGGACAGAGTGATGTTCCGCTTGTGAGAGCTGAAGAAGGCAAACCAATCGGACAATTATGGGCACTGGTATTCAAAGAGGTGGATGCCAGCGGAAACTTAATCTTTGAGGATATTAACAATGATGGTACAATTGATCCCAAAGACCGTCAGGTTGTCGGACATGGCTTACCCGATTTCCAGTTTGGATTTGGCAATACTTTTATTTACAAGAACTGGGATATGAATCTGTTCTTCCGGGGAATTTTCGGTCACGATCTGCTTAACTCATATCGTGGTTTCTACGAAGTTCCCAACATGATCGGTTCATATAATCTTCCAAATACTGCAACCGACATGAGAAATGCAACAACAGGGACACTTCTTAACAACTCTTCAGGAGTATTGTCGAGTTATCACATTGAAAAAGGTGATTTCTTTGCACTTGATAACCTGAGCATGGGATATAATTTTGATCTACCAAAGAGCGGGCAGTTCGACAAGATAAGGCTTTATGTTGCCGGCAATAACCTGTTTTATATAACCAAGTACAAGGGCGCTGATCCTAACCCGAGATATGGAGATATTGAAAACAGCAATAATCCTCTTATACCCGGAGTTGACAGGAGGAATACATGGTTCAGGACCAGATCTGTATCATTTGGTGCAAACATTGTTTTTTAACCCCAAAAATGATTAATACATGAGAACGACAGATATCAATAGAATGAAAAGATCACTTATTAAAACAAGTGGTGTATTACTTGCATTGGGGATGGCTGTTTTCAGTCAGTCATGCACCAATCTTGATGAAGAACTTTACGATTCAGTTACACCCGCCAATTTCTTCAAAACCGAAGAGGAGTTTATTTCGGCGTTAGGCGCTGCATATACACAATTCGCGGATTATGCTTCAAACGATCCGTTGAATTTAGATGCGTTAATGACAGATGAAGCAGTTTATCCCACCAGGGGACAGGACTGGGATGATGGAGGACTGCTGAGAAGAGCCCATCTGCATTCTTATACTCCGGAAGATGGACATTTTAATGGAGGTTGGAATTTTGGTTTTGGAGGTGTAAACACTGCTAACAGACTTATTTATCAGTTCCAGACTCTCGTGGAGAGCGGACAGGTTGATCAGGCTGCTGCCGATGCTTTTATAGCAGAACTCGAAACAGTCAGGGGTTTCTTTTACTGGCGACTAATTGATTGGTTTGGCAATATACCGCTGGTAACTGATTTTGCCACTGCTGAAGCGGCACCTCAAACAAAGCCAAGATTAGAGGTTTATAATTTCATTGTGAGCAACCTGGAAGCATCTGTTCCGAAGTTGTCGAAGGCTGTCGACGGAACGACTTATGGCCGAATGAATTACTACGCAGGAAAAACCTTGCTTGCCAAATTATACATTAATGCCAAGGTTTATAGCGGGACTGCACAGTGGGACAATGTGATTGCAGCTTGCGATGAAGTAATAAACTCTGGAAAATATACATTGGAAAGCAATTATTTTGCAAATTTCAATGTTGACAATTCAGGATCCAAGGAATTTATTTTTGCTATTCCCTATGACCAGGTATTCTTCCAGGGGTTCAATTTAGCTGTCAGGTCATTGCACTATGGAAGCCAGCAAACATATAACCTTACGGCCCAGCCCTGGAATGGTTTCTGCACAATGGAAGAATTCTACAATTCCTACGATAATGCAGACCTGCGAAAAGGTGATGTTGGAACAGTAACCGGACCTGCAACAAAGAGAGGTAATTTTATTGCCGGTTATCAATACAAGGCTGGCGGAGGAAAGGTAATGGACGATGGTTTTGAAACCCCTCAGCCAAATCGTTCACCTGTACCACTTCTCGGAGATCCTGATGGCGCACCTCTTAATTTTGGAAATATCGGCTCAACTCAACCCCAAATAAACGAACTTGGACCACAGGCATACCGTCAGGCTGGTGTAAGGGTCGGCAAGTGGGAAATTGCAAACGGAAGTCAGCCTAATAACATGGACAATGATTATGCCGTATTCCGTTACGCTGATGTTCTGTTGATGAAAGCTGAAGCTCTATGGCGCAAGGGAAATACAGCCGAAGCTTTGATCCTGGTAAACCAGATCAGGGCTCGTGCCGGTGTTTCAAATCTTACTTCTCTGGATGGACCAGTCAGCTTTGATATGGCCGGCGGAAGCATTCCGGGAGGAGAATTATTTAATGAAATAGGCCGTGAAATGTTTGCGGAGCACCACAGACGAGAGGATTTGATGCGTTGGGGATTATATTTCAGCGTTGCAAAATGGGCTCTTCCATTCTATAATCCCGGTGATGTAATTAAAACAGATCCATATACAGCGCTCTTTCCGATACACAAGGATAAGATTTCTGCTAACCCGAATCTTACTCAAAATCCCGGATATTAATATTTTTTAGGAAAGTTCTTTATAGAGAACAGGCAAATATTAAATTTGCCTGTTCTCTTTTTTTAAAAATGGCGGTTTTGGATTGCCTTGTACTATGATAGAAATGAACTTAAGAAGATGGCCGGAATTGATTTATGTATCTTTAATCATAATAACCTGTTCCTGTATCAACGCGCATCCTGATAAACTATTATTTTCACTTCTTGATAAAAATCATACCCATATTGATTTCATAAATAAGTTGGAATATACTGAGGAATACAATACATATACATATAGAAATTTCTATAATGGAGCGGGTGTTGGTGTAGGTGATTTCAATAATGACGGACTTACCGATATATATTTTTGTTCCAATATGACTGGGAACAGGCTTTATCTGAATAAAGGTAATTTTGTTTTTGAGGATTTAACCGAAAAGGCCGGAGTTGCCTGCTCCGGCTCGTGGTCTACAGGAGTTAGTATTGCAGATGTGAATGGTGACGGCTGGCTTGACATTTATATTTGTAAATCAGGAAATCCCGATAGCAAAAACCGTTATAATGAATTATTCATAAATAACGGAGACCTAACTTTTTCTGAGAGAGCAACTGAATATGGACTTGCAAATTTTGGCCTGTCAAATCATGCCTCATTTTTTGATTATGACAGGGATGGAGATCTTGATTGCTATCTGCTAAACAACTCTTTTCAGTCAGTAACTGAATTTGACATGAAACCAGGGCAACGGCAGATGCCTGATACTCTTGGCGGAAATAAACTGTTCAGGAATGATGATGGCCATTTTGTTGATGTTACACGGAAAGCAGGTATTTACTCAAGTAAAATCGGATTTGGACTTGGAGTAACTGTTGGAGATGCTGACAAAGATGGGTGGCTTGATATTTATGTATCAAATGATTTCTTTGAACGAGATTACCTATATATTAATAACAGAAATGGGACATTTGCAGAATCTCTTGAAAATCAGATGAATGAGATAAGTCTTGGGGCAATGGGCGCTGATATGGCAGATATTAATAACGATGCATGGCCCGAGATATTTGTTACCGAAATGACGCCTGAAGATAATGCCCGTTTAAAAACAAAGGCGCTCTTTGACAGCTGGGAGGCTTATCAGATAAAACTGAACAACGGTTATTATCATCAGTTTGCAAGGAATGTGCTTCAGCTTAATAACTGTAATGGTTCGTTCAGTGAAATAGGCAGATTCAGTAATGTGCAATCCACTGACTGGAGCTGGGGAGCATTAATAATGGATATGGACAACGACGGCTGGAAGGATATTTTTGTTGCAAATGGTATTTATAAAGATCTGCTTGACCGCGATTTCCTCGATATTTATTCAAATCCATCGATTATACGATCTATGATAAATACCGAAGAATCAGCAATCCTAAGTCTGATAGAATTAATACCTTCAGTCAGAATACCAAACTATGCCTTTCACAACAACGGAGATCTGACTTTTACAAACTACTCATCTATATGGGGACTAAATACGCCATCCTTTTCCAACGGGGCAGCATACGGGGATCTTGATAATGACGGAGATCTTGATCTGATTATAAATAATGTTAACATGCCTCCCTTTATATACAGGAACGAGAGCGGAGGTAAATTGAATGCTAATTATCTTACAGTCAGTTTCAAATGTAAAGGGCATAATACGTCAGCAATTGGTGCCAATATTACACTTTACCATAATGAGAAATTGTTCTACCAGGAGCTCATTCCTGGCAGAGGATTCCAATCGAGTGTAGATAACAGGCTCCATTTCGGGCTGGGTGAAATCAACTCAATTGATTCCATGTTAGTGAACTGGCCAGACGGAAAGTGCACTGTTTTCAGAGACCTGGAAGTGAATCAGTTTTTAACATTAGATGATAAATATACTTCTGATACATGTATTAAAGCTAATAAAAATGATTATGCACCTGTTTTTCAGAAGATTGAAAGAATAGATGGACTTGACTTCACTCATAAAGAGAACAATTTTACAGATTTTGAGCGCGACAGGTTACTATTCCGGATGCATTCAAATGAAGGCCCTCACGTAGCTGTTGGCGATGTTAACAACGACGGACTTGAAGATATTTATATTGGTGGCGCAAAGGACAGTCCGGGAGCGCTATTCATACAATGTCCGAATGGTAGTTTCAAAAAGACAAACGAGAAACTTTTTGAAGCTGACAGAATATCGGAAGATACTGATTGTCTGTTTTTTGATGTTGATAATGATGGTGATTCCGACCTCTATGTAGCCAGCGGCGGAAATGAATTCCCTTCGAGCTCCTCGGCCCTGCTGGATCGTCTTTACCTGAACGATGGCACAGGCAGATTTTCAAAATCTGACCAAATGTTGCCTGTTACAGAATATGTAAGCACTTCCTGTGTGCAACATGAAGATTATGACGATGATGGTGATTTGGACCTATTTACAGGTACACGTTTACGTCCGTTTGCCTATGGTGTTCCGGCAAATGGATACCTGCTGGAAAATGACGGAAAGGGCAATTTCTCTGATGTAACCGGTACTAAAGCTCCGGGACTGACAGGAATTGGTATGATCACGGATATGGCATGGGCAGATGTGGATGGTGATGGAGATACTGACATGGTGATAGCCGGAGACTGGATGCCTGTAAAAGTATTCATTAACGATAAAGGTTATTTTAAAGATGAATCTGAACGTTTTGGGCTTCTTAATACTGAAGGCTGGTGGCAGGTGGTTGTACCTGCAGATTTGAATAATGACGGCAATATTGATTTCATCATTGGCAATCATGGATTGAACTCGTTTTTTAAAGCTTCATCAGGTAAACCTGTTACCATGTATGTAAATGATTTCGACCTGAATGGGAATATAGAACAGATTTTATGTGCTTTCAACGGGGACAAATCATATCCCGTTGTAATTAAGGACGACCTTGAGAAGCAAATTTCTTCGATGGCTAAGAAATACATGAAGTTTGATGATTTTAAAGATCAGGTTATTGAAGACATATTCCAGTCAGAGGTATTGGACCGGTCAGTCAAATTATATGCCCGGATACTGGAGAGCTGTGTAATGATGAATAATGGCGGTGGTTCATTCACACTTGTTCCACTCCCTTCCGAAGCACAGTTCTCACCTGTTTATGCGATTGCCACTGGCGATTTCAATCATGATGGAACCTGTGACATATTACTCGGGGGGAACCAATACAGGGCAAAACCTCAGACGGGTATTTACGGAGCAAGTTATGGTCTTCTGTTAAATGGTGACAATAACGGAATATGGCACTCCATACCTCCTTATGCTTCAGGTGTTTTTACAAGGGGAGAGATTCGCGATCTTGACTTTTTAAATTCAGGAGGTAACCGGATCATTATTGTTGCAAGGAATAATGATAATTTACAATTTTACAAATATTGAATCTGACTAATGAAGAGAAGGTTAGTACGTTGGTTAGTGCCGTTAATTATTATCGGAGCAGTTATTAACGGATGTTCACCAAATGCCAGGTATGAGCGAAAACTTAAGCAGGAGATGGCATCCGGAGTAAGGTATGACTCGCTGTTTTTGGGAATGTATTTTGGAATGTCTCAGAAAGATTTTTATATGCATTGCTGGAACCTGAACAGGCAGGGATACATAAAGCAAGGTCCCGACAATAAATCTGTTGAATATCGTATTAAAGATGAATTGAAACATCCGGGTACGATGAATTTTTATCCTGCATTTGTTGAAGAAAAAATTGCTGAAATGCCTGTAAAATTTATCTATTCCGGATGGGCACCATGGAACAAAACATTATCTTCTGACAGCTTGCAGATTGATGTTTTACACTGGGTTGAAAGAGAATTCGGAGATCGTTTTATTAAAGTGAATCATCCCCAAAAGGGATCAGCATATATAAAGCTGAATGGGAACCGGCAAATAACAATTTTCAAAGTAGATGAGATGACTGTCTGGGCCGTTTTTACAGACATGTCGGTAATGAAAGAGACTAATGATACTACCACTTACGGGGATGTTCCCAAAAATGTTATAAATGATTAAATAGCAGGATGTTCAGAAAAGTACTATTAAAGGAAACCATAATCATTATTTCAGGCTTCCTGATCTTTTTGATAATAACCGGATGTGGAAGCCACAACAGGAAGTCCGGAAATAAACTGTTTACTCTCATGCCGGCCTCAGTTACGAAAGCTGAATTTATAAACCACCTTGATTATGATACGCAACTTAAAATTAAGTTCAATATCTACACCTACCGTAATTTTTACAATGGAGGCGGTGTAGCCCTGGGGGATGTGAACAATGATGACCTGATTGATATATTCATGACTTCAAATATGGGCTCCAATGTATTATACCTGAACAAGGGGAATTTTAATTTTGAAGACATTTCCAAAACTGCAGGGATTGAAGGGAAAGGTAACTGGTCAACGGGTGTGAGCTTTGCCGATGTTAACGGGGACGGATGGACAGATATATACATCTGCAACTCCGGAAATCTTGAAGGAGACGACAGACGAAACGAATTATACATCAATAACAGCGACCTTACATTCAGTGAACAGGCACATGAATATGGCCTTGATGACCCGGGTTATTCAACTCATGGAATTTTCTTTGATTATGATGAGGATGGCGACCTCGATATGTATCTGCTAAATAACTCTTCAAGAGCAATCGGCAGTTTCAATATTAGAGACAATCAACGTTTTATGAGGGATACACTAGGAGGCGATAAACTTTTCAGAAATGAAAATAACAAATTTATTGATGTCAGTGAAAAGGCAGGTATTTATGGAAGTGTAATCGGATTTGGACTTGGAGTTTCTGCCGGTGATATTGACCAGGACGGCTGGATGGATATATATGTATCCAATGATTTTTTTGAACGGGATTACATTTATATTAATAACCGCGACGGGACATTTAAAGAAAAACTTACAGATATGATGAGATCGATATCTGCTGCATCAATGGGAGCAGATCTGGCTGACTTAAACAATGATCACTATCCTGAGGTATTTGCTACTGACATGGTTCCCGAGCATAACGACCGGTTAAAAACAAAAACCACGTTTGATAACTGGGAAAGCTATAAATCGGGTGTAGAAAGTGGTTATCATCATCAGTTTACAAGAAATATGCTGCAACTGAATAACACTGATGGCACTTTCAGTGAGATCGGGCGATTAGCCGGAGTAAATGCAACTGACTGGTCGTGGGGAGCTTTGATAATGGATATGGATAATGATGGACTAAAAGATATTTTTGTTGCTAACGGCATCTATAAGGATCTTACCGATCAGGATTATATCCAGTATTTTTCTAACCGGGATATGGTGATGTCAATAGTTTCTGGAAATAAGGTGGACTATAAAACACTGATAGATGCGATCCCCTCGGTTAAAATTCCGAGCTATGCTTTTAAAAACATGGATAACTATAATTTTCAGAATGTTGCCGGCCTTTGGGGATTGGGTACTCCGGGTTTTTCAAACGGATCAGCATATGGAGATTTGGATAATGATGGGGATCTTGATATTGTAGTTAACAATGTAAATATGCCAATGCATGTCTACCGCAATGAAACCAATAAACAGTTAGCAGGAAATCATTTTCTGAAAGTAATTCTGAAGGGAGAACCTGGAAATACTTCTGCAATAGGTGCTAAACTGACAGTCAGGCATAAGGGGAAAATGATTTACCTTGAGCAGATGCCAATGAGAGGCTATCTTTCAACAAGCGATTCACGCCCCAACCTGGGACTGGGGCCTTTAACTATGGTCGATTCACTTATAGTTGAATGGCCGGACGACCGGATAACAATCCTTAAGGAGATCAAAGCAGATCAGATTTTAACTCTGTACCAGAAAGATGCACTAAAAATGTCATTTAAGAATATTGATTCATCAGCCACAAAAAACCTCTATTTTAAGGACATCAGCAGAGATAAAATTGTAAACTTCGTCCATAAGGAGGATGATTTCAATGATTTCGAACAACATTCATTACTTTATCATATGATATCGACTGAAGGTCCGAAAATGTGCAAAGGAGATATTAACGGTGACGGACTGGAAGATTTTTTCATTGGAGGGGCCAAAGGTGAGCCTGGAGGATTGATGATACAAGCGAAGAGCGGTAAATTTGAAAAGGCCGGTATGCAGGTGTTTGAGGAAGATAGAATTTCTGAGGATACAGGCTGTGCCATGTTTGATGCCGATGGGGATGGAGATACGGATTTGTATGTTGCAAGCGGAAGTAATGAATTTCCTGAAAGCTCATCTGCCCTTTCGGATCGTTTATATATAAATAATGGCCATGGACATTTTGTAAAATCATCACAGATTTTACCTGCCGGAAAATATGAGAGCACTTCCTGTGTCAGGCCTGAAGATTTTGATAACGACGGTGTGATGGAGTTGTTTATTGGAATAAGACTTAAAACCTTTGCATATGGAGTTCCTGTAAATGGTTATATTCTTGAAAATGACGGCAAAGGGAATTTTTCAGACGTTACTTCCACAATTGCTCCGGAATTAAAGAAAATAGGAATGATCCGTGATATGATATGGGAAGATATCGACATGGATGGAGATAAAGACATAATAGTTACCGGAGACTGGATGCCAATAACGGCATTTACTAATGAAAACGGAAGGTTCAGTTTGAAAAAAAATGCATTCGGTTCAGTTAAGACCGAAGGATGGTGGAATTGTCTGGCTTCAGGCGACTTTGATTCAGATGGGGATATAGATTTGGTTGCAGGGAATCATGGGTTAAACTCAAGATTTAAGGCAACATCCGAAAAGCCGGTTACCATGTATGTAAATGATTTTGATCTGAATGGGAACATTGATCAGCTAATTTGTCTCTATGATGGAGATAAATCCTATCCTCTGGTTCTTAAGCATGACCTGACAAAACAAATTCCTTCCCTCGAAAGAAGATATCCTAAATATGAAATTTACAAAGACCAGCAGATTCAGGATATTTTTGCACCTGATCAGCTAAAGAACTCGGTTCAACTAAATGCATATCTTCTTGAAACCTCCTTGTTTCTTAATAATGGTTCGGGAGAGTTCACCACGAAATCCCTGCCTGCCGAAGTTCAGTTTTCCCCGGTTTATGCAGCCGAAACCGGAGATTATAATGGAGATGGATTTACCGATATCCTTCTGGGAGGTAATTTATTTAATGTAAAACCGGAGGTCGGACGTTACGATGCCAGCTATGGTGCATTTCTAGCAGGTAACGGTAAAGGGGGATTTGCTTTTGTCCCTTCAGGAATTGCAGGTTTTCATCTTGATGGCGAGATAAGGGATATTCTGGAAATTAATACAGGAACTTCCAGAATACTTCTGGTTGCACGCAGCAACGGTCCCGTGCAGATTCTCAGAGTAATTCACAGGTAAGGTATTACAATGAAGAATTCTGCCAAAATAATATTTGTGCTTTTGTTTGCATTTTCCTGCAAACCGGAGACTAGAAAATGGGATAACTTGTTCACATTAATGCCGACTTCTGTAACAAATGTTGATTTTAAAAACCAATTAACTGAAAACGAAGAGTTTAACATTATTGAGTATCTCTATTTCAATAATGGCGCCGGTGTTGCTGCAGGGGACATTAATAATGATGGTTTGACGGATTTATATTTTACATCTAATCAGGAATCAAATAAATTATATCTCAACAAAGGTAATCTCGTGTTTGAAGATATTACCGATGCAGCCGGTGTAGCAGGCCGGGGAAACTGGAAAACCGGAGTAACAATGGCAGACGTGAATGGTGACGGTTTCCTTGATATCTATGTTTGCCAGGTAGGGAATTATAAAAGTTTTAGCGGAAGGAATCAATTATTTATCAACCAGGGTAACCTTACATTTAAGGAAGAATCACTTGAATACGGTCTCGATTTTCAGGGCTTTTCAACCCAGACCGCTTTTTTTGACTATGATGTTGACGGGGATCTTGACATGTACCTCCTGAATCATTCGGTGCATACCTCAAGAAGCTATGGAGATGTTTCGCTGCGTTATCAAAAGGATTCGCTGGCAGGTGACAGGCTATACAGAAATGATATATCAGACGGGAGGATTATTTTTACTGATGTCACAGAGGAGGCAGGTATATTAAGCAGTCAGATTGGCTATGGTCTTGGAGTAAACATATGTGATATAAATAACGATGTTTTTCCGGATATCTACATTTCAAATGATTTTCACGAAAACGATTATCTGTATATAAACAACAGAAATGGTACGTTTTCAGAAAGATTAACCGAGTATATGGGACATACCAGCAGATCATCAATGGGGAATGATGCAGGTGATATTAACAATGATGGTCTACTGGATGTAATTGTGCTGGATATGCTGCCGGATAAGGAAAATATCCGGAAACAATCAGGAGGAGAAGATGACTATGAACTATCTGTAATCAGGAAGGAATTCGGTTATTATTATCAATATGTACGCAATACACTTCAGCTTAACCTGGGAGGAGGATTGTTTAGTGAAATAGGATTGCTCTCAGGCATTTATTCAACAGACTGGAGCTGGTCACCATTATTATGCGATCTTGATAATGACGGATGGAAAGATCTTTTTATCACAAGCGGAATTTACCGAAGAGCCAATGATCTTGATTATGTGAAATTTCTTACCGGCGGAAAAAGGTTTTTTCCTGTTAAAGATAACAGTGGTGTTTCAGATAAGGAATTATATGAAAAGATGCCCCTCTATCCTAATGTAAACTATTTCTACAGAAACAACAGGGATCTTACATTCTCTAATGAGAACATTAACTGGGGATCAGATCAACTTTCTTTTTCCAATGGATCAGCTTACGCGGATCTCGATAATGACGGCGATCTGGATCTTATAGTTAATAACATCAATGACCGCGCATATATTTACAGGAACAACGCTGAATCGAATCTGAATAACCATTATTTGGCCGTAAAATTAAAAGGGGAAGGATTTAATAAGAGGGGTACCGGAACTCGTGTAACAATATTCTGCAATGATCAGAAACAGGTTGCTGAGCAATTTTCGACCAGGGGATTTTTATCATCTGTTAGTGATGTGTTGCATTTTGGTCTGGGGCAGACAGAAGTGATCGATTCAATGATAATACGCTGGACCGACAGTTCAGAACAAAAGCTAAAAAATTTACCGGTTGATACGTTTATAACTTTTGAATATAGAAATGCCGGGAAATATCAAAATATTAATGATCAGGTTGAAAAAAGCCGGAATCTGTTCTCAAGGGTAAGTATTCCCGGACTGGATTTCAAACACGATGAAGATTCCTATATTGATTTCAACCGCGAGAAACTTATCCCGTATAGTCTGTCGGCTGAGGGGCCTGCCCTGACCAGCGGAGATGTAAATGGAGACGGATTTGAAGATCTGTTTATTGGCGGAGCAAAAGGCCAGTCTGCCAAGTTACTTTTACAAAACTCTGATGGAACCTTCAGAGATTTAATAATACCGGTTCTTGAAAAGGAACGGTTCTCTGAAGATGTTGACGCAGTCTTTTTTGATGCTGATAAAGATGGTGATCTCGATCTCTATATAGTTCGCGGAGGCAATGAGTATCCGATCGGAGATCTTTTCCTGGCTGACCTGTTGCTTAAGAATCCTGGTAATGGTGAATTCATAAGGTTCGGAAAAGGATCATTACCGTATATGGCTTTTAATGGCTCATGTGTCCGTCCGGCCGATTTTGACAATGATGGTGACCTTGATCTTTTTGTAGGTTCAAGATCTGTGCCCGGAGCTTATGGGTGGGCACCTGATCTGTTCCTTCTTGAGAATGACGGGACAGGTAAATTCAGCGATGCAACAGATAAAAGGATGAACGGTTTGAAAGATGCAGGTATGGTAACTGATGCAGTATGGACTGATTATGATAATGATAATGACCCGGACCTGATAGTTACCGGTGAATGGATGAAGATATGTGTATTCAGAAATGATATTGGTTTTTTTGTGGATGTTACCGATAATGCAGGTATGGCGATGACTTCAGGTTGGTGGTATTGCATAAATGCTGTAGATATTGATAGGGATGGAGATATGGATTTAATCGGAGGCAATCTGGGAATGAACTCAATTCTTAAGGCGTCGCATGATAAGCCTGTCCAAATGTACCTGAGCGATTTTGATAACAATGGATCACAGGATCAGATAATCTGTTCTTACCGGGATGGTATAAGTTATCCTGTGGCATCTTTCGATGAGCTGGCAAGCCAGATAAGCGGATTAGGAAAACTCTTTCCCAGCTATTCGGATTTTGCAGGTAAACCAATAAATGAAATCTTTGGAGAGGATTTACTAAGCCATTCAATCAAAAAAGAAGCAGTATTGTTTGAAAGTTGCCTTTTTCTGAATAACGGTGACGGGACTTTTGAAATTAGTAAACTTCCCATCGAAGCCCAATTTGCGCCGGTCCGGGATATTATGGTTCAGGACTTAAATAAAGATGGAATAAAAGACCTGGTTCTTATCGGAAACAATTATCCTGTCAGACCAACTTATGGGAGGTATGATGCCAGTTTCGGATGGTGCCTGACAGGAGATAAAAATGGTAACTTTAAAACACTGATGCCTGCTGAAAGCGGGCTCAAAATCAGAGGTGATGGAAGAAAGTTACTGATGATTGAGATAAAGGGGCAACACTATCTTATTGCAGGGCTGAATAATAACGGCCTTCAAATATTTAAATCAACAGCTTTTTAAGAATATTTTCAACTGATCCCCGGATGGGCTGATTCCGGTTTTAACATAATAACCTGATACAGCATTTGCAACCAATAAAGATTGAAAGAGATCAAAATCATGAAACAGGGCGAAGCAAAAACCTGCATTGAAATTGTCACCGCCACCTGTCAGTATGATTGGTTCTTTGCAGAAGAAAGTATTACACTTATCAAAAGTGACACCGTCATAACCCAGAGCATCATTTGCACGGTGAATGATTAATACATCAGCGTTTATTGAATAGTACAGCGATTCAATAAAGTCTTTATCAGATGAAGAAGTGTGGAGATCCATTGCCGTGCCAATCAGATCGGCTTCATTCTGGTTCAGACTGATAATAACTTTAAAAAAGTGTCTGAACAGGGACAGTAGCCCTATGGCAGAACGGATTTCACTTTTCGACCTGCGCGAACAATCGGAAAAGTCTGTGAAAAGTACGGATGTGTTCCAGTTTGTTTGACTGAAGGCAAAATATCATCAGAGAGGTGAAATATCCGGAAATCCAAATGTGCCCACGCAGTCTACTTTGAAATCAAGATTTCCCAGAGCATTCACTGTAATGACCATATTCCCGCCGATTTTTGATAATTTAGTCTGCAGTTCCACGCCACAGCTTTTATTTTCCCGGCTGATCAGGAACTCTCCGAACTGGCGGGAACTTGTATAGAACCCGGTATCGGTATTTCCATTTTTATCCCTGACAACCCGCACAATATTATCTATACAGGCGTCGAATCCAAGAAAAGCTTTTATATTGGAAATTCTCTTTTGCTGAAGTTGATTAATAATTATCGGGATAGATTCTATGATTCTTTTATCCATATCAACTCTATTGAAGATACTTCGCTGCTGCTTTATCAAGAAGAAAAAAAGAATTTTTGTGAGATTTAACTATTGAAGCAGGAAATGCAGGTGTTATATCGCTATTTATCAATAATCTGGCTACATCAGCTTTTTTTTCACCATTCAATTGCAAAATCACCGTTTTAGCTTCCATAACATACTTCAATCCCAGGGTAATACCTGATGTAAGTTTCACTTTGCCTGAGAAATATTTCTGTCCTACTTTCTTCGTAGTTTTGTCAAGATTAACAATATGAGAGTACAGATCAAAGGATGTTCCCGGCTCATTAAGGCCAAGGTGTCCGTTCATTCCTGCACCGAGAAGCATCATATCAATTGGGCCGTTTTCCTTTATGAAATTGTCAGTTTTTATACACTCTTTTTCCAGATCAGCAGATTCGCCGTCAAAGAAACACAGGTTCTCAGGGGAGTAGTCAATATGGTCGAAAAGATGTTTTTTCAGGAACGAAAAACAATTTTCAGTTCTCATCTCCCCTATATTTGCCCATTCATCCAATCCGACAATCCTGCATCTTTTAAAACTGATCTTCCCTGCTCTGTTGAGTTCTGTCAGATGTTTAAATGTACCCACGGATGTTTCTCCTGCCGGGAAACAAAGCATTGCATCTGGTTTATCCGAGACTATCGAAGAAATCATTTCTGCAGTTCTTACTGAGAGTAGAGAATAGTTATTACAGATTATTGTTTTCATAGGTATCTTCACAGGTATTCCCAGACTGAAGTCTGGGGTTAGTAATATGTTGTATCTTAGAGTTTAAGTTCACCCCAGCCTTTTCTGTACTCCCTCTTAACAAACTGGTTAGCCTGTTCGAAGTTTGTTATTCTCATATTTTCACCGTCCCATTTATAGCTTATATATCTGCCCGGGAAATTAAATCCTTCCATTTCACCATAAACCGGATCTTTCCTTCTGATCTTTTCACAAAATTCCGTCTTGAGATATCACCGGAATTTTTTGACTTATGGCTTTTGGTACTCATTTTGAATGGGTTAAAAAGTTAATAACAATCCATATTTGTTATTTTTGATTTTTCTTAAGTTGTTTGACTGCGATCTCCTTAAAATAAACAACATCCGTTTCACCATGATTCTGGACACCGATATAACCCGAATCTGGTCGAGGGCCATGGATCGGTTCAAAATCAAATTTGCGTTCCGGTATAATGATATTCATCCTCATCGGAGAGCTCAGGCATATTATCTATCTGAACTTCGTAACCATAGTGTATTGGCATCCATTCTTCGCGTGGTTCAACCGGTACCCTGATGAAAACGACGGAATTGCTGTTAGTCTTTTGCATCTTAAAAACCACACCCGGGCCGGTGTGTTCCCATCCTGTCAGGTCTTTCCCATTGAATAACTGTCGCCACTCATCTTCATCCTGTACATCTGCCGATATGTCTGTAATGGAGAGAACAGACAGGCAGCGGATAGGTTTTACCCGGAAGCAAAAACTATCGCTGACATCAGGATTAATAGAACCAAGGATGTTTGTCAAAAAAGAAATGGCAAAAAAGATCAGAAAAATCTGTAAAACAAGGTAGTAATTCCGTTTCATGGGAAATCAGTATCTTTTCTGTTACCGCATTGAACAGACTATTAAAATTAGTTAAAATTCGGACATTGACGTGTTATTTTTTATCTGAAACTACATGATTGATATGTGAAGTATGATAAATTTAATAACTTTAAAGCTGACTATATGATCATTCAGTTATTCATTCTTATAAATATCAAAATATGAAAACCAGGAAAGAACTTAAACGAAGGAAATTTATTTCAAACACTGTATTGGCTACAATGGGAACGCTGGGAACTGCAAGTCTGTTAAATTCATGTTCAGGCCCTGGAACCAGGAAAGAAGAGATTAAGTTGCCGGCACTTCTGAATGAAGCCCCTGATGGTAAAGTACTGAAAGCCGGGCTTATAGGGTGCGGCGGAAGAGGTACAGGAGCTGCAATCAATTTTCTCAATGCCGGCCCTAATCTTCAGATTGTTGCCCTTGGTGATGTCTTCCAGGACAGGATTGATAAATGCAGGGCAGAGCTTAAGAAAGAAAAGAATGTGGATATTCCTGACGAAAAGTGTTTTCTCGGATTTGACGCTTATGAGAAAGTAATGGATGCGGGAGTTGATTTAGTATTACTATGCACTCCTCCTCATTTCCGCCCGGTTCATGTTGAGGCAGCAGTAAAAGCAGGTAAGCACATCTTCATGGAAAAACCCTGTGCGGTTGACCCCGTAGGGGCAAGGTCGGTAATGGTATCAGCAGAGAGAGCAAAACAGAAGGAGCTGTGTATTGTAAGCGGTACCATCCGAAGGGTTCAAAAGGATTTCATGGAAACTCAGAGAAGGGTTGAAAATGGTGAAATTGGTGAAGTAGTCAGCGCTCATATAATCCGCAATGGAGGATCATTATGGGTCATTAAGCGGCAACCCGGAATGTCAGATATGGAGTATATGCTCCGTAACTGGGCAAATTTCTGCTGGCTTTCGGGTGATCATATTGTAGAACAGTTTATTCATGAAATAGATGTGATGAACTGGTATATGGGTAAAAATCCTGTTAAAGCGATAGGATGGGGTGGAAGGCAGCGAAGGGTTACCGGTGACCAGTACGATTTCTTCAGTATAGAATATGTTTATGATAATGGAATGCAAACTCATTGTGCAGCCCGTCAGATTACAGGGTGCAGCAATCTGACTCATCAGCTGATAACAGGTACAAACGGATTTGCAAACGCAAAAGGAACACTCTATAATCTTAAGGGAGAAGAGATATGGAAATATCCTTACCCTGAAGTGGGTGCAGCTGATCAGACATGGAAGGTGAAGGATCCTTTCGTACAGGAGCATATTAATCTTGTTACCGCTATACGTACAGGTAATGTAATTTCAGATGCAACAGCTCAGGTCAATTCAACCCTCATTACTATAATGGGTCGTATGTCGGCATATACAGGAAAAGATGTGACATGGGAAGAGGTAATGAATTCAGACCTTTATCTTGGTCCAAAAACTTACGCTTGGGGACCAGTGGTACCTCCGATTCCTGAGACCATACCTGTAATCGGTGCAGAAACTAATGTCTGATTATGATTATCCATTTGTCATTAAGAATTTAGAAATGAACAGAAGAGAATTTACAAGGAATACAGCCATGGCATCAGCTCTGCTTGCAACCGGTTCAATCCCTGGCATATCAGGTGCTTTTAAGCCGGCAACCAGAAATCTTAAAAGAGGGATCATGTGGGGAAGCATTGGCTTTGGCAAAACAATACTGGAGAAATTCAAGTATGCCAAAGATGCCGGATTTGAAGGAGTTGAAGTTATGAGCCACCTCGACCGAACTGAAGTGCAAAGGGCAAGCGAGATCACAGGGCTGCCGGTTCCAAGTGTTTGCGGTGAGCTTCACTGGAAGTATCCTATCTCTGATCCCGACCCGGCAGTGAGGGAACAGGGAGTTACCGCCCTGAAACTATCATTGCAGGATGCAAGTGCATATGGCGCTGATACTGTACTGTTTGTCCCTGGAAGGGTGAGTGATATAGTCACTTATGATGAATGTTGGACAAGGAACCTTGAGGAGCTGCAAAAGGTAATTCCGCTTGCTGAGAAACTTCAGGTAAAAATTGCCCTTGAGAATGTGTGGAACAATTTTTTATTAAGCCCTATCGAGGCGGCAACATTTGTTGACCTGTTCAAGAGCCCCTCTGTGGGGTTCTATTTTGACTGCGGCAATATCATGGCTTATGGCTGGCCCGAGCAGTGGATAAAGATTCTGAACACACGTATTGCCAAAGTTCATATCAAGGAGTACAGCAAAAAAATTGCCGATAAACAGGGTAAAGGGGCCGGTTTTGGTGTCAGACTGCAGGAGGGAGATGTCAACTGGACCGCTGTAATGAAATCACTTGATGATATTGGTTACCAGGGGTGGACCACCATTGAGCAACCCGGAGGTGATACTCCGGAGGGATTGGCAGATCTGAATAACAGGCTAAAGAACATTCATAGAAGCTAAAGAAGATACAGGCAAAAGGCGACGGGCTACAGGCTGCAGGTATCCAAATAGTTATTTTTTCCTGTTGCCTGTTCTTATGTTAAGCGAAGTTTGCAACTTCGCTTCATTTTAGGATAGTCTAAGACTATTTTTTATTAATGACGAAGTCACAGACTTCGCCAAACGTGGGGTAATACCGATTACTGATTACCGAATACCAAACCAGGAGGCCACTATCGCCCGGAATTACTTACAAACGCTATCTGCTTACTATCGGGAGACCACGATGGTACATTTATAGTTCCCTGTCCGCCGTAGAGGTAAGCAATTACCTTTGGTTCACCACCTGATGCAGGCATGATCCTGAGCATAACGCGCTTATATGAAGGATGATCGTTTGGAGCAACTTCAGGTGGAAATGAGATCATTACTATCCATTTGCCATCAGGTGACACATGCGGGAACCAGTTGTTGAACTTGTCTTTTGTAAGTTGCTCCCTTCCCTTGCCATCTGCCTTCATTCGCCATATCTGCATTGAACCTGTGTGATTGCCGTTATAATAGATATATTTTCCATCAGGGGAGTATTCGCAGCCATCAACATGCTCTCCGGGTTTGATATTGGTCAGAGCTACTTCCTTCCCACCTTTAATTGAATTCCTGTAAATATTGTAAACGTTTTTTCCATCCCTTTGTGCGACATAGACTACCTCATGGTTATTTGGAGCCCATCCGTGCCAGTATGAAGGAGTATTTTCAGTAACCATCTCAGGAGTTCCTCCTTCAATGGGGAGAACATATACCGTTGAACCACCTCCGGGCATACCTTCACGCTGATGGCTTATCGCAAGCAACTTTCCGTCGAATGATATCCCATGGTCATTATTATTCCTGTTCGCAAAACCGGTATTCAGTTTCTCAAGGGCTCCTCCCTCCACGGGAATTTTATAAAGGAGACCATCCATATTGAATAACAGCTTTTTACCATCAGGCATCCAGTTAGGAGCCTCAAACCTGTCGTTTTTTTCAAATATGACCATCCTTTTACCGTCAGTCACATTCATTGTCTCAAGCCTGCAACCAAGAAATCCCATCAAATATGGATCATAGCCTTCGGCAGCAGGTTTATCAATTCTAACATTCCATATTTTAGCCTCTTCCATCTGCTCCGGATCATGGGAACATATAAACAGACCTGCCAGAACCTCACCTGAAAGGTTTTGCATTTCATGTGAACCAATCACTTCAAAAGGCTTTCCGGGGAGTGCAGCTCTCATAGTAATTATTTTCCCGTTTCTTTCAATCTGGAGTACATTATACCACGATGAGTCAGCAAAAAACTGATACTGGGGATCCTTCATGGGAGCTCCGTAAGTGGGTCTCCATTGGAGAACCGTTAGCCCGTCACCATGAAGGGTTGCAGATATATGTGATGACTTTTCTGCAGTTGTTTCTCTGACCATCCAGCCAATTTTCCTGTGAGTATTTTTACCTTTGCCAACGAATTCAAAAGTGGCTGTAAGGATAAAATCTCCCTTAATTTTATTATAGAGGAAATTGAATTCGTCCCTCTCAAACCATATATTGTAGCCGCCTCCTTTAAGTGTATAGCTCTGATCAGCAGCATTGTATTCTGCTGATCCTTTTACCTTTGGATTGCCGATATCAGAACTATTCTTAAAAATTCCGACAGAGTTGGTTTGTGCTGAAGCCAGGCTGATAGCACCTGAAAACAAAAGAGCAAGAAATGTTTTCATAATTAGTTAATTTATTATTAATCAAAAATAATCAACTCTTTTTAAGATCAAACCAGTAAAGCAACAAATTGATTTTATTTAACAATATTTAGTTAATTGAATAATTATCAGGAATTAGTAATATTAGCTATGTTTTGCTTTGCTTGTAAGTTTACCATAATCCTCTGAGCCATTTCATGAACTCACCCCCCTGCCCCCCTCTCTGTTTCACAAAGAGGGGGGGTAACGTCCTGAATATAAGTTACTTTACCCCTCTTTACGAAGTAGAGAGGGGGATAAAGGGGGTGAGTTCGTGAGGGACAGGTCAGAATTATGTGATTGATTTGTAAATAGTAACACAGTTTAATTTTTCCATATCGATAGTCATTTTTAATTGAATAATTTTAGCATAAACAAAATAGTTTTATTTATTTTGGGATAATTATGATTAGAAGCTGAATATTCATTTGACAATTAAACTGAACCTGATTAAAAAGATAAAATTATGAACGAGATTCTTGAAAAGATAGCTCTTTGTGTCGAATTTGGAAAGATAAATAAGGTATCTCCATATCCTCCCAATATGAAAGATCAGGATGGTGCTGATGAATTGACCCGGCAGGCACTCGATGGCGGTGTCAGACCTGATGAAATTCTTGAGAACGCTTTGGTTCCGGCTATGGCTAAGGTAGGAGATAAATTTTCCAGAAAAGAGATCTACGTGCCCCAGATGCTCATGGCAGCAAAAGCTATGAACAGCGCCATGGCCCATCTGAAGCCATTCTTCCAGTCAGGCGAAACAAAACGAAAGGGCAAATTCATTGTGGGTACAGTTGCAGGTGATCTGCATGATATAGGTAAGAATCTGGTAGCCATGATGATAGAAGGTGGAGGATGGGAGGTTATTGACCTTGGAGTAGATGTTGGTACTGATAAATTCATGAGTGCCCTCGATGCAAATCCCGGTGCAGTTATCGGACTCTCAGCTCTTCTGACAACTACAATGGAAAATATGAAACAAACGGTAACTGCCATTAAGGAAAAGCATAAGCATTCAAAAATTCTAGTTGGCGGGGCACCCGTAACAATGGAGTATTGTCAGAAGATTGGGGCTGATTTTTATTCTCCTGATCCTCAGGGAGCTGTTAATTATCTCAAGGCACTTGTCTCTTAGGCTATAATTTTACATAGATATGAAGACTATACTGCGTGGTACATCCCGTGAGGTTGTTATTGATACCAGCGGACCTGTAATCATTATCGGTGAGTGCATTAATCCTACCCGACGGAAGAAGCTGGTAACAACTTTACAGTCAGGAAATTTTGATTATGTTCTGGAACTGGCAGAGAGTCAGTTAAAAGCATCGGCCGACGTACTTGATGTTAATGTGGGATTCCCGGGTGTAGATGATGTGAAACTGCTACCTGAAGCAGTACTGGCAATCAAAGCAAAATTTGATGTTCCTCTTTGTCTTGATTCTCCGAATCCCAGGGCAATAGAAGCAGCTCTTAAAGTAGCCGGAGGCAAATGCCTTATTAATTCGGTTAACGGAGAGGAAAAGTCGATGAACGCTCTGCTTCCGATTGCAAAGGAATATGGGGCTGCAATTATTGCCCTTGCCATGGATGACGAAGGAATTACACACGATCCGGAGAAGCGACTTAAAGTGGCGGAGAAGATACTTGAAAGGGCGGTAAAACTCGGAATTAAAGAGGAAGATGTAGTCGTTGATCCGCTGGCAATGGCCGTAAGCGCCGATCCACAAGCATGTCTTGTGACCCTTGAGACAATTAAACTTGTGCATCAGAAACTTGGTCTGAATATTACTCAGGGCGCCAGTAATATTTCATTTGGCCTTCCTGAAAGGGAGGTACTGAATGCCGTACATATGACCCTTTCAATACTCTACGGTCTTACTTGTCCGATTGCCAATCCCGAGAAGATAGCTGTTACAGTAAGAGCTGCTGACCTTATTCTGGGAAGGGATGATTATGCGATACGATATGTGGAGATCGCACAGTAACAGGCATGTTTATTTATTCTTTTTAAATCATTTACTCAGTTATGTCTGGTATTAAACCAGCCCGCAGATGGCAGCCGGCATTTTATCCTTTTAAGCGGGAGAAGCTCAGCAGGAGGATTTTAGCCAAAACAGAGATCCTGATAAAAGGTCCGCTTTTTGGGTGCAGGATGTGTGGTAACTGTCTCTTGCAGGAGACTGCATTTATTTGTCCTATGGAGTGTCCGAAAGGAATGAGGAATGGCCCCTGCGGCGGGATTACACCTGAAAAGAACTGCTATATTGATGAGACACGGAAATGTGTCTGGTATGCAATATATAAGCGTGCTCTTAAAACCGGCAGGCAGGAGATGCTTCTGGAGATACTCCCTCCCCTCGATTGGGATAAGGTGGGAACGGAAACCTGGGGAGAAGTTGCACGTCAGATCAGAAAGGTTGGAACAGGAAAATTTGTAAGAAGCCTCTTCCCGCACAATAAGAAAGATAAATCAGCGATTTGGGATAGCGTATTCAAAACTATCAGGCAACCCGACTGGTGGCAGGGAGACTCGGAATACCATGCTCCCGCAAGCGATAAACCTGTTTCGAATCTGGAAAAGAAGCTGAAATCAGGTGAATTTGTTGTTGCAACTGAAGTTACGCCACCTCTGGGAGCGTCAACAGGTTCCCTTAAAAGGGATATTGAATCTGTCAGACCATTTGTTGCAGCAATCAATTTCACTGATTCTTCATATGCCCGTCCGCGCATGTCGAGCATTGCATGCAGCAAAATAGCTGTTGACCTTGGTGCCGAACCGGTGCTGCAGATTACATCACGCGATACCACCAGAAGCGGACTTCAGGGAGATGTGATCGGAATAAATGGTTTGGGTATATATAATGTTCTTTGTATTTCGGGCGACAGCCCAAGGGTAGGGCCAACACCTACAGGCTCAATGAATTTTGTCGATCTTGATTCTGTGCAGATGCTTTGGATACTCAGAAGGATGAGGGATGAAGGTACCTACCTCGACGGAAGGAAGATGAAAGAGAATCCAAAGCTATTCCTGGGTGCCGCCACTTCTCCTTTTGCATCAGATCCGGAACTTCAGGCTATAAAGGATACCAAGAAGGTGAATGCCGGTGCTCAGTTCTTCCAGACCAATCTGATATTTGAACCTGACAGGATTGATCCCTGGCTTGAGCAGCTATACAGGAGAAATATCCTTGACAAGGTTTATATTCTTATAGGTCTTGCCCCTCTTAAGAGTTATAAGGTAGCACAGTATCTCCATACAAAGGTTCCCGGAGTAAGTTTACCGGCACATATCCTTAACCGTATGGAAAAGGCTGGAGAGTCAGCTCCGGAAGAGGGAGTACAGATTGCCCTCGAGCTTATTGATGGAATCAAAAAGAAACATGGTGTACATGGCATTCACATAATGACCCTTGGCTGGGAATCGATAGTGGAACGGATTGTAACGGAAAGCGGATTATTACCATGACAAACGCAAAATTTCAATATGCCTTTAGCGACCTCGGAATAACAGTTTCGCATATCGAATCAATATTAGGATATGATGAAAACGGGGAAAGTGAAATTATTCAGTTCCTGATCGATGAGGCATTAAAAGAGGCGGAGCAATACTGTAATATAAGGGCAGAATACAGAATATATAATGAAGTAATCCTGAGTAATCCTGATAAATCGCTAACTATTAATAATATACAGTTCAATATTCAGAAGATCGTATTCAACCAGCTGAAGAAAACCGAATCAGTTGCAGTATTCGTTTGCACTGCAGGCGGGGAGATTGTGAAGAAAAGCAGGGAGGTAATGATGGAAGGCGATCCGATAAAAGGTTATATCCTTGATGTTATAGGCAGTGTGGTGGTTGATGTGGCAGCTGACCTGATGCAGGATGCGCTTGCAAAATCTGTTATACAGTCGGGACAGAAAATAACAAACAGGTATAGTCCGGGATATTGCGGTTGGAATGTAGGTGAACAGCATAAATTGTTTTATCTTATTCCTGAAAATTTTTGCGGGATCAGGTTAACTGAATCAGCATTGATGGATCCTGTAAAATCGGCAAGCGGGATTATTGGAATAGGTGAACATGTAAAATACAGCAAGTACACCTGCAGCTATTGCGATATGAAGGATTGCACCTACCGTAACCTCAAAGATGAGAAAGAAGAAAGGCGCAAAGGGAATAAATATTAATCACCTCTTTAATATCACATGAAATGATGAATTCAAAATTCAGCCTCCTTAACATTTTGATGTGCCTGGTTATTCTTTCGTTATCGATCTCTAAATCACAGGCAGACACCAGTTATTCAGACAAAGATGATATCCCGAAACTAAAAAATCCCCTATCAGTCCGGTATCTGAAATCGAATCTTCGGAAAACGATGCCGCGACTTGTTTTAAATGCTGAATCAGAAAAGTTGTTAAGAAGCAAGCTGGAAACCGATCCTGTGGTACAGAATATGTACAAAGCCATTCAGCTGAATGCAAAAACCATACAGGGAAAACCTTTTCTTGAAAGGAAATTAGAAGGTCGAAGGTTATTGGGGGTGAGCCGTGAAATGCTTTATCGCATCAATATGCTGGGGATGGTTTACAGGATAGAAAAAGATCCGAAGATCCTGAAACGTATCAACGATGAAGTAATGGCAGTTTGTAGTTTTTCGGACTGGAACCCATCGCATTACCTCGATGTGGCTGAAATGTCGATGGCAGTTGCTTTTGCACTTGACTGGACCGCCGGGAAACTGCCCAAATCCACGATTGAACTGGCACAAAACGCTCTCATCGAAAAGGGAATAAAGCCCAGCTGGCCGGATGATGAAAAAAGTCCCGGCTGGGTATCTGGCAACAATAACTGGAACCAGGTATGTAATGGAGGTATGATTGCTGCCTCTATTGCCATTGCCGAAAAGGAACCGGAATTGGCTGCCAGAACCATTAAACGGGCTCTGGACGGATTGCCTGGTTCTCTGGCTGAATATATGCCCGATGGTGTCTATCCCGAAGGATCAACCTACTGGGATTATGGCACAAGTTTTTCGGTTACAACGGCAGCCATACTAGAGAGCGCTTTTGGAAATGATTTTGGACATCTCGATTACCCGGGCTTTAAAGAGAGTGCTGTCTTCAGAGTGAAATGTAACGCTCCTTCAGGCTGGTACTATAACTTTGCTGATTGTGGTGACAGACGAAGCATGCAGGGTGATATTACACTGGCCTGGTTTGCCTCAAAAACCGGAAACAGAGTGTTTTTTGAAAAAGAACGATTTTTACAGCCTGCTGAAGAGATGGGAAAACTTTCACGTCTGGCTGGAGCAGCACTGGTATGGATTGCGCAATACCAGGAAAAAGGGGAAGAAAAAGTTCCTGCAGCCTGGAGAGGTGATGGCGCAAATCCTGTAGTCATTTTTACCGGAGGTGAAGGCGACCCTCATAAATATTATTTTGGAGGCAAAGGTGGACGTGGTACAGTCAATCATGGAAATATGGATGCAGGTTCTTTTATCTTTGAACTTGATGGTGTACGATGGTCAGTAGATCCGGGAAACCAGGATTATAATGACCTCGAAAAGACCGGCTTTGACCTGTGGGGTAATTGCCAGGACTGTCAGAGGTGGACGCTTCTCACCAAGAATAATTTTGGGCACAGTACCCTCACTGTAAACAACCAGTTACATATTGCAGATGGATTGGCAACCATTGTTGATTATAAGGATGGACCTGCACCAGAAGCAATAATTGACCTTTCTCCTGCTTTCAAAGGGCAACTGAACAGCGCACAAAGAAAGTTTGTTAAGGAAAGCGGAACTTCACTGCTTATAGAAGATATGATTGGGTCATCAGACGAAACAAAGCTGATTACATGGCAGATGCTGACTACTGCCGATGTGGAAATTGTGCGGGGAGGAGCTGTTTTAAGACAGGACGGCAAGATGCTTAAACTGGAAAACCTTTCCCATCCCGATATTATGGTTTCAGTGGTCTCCCTTTATCCTGCCCCCTTGAAACTTGATCGTCAGATTTTGAACTTAAAGCGAATTGAAATTCGCATTCCTGCCTGGACTATTGAAAAGAGTGAAGAGATAATAAAAGTAAGGTTATCAGGGGATTAATACCTTGTTATTCATTTATCTGTTTTACCTTTTTTGTACCTCTCAAATTCTTCAGCGATCTTAGCCTCTTTATGATCACCTGAATGGACCAGAACCCTGTAACGCAGATTAAGTACTGTCCCTTTTTTCATTGAGATATCTTTCCCGTTTTCAGGCCAGTACATAGGAGTTGGGGAGATGAATCCATAATCGCGGGTGAACCAGGGTGCCGGATACCATCGATTTGAAGGGTGCTGCATAATGGCCAGTCCTTCAATACCGCTGCCACGCTTACCATAGTAATCGATCCATGGTGATTGTTTCCCGAAAGTATCTTTTTCACTTCTCAATCCTTCAGCATTAATCATAGTTCCTCCCTGTTTTACCGACAGGTCAGCAGCCATCCTTGCGCTGAAGAGAGAATGATTTGTTTTCAGTATGGTCACATCTGTCAGCATTTCCATTACAATGTCAAAATCGATCTGAATCATGCCTGCCGAAGGAGATGTAATTGTAATTCTACGTGTATCCTTCACCGGTGATATTGCTCCGGGCCGGCTCCATATACATTCGTCTGTTATAATGACCGTGTCTCCACCCTGTTTTATTATCCGGGCATTAACTGATATAATCCTGCCCCGCTCCAAACCTTCCTGCCACCAGTTACCGCCATTAACCAGATCGCATCCGAAAAAAAGCGAACTGTGATGGGGATATTCACCATTTCGCATTGATGTCACTGAACTGCCTGTGAGCGGACCGTTTACCGGGTAGAAGAAAGGATATTTTTCATCCTCTGAAAAGATATAGCTGGTGAAGAATTTATTATTGACAGTAATGTCAATTCTTGACCCGGTTTTAACTGCCTCAATCCCGGCAGCATCTGAATATGCCGGCAGAATTAGCAGAAATAAAGCAAGATATATAGGATTGATTCTCATTTAAAATATTTATTATTTAAGAATGTTTTTTTAGTTATAGTTCCTAAATAGCAATAATAACTGAACCTGATAATTTTCAAAACTTTAAATAATCTGTTCCGTAAGGTGAACGCTGGCTTCTTGCCAGCATTGCATTTGCTTCATTATCGTTTATAAATGTCTCTTTATCAGGATCCCAGGCGAGCTTTCTTCCGAGTTTCATAGCAATGTGGGTGACAAGGCATACTGAGCAGGCACGATGTCCTTTCTCAACTGGTGAAATAGGCTCTTTCCGCGATTTGATGCAATCCAGCCAGTTCCCATGCTGCTCTTCGCTGACATAAAGATGAATCTCATTCTCCTTAATTTTTGAGGTAAGAATAGCAGGATTGCTGGCATCGAGAGCTTTGGTGCTTTCAGATTTTGATACAGGATCAGAAGGTGATGCTGTGTATGAGCCTCTTGTGACAAAAATCCATCCTTCGGTTCCTTCATATCTTACACCATTTGGATAACCTCCGCTGGTGAGCATGGTAACCCCGTTCCTGTATCCGGCTTTTGCCATGAAATCTCCATGAACATCCCATAGTCCCGATTTCGGAAATTGAGCAACTGATTCAATTGAAACAGGGCCTGTAAGTTCTGTATCCATCCCCCAGGCAGCAGAATCAAAATGATGCTGTCCCCAGCCGGTTATCATACCGGCTCCGAACTGCTCACATCTCAGCCAACCCGGCCTGTCGGTCAGACTGTTTTGGGGGTGCACCCTAATCTCCGTATAGTAGACCTCTTCCGTTGAACCAAGCCACATATCATAGTTAAGGTTTTTTGGTACCTGCATTTCTGTTGCCTCCGGACCTGCCGGATCACCGGGAAGGCCGATTTTTACATATTCAAGTTTTCCTATCCTGCCATTCCTGACAAGCTCGGCAGCAATCCTGAACTGTGGCATAGATCGTTGCTGTGTTCCAACCTGCAGGATCACTTTCTTTCTGCTTATCACATCACTCAGCACCCTTCCTTCCTTTATTGTAAGAGAAGTCGGTTTCTGCAAATAGATGTTCTTCCCGGCCAGAGCTGCCTCTATTGCAGGCTGGGCGTGCCAGTGGTCAGGAGTTGAGATAATAACTGCGTCAATGTCAGGATCCTGGAGCATTTTATGGTAGTCATCGTATATTTTTGCATTCACGTAATTGGCTTTCCCGGTTTTTTTTGCATAGAAGTCGTCTATATATTTTTTACCCAGAGCAGCCCTTTTTGAATCAAGGTCTGATACAGCTACGACTCTTGCAATATCGTACTTCATAGTTTCAGGCAGATCGTGTGTGAAAGCGATCCGACCGAATCCTATCTGGCCGATGTTGATCTTTTCACCAGGAGCATTCTTCCCGAAAACACTTGACGGTACAATAGTTGGAAATCCGCTGAACAGAGCAGATGACATCAGTGTCGCCTTAAACGAACTGCCGATAAACTTCCTTCTTGAAATTGTTGATTTTCTCATTTTGATAATATAATAAGAGAGTGGAATTTACGAAAAATATTTAAAAGAATCAGTAAGCAGAAATGATGGTCAGTTTTCGTATATTTGACTCTGTGTCACTCTGGGGCCGTTGAAAAAGACCTTTTTAACCGCAAAGTACACAAAGCAGGCGCAAAGCACACAAAGATAAAACACTATATTTCAGCTCTTTGCGATCTTAGCGTATTCCGAGTACTCGGGATAGCGACCTTTGCGGTTAATGGATTTCCACTTTTTCAACAGCCCTTGAGATCCACAGAGGGAAACAAATACTTTCTATATGCTATTATTGGGAATCGATCTGGGAAGCTCTTCTGTTAAGGCTTCAGTAATTGACGGTGAAACTGGAAAATGCCTTGCAACTGCATATTCTCCGTCTGATGAAATGAAGATAATTGCCCTTAATCCAGGCTGGGCAGAACAGGATACTGAAGTATGGTGGAAAAACCTTAAGAGTGCAGTAATCGGCTGTACAGCAAAGCTTGGCAGTAAGGCCAGAGATATTGGTGCAATAGGGATATCTTACCAGATGCATGGACTTGTTGCAGTTGATTCCAATAATAAGGTACTGCGTCCTTCAATCATCTGGTGCGACAGCAGGGCCGTAGGATTTGGTGAATCGGCCATGAAATCGCTTGGCAGGGAATTTTGTCTGGCTCATCTTTTAAATTCTCCGGGCAATTTTACAGCTTCAAAGCTGGCCTGGGTAAAAGAAAATGAACCGGAGGTTTTCAGAAAGATACACAAGATCATGCTCCCCGGCGATTTTGCTGCAATGAGGATGACCGGTGAAATAAGCACTTCATTTACTGGACTTTCAGAAGGTATTTTCTGGGATTTCGCTGAAAAGAGTGTCTCTGAAGCTCTGATGAAGTATTATGGATTTAATTCCGGAATATTGCCAGTTGCAAATTCTTCATTTTCAGTACAGGGCAGACTTTTGAAGTCAGTTGCGTCCGAACTATGCCTGCCTGAAGGGATCCCGGTTTCATACAGGGCCGGCGATCAGCCTAATAATGCTCTTTCCCTCAATGTCCTTAATCCCGGAGAGGTGGCCGCAACTGCAGGTACATCCGGAGTAATTTATGGTGTAACTGACATTGCAAAATTTGATCCTTATTCAAGGGTGAATACTTTCCTGCATGTAAATCATACAGAAAATGCTACACGACTTGGTGTGCTTTTATGCATCAATGGTACCGGCATTCTTAATTCATGGCTCAGACGCAACACTGGCGGAACACTTTCTTATGTTGAGATGAACTTAATGGCTGCAGAAACTGCACCCGGTTCTGACGGACTTACCATTTTGCCATTTGGCAACGGAGCAGAGAGAATGCTGGAAAACAAAGAAGCAGGAGCAGAGATTTCGGGACTGGATTTTAACCGGCATACGAGAGCTCATATTTTCCGAGCTGCCCAGGAGGGTATCGCGTTTTCATTCAGGTATGGACTCGATATAATGAAGGAAACCGGTATCGATCCACAGGTAATCAGAGCCGGGGAGGCTAACATGTTCCTGAGCAAGATCTTCCGCGAAGCTCTTTCGACAATTACCGGCTCGGTGATTCACCTTTATAATACCGACGGATCCATTGGCGCTGCCCGTGGTGCAGGGATAGGATGCGGGTACTATAAGTCTGACAAGAAGGCATTCAGAGGGCTTGATGCAGTGGGAGTTACGGAACCTGATATGTCAAAATTACCTGAGTATGAAAAGGCATATTACAGGTGGAAAAACAGGCTTGAAACATTAAATAATTAAACTTGAACATATGATCTACAAAGGAAAAAATGAGGCATACCCGGGTATAGGAAAGATAAAATTTGAAGGTAGCAAGTCAAAAAATCCGCTTGCATTCAGATGGTATAATCCTGATCAGGTGGTGTCGGGAAAAAAGATGAAGGATCACCTTCGTTTTGCTGTTGCCTACTGGCATTCGTTCTGCGGTGATGGCACAGATCCTTTCGGCAATGCTACCCGTATCTATCCATGGAAGGATGCAAAGGGGGATGATAAAACGAAGCAGCGACTCGATGCTGCATTTGAGTTCATAACCAAGCTGGGTGCAGGATTTTACTGTTTCCATGATACTGACATTGTGGGTGACGGATCGGTATTCGAGATCGGGAAAAAACTGGAGAAGATAATTCCGGTAATGAAGAAAATGCAGGAGCAGACCGGTGTTAAACTATTATGGGGAACAGCCAATCTCTTTTCCAATCCAAGGTACATGAACGGGGCAGCTACGAATCCCGATTTTGCAGTTGTTGCCAACGTAGCTGTTCAGTTGAAGAATGCAATTGCAGCCACTGTTGCCCTTGAGGGTCAGAATTATGTTTTCTGGGGTGGTCGGGAAGGATATATGAGCCTTCACAATACCGATATGAAACGTGAACTTGAACATATGGGAATGATGCTCTCAATGGCACGTGACTATGGCAGACAAATCGGATTTAAAGGAACATTCCTTGTTGAACCAAAACCGATGGAACCTTCAAAACACCAGTATGACTATGATGTAGCCACAATAATCGGATTCCTTCGCCAGCATGGCCTGGATAAAGATTTCAAACTGAATATTGAGGTAAACCATGCTACTCTTGCCGGGCATAGCTTCCAGCACGAGTTACAGGTTGCCGCTGATGCCGGGTTACTGGGAAGTATTGATGCCAACAAGGGCGACTACCAGAACGGATGGGATACAGATGAGTTCCCAACAAATATTTATGAGATCACTGAAGCAATGATGGTTATCCTGCAGTCAGGGGGCTTCACTAACGGCGGTATCAACTTTGATGCAAAGATAAGGCGCAATTCAACTGATGTTGAGGATATATTCATTGCCCATATCAGCGGAATGGATACCTTTGCAAAGGGGTTACTTGTGGCGGATAAGATATTGAAAGAGAGTGATTATCTTAAAATAAAAAAGAGCAGGTATGCGTCGTTTGATAAAGGCAAGGGAAAAGATTTCGAGAAAGGCAAACTTACCCTTGAGATGCTTTCCTCAATAGCTTCAGATCTTGGCGAACCAGTGATAAAAAGCGGGAAGCAGGAGCTTCTTGAACAGATGATAAATATGTATTTAGTATAATATTGATTATGAAAAAATCACAGATCGTTATTGAGCAAAAAAGCAAATACGGTTTTGAGAAAACCGTACAGATACTTACTGAAAATGCTGAAAAAAGAGAATGGAAAGTACCATTCGTACATGATCTTCAGCAGTCACTGGCCAAATCGGGAAAGAGTGTAAAACCGGTTAAGGTGATAGAGATTTGCAAACCTCAGTATTCAGGAAAAATGCTGGAGCTGAATGATGAGAGGATAATCTCTGTTATGATGCCCTGCCGTATCTCAGTTTATGAGAAAAACGACGGAGCAACCTACGTCAGCCTGATCAATGCAGGAGAGATGACAACAACTCTTCCTTCCAACATAGCTGCGGTTATGAAAGAGGCATCTGATGAAACACTTGATATTGTAAAATCTGTTGTTTAGGGTTTAAATCTGCGAAAATCTGCGTAATCAGAGGGAGCTTTTATGAATTTCCCGCAGATAGCGCAGATTATCGCTGATCGTTCAGGAAAGAATCTTTTGTATTGAGGACTTTTCTATTTCTGTCAGTGAGTCCATCTGCTGAAGGGCTTTGTTTATTTTTGTCTTGAAATTCCAGCATGTCATCTGCCTGAGTGACAAACGTCTTGCCAGTTCATATGAGGAGAGATCCTCTTTCCCCTTACATACATTGTAAGCTATATAGAATGCCTTGCTGACCGGGAATTTGCAGTTATGGAATATAGTACCGGCAGCTGCTGATTCCTCGGTCTTACACTTGGTACATCTCCTTGAATGTGGCGATTTCCCTGGGCAGTAATTTGTGTTACCGCACTTCCGGCATTTATAACCATCCTCCCATTTTAGCTCAGACAGGAACTGATAACACTTATCATCGCTGACAAATAGTTCCTGAAGTTGCTCCGGAGTAAGTTCTTTTTTAAAAAGAGGGCCCATTATAAAATATAGTAAGATTCAAAGTTACAAAGATACAAAAAATAGTGATACTAAAAAGATTTAGGTGATACTATTGCGATTTACAAAATTTTCAATTATCTTTGCGCTATTAATTTGGTGACCAGCAGCCCATGTTCAAGGATAGGCAGGTAAGGTAAATTATGGAATACAAAGAGATAAATAGCAGATACAGCGAATTGGCAGAGTCATCATGCTGCCTTTCATGCGGAGGAGCAATAAATTATTCGGAACCACTTCCGGGGGAAGTATGTGTTGATCTTGGCAGCGGCAGGGGTACAGATGTTATACGACTTGCTGAGAAAGTGGGCGAAGAAGGTTTTGTTTACGGGATCGATATATCTGAAGGTATGATAAGGAAGGCTGTCAGCACAGCAGAGCGCCTGGGAGCTAAAAATGTCAGATTTATACAGAGTCCTCTTGAGAAGCTGAATCTTGATGATAAGGTAGCCGATCTTGTAATCTCGAACTGTACTATAAACCATGCTGATGATAAGCAGGTAGTCTGGAATGAGATATTCCGAATATTGAAAAAGGGTGGAAGGTTTGTAGTGAGCGACATATATTCTTCGGAACCGGTACCGGAAGAATACAGGAATGATCCGGTGGCGGTATCGGAGTGCTGGGCTGGTTCAGTCACACGTACCGAATATCTTGAGCAGCTTAAGAACGCAGGCTTCACAGACATAAGGATCATTGAAGAGTCCAAGCCTTATGTCAAGGGGAAAATAATGGTTTCAAGCTGGTCAATTGCCGGTGTCAGAGCATCATGCAAATGCAATTGCTGAGAAAAGTAATAACAGATAATTTATTATATTATGAAAAAGAAAATCTTATTGTCAGTACTGGTTTCTTCCATGTTTTTCATAAATTGTAGGTCGGAAAATCCGGCTGTTGCAGTTTCAAAAGGAGACAGAGCGAGTTCGGTTGTAATACTTACAAATGATTCGTTCAAGAAGCTGGTTTTCAATTATGAACTGAATAAAGAGTGGAAATATGAAGGCGACATTCCTGCCATAATTGACTTTTATGCCGACTGGTGTGCTCCATGTCGTCAGCTTTCACCTCTTGTTGAAGAAATCGCAAAGGAGTACAAAGGAAAAATTGTGGTTTATAAGGTGGATACAGAAAAAGAAAAGGCTCTTTCGCAAAGTATGGGCATAACAGGGTTACCCACGCTGTTATTCATTCCTGCTGAAGGACAACCCCGCTTATCAATGGGGGCATTGCCAAAAGAGAGCCTCGTTAAAGCTGTAAATGAGATACTTCTTGTTAAATAAGTAAAATAATATGAAAAGCGTAATCAAAAAGAAGGCGAAAAAGAGTAATGTGAAAATTGCACAGTGCTGTGCAAAAACATCAAAGACAGTTGCCGGCTGTCATGATTAATCATTAATGATTTACTCGAGATACAATATTTTTTCCAGGATAAAGGATTCAGAGAATTATTTCATTCTGAACCTGCTTACAGGCAATGCAGATATTCTGAGTCCTGATGAGGCAAAAAAGGTTGAAACTTTAAAAAATGGTTCAACGGCTGAGTCCGAAGAATTTGCCGGAGAGTTGTCGGCAAAAGGATATCTGACTGAAGAAGCAGCAGAAATTCAGCTTTATCGCAACAGGTATCTCGACTTCATCGATTCTCGCGATGAGGATGAAATCCAGATTTTCTTTGTAACCAATTACAGTTGCAATTTCGCATGCTCTTACTGTTACCAGAATCAATACAATAATCCTCAGTTTGAGCTAAGCAATGAGATAATTGATGCTTTCTTTAGTTATGTAAATGAGAAATTCTCAGGAAGGAAGAAGTATATAACTGTATTTGGAGGAGAACCTCTATTGGTCAGTCCCAGACAGAAAAAACTGATTTCCAGGATCATTGAAAAATCAAACCTGTCAGGACTTGAATTAAGCTTCGTTACAAATGGCTATTTCCTTGAAGAGTATTGCGATATACTTGCTAAAGGAAGAATCAGGGAGGTACAGGTCACACTCGATGGTACCGAAATGGTACACAATTCAAGACGTTTTCTTAAAGGAGGAAATGGGACATTCAGTAAAATAGTCAAAGGGATTGATGCCTGCCTTGAAAAAGGATTCAATATCAACCTCAGAATGGTGGTCGATAAGGACAATATTCAGGATCTTCCTGAGCTGGCACTCTTTGCCATAGAGAAAGGATGGACCAGAAATCCCCTTTTCAAAACACAGATTGGCAGGAATTAT
>Ga0209212_1000939_pt1 | contig 51999 bp, 51 predicted proteins | sample RifGroC2_FD_183996 | JGI IMG/M metagenome (GOLD analysis project Ga0209212, IMG submission 183996) | Groundwater microbial communities from Rifle, Colorado, USA - Groundwater C2 (SPAdes) (version 2) | ecosystem: Environmental > Aquatic > Deep subsurface > Groundwater | place: Rifle, Colorado...
AGAAGGCGCTTTGGTAATTTATGACGCGTTTAATTTAAATGAGATAAAGAGGCTTCCCTTTAAGAAGCCTGCCGGCAAGTATAATGCCTTGAATAAGACATATCCAGGCCGCATGTTAAAAGAGCAGATGGTTCTACAGCGTGCTGCTCATAAGTTAAACTAAAGGAGTCAAACAATGCTTGGCGTAACCAAGCTTTTGTGCGAAACAGATGAAACACAATCTGGCGCAGGACACAGGGGGCATGGCCGCATGCAAGCTCCCCGGCTACTTCAGTTTTCTGAAGATAAGCGGCCGATTGTTGTATGGAACATCACAAAGCGATGCAATTTGAAGTGCATACATTGCTATTCTGATTCGCAGAACAGAGACTACGACGGCGAATTGACGAGTACAGAGGCAAAGCTGGTAATAGACGACCTTGCAGGATTTGGCGTGCCTGTTATAATCTTCTCAGGCGGCGATCCCCTTTTACATAATGACATATTTAAAGTTGCGAGGTATGCCGGCTCAAAGGGCATCAGGTGTGCGCTGTCTACAAACGGGGTTTTGATAGACAAGAAAACTGCGCAGGCGATTAAAGACGCAGATTTTGCATATGTGGGAGTAAGTATAGACGGCATTGGCGAGTATAACGACAGATTCAGGGGCATGATTGGTGCTTATAACCTGGCGCTGGAAGGAATAAGAAATTGTCGGGATGCAGGTGTAAGGACAGGCCTGCGCCTGACCTTGAGCAACAGGACTTTGCCTCAGCTTCCGGCAATATTTGACCTTGCAGAAAGCGAGGATATTCCTCGGATATATATATCACATCTCGTATATTCAGGAAGAGGCAACAGGATGAAGAAAGATGATTTGACTCATGAGGAGACAAGAAAGGCATTGGATTTTATTTTTGAAAAGGCGGTAGAGTTTCATAGAAAGGGATTAAAAAAAGATGTGCTTACAGGCAACAATGATACAGATGGAGTATATCTGTATCTGAAAATGAGGAACGAGAGCCCTGAAAAGGCAGAGAAGGTTTATAAGCTTTTGAATATGAGGGGAGGGAATAGTTCAGGCACTGCTATTGGTTGCATTGATAATCTCGGCAATGTTCATGCAGACCAGTTTTGGAGCCAATATTCATTTGGGAATGTGAAGGATAGGCCGTTCAGTGAGATATGGACCGATACAAAAGATCCAATCATGTACGGGCTTAAAAATAAAAAGAAATTTGTTATGGGCCGATGCAGCCAATGTACATTCCTTAATATATGCGGAGGCAATTACAGGGTCAGGGCAGAGGCAGTATACGGCAATTTATGGGCAGATGATCCGGCATGTTATCTGACGGATGAAGAGATAGGGGTTCAAAATCAATGCAGAATTCAAATTGCAAAATGAAAAGTGAAAAAGGTATTTTGAAATTTGCAATCTGCAATCTGCAATTTGCAATAAGCATGGGCATTCTGGCGTTTTTGATATTTGCCAATGCCACAACAGCAGCCTCTGCTAAAGGAAGTTACGGCACCGCCTCTCTCATGGTGATTGTTGAAAGGGAATCTGGAAGCGTGATAGTCATTGATTCCTCGAAGCATGAATTCCTGGGCAGAATTTCTAATCTTGGCAATCTTATTCATGCAACAATAAAGTTTTCAAAAGACGCCAGATATGCGTATGTTATCGGAAGAGACGCCAATATAAGCAAGATAGACCTCTTGAAACTTAAGGTTGTAAAACGGGTACGGGCAGGGGAAGACTCCGTGGGTGGCGTGATGACGCAGGACAGTAAATATGTTGTCTTAAGTAATTATGTGCCTGGCGAAGTCAGAATCCTTGATGCGGAAACTCTGGAGACAGTAAAGTCAATAAAGGCAGAACGAGAATATCCGGATGGTAGAAAGGTAGAGGCAAGGGTTGTCGGATTAGTAGATGCGCCCGGCAATCTTCTCATCTTCTCAATGATGGATACTGATGGAACATGGGTTGTGGATGCAGGCAAAAAGGATTTTCCGGTGATAAAGAAGTTTTGGGATATAGGAGAAACGCCATATGACGGTCTGATAACCCCTGACGGCAGATATTATATCGTCGGCCTGTTGAATTCAAATTGGGTTGGGCTTCTGGATACATGGGATATGGCAGAGGTTAAAAGAATTTCAACTATAAGGACAAAAGATGACAGAGGGACAGAGGAGGATGTTGTCCCATTATGGAAGATACCGCATCTTAAAGGATGGGCTATTGCAGGAGATTATGCGGTGCTGCCTGCTATCAAAAGGGAAGTGGCATTGGTTTATAGCACAAGAGACTGGAGTATAGTGAAGGAGATACCTATCTCAGGCACAGCCCTTTATACGGTTGCAGGGCCTGATGGAAGATATGTATGGGTGGACTTGGTCGGCAATAACGGAGATGTGATTCAAGTCATAGACCTTAAAACCCTTGAAGTGGTAAAAGCGCTCAATCCCGGCAAAGGGGCTACCCACCCGCAGTTTACGCCAAAGGGGGATGCAGTATATATCTCTTTAATGGATGATGACAAGGTGGTTGTATACAACCCTCTGACCTTTGAAAAGATAAAGGAGTTTCCTGCCAAAAGGCCTTCCGGCATCTTTTCAACGGAGCGGGCGCATAAGTTTGGCATGTGAAAATGATTACGCCGATTATAAAAGCAGATTACACAGAAATGTCATTGCGAGCCCCCTCACTTGTCATTGCGAGGCGAAGCCGAAGCAATCTCTTTTTATCGTTCGGGGCAGGCTCCGGCGAAGCAATCCTGACCGGGATTGCCGCGGTCGTCCGCCTTTGGCGGACTCCCTCGCAATGACAACAAAGTTGTCATCTGTGTAATCATTTTAAGGTCTTTCCTGAAGCAGCTGGGGCCGCTGTTTCACAGAAAGAGGGGAGGCTCTTTATAGAATAATCTATAGAGGTCTCCCCTAAATTATTGACAGGTTTTTGTTCAGCCCAAAAAAGCAGTTGCATTTTTTGGCAACACTATTTAAAAGACAGTAACGTTCATACATGGCCAATCTCCCAAAATTCATAGCAAAAATATCATAGAGACAATTACAGAGTGAAGAGCCCCGCCCACAGAGCCTGTCCTGAACTGGCTTCAGGAACGTGGCATACGGCGGGCTGCGGCAGTTAAACCAGGAAGGGCTGTCCAAATGGGCAGGGTGAAATGGCCAATGTTTTTTTAGGCCTCAACGAGAGAAATATACTTGGCTATCAGTTTTTTCTGTCCTGAGCCTGGAAAGATAATTGTAAGCTTTGCATCTTCGCCTGCGCCTTCTTTTGCCTTTATAATACCAATGCCAAAGCTCGGATGCTTTATCTTTATGCCTATTTTCCATGGATTGTTGTCATGGAAATCATCATAAACAATACGTGGCTCATTTAACCCACCTTGCTCCCATTTGGGGACAGATTTGAAATCTGTCCCCAGGGGGGTGGAGTGATTAGGCGAAATTATCTCTAAATAATTCGGGTCTATTTCATCAATAAACCTTGATTGTCCTTGAAATCTGGATTCGCCATAGATAGTCCTTTCCCGCGCTCCGAAAAGAAATAATTTTCTCATGGCCCTTGTCATTCCCACATAACAGAGCCGTCGTTCTTCTTCTAATTCATTTTCATCATCTGCATTTATTGACCTTGAGTGCGGGAATAGCCCTTCCTCCATGCCGACCATAAATACAACCGGAAACTCGAGACCTTTGGCAGAATGGAGCGTCATGAGCGTAACCCTGTTGTGTTCATCCTCAAAGGTATCTATATCGCTTATTAATGCCACATGGTCGAGAAAGTCAGCAAGGGTTGCCTTTTCCCTGCCTTTCTCAAAATCCCTCATTGCTGATATGAGTTCGTGCAGGTTCTCGATGCGAGCCTCAGCCTCTTCTGTTTTTTCATCCTCCCACATCTTTATATATCCGCTTTCTTCAAGAAGCATCTTCGCAAGTTCATGGATGGAAAGCTTATCCGACAATCCGTTAAACTTTTCGATAACGGCTATAAAGCCCTGGTCTTTATTTCTCGGTATAAGCCCTTTTCCCATAGCAAGCTTAAATGCGTCAAAGAGCGCAATGTCTTGCCCGGCTCCAAAGGATGACACTTTATCAATCGTCGCCTTACCAATTCCGCGCGGAGGGGTATTAATTATTCTCATAAGCGAAAGTGAGTCGCTTGGATTTGCAACTACCTTTAGATAGGCAACAGCATCCTTAATTTCCTTTCTTTCGTAGAACTTTAACCCACCAACAATATGATAGGGCATGCCGCTCCGTATAAAATGCTCTTCAAATATACGCGACTGGGCATTGGTGCGGTAGAATATCGCAAAATCCTTATAAGAGAGGCTGTTTTTTCGGCGCAAATCTTCAACCTTTTCGAATAAAAGACTCGCCTCATAGTGCTCATCCCGCGCCATCTGGTAAGTAACAAGCGCGCCGTCCGGATTTTCTGTCCAGAGGGTTTTGCCAATCCTCTTTATATTCCTTTCCACAACAGAATTAGCTGCGGCAAGTATATTTTTTGTGGAGCGGTAGTTCTGCTCAAGCCTTATAATCTCAACATCAGGGTAATCCTTTTCAAACTCCAGAATATTCCGTATGTCCGCGCCTCTCCACCCATAAATAGACTGGTCTTCGTCGCCGACAACGCACAGATTTTTATGCACGGCAGAGAGCATACTAATCAGTATATATTGGGCGCGGTTTGTATCCTGATATTCGTCAACAAGGATATAACGGAATCGCTTCTGGTATTTCTCAAGCACTGGCTGTGCCTGCTGAAAGAGCCGTATCGGTTCACAGATAAGGTCGCCAAAGTCCAGCGTCTTATTCTGTTTTAGTTTGCCTTGATATAGTTTATATACTGCCGCAACCCTCTGCCTGAAGAAATCATCAACACTTGCTGCATAGTCATTGACAGAAAGCGCCTCATTCTTTGCCTGATTTATGTGTGAGAGGATTGCCCTCGGGCTGAATGATTTATCGCTTATGTTCAGCTCAGACATGCAGAGTTTTACGAGCGCCAACTGATCGTCATCGTCATACACAATAAAATTAGGGTCAATGCCTATATATTGGCCGTCCTTTCGCAGGATACGAAGCCCTGTAGAGTGGAATGTGCCAAGCCATAGATCCTTTGCCTTTGGCCCAAGAATCTTTTCAAGCCGCTCCTTCATCTCTCCTGCAGCCTTGTTTGTAAAGGTAACTGCGAGGATATTGAATGGCGAAATGCCTTTCTCTTTTAGCAGATAGGCCATTCTGTAAGTAAGAACCTTCGTCTTTCCGCTCCCTGCGCCTGCAAGAATCAGAATCGGACCGTCGGTCTTTCCTACGGCATCGGCTTGTTGGGGGTTGAGGTGTTTTAAAATATCCATAGTTAATTTCGTTTTTTCCTTAAGAAGAATACATCCAGTGCGCTTTATTGTCAATTGTTTCTATAAACCGTAAAATAGCGATTTAAAACCTCGTTATTCTACAGAAGTGATAATTGTATGTGATAATTGTGTTGAAACATTTGATAAAATAGTGATAGTATTGCACATTGTATTTCGGGACACCATAGGGCTAAATAGGCCTATCTACAGCGAAAAGGGTGAAGATGATGCCTGAGAATAGGTTTGTAAATCACGATAGACCAAATATAATATTCTGCATTCTTTGTTTAGTATTCTGTATCCTGTCAATTATGGGTTGCAAGAGACAGGCAGAGGAAGAAAAAAAGCTGGTTTCTCCTGACGCGGTTGTTATTAGTGTTAATGACAAGGCAATTAGCTACGGGGAGTTTCAGGATATATTTAAAAGAAATTTTTGGGAAGGCAATGTGGCCGCTGAGCTTAAAGAAGAGGAACTTAGGGAGCTGAACAGGGCGCTGGTAAATCAGCTCATTGAAGAGGAATTGATGCTTAAGGAGGCAGCGAAGCTGGTATTGATTGTGAATGAAAAAGAGGTTTCAGCAGAAATGGAACAAATAAAAAAGGAGTATGTTGGCGATTCATTTGAGTCAACCATCTTAAATAAATACGGAAGCATGGAGAAGTGGCGGGAAGAGATAAAAAGAAAGCTCTTGATGAAAAAGGTTGTGGATGAGGTTATAACCCCTAAGCTTTCAGTAAAGGAAGAAGAGGCCAGGAGATATTATAAGGAGCATGAATCAGAGTATAATGTGAGCGAACAGGTAAGGGCGCGTATGATTGTAGTAAAAACAGAAGAAGAGGCAAATCATGTAAGGGAAAGGTTATTGAAAGGTGAAGATTTTGCAAAGGTTGCCAAAGAGGTTTCTTTAAGCCCTGAAGGACGGAAAGGCGGAGACCTTGGATTCTTTGGCAGGGGAGAGATGCCAACAGAGTTTGAGGAAGTGGTTTTTGTCCTTCCAAAGGGGGAATTAAGCGAGGTAATAAAAACAGTGTATGGCTATCATATCTTCAGGGTTGAAGAAAAGCGAGAGGCAAGGTCTAAAAGTTTTAAGGAAGTGAGGAATGAGATAATAGAGAAGCTAAAAAGGGAAAAGAGCGATATGGAGTTTCAGGCATGGATGAAAGAATTAAAGCAAAAGGCAAGGATAGAGGTCAGGGAGGAGCTATTGTGAGGAATCAGGTGTCAGGGATTATGGGTAAGGGGCATAAAAAAATATTTTTGGTATATATTTTCCTCTTTTTACTATTCCCCAGTGCTTTGTCCCTTGCCTCAGTAGTTAATGCTGAAATCATAGATAAGGTTATAGCAGTTGTAAATGATAGCGTTATTACATTATCGGAGTTGAATTCTGCTATTGCTGATATTGGAATCATTAAAGGTGACAGTAAAGAGAAGCAGATTGTAGAAACAAAGAGCAGAATATTAGACCAGCTCATTGAAAAAAAACTGGTCGAGTTGGCTGCGACTAAGGCCGGAATAAGTGTTAGTGAAAAGGAGATAGATAATGCAGTAGAAGATGTAAAAAAGCAAAATAATATAAGCCATGAAGAACTCTTACGTGCTCTCGCGAAGAATGGTCTTACACTTAAGGCATACCGTGAACAGCTTAAAGAACAGGTAAGGCAAGTAAAATTTATAAACAGACAGTTTCGTTCCAATATAAAATTGGCTGATGAGGATGTGGAGGCGTACTATAAGCTAAATCAAGATAAGTTTGCTGGTCCTACCATGCACAGGCTCAGGATTATATCATTTCCACTAACCGAACCGGGCAAGGTAAAGGAGGCTGAGAAAAAGGTAAAGGATGTCCTTGCAATGGCAAAAAGAGGAGAAGATTTTGCAAAACTTGCAAGGGAATATTCTCAGGGGCCAAATGCCTTGGGTGGCGGTGATTTGGGATACGTTAAAACAGGTGAGATGGATCCTACAATAGAAAGGGCAATCGCAGGATTAAAGAGCGGTGAGGTGAGCGATGTCGTAAAGACCTCTACCGGCTTTCACATAATACAGGTAGTTGAGAGGCCAAAGGGAGAGCCAAGACCGCTGTCTGAGGTTGATGAGGAAATCAGGAATATCATTTTTCAGAAGATTATAGATGAACGCTACAAATTCTGGTTGGAAGAGATAATGAAAAAGGCGTATGTAGAGGTGAGACTGTAAAAGACGGTAGGGGGTAGGCACTATGCAGTATGCAGTAAAGAATAAAGCTGTTTGCTGCTTACTCCTTACTGCTTACCATATTTATGAAGCCTACCATCGCAATCACCATTGGCGACCCTACAGGGGTCGGGCCTGAAGTCGTTTTAAAAGCCTTAACTGACAGAAAGATTAAACAACTTTGCACTCCGGTGGTTCTTGGTGATGAGGCAGTCCTTAAGCACATAAGTGCAAAATGCAAAATGCAAATTGCAAATTGCAAAATTATAAACCTCTCTCATCTCAATCCCAAAAAATTAACACCCGGCAAACCTGATAAAATCTGCGCAAAGGCCATGATGACCTATATAGAAGAGGCTGTATTCATGGCGCTTGGCAGTGATATAGATGCGATTGTCACAGGCCCGATTAGCAAAGAGGCCATTAACAAGGCAGGATATAAATTTCACGGCCATACGGAATTTCTTGCGCATCTTACAAATACAAAAGACTTCCGCATGATGCTTGCCGGCAAGAACCTGAAGGTCATTCTTGTAACCATTCACGAATCAATAAAAAGTGTACCTAAACTTCTTACCAAAGAAAATGTTTTCAAGACTATAAAGATAACAGATGATACTTTCAGGAGATATTTCGGTCTTAAGAAGCCGAGGATTGCAATTGCTGCTCTAAACCCCCATGCAGGCGAAGGCGGGCTTTTTGGAGATGAAGAAAAGCGGATTATATTTCCTGCAATACAAAAGGCAAGAAGGCTTGGAATAAACGCATCAGACCCTTTGCCGCCTGACACGCTTTTTTACCGGGCTGTGAAGAATAAGGAGTTTGACTGCGTTGTCTGCATGTATCACGACCAGGGGCTAATTCCCCTAAAACTCCTCCACTTTGAAGATGGCGTGAATGTAACCCTTGGTCTGCCAATTATCCGAACATCCGTTGACCACGGAACAGCATATGATATTGCGTGGAAGGGGATAGCAAACCCGGCAAGCATGAAGGCTGCAATCAAGATGGCAGTGGAGATGGTGAAGAGGAAAAAAGGTGAAAAATAAAAATCTTCTTATTATTGCCCGGAGGATTTTTAGAGCCACGCTGAGCGTGGTTATATTCTACCCAGTGTGACAGCATTAACTGTTTTTTCACATCAATTTCCTTCAGAACTTTACAAAAAGTTTTAAAAACTGTTTGATTTTCAGTCCATGCTGTGCTTAAATATCCTGACAAGTTGCAAACCTGACAGGAGGTGGGGAAATATAGGGACAGCGACCATTATTTTGTTGACATGCACTGTTATCGTCAAGTATATTCTGTGCCATGCCGAGAATCGCAAGACCAGTAGCTATGGGTTATCCACATCATGTAACTCAGAGGGGGAACTACAGACAACCTGTTTTTGAAGACAATAACGATTTCAGGCAGTATCTGGAATGGCTTAAAGAATATAGTAAACGGTATGCTTTGAAAATATGGGCATACTGCCTGATGAACAATCATGTCCACTTTGTATGTGTTCCGATGAGAGAGGATTCTCTATCGTCGACATTTAATGCCTTACACATGAGGTATTCTCAGTATTTTAATCGTAAGAAAAAGGTTACAGGACATCTCTGGCAAGGTCGATTTTACTCATGCGTTCTCGATGAAAGGCATTTATATGCAGCAATCCGATATGTAGAAAACAATCCTGTGCGTGCAAAGATCGTAAAAAGCGCTGAAGAATACATATGGTCAAGCGCAAGAGGACACATTGATAGAGGCTCTAATTTGATATTATCGCAAGATTGCCATTTACCCGAACAGATAAAAGACTGGCGTGTATATTTAAAAGGAAAAGACGCCCCTGAATTGATAGAAGAAATAAGGAAGAATACCAAAACTGGCCGGCCATGCGGGGACGGGGGCTTTATTAAGCAGGTAGAAGATTTGCTTGGCCGGAGCTTGCGGGCATTACCCAGAGGGAGGCCGCGTAAGACAGTATAAATAATGGTCGCTGTCCCTATTTTTTCCTAAATAATGGTCGCTGTCCCTATTTTTTCTGTCCCTATTTTTTTTATTTTTTTATTTTTGTCTTTTGTTCTACAATATACTGACTCAGTTCTTAAATTGCTATCGGCAGTGGTATAAAGGTAAGCACAAATACTGCAAGGCTGAGCCAGCCAATAATTTTTCTTCGCCTATCCAATGCAATCTGTCCGTCCATCAGAGGCGGATGTTTTATGCCGAGAAGTGTGACCAGCATCGCCCACAATAGCCATCCCTGCCATGTGAAGATGCCAAATATTACGAGGATTCCTATCATAGTTATTGATATTAACCTGTGCCATTTCCCGAACACGGCATAGATAATATGCCCTCCATCAAGCTGGCCTATGGGCAGGAGATTGAGGGATGTTATGAAAAATCCTATCCAGCCTGCAAATGCTATGGGGTGCAAAAGTATGTCCTGCCCCTCTGGCACAGGGCCGATTACAAAGTAAGAAAGAATAGAAAATATCAGGGACGAACCAAGCCCCAATACCTCTTTTTCTTCGGGAATGGTGATTATTGTTGAGAAGTTCAATCCGATGACAGTTACTACAATAGAAGTAATAAAACCCGCAAGCGGGCCAATAGCGCCTATATCCAGAAGCGCCCTTTTATCCATAATGGGTGACCTGGTCTTTATTACTGCGCCAAATGTGCCTACAAGAAATGGCGGAGGCGCTGGGATGAAATACGGGAAACTTGCCTTAACGCCATGTCTTCTTGAGGCAAAAAAGTGGCCGAACTCATGGGTAAGGAGAATGGTCAAAAGGGTCAGTGAAAACGGTATGCCTTCAATTAATCGAAAAGGTTCTTGAAATGGGTTAACCCCTTTCTGCAAAGCCCCTGCAATGATAGTGGTAGCAACAGTTAGTATAAATAATGCTATAGGTATAATAAATTCACGCCTGCGTCTGACCGCATGCTGTGTTGTCGATTCTTCTGTATTGAGATAAAATTGTTCCTGTTCAGACATGGTAGATTATTATCATAACCGATATCTTAAAAGATTTCCAATCATTGACCACTAAATTTTATTATGATAAAAGAGGCTGGAGGATGAATATGGAGAAAAAAATCGGTAGTGCAGCTCTTTCCCTCATCAAAGGAGACATTACGCATGAAGAAACTGATGCTATTGTGAATGCCGCCAATTCAAGGCTTGCAGGCGGCGGTGGCGTTGACGGCGCCATCCATAGGGCAGGCGGGCCAAAGATAATGGAAGAGTGCAGAAAGATAGGCGGATGTCCTACTGGCAGTGCAGTTATTACAACAGGCGGAAACCTCAAGGCAAAATATGTCATCCACACAGTAGGTCCAATATATCATGATGGTAAGCACAATGAAGCAAAACTCCTATCAAGTGCATACAAGAGCAGCCTTGAAATTGCAGTAAAGAATGGCATCAAGAGCCTTGCCTTTCCTTCTATTTCAACTGGCGCATATGGCTATCCAATAAACGAAGCAGCAGAGATTGCGCTCAAGACAGTTATGGATTTCATCAGGGCAGATAAAGGATTATCCCTTGTGCGCTTTGTCCTTTTTTCAGACCAGGATTTTGAGGTGTATAAGAAGGCGCTGGAGAAATTAACAAAATGACGAAAACCGTTTCACAACCCGCTTTATTCAGAAAACTCCTCAAAAAAGGTATAATCGTTTTGCCCGGCGCATTTAATGCGGCATCTGCTATGCTTATAGAAAAATGCGGATTCAAGGCTGTATATATGTCGGGCGCAGGCATATCAAACAGTGCAGGTCTTCCTGATATAGGAATTTTAGCAAGGGATGAATTTGTCCAGCAGGCAAGTTACATTGCCAGTGCTGTCAATATCCCTGTAATTGCCGATGCTGATACCGGTTTTGGCGGGCCATCTGAGGTTAAAGAGACTGTCAGGGCATTTGAAAGGGCAGGGGTTGCAGGCATCCAGATAGAAGACCAGAAGCCAGTCACAAAAAAATGCGGTCATCTTGCGGGCAAAGAGGTCATATCTGCAAAGGCTATGGGAGAAAAGATTAAGGCTGCCTGCAGGGCAAGAAGGGATAAGGATTTTCTTATTATAGCAAGGACAGATGCCAGAGGCGTCAATGGTTTTAATGATGCAGTGAAAAGGGCAAAGGTGTATGCAGATGCTGGGGCAGACGTGATTTTTCCGGAGGCGCTGGAATCAAAGGATGAGTTTAAGGAGTTTGCAAAGCTGGTAGATGAATCGCTTATGGCAAATATGACGGAGTTTGGTAAGACGCCGTATATCTCAATTAGAGAGTTTAGAGAGATGGGTTATTCCATAGTGCTCTTTCCCATGACAGTCTTCAGGATTGGAATGAAGGCAATGGAGGAGGCACTGATTGAATTAAAGAGAAAAGAGACGCAGAAGGGGTTGCTCCGAAAGATGCAGACGAGGAAGGAGTTGTATAAACTTTTGGGATATGAAAAGTAACCCACCTTTGCTTCCCATTGATAAAATCCCCCTCTTTTCCCCCTTTGAAAAAGGGGGATGAAGGGGGATTAAAGGTGTGGGATGGCGGGGCATCTTTAGCCATATGTCGTCATTCCTGCCCCTGCTTAAAACATGCAGGGGTAAACTCCAGCAGGAATCCAGAAAAAACAAAAAGCTGGATTCCGCATCAAGTGAGGAATGACAGAAAAAAATAAGGAGACCGTGCAGCAAGACTACAGGGAATTACAAGTTAAAAAATATTTGAAAGGAGGTCTAACAGAGTGAATTTTGATCTTACTGAAGAACAAAAGATGGTAAAAGACACTGCGTGGAAATTCGCCGACGCTGAGATAATGCCGTATGCCAGAGAAAATGATGTAAAGGAGCATTTTCCCATAGAGATATTTAAAAAGATGGCTTCTCTCGGCTTTCTCGGCGGTCCGATACCTGAAAAATACGGCGGTGCTGGGCTTGATTTTATAGGCGATGCCATAATCTTTGAAGAGATTGGCAGGGCAGATTCTTCTTTAAGGACTGCTTTATCTGTTCAGGTATCTTTGGTGGGGCTTACAATCCTCAACTGGGGAACTGAGGAACAGAAACAAAAATATCTTCCAAAGCTCTGTAGCGGCGAATTTATTGGATGCTTTGCCCTTACAGAACCAAATGCAGGGAGCGACGCTTCAAGCATTATAACCAGTGCGATGTTGAAAGGCAATGAATGGATATTAAATGGAACAAAGACATGGATCAGCAGTGGCAGTATAGCAGATATTGCAATTATATTTGCAGTAACGGATAAGACAAAGGGGCATCATGGCATAACAGCATTTATTGTAGAAAAGGCAAGTTCTGGTTTTTCTACAAAAGATATAAAGGGCAAACTTGGACTAAGGGCGTCCAATACAGCAGAGCTTATCTTTGAAGATTGCAAGATTCCGAAGGATGCTGTTTTAAGCGGCATTGGCAATGGCTTCACTGTTGCTATGAGCGCACTTGATAATGGCAGATACGGCGTTGCATCAGGTTGCGTTGGCATTATGCAGGGTTGCATAGACGCTTGCACTAAATATGCTAAGGAGAGACATCAGTTTGGTAAGCCCATTGCCAGTTTTCAGCTTATTCAGGAAAAGATTGCAAGAATGATTGTGGACTGCGATGCAGCAAGGCTTCTTGTGTATCGGGCAGGGCATCTTAAAAACAAAGGCATAAAAAATACCATTGAAACATCCATTGCGAAATATTTTGCAAGCGAGGCAGCCAACAGGGCAGCGTCGGACGCTGTGCAGATATTTGGCGGCTATGGCTATTCAAATGAATATCCGGTAGAGAGATATTTCAGGGATGCGAAGGTTGCAACAATTTATGAGGGGACATCAGAGATACAGAAACTCATTATTGGGGGGCATGCGTTGGGGATAAAGGCATTCTCTTAATTAGACGTTGAAAAATCATTGACCCAGAAAATGCAAGAGCATTTTCTGACAAACACAATACCTCCCCCTGTCCCCCTCCATGAGGGGGACAGGGGGAGGCTGCGTCAAAGTTGGCTGTCCAAATACTCACGTACTTAAAACAGTATGCTCCGTTTTGTCCAGCCAGCTTTTCCTTGTCCCCTGATAGAAACTTTCAGGGGCAGGCTCTGGCTCAAATCTTGCGTTTGCCCCGAATAATAAAAACTAAATGCATTTTTCGGGTTGACAAAAAAGCAGCGAATGGATAATAATATTCCTTCAACTATAATATAGTTTTCAACTATTCACTGACCACTGTTCACTCATCACTGTAGTTACATTGCCCCCGTAGCTCAGATGGATAGAGCAGCAGATTCCTAATCTGTTGGCCGGACGTTCGAATCGTCTCGGGGGCACCAATACTCGCTTTGCGAGAATTGTAAAATGCAAATTGCAAAATTCAAATTGTAAAAATAACCTTTCCATTCATTTTAAAATTTGCAATTTTCAATCTCCAATTTACAATTCGACATTCATAGAATGTCGTAAGGAGGATTTATGTCAGTATCAGCGTATGTATTTATAGAATGTGAGCATGGCAAATCAATGGCTGTAGCTGACAAGGTGAGCAGTATAGCTGGCGTAAGAGAGGCTCACCCTGTAACAGGTCCATATGATGTCATAGCCTATGTTACAGCGTCTAACTTTAAGGTGCTTGGTGAAGTGGTGATAAAAAAGATTCAGGGAGTTGTCGGTGTAAAAAAGACTCTTACAAATGTGATAGTTGAGTAGCTGCAGCGTTTGTTTAAAACTCACCTATTTCCCCATCACTTTTACAACTACCCTCTTTCTTCTTCTGCCGTCGAACTCAGCGTAATATACCTGCTGCCATGGCCCTAAATCCAATTTGCCTTTAGTTATCGGAAGAATCACCTGATGTCCGATGAGAAGATTCTTGAGATGGGCATCTCCGTTTGTCTCGCCTGTTCTGTGATGCCGGTAATCCGGCCCTTCTGGCGCAAGCTTTTGCAGCCACTCCTCAATATCCTGTATAAGCCCTGATTCCGCATCATTTACATAGATCCCTGCTGTTATGTGCATGGCAGATACGAGCGCCATCCCATCTTCAACACCGCTTTTTTTTACAACTTTTTCCACTTCGTCAGTGATATTAATATATTCCCGTTTTTTCTTTGTTTCAAAGAAAAGATATTCTGTGAAAGTTTTCATCTCTTAGCCCCCGTGCAGTTAATCCTGTCTCAAGACAGTGTCCCTTTTCCAGTTTTTATCATCTGTTTCTGGATAATCTATATTATAATGAAGGCCGCGACTCTCCTTCCTGAGCATGGCGCATTTTATAATAAGCTCAGCTACTGTGGCAATATTTCTAAGCTCAAGTAAATCGCTTGTTATGCTAAAGTTCCAGTAGTATTCATTGATTTCAGCCTTGAGATTTTCTATTCTCCTGCGCGCCCTATCTAATCTTTTATTTGAACGGACTATTCCCACATAATTCCACATAAATCTTCTTACCTCATCCCAATTTTGAGAAATGATAACTGCCTCATCGCTGTCAACTGCCCCGCCTGTCTCCCATGTTGGTATTTGAGGGATTGTGACCCCGGATTTGTTTAAAAACTCCTTTGCCTTCAAATGCGCCCTGTTTGCAAATACGAGTGCTTCCAGCAGAGAATTTGATGCAAGTCTGTTTGCTCCATGAAGGCCTGTGCAGGCTGTCTCTCCTATAGTGAATAGCCTTTTGATTGAGGTTTCACCATAATCATTAGCTAATATCCCTCCGCACATGTAATGCGCTGCAGGAACTACAGGAATCGGTTCTTTGGTCATATCAAATCCAAATGAAAGGCATTCTTCGTATATATTGGGGAATCGCGTTTTTATAAAGGAATGTTCTTTATGTGTGATATCAAGGTAGACGCAGTCAGAACCGCTTTTCTTAAGCTCAAAGTCAATAGCCCTTGCAACAATATCACGCGGGGCTAAATCTTTCATTGGATGATATCTTTCCATAAAAGGCGTCCCATCCTTAAGCCTCAAAATACCGCCTTCTCCTCTCACTGCCTCAGATATGAGAAAGCTTTTTGCCTTGGAGTGATACAGGCAGGTAGGATGGAACTGAATGAACTCCATGTTTGCAATCGTGGACCCTGCCCTGTATGCTATTGCGATACCGTCTCCTGTGGCAATGTCAGGGTTGCTCGTAAACAGATAAACCTTTCCTGCTCCCCCAGTTGCAATAATTGTAGCCTTTGCCAAAAAGGTATGGACATCTCCAGTCTTCTTATCCAGGACATATGCGCCCCAGCAGATATCCTCATCTAATTTTTCTATAAACTTGGAATGGGTTATAAGGTCAACGGCTATATAGTTTTCATAGACAGTGATGTTTTTATCAGCAGCAACAGCCTTTAACAAGGCCTCTTCTATCTCTTTGCCTGTTATGTCTTCTGCATGAACTATGCGCCGCTTCGAATGACCGCCTTCCTTCCCCAGGTCTAACTCTTCAATATTGTTGACGACCCTTTTTGTAAATCTCGCCCCAAGTTCCATAAGCTCCATTATTCTATTGGGTCCGTCTTTTACTACCAACTCCACAATTTCCGGGTGGCACAGTCCGGCGCCAGCCGCTATCGTATCTTTTATATGCGCCTCAAAACTGTCTTCCGCACTCAAGACAGAGGCGATGCCTCCCTGTGCATAGAAACTTGCAGACTCTCTTTTTTCGCGCTTCGTGACTATAGAAACAGTCCCAAACTTTGCAGCCTTTAATGCAAAACTTAAGCCTGCTACGCCGCTTCCTATAACAAGGAAGTCTGACTTTATCTCCAAGATGCCTCCGTAAAAATTAAACTTGATAATACATTCCCCTTGATACAAGGGCTGGGACGGTCTACCACGTTCTGGAACACGATATATGGTAAATTCTAACATACAAGGGCAAGGATGTGGATCGTAAAGAGGTTTCACCTTCCCCTTTATCCCCTTCCGTCAAGAGGCTGTGTCGCAATGCCCATTTTGTCATTGCGAGCGACCGCAGGGAGCGTGGCAATCCGACCAGAAAGGTCGTTGCGAGGGCAAAGCCCGTGGCAATCTCGAGAGTTCCCTCTCCGCCTCAGGCGGATCGGGACAAGGCTTCGGTCGCTTCGCTCCCTCGCAATGACATTGCGACACAGCCTCCAAGGGAGGGGAAATTTTGGCTACCCGCAGTTTGCTGAATGGAGGTTGATTTCAGTAAAAATTAAATAGCAGCGTAAGATATTATCAGTGGAATGTCAACCATTGAGCATGTAATAGTCTCGGCTTGACGCTCCGTATCTTTACTGATAAGATAAGCCACGTTAGAATATATTATGCGTTTTAGCAAAACTTTCTGATGGGGCATGACAAACTATCATGATATTGAATAATAAAAAAATAGTCCTTGGCGTTACAGGCGGGATAGCTGCTTATAAGGCGCTGGAGCTTGCAAGGCTTTTTATAAAAAATGAGGCAGAGGTATGGCCAATTATGACAAAGGCATCAGCCAATTTTATAACGCCGTTAAGCATGCAGACTATTGCACGTAATCCGGTTAGTCAGGATATGTTTGATTTAACACTGGAAGCAAAAATATCGCATATCGAGCTTGCAGAGAAGGCAGACCTTATTGTTATTGCGCCGGCAACAGCAAATATTATAGGAAAGATTTCATCAGGCATTGCAGACGACCTTCTAACCACAGTTATAATGGCGACAAAATCCCCTGTGCTTTTTGCGCCAGCAATGAATTCCAATATGTATGAAAATAAGATTGTCCAGCAGAATATTGAAAGGCTTAAAAAGATTGGCTACTGTTTTATTGGCCCTGATGAGGGAGAGCTTGCATGCGGGTATGAAGGCAGAGGCAGGCTTGCATCTCTTGAAGATATTATAGATGCAGCAGAAGAGTGCCTTGCCCCTAAAGACCTAAAAGGCCAAAAGGTATTGGTAACCGCAGGTCCGACAAGAGAGGCGATAGACCCTGTAAGATTTATATCAAATCCATCGTCAGGGAAGATGGGATATGCTATTGCAAAGGCCGCAAAGAGGCGGGGGGCTGAGGTTGTGTTGGTTAGCGGGCCTTCTTATCTATCTCCGCCGCGAGGTATTACATTTGTAAAGACCATAACTGCTGAGGAGATGGCAGAGGCTACGATGAGGCATTATCCCCAGTCTACCATTGTCATCATGGCTGCTGCTGTTTCTGACTACAGGCCTAAAATAAGCCACAGGCGAAAGGTGAAAAAAGAAGAAACAAGGCTCAATATAGAATTGGAAAGGACGCAGGACATTCTTAAAGAACTGGGGAATAGAAAGAGAGGCCAATTCCTTGTTGGTTTTGCGCTTGAGACAGAGGATATGCTTACAAATGCCAGAAAGAAACTTAAGGAGAAAAAATTAGATTTGATAGTTGCAAACGACCCAAGCAGTTTTGACGGTGAAACGACAAGGGTGACTGTTGTAGAGAAGGATGACATGGTAGAAGAACTGCCGCCGCTTTCAAAAAATGAGGTTGCAGAGCGGATACTTGATAAAGTAGTAAGGACAATCAGCGCGTGAAACTTATTGCCTCATTGCAGTTATAGCCTTTTCCATAGCATCGTGCCAGTTTTTGCCGTTTCTTTTGAGGGACTTCAAGTAATTTCTCAGTTTCTTTGCTGTGTCAAGTCTGACCTTTCCTGTTGGGTCATCAGTAAAACATTTTGCCAGTTTGCCATGCGTTAAAAAATCTCTAATGGCATTTAAGGACTGGCCATGAAATTGTCTTTTTTCTTCCTTGCTCAGGACCCATCTTGATGAGGAAGACAGCACATCCAACATGTTATGCCAGTGGTTTAATCTGTGTATTAAAAGGATGCTTGAAAAGATGGTCTTATTTGTTCTAAAAGATAGAGGGGTGTCTTCGAGGATATTTTTCAAGAGATTATCATTTTCTTTGTGAACCTCTCTTGACATCTTGAGCGGCAGTTTCCAGACACTTTTATCACAAAGGGCGTCAAATCTCATTTCCCAGTAAGTATGTCTGAGGACCCTGCTGGAAAATGATTGAATGAACTTCTCTGGTATATAATAATTATGCGCAATAGTATCTGCTGCAAGATGGCTGATGTATCCGTAGGCAAAGGCCTTCTGCGGGTCAGTTTCTGCCTTTTTCAACACCTTGAGTCCAATCCTCCAGTTGTGGCAATGCTTGAGGGCTTCTGTTAGATTTTTTCCCACAACTATATCTGCGCTTATGTTGCCGTAAAGGTAGTCATAGGGAAACCGGGACAAGAGTTTTTGAAGGAAAAAAGGGAGGATATTTAGATTATTCAAGATGTCACGGCCAAATTCGAGATGGGTTGCAGGCCCCCATGCATATGCATTGTCAGGAATCAGAATTGCTATGAGAAAAACGATAATAAATAAAATAGACATGTTTAAAATGTTACAGCAAAAAAATCTCATTGTAAAGAGAGTAAGCTATGGCAGACAAAAAAATAGCAGGTGATATAAAAGGCTATCTGTACTACTTAAGGGATATTGGAATAGAAGAACTGCCTGTGAAAAAGGCAGGGGGCAGTGGCCAGGGGTCAGGGGTTGTAAATCCAGACACCAAAACTTTTGGCGTCGGAGAAGATATGAGCCTTGAATCTGTTCGTGAGGAACTCGGAGATTGCAAGAGATGCAGACTCCACAAGGGGCGTACTAATATTGTTTTCGGGGTCGGCAATCCAAACGCCAGTATAGTCTTTGTTGGTGAGGCCCCTGGCGAGGATGAAGACCTTCAGGGTGAGCCGTTTGTAGGAAAGGCAGGTCAGTTATTAACAAAGATAATTAACGCAATGGGCTTAAAAAGAGAAGATGTATATATCTGCAATGTTGTTAAATGCAGACCGCCTAAAAATCGTAACCCTGAGCCTGATGAGATTGCAACGTGCAGGCCATTTCTGGAAAAACAGCTCGATGCAATAAGGCCAAAGATAATTGTTGCGCTTGGGACGCACGCAGCCCAGACGCTCTTAAATACAACTGAAAAAATAACTGCGCTTCGTGGACAATTCTACTGGTATAGAGACAGTATCCAGGTTATGCCAACATTTCATCCCTCATACCTTTTGCGAAATGAAAGTAAAAAGGGAGAGGTATGGGAAGATATGCAGATGGCGCTTAAAGCGCTTGGATTAAAGATTCCAGAGAAAAAGGGCAAAACTTAAAAAGACAGTCTGCATAGATAGTTAATAAGAGCTGCCTCTTCTCACTATAAATTTCCACATCCCATTTATCTTTTTATATATCAGAATATCGCCGGGGTTAAACCAACTTTCAGGCTCGCTGCCATTTTTTACCAGCTTTGGCTCATCCTGTGATTCTAAAGAAAATGAGTAAAATCCTGCGTCCTGGGCAAGTAACATCAAATTTTCATCTTCTGCTCTTCTTTGTATAGGCTTTTCATATATATAAATGATAAAGGTGTATGTCTGCCATGCAGCGCCTATCCATTCATATAATACATTGCTTGCCTCTCTGCTCACTCGTATGCAACCATGGGACTTTTTCTTGCCGAGGAATTTTTCATACCCTGCAAATTTTCCTGTTGGTTCAAGACTATGTATCCCTTTTTCAACGCCTGGCTCAATCCCAATCCAATTAAGCATCTTTACATTCTCATCCTTTGACCATATCCTGAAGGGCCTCATTTCCACAATCTTATGGAAACCCGAAAGGGTCTCGCTCCTCTCCCAACCTTCTTCATCTATACCAGGCTCTCCTGTAGATACCAAGGTCTCTAAAAAAAGTTGACCTCTTTCATCATATGCCCTTAAGGTCTGGATGGATTTATCTATCTCAACATGTTTTTTATTAGGTGTGAAAATCCTTGCCTTTTCTCCTGAGACAAGGTAGATGTCCTGTCCGAGCCTTTTGATTGGTTCAGCGCTGTCAAGTCTGACAGCAATGTAATCCTGATTAGCGAATGCAAGATGGCTAAAACTGATTATAATCAGAAGGGGTAAAAACCAGTTTTTTAGTGTCATATCCAAACTATAAATTAATCTCCCTTTGTCCCCCCTTTAGAGGCTGTGTCATAACCCTAAAAGCCAACCAGTTGTCATTCTGAATACCCCTATTGTCACCCTGAGTGAAACGAAGGGTCTGCTTTAAAAATCAGATTCTTCGGCTGACGCCTCAGAATGACATTATGGAACAACCTATTAGCAAAGTGGGGGTCGGGGGATTTGGTTGTATAACTGCCTACACCTCGAAAACCGATAGATTTATATACTTTCTAACCATCTTTGGAACCCTGTCTGCATCGCAAAAAGGCAGTTCGCCAAAGATAGGTAAATTAGTCAATCGTTTTATCTCTGTTTGATTTGTAGAAAGGGATTCGTCAGGTGAGAACGATGGATAGTTAAGGATAATGCCCTTAACCTCTATGCCGATGGACTGGGCGTGCTTAACTGTGAGCAATGTATGATTTATTGCGCCAAGCCTTGATGCAGCAACTATTACGAGCGGCAGATTAAGAAGTTTTACAAGTTCTGCAATCGTTTCAGTATCATTGAGAGGAGCGAGTAATCCGCCTGCACCCTCTACGAGCATTAAGTTGTGCAGAGAGGCGAGTTTATCGTAGCACTCCTTTATCCTGTGCAACTCAACTGTTTTGCCTTCTTTTCTTGAAGCAATACTCGGCGCAAGTGGCGCTTTGAACCGATAAGGATTTATTAAATCTATATCCTCATTAACACCTGCTGCTTTCTTAATCATCAGGGCATCCTGCGGTTCAAGTTTGCCGTTATTTTCAGGGCAACCTGTTTCCACAGGTTTCATGACGCCAACATCTATCCCTTTTTCTTTCAGCGCTGCTGCAATGCCAGCAGTAACAAATGTCTTGCCAACGCCAGTATCAGTGCCTGTGATAAAAAACCCCTTTGCTAACATATTCAGAATAGTAGCAGAATGGGGGAGGGAGGTCAAACCCTTGACCAAAGGGCTTTATATTGCAGTCATATTCTGATATATTACCTAACCATGAAAGATGCGGCCAGAAGAAGGGTTGAAGAACTTGTTGAGCAGTTCAGCCGCAATATTGATGTCTACAAAAGTGGCTCTTACAACGAGGCTCAGACAAGGCGCGAGTTCATAGAGCCGTTCTTTGAGGCGCTCGGATGGGATGTCTACAACAAGGCAGGCTATGCCGAGCAATATAAAGATGTTGTGCATGAGGATTCTGTCAAGGTTGGAGTCTCGCTTAAAGCCCCCGACTACTCCTTCCGCATAGGAGGCCAAAGAAAGTTCTTTCTTGAGGCTAAAAAGCCTTCTGTATCTATAAAAGACGACATTGACCCTGCCTATCAACTCCGCCGCTACGCATGGAGCGCAAAACTGCCCCTGTCCGTACTTACAGATTTTGAGGAATTGGCTGTCTATGACTGCCGTATAAAACCCTCCCCGCGCGATAAGGTAGGCACAGGACGAATTGCCTACTACACTTACAACAAATATATTGACGAATTTGACGCTATATATGATGTATTTTCAAGAGATGCAGTATTAACCCAGAAAATGCAATAACATTTTCTTACAAACGCAATCCCCTGATAAAAACCTTCAGGGGCAGACTCTGGCCAAATACTGTAGTTGCCGATTCATCGGCGATTTTTAAAACGCCCATAAATGGGCAACTACTATACTTAAAACAGTATGCTCCGTTTTGTCCAACCAGCTTTTCCTTGTCCCCTGATAGAAACTTTCAGGGGCAGGCTCTGGCTCAAATCTTGCGTTTGACCCGAAAAATAAAAATCAAATGCATTTTTCGGTTAAATTGAACTACGGAGAGAATAGCCTTTTTTTGTTCTTATTTCAAAATTACACAGGGGATTTTACATTACATTAGGACAAACAATCCTTGACAGATTGTTTTAAAGTGGTATATTTATCGCAATCGCAGATTGAACAGATTTAAACCTAAATATTCACTTTCCCTTTGATGGAGAGGATGAATAATGCTATCAATATATAAAGAGAAAATATTAAAAGAAATAGAAAAGATTCCAGAGGACAGGATGCCAAAACTATACAGAGTTATTCACCTGTTGGTTAGTGAATTAATACCAGAGACAAAAAAAATAGGAAATCGTGGTTCATTGAAAGGAGTCTGGAAAGACAGTCAGATTGATGAATCGTTATTTATTGAAGCAAAGAAATCTTTATTTCCTTATGAACCCCATTAAGGAATGACATGGACTATGTGACTGATACCCATTCCATTGTATGGTATTTTACGGAAGATATTCATCTGAGCAAAAAGGCATTGGATATTTTTGAAGGGACAATTAAAGAGGGGACCATAATTGTTCCTGCGGTAGTTCTGGCTGAGATAATGTTCATTTCCAAAAAAGGGAAAATCAACCTTACATTCAAAGAGACACTTAACAAGATAAAAGAATATGAAAATTTTGAAATTGCACCACTGGATATAGATATCCTTGTGATAGCAGATAAAATTGAAGCCAACATGGAAATGCACGATAGGTTAATTATAGCAACAGCCCTTTATTTTGATGCAATATTGATTACAAAAGACGAGCAGATTAAAAAGGCAGGAATAGTTTCAAGTGTCTGGTAATAGGGGTATGTTTATTAAAAGGTTGGTTTATTACTTTTCCTCGCCATCTTAATATCTTTTGAGGATTTTTATATGAACCGTAAGGCACGAACATTGCTCAGTCAGTCAGTCAGTCAGTCAGTTTAACACCACTTCTAAAGACAAAATTATTTAATCAAAAGGGTAGGCCAGAAACATGGCCTACCCGTTTTTGTTTAATAATATCCCGGCCCTATTCAACTCCATACTTGGTGGATTGCCATGAAACTCTCAGGTAAAGATTGCTACGCTTTGCTTCTCAGTGGAATTTTATCTCTGACCTTCCTATCGGGATGCAAGGGGCTTCAGGTAAATATCCCTGTAGAGGTTCAAACAGTTAAACGTGAGGATGCCGCCTTATTGGTTCTTGTTGAGAATAAATCAACATACAGGATTAAAATCACTTATCCTATCTCAACCGATATGCTGAAACAGGATCAATACACGGAATTTCGTTTGCCAAAACCGGGCAATTACAAGGTTGTACTTACAGCCTATGCGGAAGACCCTGATTATCGCAATACATACAAACCTGTTAAGACAGTTGAAATACCCATTTTCTTGAATGGATACGACACCATTCGCAGCAAGGGTGGGTTTGTCGGGTATAACTTAGAGGTTACTGATGGGATGATTTTGCCAAGTAAGTAGTAAGAAGGAGGAAAGGTGAATTTTACTTGGATAAAAGAATTAAGTATGATATCCCCAGAATTCGGGGAAGAATATTTATTCAGAAAGATTCTTAATCAAATATTTAGTGCTTGACAAAGGCACTATTCATGGGAGGTACTTATGTTTAAAAAATTAATGTGTTGGGGGCAAATAGTCATTCTGGTTGGTATTATAGTAGGGTGCGGGACAATTCCAATTAATCAAGAAATACCAACACATCCTCAAGAAGAGCAAGTGATGTTTGGTAGTTTTAAGCTTAAGCTTGAAAAAGTGGATTGGGGTACAGAGTCTCTTTGTTTAACTGTATCTGCTACGAACACAGGGAAACAACCGTTGATGATGATGAAAAACCTAGGTTTTTCCTTGGTAAATGAAAATGGAGTAAGGTATGTGGCAACATCAATCTCAGGTGATGCTATGTTAGGTAGTGGCGGCTTGAATATAGCACCGGCATATAATCCATATACGCCCAGAAAAGATACTTTATGTTTTGATGTACCGAAAGACAAGTATACTGTACTTGTAAAGATTGGTACTCATGTAGGTAATCTAAATTATGATTATCGCGATTTTTTTAAGTGGGCGTTAAATTTATAATCTTAAAAAACAGTGGCTGTTGTACACGCTTACTACTGCTTCAATCTTCAAGATTGAACCAGTAATTTTTCTACATAGGGAGGGTTATTTATCTCCACATTCAACCTTGAAGTGCAACAAAGATAGGCGGTGGGGTCAGGCAGAAAAGGGCAGAAAAGGGGATAGAACTATTGATGGGAAATTCGGTTTCTATGGCAGGAGGAAAGACATGAAAAGGTGTTTTGTATTATTCAGATTAGTGGCAGGGCTGGTTGTTTCAATAATGGTTTTAGTATCAAATATCAGCATAGCAATGGCTTATGAAAAGGAGATAAAAACTATATCCTCAAGCATAGCCGAGAGCGTTACCACTGCCGGCAAGAAGACTGTTGCGGTAGTGGACTTTACGGATTTGCAAGGCAATGTTACAGAACTCGGCAGATTTCTTGCCGAGGAGATTTCTGTTGACATGACAATAGCGGCAAAGGGCTTTGAGGTAATTGACAGGACGCATCTGAATAGCGTCATGAAAGAACACGAACTCTCCATGCTTGGAATTACCGACCCTAAAAAAATCAAAAAATTAGGTGAGGTGGCAGGTGTTGACGCAATCGTAACAGGCTCTGTAACACCGTTTGGGGACAGCATAAGGATTACCTGCAAGGTCATTGCAACGGACACCGCAAGGACAATCGGCGCTTCAAAGGGAGACATAGCAAAGACAAAGGCAATTGAGGAATTGCTGGCAAGGGGGATAGAAAATACTGCTACTACTAAAGGGCCTGCCTCAACACCGTCTGTTAAAAAAGAGACAAAGGCAGGACAGAAAGCAGAAGCCCAGAATTTCACATTTGAATTAAAGGGATGCAAAATGTCAGGGAGTATAACATGCGATTTCATGATTACGAACAATGGTCAGGATAGAAAGCTTGAATGGGGTCATCCAAATTCCAGAATATTTGATGATTCTGGTAATGAATATAGACAAAGCGACGCCCAACTCGGAAACAAAAGAGGTAGAGGTACGGGTTTTTTCGATATGGGTACTATGGGTGTGCAGAATTTACTTGTTTCCGGCATCTATGTAAAGGCGAGTGTAACCTTTGAAAAGGTCTCATCACAGGCGAATATGATAGCATTACTTGAAATTAATAATGCTACGGATGGAAATGATTTCAAAGTTCAGTTCCGCAACATCCCTTTAACCAAATAAGACCTGTGGTTAACAGCTTGTAACCAAATTGTACAAATTAGGAGCGTTTCCCGTTTTTTTAGCCACAATTTCTAACCCCATTTTTATCATTTTCTTCAAGATTGAACCAGCAATAGAGCAGGCAAGAGGAGCAGGCAAGAGGGTCAGGTCTACTTTCGGAGCAGGCAAGAGGGTCAGGTCTACTTTCTTGTCATTAACTATTCAGCCTCATAATTTAACAATAGGTAAACCCCCAGCTTTGCTGGGGGACTCGCAGAGTTTGACATTTACAGGATTGTGCTTTGTTCCGCTATAAATATTTTGGTTCTCACTGTTGTCATGCCCGAATGGTTCTATCGGGCATCCAGTCATAAAATATGGATTCCCGCTAAATACATGCGGGAATGACGATTCGATGGTTTTGATTTTAACAGATTGCGATTAGCCCCCTTTGAGGGGGCAGCAATCATAAAACCTCCGGCTTTGCCGGAGGATACTTAGTAGCTCTTATTAAAATAAGTCTCAACTATTTTTTTGACGAGATAAACTGTGGATTTAATATTATGGCAATCATTCTTGGTAGCATTTGTTGGCAGTGTCCTGTCCCTTGATAGGACCGCTGCTTTGCAGATAATGATATCAAGACCTATTGTGGCTGCGCCTGTCATAGGCTATATGCTGGGAGATACTGCGGCAGGTTTGCTGATTGGTTGTGTATTAGAGCTTCTTTTCATAGGTGGGCTGCCGGTAGGGGCTTATATACCTCCCCATGAGACAATGATAGCAATGCTTGTTACCGGAATATCAATAATAGTAAATAATATAGGCTTTGCAAGATTTTCGTGGAAGTTTGGTGAGTCGGATATGATGATATTGGTGATAAGCGCAACCCTCTTGACAATGTTACCTATAGATATTGTTTGTAAAAGAGTAGATACAGCAGTACGGGTTTTAAATACAAGGTTTTTTTATATTGCGGATAAAGATCTCGGAAAGTGCAATATTGGGGGAATTATTCTGAATAACATGAAAGGGCTTGGCGTTTTCTTTATTCTAAATTTTTTAACTTTATTTGTCCTAACCCTCGCAGGCGTCATGGTTGTGTCTTTTTTGTTTAAGTTTCTCCCACTAACAGTAATAATGCTGCTGGCACTGTTCAGCATCATTGCTTTAATAATAAGCCTTTCTTCTGCATATAATGCAGTATATGGTAAGGGTTCTTTGCCTCTACTTTTTACAACAATCTTCTTTGGTTTTATCATGTTGATATTGATGAGGGGGCGATGATAAGCAGGTTTACAATGCTTAAGGTTTTTTTAAATTCATTCTTTATCCAGTCTTCCTGGAACTTTGAAAAGATGCAGGGACTTGGTTTTGCAGCAGCAATAGCCCCTGCAATAAATGATATGCATCAAGATAAGGAGCAAACGTGTAGAGCGCTTAAGAGGCATATGGTTTTTTATAATGCCCATCCCTATATGGCTTCACCGATTCTCGGCGCTGTTATAAAAATGGAAGAAGACGTTAAGGCAGGCATACGAGGGACAGATGATATTTCATCTTTCAAGGAGAGCCTTATGGGGCCATATGGCGCTATTGGAGACACATTCTTTTGGGGCTCTATTAGACCCCTTGCGTCAATCCTTGGGGTGTTATCTGTGCTTATCTGGGGGTTATGGGGAGTAGGTATATTTTTGGTAACCTACAATATTTTTCATATATGGATGAGGTGGTCTGGATTGCATAAAGGTTGTAAACTCGGTGAATCAGTAGTGGATTATATAAAATCCCTTGAATTGATACAATGGGCGGCAAGGGTTCGCCTTTTTTCAACTATGCTTCTTGGCATCTTGTTGTTGGTTGCAATATTTAAAGGAATTGATATTTTTATGGGACAAAGGTTGATAGGTTATCAAATGTTTTTGGCCAGCTTCTTCTCTGCCATATGCGTGGTATTGTTAGCAGCTATTATAAGAAATAGATTATCAGTTTTGTTATCTATATATTTATTGTTTTTACCAACTTTTATTTTTTTAATAATTATGGACATTATATTAAGGGTCTCAAAATTGTATTGACATAAATCAAAAACTTCACATGCTGTCATTCCCGCAATCTTTAAGCGGGAATCCAGAGTCTTTTTGTTGTAGCCGGTATCACAAAAGACGCTGGATGAGTCCCCGAACGTCTCTATCGGGGATAGAAACATTCGGGCATGACAAATCGGCTGGTTAGATTTAAAAAGCTAAAAGAATGTAGTTAGTATTATGAGACCCTTAATAAGATGAGGGCCAAGGTTAAGGATAAGGTTAAGAATTTTACCCCGTTAGAGGATAGAATTCTCTAACGGGGTCTGCTCAACCTCAACCTTAATCTGTCTTTTATATGAAGGTTAGAGAAAATTCTTATATTAAAAAGACCTTTACTATAAAAAATAAGCTCGGACTCCATGCGAGGGCAGCCGCGCAGTTTGTGCAGGTTGCTAATAAATTCGCTGCAGATGTCTTTGTTGAAAAAGAAGGCCAGGAGGTAAATGGCAAGAGTATTATGGGTATTATGATGCTTGCTGCTGGGTGCGGAAGTCAAATCATTGTCAAGGCAAAGGGTGAGGATGCAAAGGGTGTAATTGCAGCATTGCAGACACTTATAGATGGGAATTTTGGAGAAGAGTAAAGCTGAATTACGATTTACGATTTTAGATTTACGATTTTAAATCGTAATTCGTAAATCGTAATTCGTAAATCTAAATTATGACCGAACAAAACAGAGCAGACATTGTATTAAAGGGCATAGGTGTTTCGCCTGGTATAAACATAGGCCGTGCGTATCTTATGGATGGCGGGACCTTGGAGACGCCCGCCTATTGTTATCTTGATTCTTCCTATGTCCCTTTTGAAATTAAACGCTTTGAGAATGCTGTCAAGGAGTCAAAGGAACAGCTTCAGAGGGTAAAAGACAAGCTTTCAAAGGATGGCAGGGGCAAGGAACATATCCGCATTGTTGATGCCCATCTTATGATGCTGGAAGACAAGATGCTGATAGATGATACGATAAAGACAATTAAAAAAGAAAGGGTAAATGCTGAATGGGCTATCAGGATTGTAATGCGGGAGGTAAGAGAATTCTTTGACAGCATTGACGATGAGTATATAAGGGAGAGAGGCACTGATATAGACCACATCTGCGACCGTGTCTTGAAAAACCTTATGGGTAAAAGGCATGTATCTGTTTCAGAGATAAAGGAAGAAGTTATAATTATCGCACATGATTTGTCGCCTACTGATACTGCGCAAATGGTAAGGGGCAAGGTTCTGGGGTTTCTTACAGATATAGGAGGTAGGACATCTCACACAGCGATTGTAGCCAGATCTTTAGAAATACCTGCAGTAGTGGGATTGGAGAGCATCACACAGAAGGTAAATGCAGGCGATACCCTTATTATAGACGGCACAAGCGGCCTTGTAATAATAAATCCATCTAAAAAGGTCATAAAGGACTATCAGAAGAAAAAAGAGCAGTATGCGGATTATGGGAAGATACTCCATCATTATAGAAAACTGCCTGCAGAAATGCTGGATGGCAGAAGGATAAGAATTATGGGCAATATAGAGATGGTAGAAGAGATCCCATCCATAATTGACCATGGAGCAGAGGGGATAGGGCTTTACAGGACAGAATTTCTCTACCTTAACAGGAAAGACCTGCCTACAGAGGATGAACATTTCAATGTTTATAAGAATGTGGTTGAAAAGGTTTCTCCGAATCCGACAATTATCCGTACATTAGATATAGGCGGAGATAAATTCCTTTCTCAAATGGAGCTTGCCCCTGAGATGAATCCTGCAATGGGTTTAAGGGCAATAAGATTCTGTATTAAGGAACCAGAAATATTTAAAACACAACTGAAGGGCATTTTGAGGGCCAGTGTATTCGGGAATATTAAGATTATGTTTCCTATGATATCTGGGGTAGAAGAGCTGAGAAAGGCTAAGGCTATAATGGAAGAGGCCAAAGAGGAGCTTAGAAAAGATGGGGTAGCATTTAATCCAAAGATATTTATAGGCGCAATGATAGAAGTGCCTTCTGCTGCTATTATTGCGGATATGTTGGCAAAAGAAGTGGATTTCTTCTCGATAGGCACAAATGACCTTCTTCAGTATTCCCTTGCGATAGACAGGGTAAACGAGCATGTGGCGTATTTATATGAACCACTTCATCCAGCAGCGCTAAGGATTATAAAAAATATAGTGGATGCAGCGCATAATGCTGGCATAGCTGTTGGCGTTTGCGGAGAGATGGCAGGAGAGCCTGAATATGCGTTGATTCTTTTAGGGCTCGGATTAGACCAGTTGAGTATGAACGCACTTTCGATACTCAAGGTAAAAAAGATAATAAGGTCTATTAAATATGCAGAGGCTCAAAAGATAGCAGAGACTGCGCTTACATTTGCCACTGCGCAAGAGGTAGAGAAGTTTATAAGAGATGAAATGGCGAAGAGGTTTTCAGATGAGTATGTATGATTGTGAAACTAACCAAGGTGGTGTAAAAGATGGCAACAGCAGACAAAAAAACCGTATCACTTACACATAGAACTCCTTAGCCTTTAGGCTGGGGAGGAATTACTAATGAGAGCATAATACAGATTACATTTGCGTTATTCCAAGAAACATCACCATTTCTGTCATGCCCGAATGCCTCTATCGGGCATCCAGAGTAATCGTAATGGATTCCCGCTAAATACATGCGGGAATGACGAATAGGGATATTTAGCAGATGAAAAATGCAAACTATTTAATGCTCCCCGTAGTATGTCTACGCCGTAAGAGACCGAAGGTCTTACAGGGTTTAAGATCAAGTCCTCAGAACAGATCCCTCGATGGTGGGGTGTAACGGCGTTCACTCAATCCCTTGCTCCTGACTTGTGAATTCTTTATATAAAGTCTGAAGTTTTACAAAATGTTTCTTCTCTTCTGATATGACATCTTCCACAGCATGTTTATCCTGTTCCTTTGTTGCCTTTAGCATTTCATAATAAAAGAGGATGGAATCCTTTTCCATATCCATTGCAACCCTTAATACATCCTCTGCGGCCTGTGCACTCGATGATAGTCTTTTACCACCGCCTGGTTTCGTAAACACCCTTGAATCTGAAAGGGCTTTTATGTACATTGCCTCTTCTTCCAGATAGGGGTCATATTTTCCAGAAAGCCTCTCGTCTGTAAGGGCTTTCATCATTCCTTCAAATGTTCCAATGTGTTTCTTTTCTTCATCAACAAGGAATGAAAATAAGTCCTTTACCTTGTCTGATTTTGCTGCCTTGCCAGCAGCAGTATAGAACTCAATACCATTCTTTTCAATCTGAATCGCTATTTGCAAAATCTCCCTGCCGGAAAAATGTGCGATATCCATTTTTTCTCCCCAAGTTTACCCTGCATCAAAATCTTTGGTGTCGGGGTAAATTAATAACAGAAATTCGCAATCCAAATTTAAGAGAATAATCTTATTTGTTATCCTCATCAACTGCCTTTTTCAACATAGCAAGAATCCCTGGTATAGCTGATGTCACCCTGTTCCAGTTCGGTATAAGTGGGGTACCCATAGGGTTTTCCATAAATGTGCTGGCGCCCTCTTTTATGGCATTTGCAAATGCCTCCACTGCCTTTGCCTCTTCATGTCTGTCAAATACAAGTCCATTTATAGCAGCATCAGCCTCGTATTTCACAATAGTATCCTCAGCAAGTCTTAAATATGTAACCTCAAGTGATTTAAAGAGTCCATCTGAAAAAACAATGCCACCTGCAGCCAGTGTCCTGAAAATGGACTTAGATATATCAACGCACATCTTCACAAGCCCCTTCCCGCCATTACCGGCAATGGGTTGATGTTTGTGCTCATAGTTATCTGCAATATCCACCTGACAGACCCGTTGCGGCGAATAGTTTCTAAATACCTCTGCAAGAACGCCTACCTCCAGGCCCCAGTCCCATGGAATTCTGTTGACCCTTGCCAGGTCTGTAATCATACAGAACTCTCCTGCGAGAGGATATCTAAAGCTGTCAAGGAATACGAGAAACGGATGGAATCCAACGACTTTTTGCAATGCCCTCGTAAGCGGAGTGATGAGCAGTCTTGTTACCCTTCCGTGCATCCTGTCTGTAACCCTGCTGTAAAATCCCTTGCAGAAGACCACATCTATATTCGGGTTTACTACAGGATAGCAGAGCCTGGCAAGCATCTCCCTGCTGTAGGTGACAATATCACAGTCGTGCAAGGCAATAACATCAGACCTTGCATTGGCGAGGGTATATCCATAGGCAATCCATGCAGAGCGGCCTTTGCCGTCCTCTCCAGCCCATAAACCATTTCTTTCGAGGGTAGCGTATATCTCTTTAATCCTCGCTCCCTCATTGTGGATTATCTTGACCTCGTAAGGGATTTGCGCCATGAACTCTTTTGCCTTTTTAAACTCTTCATCAGTAGCCCTGCCCAGGGTAAGGACAACCTCATTCACATATTTAACTTTCTTCAGTTCGTCTATGATTCCCTGTAGCGCAGGGGCCTGAAATTCTGTGTAAAGTGCGGGAAGCACGAGGGCAATAGGCCGATGTTTTGAAAATTCCACCATCTCTGATTCTATCCTCTCAAGGCTCGGCCTTCCAAGCCTGTGGAGTGTAACGATAATCCCTGTCTGATAAAAATCTGCCATGATAGACCTCCCATGAATACTGATTACACAGATTTCTGAAGAGCGATTACACTGATTAAAGCGTCTACTTTATCCGAATCTGTGTAATCCATTTTGTAATCTGCGTAATCATAGTATCTCCCTAAATATGCTCTATATCCCTTCCCTTCTCTTCCTTCTTCTCTTCGCGAGCCTTTTCTATTATCCTCTTAGCAGCATCTATTCCTCCCACGCCAAAGGCTATTGCAAGTGCTAACACGACGCCGCCGAATAATATTGAAAAGGCTGCGATCACAATACCCCTTGCTATTGTAAGCTCCACAAGCGCCATTGCAAGGACAAGGATAATGAACAAGAGTCTTACTGCTTCAGCAATAAGTTTTGCATGGTGGTAACCGCTGTTGACAGCAGCTATCAACACCCCTCTGCTTAAAAAACCTGCAATGATATATCCGATAATCAAAATAAGAATGGCAGAGAGCGCTCGCGGCAAGTAAAGGAGAAATTGTGATAAAAGGTTATCTATTACCTTTATCTGCAAGGCATCTAATCCTATCATCACAAACACAACAGCAAGCAATAGGTAAACTGCGTAGCCAAAAAAGTCTGACGGCTTTGCCCATACGTCGCCCTTTCTAATGAGAGCGGTCAATCCTACCTTGTCGCTCCATGTATCAAAATTTATCACCCTGAGAATTCTTAACATTACCAGTCTTATCAGCCATGCTAATATTAATCCAGCTATAATGATAATAAGCATCGCCATAAGATTGGGCGCAAACTTAACAAACCATTGCCAGAAGTCCCTGAACGGCTGAAACAATATTTCACTAAACTTTTCCATAATGCACCTCCTCAAATCCAGTTATTTATAAGATAATCTTTCCTTTCCTCAAACTCACGACATAGTTTCTCTATCTCTGCCTCTGCCCCATCATGGTCTATATCAGCCGCCTCCATGATAAAAGATGCAGTCTTTCCAAGATATAAAGGGACAAGGGATTTTAAAAGATGCTCAGAAGACATCTTTTTTCTATGATAGGTCAGGGCATAATCATATATTACCCTGACCCATAAGCCTATTGGAAATCTGAAGTCTTTATCAGGATGTCCGATAAGGGCATCTATCTCTCCGAAATCCCCTGGACCGAGTATCTCTATCAAAATAGGTTTAAGGTCTTTTACGCCAGTCCTAAATATATCCAGCATCCTCTCTACATTAACCCTTACAGGTTCAAGGCCCACATGATACCTGAATCCGAATGTTGGGATATCCCGCAAGCCCCGTATATTCTTCCATATCTCAAAATGCTTTTCAGTAAGATTGAATAAGCTGACAATCACCTGGAGGAGCATATCGGCAAGATCTGCGCCAGGGTCCTTCGGATCGTGAATCTTTGCGCCGAGGAATGTCTGACAGACCTTAAAATTATTGGCAATAGCCTCTGTGGTCATCCAAATGTCTATACCGAATCTGGCCACATGGGTTTCCCATACATCCTGCTTTAGATAAAACTCAGCCATCGGTCCTGAAAAACCGAAATCTCCTCCAATAGGCTGTCTTATGCTGTGGCCATATAATGCCCTGGTCATGGGATAGACAATGGAATTAGTTATGGTGCCGTCATATTTATGCCTGTTGTAGAGTGGCGCAACAAAATCAAACCCCCTTTTTATAACAGGAGAGAGAAGCAGTTCCATCCATTCCGGTGTTATACTTCTCAAATCTGCATCTACCACGCAGCAGGCTTCTGCACCCATTTCGACTGCCCTCTCAAATATGGCCCTGAATGCGCTTCCCTTTCCCGGTATCCCGTTATAGGGTATGCTTATCCGATGAGCGGGATATACCGGATGTGAGAGAAAAATAGCTGAATGGTCAAATGCGGTATTTCTTACAACCTCAGGTGTTCCGTCCGTAGAGCCTCCGTCTGAATTGACGACAACTGCCTTTTTATCCGGAAAATATTTTGCAACCCCCGCATCTACTGCCCTGACCACATGACCGATGGTTTTTGCATTATTGTAGCTCGCTATGCCTATAATAATATCAACCTTTTCCATGTAATTTTTCCTGAAGCCTTTGAACTTTCTCCTCTATCTGTCTTATCTCCTCTATCACCCTTTTTATTTCAGCATCGGAAAATGGGTTTTCACATGGAGGATTTGCCATATCATAGACCCTGCCGCCTATCTCTGCAAATCTTTTTTCTGCCTCCCGGTGAAGGGTATATATCTGATAACGGAGTTTTGCTATCTTCGCCATCTTTTCGGTCTTTTCCGCAGCCACCTTTGCCCCTTCTTTCACAATAACCCAGCCTTCCTCAGCTGCCTTTTTTAATCCTTCTTTAACATTTTCCCAAAAGCCCATACGTTTACCTCCTTTTTTATTCTGCCTAAAGCAGGTTATTGATGACTGTAAAAATCACCCCCTCACCTTTATCCTCTCCCCCTTAAGGGGGAGAGGGAGGGTGAGGGGATTTTTATGATAGCATATAAGGAGCTGTTGCCCAAATCCCATTTCTGCTGCAAATCGCATCTTTGGGTCTGCGGCTTTGTCAAAGTGGTATGGAGCAAGCCGACCGTGTCACGCTCAGCGTGACCGTGTCGGCGTAAAAAGCAACGGCAACATGGTTGCCTTGGTCCAAAATTGCCTGCGCCCTTTTCCTCGCGTCTACTCAAATCTGCGATTTTCGCTACGAAAGCGGATTTGGGTAACAGCCCCAGAATCAAAGAGACATGATTCTGCCAAGGTGCGGAGGGAGGGAATATAATACTCTGCGTGAGAGCCGATTTTGCGCCCAATACGAACAGTTATCCCACAGGGCCTCAGTGCTGAAAAAGCATCTTCGTCAGTAGCATCATCGCCTATATAGAATGGCACGTATCCAGGGGCAATCCTGCGCCATATCCATAAGACTGCCTTTCCTTTATTCCAGTGGAGCGCAGGTCGCACCTCCATCAACATCTTGCCACCGGTAAGCTGCAGGCCGTATTTCTTGAGCAATGGTCTGGTTGTTGCTCTAATAATACTCTGAACCCTTATATGGTAATTACCTTTGACCCGCCTCAGGTGCACTGCAATAGAAAGACCCTTGTTTTCTATATAGATATCAGGAATTGCCGATAACTCTTTAATCAATCTATGAGCGATGAGCGCAAGCGGCCTTCTATATGTCCTGCCTTTTCTCAGGATAAAACGGCCCTTATAATAGACCTCCATGCCATGGTTTGCAGCGTATATAATATTCTTCAGGCCAACCCTCTTCCTTATATCCTGCATTGACCTCCCGGTAACAATCCCTATCTTAATCCCTCTTTTCCGGGAGAGTTTTTTAAGCCATGTGTATATTTTATCCGGGATAGCAGCGCCCATCGGGTCATCAACTATCGGAGAGAGCGTCCCGTCAAAATCCAGGAATAATATTATCCCTCGAATCCTTTCCATTTCTTCCTATTACCACTCCATTAAGCAATACTATCGTAAATGTTGCGGAGCATTGCTGGAGCGAAAAATTTGGAGCAAGGCAACCATGTTGCCGTTTTTACGCCGACACGGTCACGCTGAGCGTGACACGGTCGGCTCGCTCCATAAGTAGAACTACACGTCCCGCTAAGCGGGACACGCCCACAGACACCTGAAGCGGAAGCAATACTCCACAACATTTACCCTTTGGCGTTGGGCATTTTCAGTATCAACTTAATTGAGTAGTACTACTCAGTGCGAATCTGTGTGATCTCTGCGATGATATCTGCAGCCCACTTATAGATATTATTTTCCCGGACAACTGCCCTCATCCTCTGCATCCTGAGCTGCCGTTCTTCAGGCTCCATCTCAATTGCAGCCTTAATCATATCTGCCATCTGCTCTGTATCATACGGATTCACAAGCAGGGCATCCCTCAATTCCCTCGATGCGCCGGCAAATGTGCTGAGTATTAGCGCGCCATCTTCATCTTCCCTGGATGCCACAAATTCCTTTGCCACCAGGTTCATGCCATCATGGAGCGATGTTATCATGCAGAAATCCGCACTGCGATAATAAGGCTCAATCTCTGCATGGGAGAAATGCCTTTTCAATAGGACGATCGGCGTCCAGCTCCCTGATTTGAATCTCCAATTGATGCGGTCTGCCTCAGCAGTTACCTCTCCGAGAAAGTCATGATACAGCTTGATATGCTCCCGACTTGGAGCTCCAATCTGGACAAAGGTAAAGATGCCGAGGTATTCAGGATTCTTTTCCAGAAATCGTTCTATTGCCCTGAACCGCTCAATGATCCCCTTTATATAATCCATGCGGTCAACACCTAGGCCCAAAATGGAGGCCTTTACCCCCAGGTTCCGGAACAACTCCTGTTTGTCGGGCACTCCTGCGCGGAGCGGCTGAGGGGTAAAATCAACGCTTATGGGAAAAGGCTTGACCAGGGTCGTATGCCCCATCCTTGTCGTGGAAAAATGCTCCCAGTTCGTGCGGCACTCCAGGGTTCTGTCAACTGTTTCAAGAAAATTATTGCAGTGAAACTGCGTGTGAAAGCCTATGATGTCCGCTCCCAGCATCCCGTGGAGTATCTCACGTTTCCACGGGCATATCCCGAATGCCTCAGGGTTTGGCCATGGGATATGCCAGAAGAGGACTATCTTTGAGTCCGGATGACGGTCTTTGATTATTCGCGGTAGTATGGAAAAGTGGTAATCATGGATAAAGATATACGACTCCCGGTCAATCTCGCTTTCAAGCGCCTTTGCAAATTTCATATTCACTTCTTTGTAACGCGCCCAGTCATTGGCCCTAAAAACAGGGCGGGTGTGGGCGATATGACAGAGTGGCCATATACCCTCATTGGAAAATCCGTAATAATACCCTTCCTCTTCTTCCTGGGAGAGCCAAACCCTCTTTAGATCATACTGCGGATTGTCCGGTGGAACGCGGACCACGCAATGCCTGTCTACAGTCTCCCTGTCTGCATCCCCTGAGCCGTGCGCAATCCAGAGGCCTCCGCATGCCCTGAGCAGTGGGTCAATGGCAGTCACAAGTCCGCTTGCAGGGCTGATGCACTCAATCTTTTTTCCGCTCCGGATGTGCATGTACGGCTCGCGGTTCGAAACAACGATAAGTTTCTTGTCCCCCAATCTGGCCTGCACATGAATCTTCAGGCGTTCGGCAGTCCAGATGGATTCCGCATGCTGCCGCAGCCTCGCCTCCTCTTCCGCAGATGCCCGAGCTATAGACAGGCTCTTTGCAAGAGTGGATATCTCCTTAGATATAGGGGCAAAGATATCCTCCTTCGGCATCTTAAAGGCCTCTTCCGCCTCTCCCCTGCTTACCCTCTTCATCCATTCAGACATCCTTGCAATAGGTCCCATAATGCTCCAGCGGATGACAAGAAGCGTAATAACAGAGATGAGAACAGCATTGGCCAGAATCCTCAAAAAGTTTCTGCGCCAGACACTGTAGAGGTATTCGCTGATATAAGAGGCGTCGCTGAAAACCACTATTGTGCCGCTCCTCACGCCCTCATCGCCATAGGCCGGAGCTGCAAATAAGTAAACTGTCCTTGATTCAATCTTTTCGTAAGAGCCTCTGCCGGTCTCATCCTTAAATTCTTCAAATACAATATCCACCTTCTGAGGTAATTTGTCTGACAATCCTTTTGACACAGCAACAACCTCGCCTGCGGTGTTGTAGACTGCTATGCCGAATATCTGCTTGCCTGCCCCCATCTTTTCTATTATCCTGTCCAGTTTCTTGGAAGGCCCTTTTGCTATGAGATGCCCCACCGATTCCTTGAGCCCTTCTGACACGAGCCATGCCCGATGCTCCAGTTCAGAAGCAAGCCTTGTCTTTTCAGATTGAACCGTAAGATATGCGGATATGCCGGCAACGCAGGCAACTGCAATGACAAGGGCAAAAATAAGTCTCAGTGTTATCTTCACCCAGTTAGCCCCCCTTGTTGCCCCAGTAGACCCAATCTGCAAAAAACCTTCTTAAGATAGGGTGATAGTCCTTTTTCATAAGGTCTAACGGGGTTCATAGATATATTATATCCTCCATGCTGTACAACGACAGGAACAATAACAGGTATTCCCTGAGGTGGCGCGTGAGCAGGAAGTTCTGCCGCACATGCTCCCTGCCGTTGGCGCCGAGCCTTTTGGCATATTCAGGGTTCTGGAGAAGTTGCTTCACGGCAAGGGCTGCGCCGTCAATACTGTGGCACAGAAGGCCGTGGTATTTATGCCTTATCTGAAGGGGGATGCCACCCACGGCAGATGCCACCACTGGCTTCCCCTTCCATAGGGCCTCTGAAACAGTAAGGCCAAAACCCTCGCGTACGGACTTCTGGATAATCACCGTAGAGGCGCGCTGGAGAGCATTGACATGGATGTCATTATGAGGCATCAGCAGGATATGGATATCCTGATCTCCTTCTGCAGAGCGTTTTACCGTCTGCAGGACCTCAGCAGATTCAGGGTCATCGGCAGCAACTCCACCTGCCAGCGCCAATTGGCAATCCACATACCGTTTCACCTTTCTGTAGACCTCTATAACCCCTATCGGATCCTTAAGGTAATCAAATCTCGAAATCTGGGTGATCATCGGCTTGTCATTTTTTATATCATAGTGCAACAGGGTCTCATCAATAACCTCTTGCGGCAGTTCTCTGTTTTTGTCGCTCAGAGGGTCAATGGAAGGAGATATGAGGAACTGTCTGATCGGGAACTCTTTTGCAAATGACGGCGCTGAAAATATTGCTGCATCGTATCGTATGATACAACTGCGCAGCGCATCAAGGACGCGCGTCTGGGTATTGGATATGTCAATGTGACATCGCCAAATCCATCTGTTCTGCCTTGCAGCCTTCTGATTGATAAGGGCTATCGGCTGGGGGTCGTGGATGAACATGATATCAGCCGAACATTCTATCTCCCTGGCATTATCTTCGCCTGTCTTCCAGAAGATGTCCCACATCTCCGGCGTTATCGCCTCGCGCATTCCATGGAGGGCATTATGGATCTTCTTCGTTACCTCAAAGAATTGCTCACCGCCCTTTATAACATCCCATCTGGTGTTCACGCCGAGTTCCTTGAGAAGCGGGACCATGCGGTTCAATATCTCAGCCACACCTCCCCCTACTGCAGTGGAATTGATGTGCTGGACAGACCTGTTTCTCAGGCGGTCCGATAGGAGGCGCAGTTCATCAATCACACCTTTTCCGACTATGGATTCGTATCTATCAAGCATTGCCGTTACCTGCACTCTTTAAAGATGAAATTCTTTTATTCAATATTGTTAGAATCGCCCTCCGTATCCCTTCACCTGTCTGCGTATATGGGTCTATCTGCGCCAGTTTTATCGCCACTTGTTCTTCGCCGAGCGATGCCGCAAGCCAGTTTGAAAAATCATTGGTAGGCCGTTCCAGCCGCAATCTTGCCTCAAACATGTGGAAATAGATGGAGCTGATGCTTATCTGGCTGACACAGTCTGCAAACTCCTCAAGATTTGCAGCCTGATACCCGGCAGGGAATACAAAACTTACTGATCTTAGAAAATTGAACTCCATCCCCTCAGGCGCGGAGAGCCCTTTCAAACGGGGGCGGCTTATCAGAGAATCCTCTATGGTTTTTATCAGCGCCTCCCTGATGGACCTGATGCTGGGGTGAATCATAATATCAATGGCTGCCAGCGCCTCTCCGAGACGCTCATCGCCGAGCGCATCAGAGACCCAGCAGGCGAAATCATTGGCCGGTTCAGGCACAAGATACTGGTGCTGCTGAACAAACTGATGGGTGTGGTGATAGATGCATGAGCCGCTGACCTCGCGCAAATGCTTTGCCAGTTCCGCCAGCGTGGATGCCCTGATGCCCGTCAGCTCCACCAGATGAAGACTGGAGTAAAACACAAATGGTTCAACAGGATTCATATTCACACATGTCCTTTTGGAGATAATACAAACGCATTAAATAAAGTGACGCCATACGAACACAAGAAATGGCTTTAGACAAGGCGGACGGCGAGGAAAACCGCAGCCACGCTGAGCGTGGCTATGTCCCGCTTAGCGGGACAGGCATACTCTTTGCCGTACGTCGAGGATTTTCAGAGGAGTCCAACGCAGTATAAAGACATTTATTGCGTTCGTATTAAAAGCATTATAGCCTTCTTCCTGAATCAGGGTCAAACAGGAAAACCTTATCCTTCTTAACCCTTATCATTACATGCCCGCCTATCGCTGGTTTTTCTTTAACATCCAGTATCCCTCTTGCCTTTATGCCGCCCCACCTGACATCAACCCAGCTAAATGAGCCGACAGGTTCAACAAGTTCAACATTTCCTGTATCTTCAATATCCTTCTCAATCCTTTGTTCAGAGACAATTATATCTTCAGGTCTTATCCCTGCGACTACGCTGTCGCCCTGCGGCATAGATTCTACGCATGGAGAAAGGTTAAATCCATTAAGGTCTATCTCCAGCGGCTGGTGTCTTTTCACAGCGCACCTGAAGAAATTCATGGGAGGGCTCCCTATGAAGCCTGCGACAAAGATATTTAACGGTTTCTGATAAATCTCCATGGGGGTGCCGCACTGCTGTATCTCGCCTCTATTGAGGATAGCCAATCTGTCGGAAAGGCTCATTGCCTCCGCCTGATCATGGGTGACATAAACAGTTGTTATCCTCAATCCCTGATGGAGCCTTTTAAGCTCCGCCCTCATCTCGACCCGCAGTCTGGCATCAAGGTTTGACAGGGGCTCGTCCATCAAAAACACCTTTGGTTTTCTGATAATTGCCCTTCCCAGGGCAACCCGTTGTCTCTGTCCCCCGGAAAGTTCCTTTGGCCTTCTCTGGAGCAGTTCTTTGAGCCCGATTATTGAAGCAACCCTTTCCACATCTCCTTCAATAATCTTTTTCGGGGTCTTTTTCATCTTTAAAGGGAATGCCATATTTTCATAAACAGTCATGTGCGGGTAGAGGGCGTAACTCTGAAAGACCATTGCCACATCCCTTTCTTTCGGTGAGAGGTCGTTTACAACCTTATCATCAAAATATATCTTACCCTCTGTTGCAGGCTCAAGTCCTGCAATTATATTGAGGATTGTGGATTTGCCGCATCCGCTCGGACCTACAAAGGTGAAAAACTCTCCCTCATGGATGGTGAGTTCAAGCCGTGGAATGACCACAACATCCTTAAATGCCTTTCTTAGATTTTCAAATCTTATCCTGGCCATGCCGTTACCCCTTTACCGCCCCTGCTGTCAGCCCCTCAATGATCCTTCTCTGGAACGCAAAGATGAGGACTATAAGGGGAATGGTTACAACCACTGATGCCGCAGCTATATCACCCCAGGGAACCTCGTGAAGCCCGGGAAAGAGGGCAATGCCCACAGGTATTGTCCTTGAAGCCGTAGTAGAGGTAAATGTCAGGGCAAAGAGGAACTCATTCCATGAAAAGATAAATACAAGAACGGCTGTTGCAAAGACCCCTGGCGCTGAAAGGGGCAGAATGATTTTATAGAATGCCTGAAACGGACTGCACCCGTCTACCCTTGCTGCGCGGTATATCTCATCCGGTATTTCCCTGAAGAAGTTGGTCAGTATCCAGATGGCCAGGGGAAGGGAAAAGGTTGTATAGGTAATGATAAGCGCCCACCATGTATCCCTTAAACCCAGCGCCCTTATGATGAGGTAGAGGGGGCTTACAGTTGCAATGGGCGGGAACATGGAGACAGAGAGGACAAATCCGAGTATCAGCGCCTTATATCTTATATTCAATCTTGCAAGGCCGAAGGCAGCAAGGGAGCCTATGATGAGTGAAAGCAATGTGGTAGATGCTGCAACAACAGCGCTGTTAAGTATAATCCTTAAAAATGGATGCCCCTTGAAGATAGAGACATAGTGGTCTACAGTCGTATTTTGAGGCAAGAGGGGCGGTATCCTTACAATCTCTGCATCAGGTTTGAGGCTTGTTATAAACTGCCACAGTAATGGACCGGAACAATAGAGGATTGTCAGCGCCAGTAAAAGGTAAAGACCAACAACTTTGAACTTTGGGTTCACTGCTTTATCCCCCTGCTTAAAAGCCTTATATAAAAGATGCTGATACTTCCTATGCACAGGAATATAACCACGGAAAGCGCTGAGCCATAGCCGAACTGGAGGGTCTGGAATAATGTCTTGTATGCATATATGGATAATGTCTCTGTGGTGTTTGCAGGGCCACCGCCGGTAAGCACATAGACTGCATCAAAGACCCTGAACGCATCAAGGGTCCTGAATATCAGCACAACGAGGATAACCGGTTTCAGCAGAGGCAAGGTAATCTTTCTGAATATAGCAAGGTTCTCGGCCCCGTCAACCCTTGCTGCATGGTAAATATCCTGGGGGATTACATGAAGCCCTGCCATAAGCAGTATGGCGACAAACGGCGTTGTCTTCCAGACATCCATGAATATGGCTGCGTTCATCGCCCAGAAAGGGCTGCCGAGCCAGTTTATCTTTGCTCCGAGCATATAGTTCAGTATGCCGAAGTCTGTATTGTACATCCACTCCCACATCCTTGCTGATACAACCGTAGGGATTGCCCAGGGGATTAAGACAAGTGCCCTTACTATGCCCTTAAACATGAATGTCCTGTTCAGGAGCATCGCGATGGAAAGGCCGAGGAAGAGTTCCATGGATACAGACACTACGGTAAAATAGACGGTGTTCTTAAGTGCGTTCCAGAACCTGTCGTCCTTCAGAAGAAACAGGTAATTTTCAAGACCAACAAATCGTGAGATGTCAAAGATGAGCAGCCTCCTGTGAAGACTCAGATAAAGGACATACACAAGGGGGTATATGCTCACAAGGGAAAGCAAAATAAGCGCGGAAATTACAAATCTGTATCCGCTGTCCTTTATCGTCATCTCGCCACCCCCATGATATGCTCTATCTGCCTCTGAACAGAACTCAATGCCTCCTCCGGCGTCTTGATGCCTGACAGAGCAGCGCTGAATTCAGGCTGCATCACCTGCGTTACCATCATGTAATACGGGGTTACAGGCCTCGGCCTTGCCTTCATAAAGACATCGTAGAGACCTGTGATGAATGGCTGCTCCTTCATTAAATCCCTATCTCTATATAAGGACTTTCTTGTCGGCTTATATCCTATAGTTAGGGCAAAGGTCTTCTGCGCCTCATAGGATGTGAGGAATCTTATAAGTCTCTCTGCTGCATCAGGATGTCTTGAGTATCTATTGATACCGAGCTGCCATCCTCCAAGTGTTGAAGCGGATTCTTTGCCCGGAAACGATGGCAGGGTTGAAATCCCCACCTTTCCTTTGACAGGGGAACCTTCTCTTTCAAAGATATTCCAGGCATAGGGCCAGTTTCTCATAAATATTGCCCTGCCGTTTCCAAATATATGCCGTGTCGGCTCCTCTATTGCAGTAGTTACAAGGGGCGGCGTAACTGCGTATGTTACTATTAAATCCCTCATGAGCCGCAGCGCCGTGACATTTTCTATACTGTTGACGACAATCTCCCTACCCCTTATCACATCGCCCCCGTTGCTCCAGAAATACTCAAGCACATTGCACACCAGCCCCTCATACTGTTTTCCCTGCCAGATAAAGCCATAGAGGTCAGATTCGTTTTTTGTAATCGTCTTTGCCTGATGAACGAGTTCATCCCATATCTTCGGCGGCAGGAAACCGTATTTGTCCAGAATATCTTTTCTGTAGTAGAGAAGCCCTGCATCTATATACCAGGGGATTGCATATATCTTTTCGTTATAAGTTACAGCATGCATGGGGCCAGGGAAAAACTCATCCCTTTCTCCTTCCTGGATGAGGTGGCCTAAATCCATGAGCCATCCGGCCCTTGCAAATTCAGGGACCCATATCACATCCATGCTCAGCACATCAAAATCCGATGACCTCCCTTCCAGATTAATTGCATAGAACTGATGCTGCTCATCTGTGGATGCAGGGAGTGTCTCATCATTAACTTTTATACCGGGGTTTTCCTTTTCAAATCTGTCCAGCAGCTGTCTGAATGGCTCCGGATCTCCTGCTATCTTGCCGTGCTTGAATATAATGACAGTCTCTTTACCCTCCTGCCTGCCTTTCTCCTGAATGCAACCTGAGATAAAAGGCAGGAATAACGGCAGAATCAAAACTGGTAGTAGATGTCTTTGCAAAGACATTATTTATCCCATCATAATCTTTAACGCGTAATTCCCTGTGGTCTTGCCGCAGGGCAGTTCATTAAACACTACACTGGTTGATACTGAAACATACATTTCTCATAGTTTACGCTCAAAAATTGCCCAGATGTCCGTCTAAGGCGGGCGGAGCAAGCCCCCGATTGAATCTATCGGGGGGAGGCATATTTTTGTAGTATGTTGAGCGCAGAAGCCCCAGCGATCCGCCTAAGGCAGACAGCAGATGGGTATTTTTCAGCGTAAACTAACTACATCTTTTCATCCACAGTCTCCACAGCATCCTTTGCCGCCACTGTTGTCACCGCCGGATTCATGGAGACAAGAATGACAGTCATGGCATTCGTTAATTGAATAAAGTCTTCTCGCGCAACATCCGGCAAAGGCCGTCCAGCAGGGATTCGTGTTTTCAAAGGATTGATAAATCTGTTGTTCAGCCTCATTTCATAATGGAGATGCGGTCCAGTGGTAAGGCCTGTAGACCCTACATAGCCAATAATATCTCCCTGCTTAATCTTTATCCCCTTCTCAGCACCTCTGACGAATCTGGAGAGGTGCCCGTATCTTGTTTCATATCCATTGGGGTGACGTATGATAATCAACTTGCCATAACCCGCTCTGTATCCTGCAAACGAAACAGTCCCATCTCCTACTGCTGATACAGGCGTGCCATGAGGGGCTGAATAATCCACCCCGTGATGAGGTCTGTATTTTTTTAGTATTGGATGAAATCTTCCTTGAGAAAACCCTGAACTTATCCGACGGTAGTTCAATGGCGCCTTTAAAAATGCCCGGCGCAGCGATTTCCCTTCCCTATCATAGTATCCCTGCATATCACCATGTTCAAATCTGAAGGCATGATATGCCTCTCCATTATTCACAAACTCCGCAGCAAGGATGTTGCCGTATTTTTTAAACGCGCCGTTCTCGTAGAGTTCTTCAACGATAACCTTGAAAATATCTCCGTTTCTCAGGTCTGTTGTAAAATCTATATCCCATGCAAAGATATCAGAAAGGGTTAGCGCAAGCCTCAACCTATCCCTACCATCACCAATGGATGAGATGAGATTATCCTCTATGAGGCCGCTTATCTGGGCTATCCTCTTTTCATACTCTACAGCAGCCTTTTCAGCGGTAAACCCATCCCCTGCCCGCACAATCTTTAGCACTGAATCATCATTTATCCTGTATGCAAAAGACTGCACCCTGCTCTGCTCATCACTCACTATTTTATAATGCTGACCAGCAGATACATTCCTCAGTCTGTAGATACCGGCAGATGCCTCTCTTATGCGGAAGAGGTCTTGTATATCAAGACCGTTCCTCTTAAATATGTTATAGATGGTGTCATTTGATTTTATGATGCCTTCTACCTCGCTGTATATCTCTCTTTTGACATCACCTTCCGCTGCTTCTGAAGCGGCCTCGATTATCTCAGTATCATGGGGAACCTGAAGCCTTCCTGTGATCGAAATGATGCTAATCAATACAGAGACTGCCATGCCTGCACCTAAGAAAAACATTTTCATATCTGCTCCTTTGCCTGTTTGAGATATACTGTCCTTATGGGGAATGGTATCTCTATGCCCTCTTCTTTAAATCTTTTAAATATCCTCTTTCGGAGTTCGTGCTGGACAAGATACTGGTCAACATATTCGGCTATCTGGCATATAAGAGTGAAATTTAACGATGAATCGCCAAAACCGGGTATAAATCTTACAAATGGCGGCGGCTCTTTTAAAAAGCCTGCTATCTCGCCGGCAGCCTTTTGAGCCTCTTGAACAAGGATTTTCTCCACCCTGTCCGGATCAGAATCATAGCTCACCCCGATAGGGATTAATAGCGACATCCGTTTTTCAGGGTAGTAGTAGTTGGTGATAATGCTCTGAGAGAGTTTATTGTTTGGTATGATAATAACATTATTTGCCAGCATCCTTATCCGTGTCGTCCTCCAGCCAATATCCATGACATAACCTTCCTCTCCGCTGCTTAGCTTTATGTAATCTCCAACCCTTATAGGCCTCTCAACCAGAATATGGATGCCTGCAAAGAGGTTTGAGAGCGTATCCTGAAGGGCAAGGGCCACTGCAAGGCCACCAACACCGAGCGCAGTAATGAGAGGCGTTATGGATATGCCAAGACTGCCCAGTATAATGAGGATGCCGACAGTAAGGACAACTGCCTTTATGATTGTCCGGGAGAGACCTGTTGCTGGCAGGGGGAGTTCTCTGCTCTCTATTGCATACTGTGTAAGTCTGGAAATCAGATTTGCCAGCACCAACGTTGCCGAGAAAATGATGAGTATATAGAGGGCCTTAAGGGTATAATCTACAAACTTTGTGGGAAAGGATGATAATCCTACAGCCATATACAGACCGATGGCAAGAGACCAGTATATTGATGGATGCCTTATGGTATCGAGAATAATATCATCTGCCTTTGTCTCGGTCTTTTCTGCCCAACGTTTCAGAATATTCAGTGATATCTTCCTGAAGAGCAGACAAGCGCCGGAAACAACCGTCAAAACTATAAAAAAGGCAATGATATAATTTATCTCCGCTATGTTTTTTAAATCCATAATTCGGGTTTACCCTCTGTGCACCAAAATTTCTGATTTGAGGGACTACCTCCACCTGCCTGGCAGTATCTCCTCCACCTGTATAATCTCATCCCATGTTATGCCCATTCTTTTAAAGATTACCATTATGCTCTCCTCGCTCGGCGCATCCCATTCGCATATCCTCCTGCCCTGTTCTCTCTGATAATATGTCCGAATCCAGATAGCAGTTGTTTCTTTTGCCAGAAGCCTATATGCCTCTTCCAGCTTTTCCCATGTCCTTTCTGGTTCGCAGTGAAATGTTAAAAATTTTGGCATATCTTACATCTCCACACAGATAATCTGCATGTCCATAACATTCGTCCCTGTTGGACCTGTTATGAGATGGTAGCTTCTTTTAGATACAGAATCAAGTCTCTTAAAAAAATTATACGAGTTATTATTCTCAAGATAAATTTCCGGGATAATGTCAAACTCCCTTGCCAATGCCGTAGTATTTCCATCTACGATTGCGCCAGCGGCATCAGTAGGCCCGTCAATACCGTCTGTGTCTGCAGAGAGCATGGCTATCCCCTTTATACCTTCTATCTCCATTGCAAAGGCCAGTGATAGCTCCTGATTCCTGCCGCCCAATCCATTACCTTTCACTGTAACAGTGGTCTCGCCGCCGGAGATGAGGCAGCAGGGTTTTGCCCCTTTACTTAAGGAATTCTGAACTTCTACAGCCCTTGCGGCAAGGTATCTGGCTGCATCCCTTGCCTCTCCTCTAAGCTCGTCTGTGACAACCTCTGCACTGAAGCCGAGAGATATGGCCTTTTCCCTTGCGGATGCAACTGCATGTTTAAGGCTTCCGATAACAACAGCCTTTGTCTTTTTGAAGAAAGATTCAGCTCCCTTTGGAGTATCCTTAATCTTTCTCTTGACCCCCTGCATTAGAAGCTTCAATACCTTTGCAGGAAGTCTATCTTTAAGACTGTATTTCTCTATTGCAGCCATAGCATTCTGAAAAGTAGTAGGGTCAGGCACTGTCGGGCCTGAGGCTATTACATCAAGCCTGTCGCCGATGACATCAGAGAGTATGAGGGATACTACAGTTGCTGGAGAGGCAATCCGGGCAAGCCTTCCTCCTTTTACTTGGGATAAATGCTTTCTGACTGTATTTAACTCATCTATCGAGGCGCCAGCATTAAGAAGAAGTTCTGTTACAATCTTTTTGTCTCCAAGGGTTATGCTGTCAGCAGGCGAGACCAATAATGCTGAAGCGCCGCCTGAGATGAGGCAGATAACGAGGGTGTCTTCATCAGCCTGTTTCAGCATTCTGATGATCTCTTCTGTCCCTTTCACCCCGGCCTCATCAGGCACAGGATGTGACGCCTCCATCACCTTTATCCTTTTCAATTTTGCTGCATGGCCGTATTTTACGATTATTCGGCCATCTGTAATGAACCTGCCTAAGATGGATTCTATTGCCTGAGCCATTGGAGCTGTAGCCTTGCCGCCTCCGATTACTATGATGTTTTTAAAATGGTTCAGGTCATAGGATATATTTTCAATCTTGAGACTTCTGTCATCAAGGCGCACAGCCTCCAAAACAAGCCTGTATGGATTTACTGCCTCCACGCCAGCATGGAATATGGAATAGAGTTTTTTGCGCTTCATAAAAACATATTTTCCTTTTTCGCCTAAACTTTTATGACAAGGATAATTTGTCGGCCACGAAAAATTACCCCTCGCTCTTTCCTTCTCCTTGTAGGGGAGGGGCTTGTCCCCTCCCTTTTCAGACGGTCACAGGGGCCGCCCCTACAAGAGATCATATTCATTTTTCAACAAAATGCGCTCTTCTGTTTTCCTGCCAGCACTGCTCATTATGCTCTTCACAGAAGGGCTTTTCCTTGCCGTAGCTTATGGTGGATATCCTAAAAGGGTCTATTCCCAGGTCGGTAAGGTACCTCTTCACCGCAAGGGCCCTCTTTTCGCCGAGGGCAATATTATATTCAGAGGTCCCCCTCTCGTCACAATGTCCTTCAATAACGAACATGGCATTCTTATTGGCCTTTAAATGTGACGCATTATCCTCAAGCACTGGTCGCGCATCCTCGCGGATAGATGACCTGTCATAGTCAAAGAATATATCTTTAACATCCTTTATCACAACAACCGGCGCCGCTTTTTTCGCGGCCTCAGCCCTGGATAGTTCTTCTGATTTTACAGCCTCTTCCTCTTTCGGGCTTATATCGCGTGTTTCAGGTTTGGCAGTCTCTGGCGCTACAGCCTCAACCTTAGGCGCTCCTTCGGCTCCTTCCCCTGCCATCTCGGATTTAATTGCCTTTTTACTGCATCCTGCTGCTATCATGCCGCTCATAAGTATAATAGCTGTGATTGTAAAAAATGATTTTTTCATTTTTACCTCCTCTTTATTTGTATAGTTTTTGCAATGACCCTCAAGTTTCGCTCATAGGTTACCCAAAATCCGATTTATCACGTTAAGTGTGATTTAAGGATATAAGGCTAACCGTCTGTGCCTTATATGCACAGATGCAGGGTTTTAGAGATACTAAAGATATGGTAGACAGATTTTTACAGGTATGCAGCTGGTGGAGAAAGGCCAGAGTGGGATAGAGAGAACCCCTTTTTAAATTTGGGGGCGTCAATGTGAGCCATTATCATGAATCGTGTTTTATAATCGGCGATAGAACCCGATACTGTGACAGGCCCTTTTGTGGGATGTTTTGATATGTCCATTTGGCCAGTAGATAATGTGCAGCGTTTTTTCTTGAGCAGGATAGTGATAGGCTTAGAGGGTTTGTCTCCAGTATCCTTCCTGGACAACTTGGATATTATAAGGTCTGCAAAAAATAGTCTGAAACCATTTATCTTCTTAGAGAAAGCCGCTGACTCCACTATCTTAGGCAAATGACTGGGTTCACTGCCATCAACCTTGGCAGTTAGAGAATATAATTCCCTAACAGGGTTTACAGAGGCGTCAGTATCCCCAAAAAAATCCTTGTGTCCGCATCTGTATAAAAGAGGGGATACGGCATAGAGGGAAAAGAATATCAAAAAAAGCGTATGGAATATTGAGTGGTTTCTCTTCCGCATGCGTATCTTATAACCCACTGCGTTTTATATTGTCAATCCGAAAAAGCGCCTATCAATTCTATCACAGCATCATTCCACCCTTCCGGTCCTACCTTATTCACCTTTCTGAGGTTGCGGAGTTTTACTTGTGGCGCATAACTCCCATCTTCTTTTGGAATGAGTACTGGGTAGTCCACCTCTTTTAAAAGAGGAAGGTCATTAAAGCTATCACCAAGGCCAATGGCAACAATCCGGCCGTATTTCTTTTCATAAAATCCCTTTAAAATATTTACTGCCTTTCCCTTATCGTTATCGCCGAGTATGTGGTAAAACCTTCCCTGAGTCCAATGAAGGCCTGCATCCTCAATAGCCTTCAAAAATTCTTGTATCCTCACCTCTCCTTCTTCAAATATAAAGGGCTCATCAAACTCCCTTTCTTTTGCAAGTTCTGCCTCTGTTAGTGTCAAACCAGTCAAGGTTGCTATTTCTTTTACAGTCATATCGCCAAAGCCTTTTGGCCTTATTCCCAACCTTTCGCGAATTGCAATAAATACCTTTCGTATTTCACTGTATGGCTTACCAAGGATAATAATCCTCCAGCCGTTTTGTAACTTTCCCTCTATATTAAATTTGAAATACTTATCAGGGATAAATATTCCTCCGCCGTTTTCAGAGATAAAGGGATGGTTGTTTTGGAGTTTCTCCCTATAAACCGCTATCTCTTTTCTGGTCTTGCTTGAGCATAAGATGAGGGGTGTTCCTTTTTCCTTTATCAGCTTCAGGGCAGGCAGCGCAGCTTCAAAGGAATACGTCTTAGGATGGAGTAAGGTGCCATCAAGGTCTGTAAATACCAGAAGCTTTGCCATTATCCTTTGCCTCGGAGAGAATAAAGAAGGAGTATATTCACAAGATATGCCAAAAGGAGGGCCACAGCATCCCATCCGAGCCTTAAAAAAACCTTTTTCTCAAGACGATACATAATCCCTGTTATGGCGATCCCTGTCATAAGTACTGCCATAAAGCCAGTGATAGCATGATTTATGGATACATCTGCAAAGAGCGGGCCTTTTAAATAAAATATGTCGTCTATTGCAAGGATGAATATATTGAACATGTTGCTGCCGAAAAGATTTGCTATAGCCATATCTGTTGCGCCGATCTTGAGCGCATATACAGAGACCACCACTTCAGGGAGCGATGTGGTAAGGGCTATAAAGACTGTCCCGATAAAGCTCGTGCCAAGGCCTGTCTCCTCGGCAAGCCTCTCGCCTATAAATGGCAGCCACGTGGCAGCGCCTACGATGAACAAGGCATTTATGGAATATTTGACCACAGCCTCTTTTGTAGTTATGTGCCCATACCGAATCTGTGCCATTTCGCCTACAAATTCTCTTATCCTCTTCTTTTCAAAGAGAAATACGCCTCTTATCCCGATAATGTAAGTTACCATAATAGCGGGTGTATATAATCCGATATGTCCGATGGCAGGTATATTTGCATTTGCCAATATCGAGATAGACGCAAGGCTGATGAGGATAATGCCAAAACCAGCTGAAAGAATATGTCCGTGCTCAGACTCAGAAAATATCGGCTTTCTGCCGTGAAGGATATCCATGAGCGCTATAATGGAAAGATTGAAAACACAGCTTCCCATAATGTCACCGAGGGCAATATTGGGAACATCCGCAATAGTAACTGAGCTTATGCCTGTAATTAGTTCAGGAAGCGAGGTAACACTGGCCATGAGAATAAGGCCTATCCAAGCCCTGCCAAGACCTGTCTTCTCTGCAATTACATCGCCGTATTTTGAAAGGTTTGACCCGCAGTAAACAATCACCGCAGAACAGAGTATAAATTCGAACACGATGAGAACCATGTTCATCCTCCATTAAAAAGGTTCT
>Ga0209212_1000940_pt1 | contig 51942 bp, 42 predicted proteins | sample RifGroC2_FD_183996 | JGI IMG/M metagenome (GOLD analysis project Ga0209212, IMG submission 183996) | Groundwater microbial communities from Rifle, Colorado, USA - Groundwater C2 (SPAdes) (version 2) | ecosystem: Environmental > Aquatic > Deep subsurface > Groundwater | place: Rifle, Colorado...
TACCGAACTCGGAAGTTAAGCCGCATCGTGCCGATGATACTACTCGGGGAACTGGGTGGGAAAGTAGGTTATTGCCAGGTCTATCGAAACCCCGGAGCTCACGCTCCGGGGTTTCGTCTATTTATAAATAACTGAAAATATAAATCATTGTATTAATTAAGCCGGATTTACAATATTGTACTGCCTTCTTTGCTTGTTGTTTTATAAGATCAGAAACGGACGCCGATTTCTTTTTCTATCATTTCTTTCTGGGCCAGCAAAGTATTTTTTTCCTGAGGATGGTAATAACAAAGCCTGTCGAAAATTTCACCTATGTTCTCATACTCTTTTTTATTAACATAAAAATCGATCAGATGAAGATTTGCCGCAACGTTTTCAGGACGCTTTTTAAGAAATTCTTTGCACAGTTTGTATAATGCATTGAAGTCTCCGGCGCACTTCGCCTCCTGTACGCTTTTGTAAAATATAGTGAATTCCTCCATTTGAGCCAGGAGCTTTTCGGTTTCGACCGCACCGCCCTGTTCACGCTTATATGATCCGTCTCTATTTTTTTGTTTTAAACGTTCACCCAAAAAGGCCATATCTACCCCCATTATATTTTTTTATTAAAGCACTAGCATTTATCGTGCCCTTCATGAGGCCGTCGATATTCTTTGTTTTCAGGACAATATAACAGTTTGCGCTATCGCTTATTGTAATAACCTACAGACCGTGTTGTATTATTCAACACTTTCTTTATTTGTAATTTAAATTTTCTAATAGAGTTAAAAGCCCTTTTATGATATAATTTTATTTGCTTTTATTATTATGTTTTATATTTTGATTTATTGTGTTCAAGGATTTGAAAGTTATTGGAGTGAACTTTTTATGTGCGACATACCTCTTCTTCGATTGAATGAGATAAGGAATCTATCCTCCATATTTTAAAAGAAAAATTGTCTTTCGATGATATCGCTCAAAAATTTTTCGGAACACGATTGAACAATCGCAGCAGCGTTATTGCCGATTGTCGGCAGAAAAAATTATAAGGGAAGTTTTTGATGAATAAAACCGACTTTTCAAAATTGTTCACTGAATTCTTTGAAAGCGAAAAAACCGGCGGACTGATTTTAATTATTTCGACGGTTTTCTCTTTACTGGCGGCTAACCTGTTTATCGGCCAGGGCTATATTGATTTCTGGCATAAATACGTAGATCTTTCTTTTTTCGGGCTCGAACTGAAATATTCTATCCAGCATTGGATAAACGACGGCCTGGTAACCGTTTTCTTTCTTTTGATCGGGCTCGAGATCGAAAGAGAGTTGTACGCCGGCGAACTTTCGTCTTTTCAGAAAGCCTCGCTGCCGGTCGTTGCGGCTATAGGCGGCATGGCCGCTCCCGCGTTGATCCATTTATTCTTTAATTATTCCACGCCTTTCCAGGCGGGCATGGGAATTCCCATGGCCACTGATATCGCTTTCGCGCTCGGCGTTCTTTCTTTGATCGGCGGAGCCGTTCCGCTTTCGCTTAAGATTTTTTTGACGGCTTTCGCTATCATCGACGATCTCGGCGCCATTCTGATGATAGCCGTATTTTATTCGAAAGGCCTTTCAACGGCCTATTTAGCCATGGCCGCGGCAGTTTTTGCTCTGCTTATAGTTCTTAACAGGCTTAAGGTCAGAGCCGTTGTTCCGTATCTGCTAATGGGAATAATTATGTGGTATTTCATGCTCAAATCCGGAGTCCACGCTACCATAACAGGCGTTCTGCTGGCTTTCGCAATACCGTTCGCAGCCGACGGCTCGCAGTGCCCCTCTTTGAGGCTTCAGCATTATCTTCATAAGCCGGTGGCTTTTTTCATACTTCCTCTCTTCGCGGCTGCGAATACGGCGATATCGATAGGCGGCGGAAATTTTTCCACGCTGCTTTCCGCCAATTCCACAGGCATAATTTTGGGATTGTTTCTTGGGAAACCGCTCGGAGTGCTGGCGATGTCCTTTGCTTTCGTGTCTCTTAAAATTTGCAGGCTTCCCGGCGATTTGACGTGGAAACACGTTCTGGGGGCCGGGCTGCTTGGCGGCATCGGCTTTACGATGTCGATTTTCATCGCGAACCTGGCATTCGCCGATCCTTCGCTTATACAGAGCTCAATACTCGCCATCATCGCGGCTTCTTTATTATCGGGCCTGACTGGTTTCGCGTTTTTTAAATTTATCGATTGAAACTTCAGCCGGACTTGAAGAATTCAAATCAGCCGTGTGTGCCGCTACCTTATAAAAGGTCAGTTCTTGTAATGGCCTTCCGCCATATCTTTTTCAAACAATTCTTTCTGCGCGTTCAAGAATTGTTTTTCGTCAGGATAATAAATGCAAAGCCTGTCGATGAGTTCGCATATTTTTTCATATTCGCCTTTATACGCGTACATATCGATAAGATTTAAATGCGCGATGATGTTTTTAGGGTGTTTTTTCAGGAAATCTATGCAAAGCGAATAGAGCCTCGAAAAATTACGCCTTGATTTGGCGGTTCGGGCCTGCTGATAAAAAACAGAAAATTCATCTAATTGCGTTAAAATCGGATTGAGTTTCTGGGCATTCATAGGCATTCACCCGGCCTGCATCGGCAAATTGAATTATCTTTTCATTTCTTTAATTAAGTACTTCCTTTAAAACGTAAAGCATATACCATGCCGTTAAAACAGGCCTTTTTATTGCATTATTTCCGGAAAAACAACATGTTATTAAAAATATTCGGGGATTTCCCAACGCAAAGTGAGGTAAATTCCAACGGTTTTTGATTTAGAACTGTATTATTCGGCGATAACGAGTTTTCTGAATAAGTTGTACTTAAAAGCGCGAAGGGAATGAACTTTTTTGTCCATTCCCTTCGCTTGAATAAGAGTGATTTATTTTGATTTATATATTATTTGACGCTGTCAAATGTCAGCGTGACGCCGGATTCAACGGGCATTCTTGCGGTCGAACCGTCTGCCGCCTCGATGGTTATGAAGTAATAAACGGGGTTTCTAAGATCGAGGCCTTCGATAGTCGCCGTATAAGTGCCGTATGCGCGATCCGCGGCAGCCTGTCTGAAAGGGCCTTTTGCGTCTTCGGCATAATGCACGGTTATCTTTTCAGGATTCAGCCTGCGTTTGGTTTCGACCTTGAAACTGACGGCGAGAGCGCCGGGGCCTAAAGCTCTGGTTGATACGCTGTCTTCTTTTACCTGTATCGGATCGGCCATGACAAGGCTTGTTACGCAATGTATCGCGCCGTTCGCGGTTATGATGCCGCGGCAGTCGTAACCTTTAACGATATGGTTGGGAAGTATTTTTCTATAAATGCCGAGGGCCTCTTCGTCGGTCGGTTTGCCGTAGACGGGAACCATTACGAGGTTGTTCACGAAAACTGAATTGGTATGGCTGTAAGAGGTTCCGTCATATTTGGGCATTGGAATGCGCGTCACGATGAATTTTTCGCCCATGCCGTTGGTTTCGTTTTCGAGGGTTTTTGCGTTTTCGTTGAGTATGTCGAAATTGCCGGCGGCTCCGTCAGCGGGGGTAGCGTAATAGCCGACGATAAAATTGCGGTCGTCGAGCAGCTTCGAGAACATATCGACATGGCCCGTGCCGTCGCGTTTCATCTTTTTAAGAAGTATTACTTTTTTTATGCCGAAATAATCGCTCATATATTTTTCGAGGTCGGCTTTGGTCATGTTAGGATCTCCGCCTTCGCTCGGATCGAATACGACATCGGTCAGAATTGCCACGCCGTGGCCGTCTGTCTGGAAATTGCCGCCGGGAAGTATAAGTTTGCACGGATGGACCTTTACGTTAAGCATCTGTCCGATAGTCGCGGGGAATTTGTCGTCGTTAGGGCGCGGCCTGTTATAAAGGCAGTCTACTATTTCGCGTTTTTTCGCTTCGGTGTGGATGAAGAAGGGCCCGAAATCGCGTATCCATACGCTGTCGAGCGACGCCGGGACTATCGTGATATTTTCGCCGTTAGCGCCGGCCGATACCAGACGGTCTTTGAGCCCGGACTGGTTGTAGCTTGAAGCGCCCAGGAACACTTTTGCGTGTTTGCTCGAATCGACTATGAGTTTGGTGAGCAGATCGCTGTAGCCGGCCCACGAAAAGCAGATGCCTTCGCATTTTTCGAATTCTGCGGGCATCCAGAAAGAGCCTTCGGGTTTTTTGAGCCTTTTATGTAAAAACGGCCTGTATTTGTTTTCGAGATATTTGCCTGATTTGATTACCTCGCGCTCCTGCGCGGTGAGAGAATGAGGAAGCGGTTTTGCGTCGCCGGCCGCTAAAGAAGGACCCGCCGTCAGCGCGCCGAACGCGAACGATACACCTAGAGCCATCGCCATCAGTCTGTTTTTGATCATACTTGATACCCCTTACTTATATTTATTTTAGAACAATGGAATGATGCTGTTATTATTTTTTGTCATTATATTATAATATATAAATTTAAAAGAGTCAATGAAAAAGTCAATAAAAAGTGGAGATTCGAATGTTATTTTTTTATGTTTTGTATAAAAAAACATGGGGCGTTTTGAATTACGCCCCTGTTTAAATATTTTTAATGGTCTATAGAAATTAAGGATTTTTATCAGGCTTTATTGTCTGATTCGCCGGCATTCTCATCGTTGTCTTCCTCGCCGAAGCGTAAAACCGATTCAGTCTCGATTTTCTGCATTATTTTGATGACAGCGCCGATAAAAGCTTCCGGCCGCGGCGGACAGCCGGGGATATAAACGTCGACGGGTATAATGGAATCGATTCCCTGTACGGTGGCGTAATTGTCGTAAAAACCGCCGGACGAAGCGCATGCGCCCATGGCGATGACCCATTTAGGCTCTAGCATTTGATCGTATATGGTCTTGAGTATCGGCGCGAGCTTATGAGAGACCGTTCCGGCGACTATAAGAAGATCGGCCTGGCGGGGGGAGAACCTGACGATTTCGGCCCCGAAGCGTGAGGTATCGTAGTGTGAAGCCATAGACGCCATATATTCGATAGCGCAGCAGGCGGTGCCGAAAGGCATCGGATAAAGCGCATATTTACGGGCCCAGTTGACGACTTCGCTTATTTTAGTGGTAAGGATGCTGTCGCCGAAGGTGGTTTCTAGTCCCATTCGAACACCCCTTTTTTTGCTGCGTAGTAAAGGCCGAACAGCAGGACCGCGGCGAAAAAGAACATCGCTGCGAGCCCTTCGAAGCCGAGCGTTTTAAACGAGACGGCCCATGGGAAAATGAATATCGCTTCTACGTCGAATAATATGAAAAGCATCGCGACTACTATGAAGCGTACGTAGAGTCTGTCGGAGTAAGAATCTTCATTTTCGTTTATCGCGAACCCGCATTCGTATGCGGCGCTTTTGCGGGCGTCCGGGCGCTTGGGCCCCAGAAGATAATCGGCCGTGATCAGTATGAACGGCACGAGGGCCGCGAAGATCATCGTCATCAGAAGCGGTATGTAACTTGTCGAATCATGCATAATATGAACCAGCCTGTCTGTTTGGCCGTGGCGGCCGGAAAATTTTGGCGCGCCGCGTTTTGTTTTATGGTAACATTATATAAAATATGTCTTTGGTTGTCAACAAAATTTAAAAACCGGGTTGTAAAAAAGCGTTCAGCGGGGGGACCCGAACACTCAGCATCCGGTCGTCAGCTCCCGGATCTTTTGAATAAGTTCTTCCGCCTTGTAGGGTTTGGATATGTATTCATTCGCCCCGTGCATAAAGCATTGGTTTATGTCTTCGTTCATCGCGCAGGCCGTTATGGCCAGTATCGGGACTTTTTTGCCGTTCTCGAATTCCCGGATCTTTTCCATGGCTTCGAATCCGCTCATCACGGGCATTTTTATGTCCATGAGCACGGCGTCGTATTCTTTCTTGGGGAAAAGTTCCACGGCTTCAGCGCCGTTAGAGGCCATGTCGAAATTCCATCCCTCCTGCGAAAGCACCTTTCCTATGAGCGCCTGGTTTACCGCTTCGTCTTCGGCTATAAGCAGGTTGAGGACACGCGGCATATCGGAGCGCTTCTTCCGGGCGGCCGCCGCTTCGTCTTCGGGCGGCCGGGACTTCGCGGCCTTAAGTTTGATTTCAAATGAAAAAACGCTGCCCTTGCGCGGCTCGCTCGCTATAAGTATTTCCGAGCCCATCGCCTCGAGCATTTTTTTTACTATGGCCAGGCCCAGACCTGTGCCCTGATACTTTTTGGTGTGAGATGAATCTACCTGATAAAATATATTGAAGATATGGCCGATTTTGTCCGCCGGAATTCCTATGCCGGTATCCGTTACGCTTAATTTTACGATCTGGTCTTCCGCTGTGCGGCCTGTGAGCGCCGCCCTTACGGTTACGGAACCCTTGTCTGTAAATTTTATAGCGTTTCCGACCAGATTGACAAGTATCTGGTTCAGCTTTTGAGCGTCGCCGATCAGTCTGGGACTTATCGACGGGTCGATCTCGTGAATCAGAGTTATCTTTTTGCTCAGAGCGGACTTGTGCAGCCCCGCCGTGATTTCGTTTATAAGATCGGGCAGGCAGAAAACCCTGTTTTCGACCATTATACCCTTGCTTTCGATCTTGGATATGTCCAGCAGGTCGTTGATGATCGACAGCAGCGTGTTGGCCGATTCCGTCACGTAATCGAGATACTGCCGCTCCGTTTCTTTGAGCTCGCACAGCGAAAGCAAATTAGAAAAACCTAATATTGAATTCATGGGGGTCCGCAGTTCGTGGCTCATATTGGCGAGAAACTCGCTCTTGGCCTGATTGGCCCTTTCGGCCTCGTCGCGGGCGCATATGATCGCATCCCTGGCTTTGCGGCTTTCGGTGATATCCCTGATGATGAATAGATTATATTTTTTACCCTTCAATTCGTAGAACGAAACTCGCAGTTCACACAGGAACGTCGCGCCGTCAAGCCGCAGGCCCATGGTTTGCAGGCTGAAAGGAGCTCCGCTGTTTTCCTGTATACGCTTAATGTAAAGCTCGACGGCTTCGCGGGATTCGGGCGGCAGCATGTCGAGCACCGGTTTTGATTTCAGCACTTCGCTTTCGGCGCAGCCGAACATTTTAAGGCAGGCATGATTCGCCATTACGATCCTGCCTTCCGCCGAGGCGACTATGGCGTCGACCGACGCGTCGAAAGTTGCGCGCAATTTAGCTTCGCTTTCCTCATGCGCTTCGACGCGCAATTTTAATTCACGTACGCCCCGGGCAACCATCATCCGCAGCATTCCGATGAATATCAGAAGCAAGACGGTCGTCGCCGCGAGTATCAGTACCGTTAACTTTAATCCGCCGTGTTCCGCGGAGGCGTATTCGAGAAGATCTATAAACAGCCCGTTTTTAAGGTTGTTTTCAGTGGAATTAAGCGGCTCGAGGCTGTTGACGCCCGCACTTACCGTTTTTCCGGCCATGGCGGGCCGGTCTCCGTTAAAATACAAAAAAGAGAGCGCCAATAAAATTACAAAAACAGATGATATGGATATGAGTCGTTTTATATTTCGCATGGCGCTATTATAAAACAACATCCTTCAAATGTCAATAATGGTTTAGAACTGCAGAGCGCCGTTTTGAGCGTTAAAACTTAAAATAGTTTTAATAATTATGAATAATGCCGATATAATGTTTATGAATGATAATGGTCATGACTTTCACTACCTGCCCGGATTATCTGAAAGGCCTGCCGTTACGCTCCTGGCGGCGGCGGCTTTCGCGGTTTTCATGCTGAACGGCCCTTTGTATGCCGCCGTTTATTATTATCAGGACGATACGGGAAAGGTCCATATAACCGACAGCCCGGCTCATAAAGGATACCGGGTTATAATTCCTTCGGTCAAGGAGCAGATGGCCATATCCGACGGCGCGCCGTCGGCCGGCAAAAAATCCGGGAGGATAAAGGATCCCGATGGAGAAATAAAGGCGAGCATAAAAAACACCAGGTTTTATGACGTCGATGACAGCAAGTTCGCTCCCATAATATCAAAACACTCTACAGCAAACAATCTTCCTTATAACCTCGTAAAAGCCATCATCAAGGCCGAATCTGACTTCAACCCGTCCTGCACTTCACGCGCCGGCGCCATGGGTCTCATGCAGCTGATGCCGAAGACCGCAAAGATCGTCGGAGTGAATAACGCTTACGATCCCGACGAAAACGTCATGGGCGGAACGAGATACTTCCGCAAGATGCTCGACACTTTCAACGACATATCGCTCGCACTGGCGGCATATAACGCCGGCCCGACCACGGTCATAAGGAACGGGCGCAAGATACCCGCGATCAAAGAAACGCAGAACTACGTTAAAAAAGTCAAATTTTATTTCACTATGTTCGAGCGCAACGGAGGCGCGTTCAGCGACTGCGAAAAGGACAACCGGGAGGCGATAGCGCTTTACCGGAGCGGCGAGATAAAAAAGGCCGTCGGCGAGTTTAAAAAGGTCATCAGGACGTCTCCGCAATACGCTCCAGCATTTTACAATCTTGGCTATATTTACTCCCAGGAAGGCGAATACACAAGGGCCATCGACATGTATAAGCAGGCAATAAAGATCGATCCATACTTGAAGGCGGCTTATTACAACCTCGCCATAACTCTGGAGCGAAGAGGCCTTCTGGAAATGGCCATGGCGACCTGGAGCGCTTATATTTCGTACGAGACCGACGCAGATAAAATAGTTGAGGCAAGAAAATATATCGACGAACTGCGCGACTATATCAGTTCGAACGGCATTTAGGAATTTAGCCGATCCCGCCGATAAAATATTTCACGGATCCCCTCTTGCGGAGGTTCGCGGCCTGAATGCCCGCAGGCCTCCGTTTTAATTTATCTGAATTCCGGCCTTGTTATCTTGTCGCGGATATTGACTATATCGACGAATTAAAGTATAATAGGCGCGGTAAATTAATCTTATTATAATTCGTGGTGATTCAATGAAATTATATGAAAATAAGGCTTTCAGAGCTCCGCTTCATGCCTTTTTACTTCTGTCGTTCCTGTCGTTTTTTTTGTCAGCTGCGCCTCCCGCCGCCGCCGATGGGTTGAAATCCATCGTCATCGCTCAGAAAGGCGACGTCGTATCCCTGAATCCGCTTCTGACGTCCGATTACGCGTCTTCGGCGGTTTATCACCGAATATTCAACAGCCTTCTTAAATACGACGAGAATATGAAGATCATCTGCTCGCTCGCCGACGAGTACGCGATAACCCTCAACCATTATATTACTCTCGATACAGCAGAGATCGCCGATGACGGGCTGGCGAAATTTGAAGCCGCCTGCAGGGAGATTCTCGCATCGAACCCTCTGCCAGACTATATCAGCTCCGACGAGTTCAAAAAACTCGACATCGGCTTTTCGCGGGCCGGCAAAAACGCAATATTGATAAGGCTTAATATATTCTGCATACCGTTGTGTAAATTGTTCGAAGCGAAGGCGGGGCTTCCCATCGCGAAGACGGAATACAAACCCGAATTTATCCTGAGCCTGAAAAAAGGCGTTTTATGGCATGACGACACGCCGTTCGGCGCTGACGATGTTATCTTCACCTACGAAACCGTATCGCAGATAAAGAAGATCCCTGCCTTCGACAGTTACAACATCAGCGCGATAGAGTCGGTCGAAAAAACGAAGGACGGAGGCGTGAAGATAATTTTCAAATATCCTACGCCGCGCGCCTTCGAGGCGCTTCAAATGCCTATACTTCCTCGCCACAAGCTCTACGGCCAGGATATTTTCAACGCGCGGTTCAATATGATGCCTCTTGGCACGGGACCTTTCAAATTCGTCGAGCGTGCCTTCGAAGATTATATAATTCTTTCGCGCAACGATAAATATTTCGGCGGGGCGCCTGACATAGAAAAGATCATTTACCGGATAATTCCTAACGAATCGATAATGTTTTTAGAGCTGCTTCAGGGCAATATAGATATAATGCAGCTCAAGCCCGACCAGTTCGTCAAATTCACCGACACGCCCGAGTTCGAGAAGCGTTTCGTCAAGATCAAATATCCCGAGCGCGAATACACCTACGTCGGCTGGAACCTCAAAAACCGCATATTCGCTGACGAAGCTGTGCGCGCGGCCATAAGTTACGCTATCGATAAGAATGCGCTCATAGAAAAGACGCTTTACAATCTTGGCCAGATAAGCGACGGCCCTTTTTATCCGTCATCGTGGGCGTCGAACCCTTCGATCAAAAATATGCCTTACGACGTCGAGGCGGCGAAAAAAACTCTTTCAGGCGCAGGCTGGAGCCAAGGCGCTGACGGCGTTCTCGAAAAAAAATTCGACGTCAGCTCTTTTTTCGGATACGACGACACGGTCGAAGTGCAGAAGCTCGAGTTCGGCCTGCTGATTAACGCCGGCAACAAGGACCGCGAGCTGTGCGCGAAATTCATAGCCGCTGAGCTCAAGAAGATCGGCATTAAGGTTAACGTAGATACGCTCGAATGGAAGGATTTCATCAAACTGATAGACAGCACGGCCTTCGATGCGTTCATACTCACATGGTCGTTAGGATACGACCCCGACATATCGAGCATATGGCATTCCTCGAATATACCCGATATGAAGCGCGGAAAATTCGGCCTGAACTCGATATCATACAACAACCCGGAAGTCGATAAGCTTCTCGACGAGGCGCGCCAGACGATAGACCAGAACCAGCGGATCAAGAGTTATCACCGCATTCACGAGATCATAATGAAAGAACAGCCTTATTGTTTTCTATATATTGCCGATACCTTATATGCGGTGGCGCGTAAGATCGGGAACGCAAGGCCCTCGCAGGCGGGAATTTTCAACAATATGGAAAAATGGAAAATAGAGAAATAAGAATTGCATCAAAAATGAATACTGCCATACTGGAAAGGTCGGCTGGCCCCGCGGCTGAAACTGCCGCTTGCCGCGCCGGCGAAAAAAAACTTCTCGAAATAAGCGGACTCACGGTCGCCTTCAATAAAAACGGCCGCCGCGGAGTCGTGCTGGACGATATCAGCCTGAATATTCCGCGCGGCAGGATCGTAGGGCTTGTCGGCGAAAGCGGCTGCGGCAAAACGGTTCTGGGCAGCACCATAATCGGCCTGCTTCCCGAGCGCGGCGCAGAGATCGTTTCCGGCGAGGTCAATTTCCACGGCGGCGGCGGGGGCGAAAAAGAGAATTTACTGACGCTTAACTACCACGGCATGAAAAAATACCGCGGTTCGAAGATATCCATGATATTCCAGGAGCCGATGTCGTCGCTCAACCCCGTATATACGGTCGGAAGCCAGATAGACGAGACCATCAGGAATAAAAACCGCGACCTCACCAGGGCCGGGATCGCCGCAAGAACGGTCGAGATCCTGTCGAAGGCCGGAATGCCTGACCCGGCTCGCGTTTACTCGATGTATCCGCATCAGCTGTCGGGAGGAATGCGCCAGAGAGTGGTCATAGCCATTGCCCTGGCCAATAATCCCGATCTTATAATAGCGGACGAACCCACGACTGCTCTCGACATAACCGTTTCAGAGCAGATACTGTTCCTGCTTTACAACATACGCGAAAAATTCGACTCGTCGATAATACTTATCACGCACGATCTGAGCGTCGTGGCTAACGTGTGCGACGATATATACGTCATGTACCGCGGCACGATCGCGGAATGCGGCCGCGCGCGCGACGTCTTCGCCGCGCCGAGAAATCCTTACACCATTGGCCTTATGGAGTCGCTTCCCGAGGCGGGCGCGCATAAAAAACCGCTTCACGTCATTCGCGGCAGCGTGCCTTCGATCTTCACCGCGATAGAGGGCTGCAAATTCAGGGAACGCTGCGATAAGGCGGCCGCGATATGCGCGACGCCGCCGCCTCTGAAATCGGCCGGTGAAACTCATTATTACAGATGCCACTTCTGATGCCGCCATTCTGGTATTAATTTAAAAAAGCGAAATTACATAAAAATAAAAACAAAAATAAAATTCCACGGACCCGATGCGGCCGGTGGAATTTTATTCGTGCGATTTATATCTATGGTATTCCATCGAACGGAGCGGCTGACATCTTTTGCGCCGTCCGTCGATTAACTAACGCTTTATATCGATGTATTTTCGGTTGACTATTCTTTCGGCTATCCTGTTGCCGTTTTCGACGATCGAACGCTCGTCGAAGGTTTTAAGCACGCCTTTTTCCACGATTATTTTTCCGTTGGTTATATTGTAATTGACGCGGTGGTTGAAGCCTGCGAAGAGTATCGACGAGAGCGGGTCGTGCAGAGCGCCTACGTAGCCTATCGAATCGAGGTCGTACATTATGATATCGGCAGCTTTGCCAGCGGCGATTTCGCCCGAGGTGTTGAAATCGAGTATCCTGGCGCCGTGCTGGCAGCCCATTTTAAAAACGTCGAAGGCGGGCATCGAAGAAACGCCCGTGCCCACGCGGTGTACCAGAAGCGCCATGCGCAGCTCGCCGAGCATGTCGGAAGAGTCGTTCGAGGCGGAGCCGTCGACTGCAATGCCGACCGGTACCCCGTGGGCGAGCATTTTAGGCACCGGAGCTATGCCGGAGCCCAGGCGGAGGTTCGAAGACGGGCAGTGCGCCACGCCCGTGCCGAGTTTTCCCATGCGCTCTATTTCGGCGTCGTTGACGTAGATGGAGTGCGCGAACCACACGTCGGGGCCGAGCCAGCCGACCGATTCCATGAAATCGACGGGGCGCAGTTTATATACCTTCAGGCAGTAATCGTCCTCGTCGTTGGTCTCGCACAGGTGCGTGTGCATCTTGACTTTTTTAGTGCGGGCGAATTTGGCGGTTTCTTCGAGCAGTTTCGGCGTCACCGAGAACGGCGAGCAGGGCGCGAGAGCGACCTTGCGCATGGAATGTTTCGAAGTGTCGTGATACTTATTTATGAGCCTTTCGCAGTCGAGCATGATATCTTCTTCGGTCTGCACGACCGAATCGGGCGGAAGGCCGCCGTCTTTTTTAGAGCGCGACATGGAGCCGCGCGTCGCGTGGAAGCGCATTCCGATCTGTTCGGCGGCCGCGAACTGCGTGTCTATGAAGCGTTCGCCGCCCTTCGGGAATACGTAATGATGGTCGGTGGTGGCCGTGCAGCCGGTGAGGGCGAGTTCGCCGAGCGCCGCGAGCGTGCTCCAGCGGACCCATTCCTCGTCGAGAAGCGCCCATACGTCGTAGAGGTCTATCAGCCAGTCGAATAATTTCTCGTCCTGCATCTTGGGAATATTGCGCGTGAATATCTGGTAGAAGTGGTGGTGCGTGTTCACGAAACCCGGCAGCACGAGATTATGCGCGGCGTCGATGAGTTTGTATTCGCCGGAGGCGGCGAGGTTTTCTATTTCGCCGGACTCTTCCTTCGTGTATATCTTTTTGATCTCGTTGCCCTCGATCAAAAGCGAAGCGTCTTTAAGCACGGTGTTTTTAGCGTCGAGCAAAGCCATGGCATAAGCGTTTTTGATTATGATCCCCTTCGTCATTATGTCACTCCTTTAATTTGATGAATAAATAAATTGTCTATAATTAATAAAGTTTTAGTTTATTTAACGCCGGCGGGAGAAGGAGCCGGTTTGTTTTTCTCGGATGCGCCGCCTGTTTTTTCGGCCTCCGCCTGTTTTTTATTCTGCGGGCCTTTCAGCCGCCTTTCTATGAGATCTATTTTAAAGGTCGCGATATTGGTTGATTCGCCGGTTTTGTCGAGCTCCACCGATTTTTTGTACTCTGCAATGCTTTCGTCGTATTTTTTCAGTTTCGCCAGCGCGTCGGCGTAATTACGCCTGAATACGGGGTTCGCCGGCTCAAGTTCTATGGCTTTTTTATAATGTTCGACGGCATCGTCGCACCGTGATGTGTCGGCCAGGCATTTGGCGAGATTGTTTATGGCGATGGCGTAGTCGGGCTTGAGTTCCACGGCTTTTCTGAAGCAGGAAACGGCCTCGCCGGCCAGCAGCTTTTCGTCGTAAAGCACGCCGAGATTGTTATAGACCTTCGCCTGGGAGTTGTCAAGCTCGATGGAATTGATGAAGCACGCCATTTTCATTATGCGGTCTTCGCTGGTTTCGCCTTTTTCGAACCACTCGGACGCTTTCAGCTGGCGGATATCGCCTATCTGGCGGCGCTTCTGCTTTATTAGTTCGAGCACTTTTTCCCCCGCGGTCTTGGCGACGAATCCGGCCTGTTTGAGGTCGTTTCCGCAGGCGGGACAGAAGTTGATGTCGAACTTGTTCGCGGCGTCTTCGCTCCTGGGAACTTTCAGGCCGCATTTAGAGCAGAGCTTGTAAAGGTCGGCCCCGTGGCAGGCCGTTACGGCCGATAGCGCGAGGGCGGCCGTAAACATGCATAAAACTATTGCCGCCGCTGTTGTTTTGAATTTCAAAATTACCATCTCCATTATCGTTATTCGTTAGCTTATGATTTGATTTTAACTATATCAGCCTGTTTTTGCAGTAATTGCACTGCGCGTTTTCGGTCACGTTGAAAAGCGTGAGCTCGGAGCCGCAGTAAGGGCAGCGCATGTCGCTTCCGTATTTTTTCTGTACCGCTTCCCAGTTCTTTTTGAATTTCGCGTAATGATATTTCCTTTTTCTTTCCTGGTACCATTCTTTGATGCGCGAGAATAGTCCCGGATTTTGCGGGCCGGGGTTTCTGCTGTATTCAAAGTTTCCGCCGGCGTCCTGTGAATATGTGTTGATGCGGTCGTAATAGGTGCCGCCGCCGGAGCCGCCCGTGCCGAAGCGTTTGCGCTTATAGAACTGATAAAGGAGCCAGATCAGAAAGATCACGCTGAGGCCGATCTTGGAAAACAAAAGCGACAGGAGGTAATTGAACGCCGAAAATATCATGTAAAGTGTGAAAAGTAAAATTAAGATGTTTATGATTTTAGGGTCCATAATTGAATTATTATACCAGAAACAGGGCGAAATGTAAATGGTAACTTTACGCGACTTAAAGATTTATGATCGCGGCGTTGACCGCTTGATTTATTTTTAAAAATGAAGACGCTTAATTAAATTCAAAATTTTACCGATTATTATAAAAAGCCGGCTTTAATTCGAGCCGGCCCTCAATAATTCGGGGGTGTTATATAAATGAATGAAAAAGAGCGTTCCGAACTGGATATGATGGCCCAGCGATTCGGCCTGAGCCTTTCAGAAGAGGAGATCGGGCGTATTTTGAACGGCATCAGAAAAAAAACGATCGAAAAATATCTATAAAACGGAGAGTGTCACATGATAAAAAAGATCGACGGCCAGGCTTTCGCCGACAAACAATTTCGCGATAAAATGCTGGAGCTTATCGAAAAAAATTACGACAGGGTGGTAAAAAAACTAAACATTAAATAGGGCCCGCGCCGCGAGTGTGACCGGGAAGCGCTTATATTATGAGCCGTTTATAAAAAAGAGAGATGAAGACGCAAATAGTTTCATCTCTCTTTTAAGTTATAGCGTTTATATGAAACCGGCGCCGAGGCCGGATCTTTTTAATTATTTAAGCGTGAACGAGCAGGCTATCCATTCGCTCTTTTGCGCGACCCTGCGGCTTTTGAATCCGCGTTTTTCGAATTCACGTCTCACTTCTTCATACTGGCTTTCGAGTATCCCGGAGATGATAACGACCGCCTTCGGCCTCATGAATTCCTTTAGTTTTTCGGGCAATTTCAAAACGGCGTCCTTTAAGATGTTGCATATTATGACGTCGCATTTCCTGAGTAGAAGCTCATCCCGAATTTTGCCTCGGAAGCTGAGGAGATTTCCGTAAAAAGCCTTCACCGTGTCTTCGCATTTGTTCAGTTTGATATTTTCGCGGGCAATTCTCACGGCGTATTTATCGTTATCGGTGCCTACGATGAGCGAGGCGCCCAGCAGTTTTGCGGCTATAGCGAGTATCGCCGTGCCCGTTCCGACGTCGAAGACGATGTCGTCTTTTTTTATGGTCTCTTCGAGCAGTTTGACGCACAGCTCGGTCGTTTCGTGGTGACCCGTGCCGAAAGCCATGCCCGGCTCTATGAATATGGGAAGCTGCGAGCGCGAAGGCTTGTAATTCTCCCAGTTGGGAGTCACTATGATCTTTTTGCCGAGCTTTTTCGGGGAGAAGAACTTTTTCCAGGAGTTGGCCCAATCTTCTTCGTCGACGGTAAATTCGCTGAAACCGATATTGCCGGCGCCTCCGATTATGGCTGTATCCGATTTTATTCTTTTTTTGAGCGACTCGATATTTTTAGAAGCGCCCGATTCGCTGAAGTAGGCTATTATTAGATTGCGGCCGCCGGCGAGTTCTTTTATCTCGACGCCTCCCGAGGAATAAAAGGTATATAAAATGGCGAGTATCTGTTCGTTCTGGATGACGTCGCAGTCGATAGTGACCGCGGTCCATTTTTTAGGCGGTTGCGGTTTTAATTCGGGCAATGTGATTTTCCTTTCGTCAATTTAATGGTTTTGGCGGGCGGATCAGAGGAATTCGACGCCGTTTATATGCCTGGCTATTTTTTCGAGCCAGTATTTTAATTTCGGATTGGCGGTGCTTTCCTTGAGCGCGTTGATATAATCGAGCTGGTCGGACCACCATTCGATGATAAGAAGGGCGACCCAGCGGCAGTCGCCTTCGCCCGCTACTCTGAATTGAGAGATCAATAATTTAAGCATTTTTTCATCTCTGATGGGCTTCGCCTCGCTGATAAAATTGAGTTTTTCTTTTTCGTCGAGCGACAGGAATATGTTGAGCTTCTCTTCCATCGCGGCTTCGCTCGATGGCGCCGGCTGAGTTTTTTTATGATGCATTTCCGGTCGGTCGGTTTGAACAGGTTCTGACGCCGAAGGCTGATCGGAGGCGGCGGGGAAAGGCTTTCCGCTAAGCCTGGCGTAGAGTTCGCGAAGTATGTGATTTTTGGACATGGCTATGACCGACATTATCCTGTCGGCGGCGGCAGGGTTGTTTTCCGCATGGTTCGAGATGAGTTCGGCCCTGGAATCGCATCCGGACTTCAATACGCCGGTGATGAAGTTTTTGGTCTGCGAGTTGTAACCGTCGAAATTTTCGTTCATGTATAAACTTAAAATGCCTTCAAAAAATTCGGGCGCCTTGAGTTTTTCGAGCATGGCGGAATCGTCGTTGGCGATCGCGTGCTCGATCATATTTATTATGACCTCGGGCTGCGTCATCGACAAAAGCATCTGCAGAGCGTCTTTTTTCAGTTCATCGCCGAGGTCGCCCGGGGAGCTCGAGGAGCCGAGGCATTTGAGCAGCGACTGGGAGATGATTCCCTGAAAGCCGTTTATAAGCTGGCCGGTCCAGTACTTTATGTCGGGGTTCGAGTGCGAGTAAAATTCGAATATGGAAGGTACCAGGTACTCGGGCACTTCGGAAAGCTTCCTGTACGCTTCGTTGCGGACCGGCCAGTGTGCGTCGGAGAAACACTCGAACAGTTCGGGCATGAGTTCGACGGCCGCGTCATGGCTGAGCGCCTGGATAAGTGTTATTTTTTCTTTCTTATCGATGGTGGCGAATATCTTTTTTATTTCCGCGCGGGCGGACTTGCCTGTGCTGCCGAGCGTGATAAGCGCCCAGTAGCGCATGTTGTCGTCTTTACTTTTTTCGAGTATCTGCAGCAGCGAAGGAGCGGCCGCGACGCCGTACTTTTCGAGAAGAGAAGAAGCGTGCTTTCTAACCAGCCAGATCTTGTCGTTGAGGGCGTCTATCAGCAGAGGGATCACGCTTTCGTTCATTGTTTCGGTGAGGGCCGAAAGCGTGAAAAATTTAAGTTCGGTGTCGGCTTTCTGAGCGATATTTGAAATATAGGCGACCGCGTCTTTGCCCATGACCTTGCTCATGAGTTTTATGGAAAGAAATTTCGCGTCGGACGATCCGGTTTCGAGGACTTTTTTTAATATAGGCAGTGAGCTCTTTCCCTTTTTTTCGAGGATCTCCGAAACCTGAGCGCGCACCAGCCATGAATCGTCGGAGAATGCGTCGCAGAGAGCGTCCAGCGCCTCTTCGTCCTCGATCTCGCCGAGGGCTGCGGCCGCGAAATAACGCATGTCGCGTTTTTCGGACTTGAGCATTTTCTTGAAGTACTCGATCGCGCCTCTGCCGAGGATGCCGCCGAGCACCTTTACCGACCAATACCTGACGTCCTCGCTTCCGGCGGAAAAAGCAGCTTTGAGGTAGGGCACTACCAGCTCGCCCATCTTGACCAGCACGTTTGAAGCCTCGCGGCGTATCAGCCACGATTCGTCGGAGAAGCAGCCGATAAGGGTGTTGATGCTCTCTTTCGTTTTGCAGGTTTCGAAAGCTCTGATTATAAATACTTTATATTGCGAAGGGATATTCGAGGAATTCAAAAGCGTTATGAGCGCCGTGGTCGCCTGATGGCCGATCATTCCGAACGTTCGGATGCTCCAGTAGAGCGAGTCTTCGTCGAGCGACTGCGAGAGGAAAACGGTCTGTGAAACTATGGGGACGGCCTTTTCGCCGAGGCTGGCTATGGCTTCGGACGCGAGTTTTCTGACCATCCATTTCGGATGGCCGAAAAACTGTATGAGCGATATGACCGCTTCGGAAGAAGCCGACTGACGGAGCTTTTCGATCTGCAGTTTGACGTCGTCGGTTACCGGCTCGTTGTTCCGGAGCGCTTTGGCGGTCCTTCCAGACCCGGCCGCCTTATCGGCCTGCTGATCGCCGGCCTGGGGAGTTTCTCCCGGCGGGTTCTGCCGGCCCTTGCCGCCCCTTATATCGTCGATCGTTCGGCCGCTTTTTATCACAACCAGTTTGCCGTCTTTAAAAACTTTTTCGGCCATAAAACACCCTGCTTTTTTGCGCTCTTATTATAATTATTAAACATTGAACCGCGTTCGCGGTTATATGCTCTAACGTACAAAAGTTCCCTAAATAATTATAGCATAAAAACTTTTATAATGATAACCGCGAATTCAATTATTCTTTATTTTCGTCGCCGTCCACGGTTAGTTCTTCGTCTTTGACCTCGCGCGCGGCCCTTTCCAATTTGCGCCAGTAGCGTTTAGCGAAGTAATAGAGCGCCGCGGCGGCGCCGAAAGCTATGCCTGAAAATCTGAACATTTTTTATTTCCCGGAATTTTAAAATTCCCGTATTCAACTAAATTTATCCGCGGCAGGATGCGGTCTTATTTCGAAGGCTTGTCCTTTTCGAGGTGCTGCTTGCCTTTTCCATATTCGGTGGTGTAGAAACCGCCGGCCTTGTAAATGACGGCCGATGGATGCAGGACGCGTCTCATTTCGGTTCCGCAGTTTTCGCAGTTAGGGTGCGGCTCTTTCGACGTGTGTTTGTAAACTTCCTTCGTGTTTTTGCATTTCTCACATTTATATTCGTATAGCGGCATTGTGGGTATCCTCCATAATTCGGTTGTGCGATGTTAGTTACAGTAATTTCATACCTTCGTCCTTGCCCATTTTTTTGCGGCGTGCCCTGACGGTATAAAGGAAAGTTTCGACGGTTTTGCATAGCAGTTCGATGGATTCTTTTTTTCCGCTGATCTGGTGGCGCTGCATTTTTTCGGTTACGGCCATTGTCTGGCCCCAGGTTTCCTCGGTGCCGGTCGAAAGCAGCTCGACGCCCTTGATGTTGTCGTAACTGATTATGACCTCGCTGTGAAAGACTCTATCGTGGACGATCGCGAAGTTATCGATGCCGATGAGGAAAACGTATTTTTCCTCCTTGTTTTTAAGCGCCGCCACCACGCAGTAAACGGCCCATGCTATAAGAGCGATGGCAAGAAGTATCGGGCCGGGAAGCGGCCAGAAAAAGTATAAGTTCAAAATTGCCACCAGCACTAAAATGCCGGCGCCGATGAAGGGAAACGTGCGCTTGAGAAAATCGACCGTCGGCGCGTCGTCGACCTTCCATTCAACGCGGTAGCTGCCGTCGGCCTCTTCGGTATATGAAACGCTGGTTCCGGAATAATCGATGTCGTCGGTTTTTAGCAGGCGCTTTTTCAGCAGGGCGCCGGCGTCCTCGAAACCCTCGAGTTTTTCAACGCTTTGAGGTTTGGTTTCTTCGCTCATGATGATCCGCCTTTCTATATGTAATAAATTTCCTTAGATTTTTTCCAGTTTGGTTTTCGCCATTTTTTTATGACGGGCTTGACGCGCCTTCGCGCCGGGATCAATTTCCAAATTCCATCTTGAAATAATGTATGGTTTCGCGCAGGCCCTCGAGTATGCTGTAGTGAGGGCGGAAATTGTAGGTCTTGTTCAGCAGGGCGTTGTCTATTATCGAGCGGTCGAGCTCGCCCGGGCGTTTGGGGAGATATTCAGGTTTTTTATCGAAGCCCATGATCTCGGCCATTATTGCAAAAAGCCTGTTCACCGAAGTGCCTTCGGCGGTCGAGACGTTGACCTCCATGTGCGCGGGCTTGGTGAGAGCGATGCGGTTGGCTTCGGCGACGTCTTTGACATAGACGTAGTCGCGGACGGCTGAGCCGTCGCCGAATATTTTCGGGACTTTGCCCGCGATCATCAGTTTGGAAAAAATGGCCACCACTCCGGCTTCGCCGTGAGGGTCCTGGCGCGGGCCGAAGACGTTCGAATAACGGAGCGTGGTGTAATCGATGCCTGCGCCGGAACAGATGGCGCGCACGTAGTGCTCGCCGGCGAGTTTGGAGATCGCGTATGGCGAAAGCGGCATCGGCAGCTCGGTTTCGGGTATCGGAAGGTCTTTTTTGTCGCCGTAAACAGCGCCGCCCGAGGAGATGAAAATGAAATTTTTGACGCTTTTGGAATCGACGGCGGCGTTCAATATATTCAACAGACCTAATATATTGTTTTCAGCGTCGTTTATCGGGTTGCGGGTCGACTCGACCACCGATATCTGCGCGGCGTGATGATTTACGGCGTCGTATTTTTCTGATAAAATAAGGGACTTTGCCTCGGAAGAACGTATGTCAAGCTGGTGAAAACGGGCAGATTTATTCAAATTTGCGGTTTTTCCGGTGGAAAGGTTATCGCAGATATCGACGCTGTGGCCGTCGGCGATATATCTATCCACGACGTGAGACCCGATAAAACCGGCCCCGCCGGTCACTAAAATCTTCATTCGAAACTCTCCCTTATTTTACTGTGATGCCGTTCGCGATGAAAAATAAAAAACGACCGTGCTCCATTTTTAACCGCCTATTTGTGACATGTTTGGAAACATAATGTTCTTTTCTGAAAACTCCCCGCGGGCCTTTTCTTTGTTGTCGAATATATTTTGAATGGTCTTTTTCAATTCTTCTTCGGTCGCGCCGCTCCTTATCATTTTCATGATATTAGTTTCGCCGGATCTTAAAAGGCATGACTTGAGGATTCCGCTCGCCGTAAGGCGCAGGCGGTTGCAGCCGTCGCAGAAATGGCTGGTGACGGGCGAAATAAACCCTATTTTCAAGCCGTTTTCGCATGATTCATAGGCCGCGGGTCCGGCCCCTTTGAATCCGCATTCATTCGCGCCGCCTGTGCAGGGGCTCAATTTATATTTAGAGGAGATTATATTTTTTATATCGCCGACAGGCATGAAATGGCGGCTGAAAAATTCTCCGGCGTTCGCCGAAATGTCCATCAATTCTATAAATCGCAGTATCAGACCGTTCTTCGACGCGAAATCGATGAAATCGAAGATCTCTCCGTCGTTGATGCCTTTCAGGGCGACGACGTTCATTTTTATCGGTGAAAACCCGATTTCTCTTGCCAGCCTGATATTATCTATAACTTTTTCGAGCCTGCCGCCGCCGGTCAGTTCGAAATATTTGGACCGGTCTAGCGTGTCCAGCGAAAGATTGAAGCGTTTCACTCCGAGGTTGAAAAGTTCGGAGGCATAAAGGTCTAAATTGATGCCGTTGGTCGTAAAGCTCACTTCTTCGATGCCGTTTATTTCAGATACCATCTTGAAAAGGCCGGTTATGGATTTTCTGACCAGCGGTTCGCCGCCTGTGATCCTTACGGTTTTAACGCCCATCTGAGCGGTCAGGCGCGCTATATAAGCGATTTCCTCGAACGACAGTATATCGTCGGGCCTTAATTTGGCCGACGGGTTTACCTCGCAGTACCTGCATTTCAGGTTGCATCTGTCGGTGACCGATATTCTCAGATAATTAAAATTATTTATCATGTCGTAATTTTATATCATATAAACTCCGGAAAGTCAAGTTTTGTTATCTTTTCTATGTTTATTATTGTCTTGAAATAATTTTTTGTAAAATTATCGATAATCATTTTAATTTTTGTCAAATAATGTTATCATATAAACACGCGGAAATTAACTCGCGCCTAAAAATATCGGATCCGTTCAGGCGATTTTTTCAGAACTAAATATACATGGAGGCATAGTTATGTTAAAGAAAATGACGTTATCCGCCATGGCGGTTATCTTTGTTTCGCTCTGGCTGACGGCTGCTGCAGCCGCCGTCCCACTTTCTGCGGAGCTGCAGCAGGAAGTCGATTACGTTAAAGAGATCATGACCGCCGCAGGATTGACCGGCGGCGAGTTCGCCGAGCAGAACTATCTCCCGCCCGTTCCGCTCGGCACCGCCGCTCTTCAGGTCAAGGTCGGAGCGAGCGTGCCTACTACGGTTCTCAACTTTCCCGCCGGAAGCAACGTCGATTTTTCATTCGATTCGGGCGGTTTTATAAGCCGTGTCAACTCGATGTCTTCCAAAAAGCCGGACTGCAATGGCATCACTTTTCATTCGATGCACCATGCCATAATTTTTTCGTGGGACGCCTCGCGCATTGCCCTGAAAAATGCAGAGGGAAGCGACAAACAGAATCTCGCGTTCAATTTCGTCACCGACCCGACAACTTTAAGCATCGTCACGGTCGCTTTTTTTACTTTCAAGTACAAACCGATGGTCGGCGACGAAGAGCAAAAATGGTTTTACGCTATAGAGGGCAACCGCGTGCTGGTTTATGATGAAGTTCCGCCCGACGCGGTGCTTTATTCAGACCGCGTATTTTTCACGACCACGGGCGGCAAGATAAGCGAATTCAATAAGCGCGCCGAGGAATACGGTCTCACCGAACATCCTAAAAATTCCATCGCGATGGAATTCAAGAATCCCGAAGAGATCGCAGTTTACGTCAAGGACAATAATTTTTTTGCATCCGACAAATCCGGCAATCTTCCGGCGACCGGCTTCAGATACGGCACGACCCAGCCGGACATCGCCTTTTACGTCGAAACGTATAAAGCTTTTTACAAAGAATCCGACAACCCTTCGAGCTCGAATAAGCTCGAACGCGTTCTCGGCGAAACGGTCGACTCGTCGGCGCTCGGCGGAAACCCGGCTACGCCCGAGGGGCGCTTCGGCTGGATAGGACCGATATGGTTCTCCGATCTTCAGAAACACGGCTGGAAGTTCGACAAGAAGGCCTCGGAGATCGTCGAGGATTCCTCCGGAAGTACGCTCATCAATCCCGTCGTCGAAAACGGCATTATCGTCAACAAGGATAAATGCGTCACCATGTTCACTTTCACCGGTCCGCTCGACGCCATCGAAAAGGCAGTGGCCGAAAAAACCGGCGACCCCGAAGCCATGCGCTACAGCCTTCACTTCGCTTCTCTCGCGCAGATGTATATACCGGTTTCCGCAAGCGATAATTTCCGTTTCTTAGAGCATCAGTTCAACGATGAGGCGCTCGGATTCAAAGAGGAGAAAATGCTCAGGATCTGCACTGCGGTTCTCGACAGTTCGGGCAACCTCAGAATGCCATGGCTCAGCCGTGCGATCGACGAAAAGAAGGTCCTCGGCGATTTCCAGGCTAAATACGGCGTCGATAAATTGTCGAAGGCCGGCCTGTGCGACGAGATGATGGTAGTCGTTCCTTACGACGACAGGCTTCCGGGCGCGGTCCTTTCGGTCACCAACACCGAAACCAACATTACCACCGCCTTCACCATACCCAATTACGACTGTCTCACAAAAGAAAATACCGACGCGGGCTCCGAGGTATATTTCCCGTTCGCCGAGCAGGCCGAAGTATGGCATTTTAAATACGACGGCGATACGGAAGCCATGAAATGGCTCAAGTTGAAAGACCCCAAACGCTACGACGAATTTATCAAAGCGCTCACCATAAACGAAGACGTGCGGCTTATCTTCGACATGATAGGCTACGACAACGTCAACAAATATTTCGAAACGCTCGACTCCGACAAGAAAAAGATCGGCCAGTACGGTATTTCGACGGAAATGGCCGGCGGCGAGAAGGGGCTTGAAAGCCTCTACTACCGCACCTGGCAGATCGACGACCCGACGGGCACCGAATCCCTGATGTACGAAGACAAAACCCAAAACCTGTTCGTATACCCTGATTACGTTTTCAGAAACCCTGAACAGGGAAAGGTTTACAAGGTCAGTTTTATCGTCGAGGACTTCTCGCCCTTCTTCAACAGAAAGGGCAGCGCCGTCGTTCCGCAGCCCGATCCGCGGAGCGGAAACATCCGCCAGATAATACTCGAATTCGACGTGAAGGGACGCGCCGTGCAGTCGCAGAGCATGGGCGGCACCACGACGACGACCAATACGATACTCGATAAAGGCAACGGCGGAAACACCGAAAACAAATAACGAACAATTAAATAAAATAAAAGTGAATAATGATTTACGCGTATAACGGGCGGATAATGCAGATCGATCTCACGATGCAGTCCTGCCGCGAGATTTTGATAGATCCCGCGGACGTGCGGACGCATCTTCTCGGCTCGGGCTACGCCGCCGCCTATTTCCTGAAGAATTTGAACTATGGCGCCGATCCGCTTTCCCCCGCGGCGCCGCTTTTCATACTGGCGGGGCTCGTCACGGGCACGCCTTTCCTGACCGCCTGCAAGATGTCGGTCTGCGGCCGTTCGCCGCTGACGGGCATCTGGAACGAATCCACCGTAGGCGGTCATTTCGCGCATATGCTCAAGTGCTCTGGTTATGACGGAATTATCCTTACCGGCAGGTCTAAATCGCCGATCTACCTTCTTATAGACGAAGGCAAGGTCGATTTCAGGGACGCTTCTCATCTGTGGGGGCGCGACACGTTTTACTCTGATTCTCAGATCCGCTCGGAAACCAACGATCTGGCTAAGGTAATGTGTATCGGGCCTGCCGGCGAAAAGCAGGTGAAGATCGCCTCGATAATATGCGAGGGCAAAAACGCGCGCACCGCGGGGCGGGGCGGAATGGGCGCTGTTTTTGGTTCGAAAAATCTTAAGGCCGTGGCCGTTTTCGGCAGCAAAAAAATGCAGGTAGCCGATTACGGCGCGCTTATAGAAGAACTTAAAAAGACCACGCTTTCGGTCAAGGAAAAATCCAGCCAGTTTCACGAATTCGGAACGGCGGGCGGTCTGAAAAACTCCGAACTGCTCGGCAACCTTCCCGTTAAAAACTGGGCCGAAGGCAATTTCAGCGAATACGCCGGGGACGTCAGCGGGCAGAACCTGGTCAGGTTGACATCCGCGAAGCACTACTACTGCTATTCCTGTCCCATCGGCTGCGCCAAGATCATGGACTTTTCACACCCCGCATACGGCGCGATACAATCGCACATGCCCGAATATGAGGGCGCCGCCGGCTTTTCGTCGCTCATACTCAACCGCGATCCGTACCTGGTGTGCGCGGCCTGCGAATACTGCGACAGGGCGGGTATCGACACTATTTCCGCGTCGTCCGCGGTCGCCTTCGCCATGGAATGCTACGAACACGGCCTCGTCTCGCGCGAAGACGCCGGCGGTCTGGAACTTAAATGGGGTTCGGCGGATGCCGTGATGGGGCTTCTCGAACAAATGGCCGCCCGCAGGGAGCTCGGGGGGCTCCTCGGAGAAGGCACTCGCGCGGCCGCGGCCGTTATAGGCGGCCTGGCGCCGGAGTTCGCCGTCCACGTAAAGGGGCTCGAGGTCGCCATGCACGATCCGCGAGCGTTTTACGCCATGGCGGCCAATTATATGACCGCCAACCGCGGCGCATGTCACCTGGAGTCGCTGGCCTACACGCTCGGATACGGCAGGCGTTACGAAGGTCTCGGCCTGCCGGAGCAGTTCGTGAACGATTCGGCTTCGGCCGCGCTGGCGTGCGTTATCACTCAGAATTTCTTCGGGCTTTTCAACCCGCTGGGGATCTGCAAGTTCGTCGCCCGCGCGGCGTTTTCGATAAACGAGATCGCGCGCTGGCTGGAGATAACGGCCGGCCTATCATATACGCCGGCGGAACTTCTGCGCGCCGGCGAGAGGATATTCAACGAAAAACGAGTAATAAACGTCAAACTCGGAATATCACGAAAAGACGATATTCTTCCGCCGCGGCTGATTTCCAAAAAACGCGGCTCGGGGCGCGCCGCGGACAATCTCGCCGACGTAGGCCTTATACTCAGCGAGTATTACTCGCTGCGCGGCTGGGACGAGTTCGGCGTGCCGACCGATCGCAAACTCGACGAGCTCGGGATCGACTTCAGACCGTAGCCATTACGATTTTTTGCCGTCCGATTGCAGCGTTTTATAAAAGCAATAAACCGTAAGCGATATTATGAGCGTCCAGGACGACGCGAAAAAGATCCATCCGGAAATAAGCATTACGCATGCACCTGTCCTTTCAAGTCCCACGCTTTTTTGATCATAAAGCAGAAAAATATGGTGATGGCCGCCATTAAAATTCTTGCGCCCCAGAGCACGGCTATATTCGCTTCCGGGACACCTTTCATAGTAAGCATGCCAATTCCATCCTGGTATCCCCAGACGAGCACCAGCGCTAAGATGAAAGCGGGCGTCACGTATTTGATTATATAATAAAATACTTTGGGTATTTTTATGGCGTGGCCGTGGTGCATTTCTTCCCATGCGTTGTCCATGCCGAATATCCAGCAGAAATAAACGAGTTCGACGAAACCGAAAATAGCCAGGCCGAAAGTGCCGGCCCAGAAGTCCATTTCGTCGAGAAATCCGCGGTCGAAAAAGAAAATAACGGGCATGGCAGCCGCGAACATAATTCCGGCAACTAAAGAAACCGCTTTAGCGTGGGTATAGTCAAGCTCGTCCTTTAAAAATACGATAGCCGGATACGAGAGCGCGACCGACGAGGTTATGCCGGCGAAGAATAAAAGGCCGAACCACATGGCGCCCAGAACATTGCCGAGCGGTATCTGCTGGAATATAACCGGCATAGAACTGAAGCCGAGGTTGAACGCTCCGCTTTTGGCGATCTCGGCCGTTTCAGCCGCGCCGAAGAACATTACCGAAGCGGGGATCGCGATCGTGCCGCCGAGTATTATCTCGCAGAACTCGTTGGTAGCGGCCGTGGTAAGCCCCGTCAGCACTATGTCTTCCGAGTCTTTAACGAAGCTCGCGTAAGTCTGGATCGCGCCGGTGCATATGCTCAGCGTAAAAAATATCTGCCCGGCCGCCGCGAGCCATACGTTAGCGTTGGTGAGCATGCTCAGATCCGGGTTCCATATAAAGCCGAGACCTTCCAGCGCGCTTGCCTTGAGCGGCGTGAGCGTGAGCACTCGTATGGCGAGTATTATCGCGAAAATGACCAGCGTCGGCATCGCGATCTTCGCGAGCGCCTCGATACCGCTTTCGACGCCCTTGAAAAGCACGAGCACGTTGATAAGGAATGTGATCAGAAAGAAGATCATAGCTGTTTTATAGCCGTTGAAGTAATTGTTGTCCCAGTTAAGATTTACTTTAATGGAATCCGCCCTGACGGCCGATTTAAATTTGATTCTGACGCTGTCAGGCTTGGCGGCCAGCGTGTCTCCTGCGCCCGGATGAATGGATTCGATCTGCGCCGGCATGACGGCCGTTTTAGAAGGCATGACCATATCGGCTGCCGCCGCGTGATATATGGCGAATTCACTGGAACCGATGACTGGTTTATCGAATTCATCCCTGAATTCGAAACCCATGCGGTAAATTCCGTCGCCGTAATATTTGTCGAAAGCTATGCTGATCTCGTTTGTCGCCTGCGCGGAAGCGTCGCTTCCGGCCGCGGCGGGAACCGTGAGAGTGCTGTTCTTTTTAGTTTTGCCGGTGTAGCCTTCAAGAAAGGTTTCCATGGCCTGGCGTTCGTGAATGCCGCTGTATTTGCCGCTGACCGAAAAACAGCCGTAGGCGAGGGTCCATGATTCAATGTAGTTGTAATATATGACTATTAAAAGAGGGAGGACTATGCCGAGTGCGCCTAGATATTTAGAGACCGGATTTTTCCATATTCTGTTGAATATCGCCGGCAGCGTGCCGTGGCCGTGCCTGCCGCCGAAGCGCCCAAGCGCCCATTCGATCCACATGAGGGGAATTCCGAGAAAAATAAAGGCTATAAAATAAGGTATCATGAAGGCGCCGCCGCCGTTTGCCGCCGCTTTGCATGGAAAGCGCAGGAAATTGCCCAGGCCGACGGCGTTGCCCGCCATGGCCAGTATCAGCCCCAGTTTCGAGCCCCACGCCTCGCGCGGCTCGTGGTGCGTTATCTCGGGACCGAAAGAATCGTTCTCGTCTTCGGCGGATACAGGTTTTAAGATGTCGTTATTTTCGTCGGACATTAAAAAGAACCTCCGTTTAAATTTATATTTAAGAGACTTTAAAGCGAACTTAAATTAAACGAGGTCATTATACAAAATTTTATTTTTGAAATCAAGGAATTATTTTAAGGAATAATTTTAAGTACCATAAAATTATGAATTATGAGTTATGAATTACACCATCGTGCGTTTATAAACCGACGGCTTCTATTGAGGTTTTGATCGATTGCTTGAATTCGGCCTTTTTAAAATCGTCGTCTTTGGGCTTCACTCTTACGAAAAAATTTATTACCGAGCCGATCTTGCGCGGCGGGGTGTAAATTTCAGAAAGCACGTCATTGTGGCTTATGTGAATGAAATCCACGTCGGTAAGGATGAGCCTTCCCGGCGCGGCTATTATGGACTCGTCGTCCTCGGGCGCCGGCGTTCCGCTCGTCAGCTGCCTTATGTAATATAACTTTCCGTTCTCGAGGTTCAATTTGACCTGGATCTGATAGCCGGGAGACGAAGTTCCAGACGAGGTTTTTTTGCTCAGCTTGCTGACCGTAAAGCTGATAACCGTTTGCGAGGCGGTCGTGGATTTGGCGACCTTAAGGCTTACCGGGGCGTTGACGTTGGAAAAGGGGTCGGGGAAATTTTCACTCGCCGGGCAGGAGTAGGTTATGAATTTTTGGGTTGTAGTCAGTTCGTTGGAAGGATTTGAAACCGTGTAATCCACTGAGACCAGGTCCGCGGCCTTGTGCAGGTCTTCGCGGAGCATCTTGAAGAACAGCTGCGACTCCCTGAGTCGCTCGGAATGCCACATTGACGAGCCTACGTTTTTGGTGCCCGAAGATATCATCTGTGAAACCAGGGTGAACGCGAGCCCTATCACCGCGACGCTTATGAGGATCTCCATCAGCGACATCGCTTTCCGATTAGTTTTATTAATGTAATGCTTTAATATGCCGTAGCCGGAGACGCTTTTGAATTTCATACAACACCTCTTAAGTTATTACCGGTTCGTTCAGGTTAAGGATCTTATCAGCGGATACTTTGTAATCCTGAAAGGTTCCGAGATAAAGCCTTTTATTCTTCTCTATTTCGAGCATCGTGAAATTACGGTTGGTAACGGTTATGCCGCGGGCGACCTCGAGCATTCTTATCGCTTCTTTAGGCATTTTCATATAGTCGTATATCAGCGCGAGATAATAAGCGGCTCGCTGGTTGTTGGGCGTCATTCTTATTACGGCCTCGAACGAAAGGCGGGCCTGGTCGTAAACCTTCTGCTTATAATAGCAGAGGCCGAGCGTGTGGTAGGCCGATACGTTGGATTTGTCGAGAGATATCGATTTGGCAAGGTTGGTGACCGCCCTGTCGTAATTGGCTTTATTGTAGTTTATCATGCCTTTTTCATAATAATATTTGGAATCGTACATCCTGAAGGTGAAGAACCTGGTTATGATCCCGTCGAAGGCGTAATCGACGATCGGATATGAGCGGTAAGCCATGTTGACGAGTATGGCGGCCTGGATAAGGGTGGTCAGCATCAGCAATTTGTAAAGCCTGAAGAGCAGTTCGTAATAGTAGTTCCTTGTCTGCGGCTTGAATTCCGCCACAAGGTCAGCTTTCGCTCTCAGCGTCTTGAAGGTCAGGTAACTGTGCATGTATTCCTGCCTGTCGTAATAAATTTTGGCGAGAAGGAAAGATGTTTCGTCGGCGAGACCGGACATCTCGAGGTTTAACTTCAGTATCGACTCGGCGTCATCGTGCCGGCCCTTAAAAAGATAATATTTGGCGATGGAAACCATGTGCTTCGAGAAGTTTCTTTCGTCGAGCGAATAGCGCCTCAGCTTGTAATTTTTATCTTCTTTTTCCAGCCCGCCCAGAATAACCTCGCACGTGGGATCGTTTGGAGCGGCGGAGGATTTACCGGTAAAGGCGTTCGCCATGCCCTGAATCTTGATGAACAGCTCGACCGTTCGGATCTTTTCCTCGAAGTAGGGATTGTTCGGGTCTTTCTGCTTGCATTCGCGAAGGAACGCGAGGGCGGCGGTAAAATTTTTCTTGTTGATCATATCGATGGCCTGCATCGATACGTGCTTCAACCGTTCGACATCCCATTTTTCTATCGTTTTGAGATCCAGGGAGGGATTGTGATAAACTTCGCGCTTGTGTTCGAGAAGTTTGAGCTGCTGTTCGCATATCTCGATCTTATCTTTCGCCTGGGCGTTTTCAGAATCGATAAAAGATACTTTTAAGAATATTTTTTTGCAGTCTTCGAATTTCTTTTCTAAAAAAAACTGATTGCCTTTGTCAGTGAGCTCTTTAATATATTCTTTTTTTCTTTTATCGAATGTCTCCTTCACTTTTTTATAGTTAGGATTAGCCTCCATGGCGCGTTCATAGGAACTCGCCTCCTCGAAGCTTTTGGAGGCCAGCTCTATTTTATTGACTTTAAGGTATTGCTCGCACTTGTTGAGCGCTATGTTCTGGAGGTTTATTTCGCGCGCGGATATCTGGGCGAAGGCGCCGGCGGGGAAACAAGCGAAAAAAAACGCGGCCGAAGCGCAGGCAAAAACGGCGAAAACCAGAAGCCGCAAAAGGTTTCGCGCCGATGGCGTTATGGATAATTTTCCAGGTGCCTGTTTATTAGTGCTCATAATCAAATTATATCATTTTAGTTAAAGTCGTGTCAACCGTTACAGAGAACAGATAATAGATAATAGAGAACAGTTATGGATTTTCGGATAATTTTAATTAAAACTTAAAATTGAAATCTTTCTTATTTTAATCAACAGGAAGTACTTCATATTAATTATGAGTATGGAAGATACTTCATACTATGCACTATTCACTGTTCACTTGCACTATAAAAAAGTGGTCGTGTACCGATTCTGACTTATGGCAGGCGGTGCAGGAGGATTCTGCGCTGTTATCGTCGAGCCTCATTTTTTTATTTATGAATTCGCATTTTGAAACCGTTAGTTCGGCCTCTCGCGACCCGGAAACGTATTGCAGGAACGGCGGCAGCGAAGCGTGACAGCTCATGCAGTATTCATTTACGCTGAAAAAGCCCGGGCCTTCGTCTTTAACGGCCGCGCCGCGAGGGGAGGCGAACTCGCGGGATTTTTCTTCGGCTTTGGGCGCCGCGCCCCTGAAATCGAGGCAGTCTTCGCAACTGAAGCCCTCTCTTGCAAGGAACATGAACTTCCAGTATTCGAACTGCCGCTTTCTGTCGTCGAGCGAGCTGTCCGCGGCGTAATCGAAGCGGTTGCCGCGGTTGTATTTGATCTGACCGGGTTTGGGAACCATGTTGAAGAAATGAGCCTGTATATCTTTTCCGGGTTTATAACCGAGCGCGAATTTGTATTCGCCGCTTTTGTCGTATCCGTTGGTGTGGCAAGACATGCATATCATGTCGCGTTGATCGGGATCGAGTTTTTTGGGGTTGGTTACGTATCGCGTGTCGCTGTATTCGATGTGGGCGCTCGCCGGGCCGTGGCACGCCTCGCACGCCACGCCGGCTTCGGCGTAATAAATGCCGCGGTCGTCCTTGCCGTCCGTGGTTTTTTGAGCGGCGCCTGTGGTATGGCAGCCGATGCATTCTCGTTCGTAATCGGAACGTTTGTAATTTTTGTCGTAATAGTCTGAAAACCCTCCGGAAACGATCGAATAAAGAAAAGGCGAGACGCGTTTGTTCGATAATAGATACCTTCGCGTCCAGTGGGTTCCTATCGCGAATTCCGCTTCGGCGCTCTCGCCGATCGAAATATGTTTCGCCGCCATGGCGGCTTTTTCAGGCAGCAGGAAAATTTCGGAGCTCTGTATGAGGGCTTTCGCGTGGAGGGTGTTTTTCCAGCGGGCGTAAATTGATTCGTGGCAGCGGGCGCATTCTTTCGAACCCGCGTACCTGATTTCGGATACGCCTGTGAAAGTTTTTGAAGCGTAATACAAGGCGGCCGCGGCTATGACCAGCGCCGCGAAGGCCGTATAAAGGTTACTTCGCGTGTTCATCGGGCCTGCCGTGGTCTTTTTTCACGCTGACCTTTTTGACCGTTTTCTTAGCGCGGTCTCCGCCCTGGTAAGATGTTTCGGAAATTTTCATATCTTCGCCGCGCTCGAGCCAGAATGAAACTATCTTGCCGTCGGCGCGGAGCTTTTCACGATTCGGGTTCTTCGCGCCGATTATTTCCCGGGATATGGCGAGCAGTTTGTCGCGGTCGATGCTGTCGAGCGCGTGTTCAGATGCGCGGCAGACCTCCGGATTTTTATCTGCGCGCAGTGAAAAAAGTTTTTCGATCATGGGCCTGGATATTTCGTAGAGATTGGTCAGCGCTCCGCAGGCGCAGGCCCGTACGAACCATTTGGGATCGGCGAGGGCCTCCAGTATGAGCGACGGCGCCTGTTCGCATTTTAGGCTGCCGGCGATCCTCACGCACCAGTAACGGGCGTCGTCGCTTGCGTCTTTATTCTCGTATAGTGAAGCAAGTTCGCCGAAGACGGGCTCGCCAATGTTAAGCAGTGCGTCCGCGGCGGTTTTTCTGATCGTCCACGAGCCGGAGTCGAGAAGTTTTATCAGAGATGAGGACGCCTTCCTGCTGCCTATTTCTCCCAGGGCCACTATTGCCGTTTCCGCCCTATCCTCCTCGGCGGTTTCGAGGATATCGAGCAGCGGCTCGATCGCGCGCTCGTCTTTTATCATTCCGAGCAGTTTGGCGCACCAGTAAAATTTGTCGGAGTCTTTCGAGTCGAGGAATTTCATAAGATCGCCCGTGACCGCGTGGCCGAGTTTAAGCAGCGCGTCGGCGCAGGCCTTGCGCACATTCCATACTTTGTCTGAAAGCCCGCATATGAGCAACTCTTTGAATTCGGCGTCGATATCTTCGTGAGGTATCGCGCCGGCGATGCATATTTTATCTTCTGGTTTCGCGTTCGCGAATAATTTTTTGATTATCGGCACGACCTGCGGGTCTTTTATCTCGCACAGCGTTTTTATCGCCCAGTAGCGGACATTGGTGTCTTCGGACATGAGGGAACTTCTCAGGGCGTGTGTGACGTCCACGACCGCGCGCGCCATTTTCTTTAATATATCGCTCGACTGTTTTCTGACTATCCACTCGTCGTGGCCGAGGGCGCCGATAAGGCAGGCGACGGAGGTGCCTTCGAGCTTCGCCAGGCTTTGCGAGGCATGGAAGCGGACGTCCGGATCGCGATCGGACAGCATCGATACGAGAAGGAAGGCTGAGGCGCGGTTATTGAACCGCGCGAGAGATTTGCACGCCAGCGCGCGCACCGACCTGTTTTTGCTCTTGAGGTCTTTTCTTATGTCGTCCATTATTTCTTTTTCGTTTGCGCTCATATTGCCTCCCTTTGTTAAAAATAAACCGCCGCCTAATTCGCGCAGATGCACTCTCCCGGTCTGTCGTGCCAGGTGAGTAAAAGACGCGGATTGTGAGATTCGCGCATAAATGCGTTGCGCGCGGTTTCTTCGACGGTTTCGTGAGTGTTGTTCTCCCGGCTCAGGTGCGCCAGGTAAATATGAGAAAGCCCATCCCAGTTGAGCGACAAAAGCGCGGCGGCGGAGTCCCTGTTCGAAAGGTGCCCTTTTTTGCCCATGATCCTTTTTTTCAGGTACCACGGATATATTCCGTTGATAAGCATATCGTCGTCGTAGTTAGATTCGAATATTAGAATGTTCGATCCGCTTAAATGGTCGAACACGGACTTGTTGACGTAACCGAGATCGGTGGCCAGAGATATTTTCGCGTCATCCGAAACGGCAGATACGCCGAAAGGCTCGTTGGCGTCGTGATCGGTCATGAAAGTGTTTATCAGGCAGCCGTTGATGACGGTTCGCGAGTACTGCGGAATTATCTTTATTTCGCAGTTGGCGCGGATGGCGTCGCCGTCTCTGAGCCCGGCGAGCGTGCCCCCGGTGAGGTATAATTTTTTATGGTATTTTTTCTGGAAAACGTTCAAGCCGCTTATGTGGTCGGAGTGTTCGTGGGTTATGAACACGGCGTCGATAGTTTCGGGCGCGACGCCTATCGATCTGAGCCCGGTTTCTATGCGCCGGTTGGATATGCCGGTATCTATGAGAATACGCGTCCCGCCGGTTTCAACGTAAACGCAGTTTCCGGACGAGCCTGAGGCCAGGACCGAAACTTTATATTTGGCATTAGTCAATACGTTCACCTTCCATTCGTTATAATTAAATTTTACCATTTTAACGCTCATTTTTCAAGGGGTTGCCAAAAAGTTACGTAACTTTTATTGAACTTTACACTTAATTGTGATATAATTTACTATGAGGAGAAATCGTTCATGATCAACAAAACAAAAAAACATTACCGCTCCGGCGGTTTTACGCTTATAGAAATACTGACCACTATCGTTATAATCGGCGTCCTGGCGACGGCGGCTGTTCCGATCGGGCAGCTCATGATCATCAGGCAGCAGGAAAAAATCCTTAAAGAGGTGCTCGCCGAAACGCGCAGGGCGCTCGATCAATTCTACGAGCATTACAGGTCGTTTCCGGCGTCGTTCATGGAACTGCGCGGTCTCGCGCCGCCCAATTTCACTATAGCGTATCTGCGTGACGCGCCGCCGATAAATCCTTTCACCGGAGACCAGTACGACTGGACGGTGGTCGTTTCCGGCGTTACCGAATATAACGATTTCGGCTGTTACGAAACGGACTGTCTTTCATTGATAGACCACAACCGCAAAGTGTTTCAGAACGAGGCGGACACGAACCCCGGAAACCCTCTGGCCGGAAAAGCCAAGTGTTGCGACGCATGCACGGGCTACTGGGGTATATGGGATATCAGGTATCCCCGCGACGACCGTCTTGCCATAAATGAAACTCTTTACAAAGACTGGTGATTTGATTGCTTAATAAGATGTTCCGCGGAAATTGCCGCGGTAAAACACTAAACAGACGCGCGCTTTCTCTCATCGAGCTGCTGACCACCATAGTCATTATGGGCGTTTTAACGACGGCAGCCATCCCCCTCGGTGAGGTCGTTTTCATACGCGACAAAGAGCTCGAGCTGAAAGACACGCTCATTGTCACGCGAGGCGCTATCGATAAATTTTATGCGTCCGTTGGGCGCTATCCGTATACCTTCAATGAGCTTCGCTGGGTGGAAGGCCAGAAGCTCATCGACACCAAAGACCGCGAAGATTACTGGCTCGTCGGAATGCCTTTTTTAAGAAAAAGTCCGCCGATAAATCCTTTTGCGAGCTCGAACCAGGCGTGGATAGTCATTCTGACTAATTCGCAGTACGGCCTCGAATCGATGCCGCTCGAAGAGTTCCTCACGACCCGCGAGATCGATCTAATCAATCCCGATAATCTGCAGCGCAAAGAAATTTACGACATACAATACCCGCCCCAGGGGCATAATGCCTTTAAATACCAGATCACTATATACACCAGCCTCGAGGGGCACGCTTACTCGTCATGGTAAGATATTTCCACCATTTTATTACAATAAGGCGGTTTTTCAGATGAGAGTTATCAGATCCTTAACGCTCTTTTTAATTTTCGCGTTCCTGTCATTCGTTTTTTTATTTGATTCGGGAGTCCGCGTCGTTTTGGCGCAGGAACCCGGAGCCGGAAAAGCGGGCGCTAAACAGGCCGGAAAAAAAGATAAAAAAGTCCAGGCGAAACCCGCTGACGCGGATATAAAGGCGGCGAAGAAAAAAACGCCTTCCGGCGTTAAGGAAGGCGCAGCTGCATCAAAATCGCTGGCCGCCGGTGTCAGAAAATATATCCTCACTCAGCATGCCGCCCGAATGGGCGAGGAAACATACTCTTACTCCATCGGCGAAGATAAAAAGATCCGGGCCACGGCTGAAATTAAAATACAGTCGGTCGCGAGCGTCGATATGCTTCAGAAATATACGCTGGAGCCCGGCGGAACGCTTGCCTCTTATTCGCTCGAGGCGCAGATGATGGGAGAAAAGCAGAAACTGGACTGCGTATACGCAGACGACGAGATCCGGGCTAAAGTATACCAGAACGGTACCGTCGAAAACATTTCGATCAGAACCCATGGTCCGCTTTACCTGCTGGACAATACCAATGCCAATAACTACCAGCATATAATCGACGCTTATTCGCATAAAAACGGCGGGGCGCAGCCTTTCAAAGTACTCGTTGCGCAGAAACTGACTGTCATGGATATCGAAGTCGAGAACCGGGGATTCGTAAAAGGCTTTATGGCGGGCAAAAACGCCGAGTATACCGAATACAGGGCCGTTGAAAAAAGTGCGGGTCTTGAAATTTTCATATACGCGGACAAGGGCGGCGCAGTGGCCGCGGTTATGGTTCCCGCGCAAAAATTCACTATCGCGGCCGAAGGCTTCGAGTTGGACAAGACCGCCGGGCCGCCGGAAACGCGCGAGTACGTGGCGGGCCCTTATAAAGTGAAGGAGAGCGGCGTTTATTTTAAAAATAAAAGCGGCCTGAAACTTTATTCGAAGTTAACTATTCCCGCGGTTCCTTCCGGCGCCGCAGGCGAAGCGTCGCCGATGCGGGCGGCACTTATAATCGCAGGTTCCGGGCCTACCGACCGCGACGGAAATTCAACGCTGCTTAACGGGTCCATCAATAATCTTAGAGACATAGCCGAGCATCTCGCGGCGCACGGCATCGTCTCGCTCAGATACGATAAAAGAAATATCGGTTCCTCCGATTCTACCGGTGATTCGCCTTTTTCAGAATACGTTTCAGACGCGGTTTCCGCGCTCGATTTTATGTGCTCGAAAGAAGGCCTCGACACTGCCGGCGTTTATCTTATCGGCCACTCCGAGGGCGCGCTGATCGCTATGAGCGCCGCTGCGGCCTCGAAGAAGGTGAAGGGCGTTATACTGATGGCGGCGCCGTTCACTCCGTTCGACCAACTCATTATGGAGCAGGTTAAATATAACCTCGAATACAGCGTTTCGATCTCGGCCTCGGATAAGCACGAATTCATCAAGCAGCTCGCCGACGCCATGAAGCAGCTAAAAAAGGGCCAGACGCCGAAAATAAAAGAGGCGGCAAGCGTTCCGAGCATGGATGTAATAATCAAAAGCCTTACCGGCCAGCCTAAATTCGTCGGCGAATACCTCAATATCGTGCCGGCTAAACTCGCGGCGTCCCTCAAAGTTCCGGTGCTTTTGATCGGGGCCGGTCTTGACGCGCAGGTGCCTGTTTCCGATTTCACTCAGTATTGCGAATTTTTCAAAAAAAACAAGATCGGATTTCATAAGCTTATGGTAGAAGGCGTCAATCACGTATTCAAGCCGGCGGGCGCAAAGAACGACCCGGGCTCTTATACTTCGGACGCTAAAGTCGCTTCGGTGGCACTTAACGCCATCAGCTCCTTTATTATGGGGCGCCTCGGCCGTTAGGCCGGAGGCCTGTGTCCCGCGTAAAAAGCATATGTGAGTTGACATTAGAACTTTTTATGTAATTTAATCATCAATACAATCCCGGACGCCGACCCGGTCGCGCGCCGGACGGAACGGCGGTTATCGATAATGAGAAAACCCTATACAGATAAAACATATTACAAATCGTTAATATTTTTTCTTGCTGCGCTGGTCAGTGCCTGCGTCCTGCCGGACATAATCTGCGGGTGCCGATTATGCTCCGCGGTTGAAAGGATTTCTGACGATGTTTCGGATTCTTCCGACCTTATCGACGCGCAGAATTTCGGCAGCCTGAACCTCGAAACCGGAGAAGTGACCGTGACGCCCGGCGCGCCTAAACCGCCCGCCGCAGGCAACGAAAAGCCCGCGCAGTCCGCGGAGCCGACACTTGCGCCTGTCCCGCAGCCGGCGCGCGTCACGGCCGAAGTATCCTCGATATCGCCGCAGCCCGCGCCTAAAACCGAAGAGATCGACCTCATTTCGCAGCTCGTTCCCGAAGAGACATACGAAATCATAGGTTCATCGGCGGCGGCGAGCCCGGTCGCAGAAGAGCATTTCAAGGTAGGAACCGATCTGTTTAACCAGAAAGAATATATACTCGCTAAAGCCCATTTTGAAAAAGCCATTAAACTCGAGGCTAATAACGACGTTTATCTGCTCGCGCTCGAAATGGTCGTAAACACCATGCGCGCCCAGGGCATTACGGAGCCCGCTCAGAAGCCCGAGGCGGTCGTCGACGTCAAGGTGCCCGAAAATCAGCAGGTTACGACTTCGGCGTCTTCCGCGCCGGCGAACGGCGAAGGGCACGAGACGCAGCAGCAGCAGACGCCGCCCGATAAAAGCTCCACGCAGGCCGTCGCGATCGTCGATAAAAAACACGCTGCGCCGCCCGCCCGGCCGGTCGTTAAAACTCAGGTGCTTACATGCTCTTTTGAGCAACGCCTGCCCGTCGGAAATATCATATTCAACACGGGTGTGAATACCGATATCAAAAGATCCGATATCGACGGCTACTATGTGCTGTTCGATAACGAAAAGGAATCGCTCGCGCTCGCCGCTTTCAGGCTCGATCACGAGCCGAAAAAAGCGATGCTGATCGTCACGCAGAAACTGTTCGCGGACGACAATAATTTCGTTTTCCCGCTGACGATCAAAGTCAATAATTTCGAGACGCTGAACGGCGCGTTCCGGCTCGCCACCGAATTCAGGCCCTATCAGTTCGATATCACCGGGCGCCTGCACCGAGGGTTCAACCAGGTGTTATTCCAGTGCGCGCCTTTTAATACCGCCAATTTCGCTTTGCTCAGGGTTGAAATATTTATTCAAAATTATTAAATGGAGGCCGACATGACTCAATCGCCCGCCGGCTCGGCTAAAAAGAAACTGCTGATCGTCGACGACGAAAAATACATAACCCAGCTTTTAACGGAATTGCTGGAGAACGATTATTCGGTTGAAACCGCCAACGACGGTATACAGGCTTTCAATAAGCTGAAAAATGATTCGTTCGATCTGATGCTCACCGATATCAGCATGCCCAACCTCGACGGCATAGAGCTGCTAAGGCTCGCCCGCGCCCAGCTTCCCGACATGAGCGTAATCATGATGTCCGGGCTCGCCACTACCGAAAACGTTATCGACGCGCTCAACCTAGGCGCCCGCCATTTCATCAGAAAGCCTTTCAAGATCAACGACGTCAGCGAGATCATCAAGCAGAAGATGAGCGAGGGCCAGTCGAGCGAGTCCGCATCCGAGATCGACGTCGTTATGACCGATATCAATTATCTCATACTGTCGAATAATTACGGCAAGATGACCGACGTCAAAAAGATACTGCCGGCCTGCACCCAGGCTTATTACGATATTTTAAAGGATGCGCGCGTCGTGAAAAGCCTTATGAAAATTAAACAGTTCGACGACGCCATATACCGCCACTCGCTCGATGTCGGAATAATCGCGTCCATAATATGCGCTTTCAAGCACGTAAAGACGGCGCTTCTTAACGCTATCACGCTCGGCGGCTTCCTGCACGATATCGGAAAGATCAACGTCGATTACAATATATTGAATAAATCCGAAAAACTGACCACCGAAGAGTTCGACCAGATCAAACTCCACACCTTCTTCGGCCATAACATCCTGCTCGAAGAAGGATTCGCCGAAGAGGTCGCCGAAATAGCGTTCAAACATCACGAAAAACTCGATGGCAGCGGCTATCCGCGCGGATATACCGAATACGGCATCGACACGGCGTCGCAGTTCATCGCTGTGTGCGATATCTACTCCGCACTCACCGAAAAAAGACCCTACCGCAAAAAACTCACGCCACAGGAAGCGCTTGAATTAATGCACAAAGACTTCGTCGCCAAGATCAACTTCGACGTGGTCAAACTGCTCAGATTGTTTATCGAAGGATAAACTTTAAGAGGCAATATTTTTTTGATAAGGGGAGGCCAGGGAATCGCATTCCCTGCCTCCCCTTAAAAACCCCTCCCACCCGCAATCAGCCTGGCGCTTTATTATCATTGCCTGCCATTTTTTCTTTTTTGCCTTTAATTTTATTTTTAAAACCGCGCAGCGTCATACTTCGTATGACTGGCTGCGCGGTTTTGTTGCATCGCGGAAAAAGTCTGTTTCACAGCCTTTTTCCGCGGGCGGAGGCCTTGGCGCGGTCTTGGTATTTGTTAGTGTTTGCCTGTAACTTTTTTCAGGGATGCTTATCGTACATATAAGCACGAAAAAATCAAGAAAAAAATATTGCTGTAAATTATAGAAAAGAGGCAGGAACAAACTTTTTGGCAATAAACGGTAATGAAATTAGACCGTGGCAGCCCATTTCGCCTGCGCGAAAAAGTTCGCGCAATGCAACAAATCATCGCGGCGCAGCCGCGATGATTTAACATCAGGGAGAGATTGGGGTGAAATGAGGGGAAAGAGAGGGCCCTCGGCCCTTTCTTTCCCCTCATCAAAATTCCCGTAATATCATTTTTTTTGGAAATTAAGAAATTAGAATTTTTTGAATTTATCTTTGCCTGCACCGCAGATGGGGCATTTATCGGGTGCGTGGTTTTCGGTGGTGCATCCGCAGATCTCGCATACGTGTACCGATTCGAGTTCGATATCTTTGCCGGCGTCGACGACTTTTTTAGTTTCGAGGTAGGCTTTCTGGTGCATTTTTTCGGCTTCGAGCGCGTAGTGTATCGTGCGCATGGCGCCTTTTTCGTGCTGGAGTTCGGCGGTAGCGTTGTATGCCGGGTACATTTCGTCGATCTCGAATGTTTCGCCGTCGAAAGCGGCCTTCAGGTTCTCGCCTGTAGCCTTGATCTCGCCTAATTCTTTAAGATGATTTGTGGCGTGGACTTTTTCAGCATACGCTATCGCCTCGAACAATTTAGCGACGAGCGGCTTGCCTTCTTTTCTGGCTTTATCGGCGAAAGCCAGATATTTCATATGCGCCTGCGATTCGCCCGCGAACGCGTCTTTAAGGAATTTTTCGGTCATCGGTCTCATAAACAGCCTCCGTTTACATTTGGATTAATGTGTTTATATTAACAAATACTGAATAAAATGTCAATAGCGAAAGATAACTATTTTGGTCAAAATTAATGGGCGACGATGCCGTCGATCACTTCGAGCACGGTAGCGACCCTGCCGAACGGCGCGGATATCTGAACGCCCTGCACCATATCCTTGAGCGCGGCGAGCGCCTCGCGGGCGATCTTGATGCCCTCTTCGCGCTGCTTTTCGGCCGAATCGCAGGTGCGCATGCGTTTCATCAGGTGTTCCGGTATGGACATGCCGGGCACTTCGTTGTTCATGAATTCTGCGTTTTTAAGCGACGCCAGCGGCCAGATTCCGGCGATTATGGGGACCCTGACGTGTTCGATGCGCTTGAGAAAATTCTCGAGAAGCGCTATATCGAAAACCGGCTGGGTGATGGCGAATTCCGCGCCGGCCTCGACCTTGTATTCGAACCTTTTGATCTCGAGGTTCAAATCGATCGCGCCCGGATTTGCGCCGACGCCGATGAAAAACCCGGTCGGCTTTCCGATGGGGTTACCGCCCAGGTCGCAGCCGCTGTTGAGGCGGTGGACCATATTGGTAAGTCCGATGGAATCGACGTCGAATACGGCCGTTGCATCGGGGTAGTCGCCGAGTTTGGGCGGGTCGCCAGTTATCAGCAGAACGTTTTTGAGTCCCGACGCGTAGGCGCCGAGCAGGTCGGACTGCATTCCGAGGAGATTGCGGTCGCGGCAGCAGTAATGCAGTATGGTTTCGATGCCGGCGCCGCGCTCGAAAATGCCGGCGAGCGCCTGCGGGCTCATGCGCGCGGTGGCGCGCGGGCCGTCAGGGATATTTATGGCGTCGATATTATTTTCTTTGGCGAATTTGGCCGATTCGAGAGCGCGCGTGGCGTCGCATCCCTTCGGCGGCGATATCTCGACGGTAACGACGAATTTTTTCGCGCAGACGCTCGCGGCGAATTTTGATTTCTTTTCTTTGGCGATGGGTTCAGCCTGCGGCAGAGGTTTTTTAGGAGCGTCCTTAACCATGACGCTTATCTTGCGTTCGCCGGTGGTGAACATTCTGGCGGCGGAGGCCATGGCCTTGATGTGAGCGGGCGTAGTTCCGCAGCAGCCGCCGATGATCCTGACGCCGTGCTGGATAAAGCGTTTGGTATATTCGGCGAAATATTCGGGCGACGAAAGATACATCGTCCTTCCATCGACCGACGTGGGAAGTCCCGCGGTCGGGCGCACCATCAGTTTTTTCTTGGTGAATTCCGACATAAGTTCGATCGTGTCGAGCATTATTTTCGGTCCCACGCCGCAGTTAAGTCCTATGACGTCGGCGCCCCACGAGTCGAGGTTCTGCGTGAAAACTTCGGGCGTGGTTCCGTATGTGGCGTTTCCGTCGTTTCCGATCTTGATCTGGGCGAGAATTGGAAGATTGCACAGCGATTTGACCGCCCTTATGGCCTGATGCATTTCATTGATGTCGGAAAAGGTTTCCAGGACGAAAAGATCGACGCCGCCGGCGAGAAGCGCCTCGGCCTGTTCTCTGAAAAACTCGCATGCCTCGTCGACCGATGTTTTGCCCCACGGTTCGATCTTGATACCGAGCGGCCCGATCGAACCGGCCACGTATACGGTGTGCTGCGCGGCTTTCGCGACCTGGACGGCGAGTTTGGCGCCCTGGTAGTTGATCGCCTCTAGCTGTTCGGCGAATCCGTGCGGTGCGAGTTTACAGCGGTTGGCGCCGAAGGTGTTGGTTTCGATCACCTGCGCGCCTGCGCCGACGTATTCGGCGTGTATGTCGCTGATGACGTTCGGCGCGGAAAGGTTCATCTCGTCGAAGCAGCGGTTGATGTAAATGCCCTTCGAGTAAAGCATCGTGCCCATCGCGCCGTCGAAGATCATGATCCTGTCTTCATTGAGTATATTCATAAAATCTGGTTTTTCAAAGCTCATTCAGCGGTAGCCTCCATTAAATTTATTAAGTTATGATCGCCGCTCTTTTTAAGCCGCTCGAAGAGGGCCAGCGGGTATATAAGGAACATCAGGCAGGCGGATATGAAAAAAGCCGAGTACGGGTCGCCCGACTCGCGCACGGCCGCTGCCGATATATAGGAGCCGGATACGACGGATAGCACCGTGAAAAGGTTGACGAACGATGACGCGCCGCCTATTTTTTCGTACTTGAAGGTTCGAGGGATTATATTGAGCCAGTAGTAAATGAAGCACGCGTCGCCGATCGAATGCAACAGCTGGTTGAAAAGCGCGCCGGGAAGGCCGGCCGCGTAGATCATCGCAAGCTGCGAACCGCCGCTGAAGGCGACGGCGATCATAAGGGCGGTGCGCGGTTCGAGTTTAATGCGTTCCCTGAAGATGCCGAGCGAGAAGATGATCGCGCTCATTACAAGGCCGACCTCGAGGTAGACCCATGAAACGTCGTTAAGGCCGAGGCCGGCGCTGCGCGTGAAAAATACGGTGAAATATGTTAATTCGGCGCCCCAGTGATAGGTGAATAAAAACAGGTTCGCGGCGATGAGAAGCGAATCGAATGAAAAAATATCATTTTTATAATCGGAAAGTTTGATTCGGGCAGAGCGCGTGTCGGTGAGGAAGAACGAGAAAAATATAAGCGGCAGCGACATCGCGAACAGCGTTTTGAAAAGAAATCCGAAATCGCCCGAGCCGCTGAGAAACGCGCCGAGTTTTCCACCAACGGCGTAGGCCATGGTGGCGGTTATCGCAAAAAACGAGAAGAAGAAGCGGCTTTTTATTACCTGTGATTCCTTGTAGTATATGACGTTGGTGGAATTATCTATCATGGTGGCCGATACGCCCCACAGGATAAAAAGCATTATAAAATGAGCGTATGTGGATGAAAAATTGAGCAGAAGCAGAAAGAGCGAGTATATGAATGTGGCCGCGATCACCTGCTGCCTGGCGGATATTTTATCGTTGACGAACCCGGAAGGCAGGTATGTGAGTATGGCCATGAACGACTGCAAAGCGAAAAGCACGCCAATATTGGCGTCTCCAAAACCGTTTGACGCGAAATACAGCGGAATATAGGCGTAAAAAGACACCGATATTAAAAGATAATAAAATTTAAAAAAAGAAATCGTTAAAATTCCGGCAAGGTTTTTATCCATAATTTAATGCAATATTATATCATAAAAATAAATAAAATCAACACTTTTTATAGTTCAAACAGGAAAAATCCGGCATGAAACAGCCGGACGGCGTGAAGGAGTCAAACGCAACCCCGCTCAGATAAGTTTTTTTATCCACACTCCGCGCCTGAAGCGAAGGTAAAAAAATACGCTCTTGATCGTTTCGCCGATATTGGCGCCGATGATGACGCCGTAAAGGCCGAAGCCGTATTTAATGCCGAGAAGATAGGCCAGGGGAATGCCTGCGAGCCACATGGACGAGCCGGAAATATAGACTATCGCGCGCGAGTCGCCGCCCGTTCTTAAAATATTGGGTATGCAGATGTTAAAGACGAATAATGCCTGGAAGGCGCATATGATCAAGATCGAACCGGCGGCAAGGCCGCGGGTTTCGGCGCTGAAATTGAAGATAGCCGGAATTTTATGCGCGAACAGCGCGGTCAGAATAGAAATGAACAGTGCCAGAATGAAACTTACGCTTAAGATCCGCGCCGCCAGGCGTTTCGCTCCGTCGAAATCGCCGCGCCCGAGACTCTGGCCGACGAGGGAACTCGCCGCCATGGCGATACCGACGACAGGCATGAGCGCGACGCCCTGCATCATTTTGATCACTTCGTTGGCGCCGGCGGAGGCGGTGCCGAGTTTTAAAATCATCAGCGTCGAGGCCACCGCGGCGAGTTGCCAGACGAGCATATCGAGCGTTACCGGCCAGCCGAGCCTGAAAATTTCGCCCGACATTTTTTTGTCGAAACTGAAGCTGTCCCTGATAGAAAGCGTAGTTAGATCCTTCCGGCGCTCGAAAAGATACGCCATTATGAATAATTCACTGAGGCGCGCCGTCAGCGCGGCGAAACCGGCGCCGGCCACGCCCAGTTTCATGCCGAAGATGAAAATGAAAGCGAGCGCGGTGTTTATAACTATGGCCGCAAGCGAGGCGTACATCGGCGTTTTATTGTCGGCGAACGCCCTGAATACGGCCGTCATCATAAAGGTGAGAGTGATCGACACTATGCTGAAAGATGTAATTTTCAGATAGACGGTTCCGGCCGCCGCGATCTCGGCGTTTGCGCCCAGCAGCGCGAGAAGTTCGCCCGGATAGATATAAAACACGGCGTTGAAAAATATCGCCGAAACGAATCCGGCTGTCATAGCGCTGCCGAAGATCGGCCGCAGGCGTTCGAAACGCCCTGCGCCGACGCACTGCGACGCGAGCGCGTTAACGCCCGCGCTTATGGACGAAAAAAGCATGAGCAGAAAAAAAACAAGTTGTTCGGCGACGCCTACTCCGGCGATGGCGGACTCACCAAGTTGTCCGACCATTACCTTGTCGACGACGCCGATCAGCATCTTTAAAAGCATCTGCACTACAGCGGGAAAGCTTGTAACCAGTATTATTTTTGTAAGGCGGCTTATTCTGAAATGAATGTCAGGATCCGTTCTTTAATACTCTACTCCGGCCATGACGTACTGCTTGACGAATTCGTAGCGGTCCGGATGGGTGCGTTTCATCGAAGCGCCGTTCATATAGTAAGCGCGTACCGATTCAGCGAAATCTTCCATGGAATTACTGTTGCCGTATGATGAAACCGATGATGAAACCTGATTGCCGCTGCCGGAGTAACCGTTACGGCCGCCCCAGAACTGCGACTGCCATTTCGAGAACACGCCGCTCTGGGCGAAGTGGAAGCAGTGCGCCATTTCATGGACCAGAACGAATGTCATAGAACTCGTGCCGTGATTGGTCAGATATACGCGCGGCGCGCCGCTTGAAACGTAACCGCCGACGTTGGCGCCGAGGCTGGTCGAGGCGATTCTCTGGATCATTTTCGTATTTGCGGTGAACGACGGCGGCAGCTTGGTAAGGAGTTCATATGTTTGTTTGAGCTGACTTAAACTCCACTGCGAAGAGCCGTTTTCCACTGTAATATTGAATTTTTCTTTGAGGGCTTTTATGAGCGACTGAGCGTTCGAAGTGTCGACTCCGGCGGCTTCGCCCGCGGGGCGTTCGGTAGCAGCGCCCTGGTCGTTATTGGCCGGGGGCGTCTGGTTGGATCCGTTAGTGTTTGAATTATCGTTCGAATTGGAATTTGAAGTTTCATTATTGGATGAACTATTGGAGGCGCCGTCGTCGGCGTTATTGGAAGTGTTCTGATTGCAGCCGTTATTGTCGGAAACGCCGGTCGTGTTTCCGGTGCAGCCTTTGAATGCGTCGACGAACTGCTTTATGATCTGTTTGAACATCGAAAAAAGGTCCTGGAAAAAGGATTTTAATTTAGAGAAAAAACCGGAGCAGGAACTTTTAATCTGATTGCACGATTGAGAAATACTTTCAGCCGCGCTTTTGATTGAGGAACCGATCTTGCCGGCCGCGTCGGTGCAGCCTGAAGAGGAAGCCGCGCCTCCGGTCGTTATCTGGTTCGAATTAAGGTCTTTCTGGAGGACGTTTATCGATTCGGAGCGGGCGTCGCCTGCAAATAAAAATACCACAACGAATAAAAGCGTCAAAATTAAAGGTAAGTGATTTCTCTTCATAATATGTACCCCTTTCACAATAAATTAAAATTCTTAACCTATTATACTACAAAAATTTTAAAAAGTTCATTAAAAATTCGATAATAATAAATTTCATTTTTAAAAACATTTTTGACTTCAAACCTTGAATAAAATCAATATTTGTAATATAATATATATAATATTTTTTCGTTGATAATTTTCGGCATTTTTTAATACACGATGTTTAGTTAATTTCTTTAAATAAAAGCGAGGTATGACTATGAACGCGAATAAAAATCTTATAATGTTTATGGCGTTATTGCTGTTGTGTGCTTTTACCGCGGTTTTTCCAGGCGCGGCGGCCTTTGCCGGCGACTCTCTTAATGAAAGCGAAATGGTGATATTGAGGCCCCATAAGACCGGGCCGACCGACTCGCTTGTATACATGAAAGATTCTTCAGGTTCCGATATTAATAAAATATTGCGTGACAACCCTGAATTTATAAAACAGGTAAGGCTTTATCAATCCATCCAGAAAGAAAAATTCGCTGAAGGTCTGAAAAAGAATTTCAGATTAAGCGACGCCCAATTGAATAAAATACTTGCCGGTTACAAGCCCGATCCGGTTTACATGGTTTTGAACGAGGGAATGGTAACTAGCGTCAGTTTTGCCAACAGCAAACCTTTCGGCGTTCTTGAGATCGGCGCGGACGGAAAAACTTCGCTCAGCGTTAAAGCAGCGCCGCTGGTTACCCTTTCGGCCGATACCATAAACGAGTTAAAAACCGGCGACCGCTGGGGTTACGAAACGGTGTGTCATGAGATCGGCCACGTGATAATGTATCCCACGCACGGAATGCTCGCCTATCCTCACGACCTCACGGAAAATTTGATCGAGAAGATAAAAAAAGAAGGCCACTGGAAGAATAAGGTCACTACTCCTACTTTCGCCATGCTCGAAGGCTGGGCTGAGTTCAACGGCGCTTTTTTTACGGGGCGTCCGATAGGCGATTACACCAGGATCGACGGGCGAGCGAAAACCGAAGACGAAATGATCCGCACCGAGGGCCTCGTGGCTAAAATAATGCTCGATATCAGCATGAACGCCGAGATCAATGCGGACAAAGACAAAGGCTACGAAAAGATCATGGACACCATGCGCGCCCATAAGTGCAGAACTCTTAATTCCTTTCTGGTCGATTATGTCAAAGACTATCCCGCCGACAGGGCGGTCGTTGAAAAAATCGTGAAGAATAATACCGGCGGCACCGTTACTATTGATTATGACTATGGCTTCAAAGACTGGTGGGCCGATAAATCCCAGGATCTGAAAAAGACCTTCGCCGTCGTTAAAGACTGGTTCACGGGCCTGTTCAAGAAAAAAGATAAGACCGCCGCCGCCTCGTCCATGGCCGGCGCCGCGACGATAGTTCCCGCGCCGATCAGAAGCCGTACTCTTGTCCGCGATGAAAAAGCTCCCGCTTTCGGAAACGGCGGCGGCGCGCTCAAACTTTCCGGTGAAACCAGGGAGGGCGAATCGGCTTCGCAAACGTCTGAATTCAATAAAAAATGGAAATCGCTCTATGAAGAATATAAAAAGGCGCTGGCTGAAAATAACGACTCAAAGGCGTCTGAAATACTCGAAGAAATTAAAGCGCTGAACGGGAAAATAAAATAAATGCTTAAATTCTACAGAATAAATTGTCTGCTGTGCGCGCTCGTAACGGCGGCCCTGCTGACCGCTTTCGCCGCCGGATGCGGCGGCGGAGGAGGGGGCGGAAGCGTCGCGAGCACGCCCGCGCAGCCCGAACCCCATACAATATCCAAAGCCGTCGAGATCACCGGCAGCGCGGGACCGGCCTCACAATCGCCGCCCGGCGCGGGCGCGTCATATCAGATAAACTTTTTAAACGACTATACCATAACCGCTTCCGATATTAACGGGACCGCCATCGCCGGCGCCAGCGGATCGTTTACCGGTGCCACTTCTTTCCGTGTCAGGGTGCCGGTCGACAATGTTTCAAAAATATTGATGCTGACGGTCAAGCACCGCAGCGGAAGCGCCATATATAAAAAGATCATCGGTAAAATGCCCGTCGAAGCCGATATTGCGGAAGAAAACGGAATCATCGCGGTCACTAACGCGCAGATAAACGAAGACAGTACCGTAAAAGCTCTGGTAGCGCTCAGCGACCGTTCCAAACTTCCAGACGCCGTCATCAACGCTGCCGGTGACGGCAAGACCGGCTTCGAAACCGATCTCGACCGCGGGCTCAACGACGACGACGGTTCGCAATATATAAACCAGCTGAGGACCGTTTTCAATACGATAGTCAAAGTGATCAATTCCTCCAACGTCAGGATGCACAGCGTCAAAAATTATTTTTTAACCGACCTGAACGCGCTTTTAAATTCGTTCGTAGAGGTCGCGCTGATTTATCAGACCGACGATACCGTAAAACAGCTTCTGAGCGCGGCCCCGTCGGTCAGCATAAAAGGCGTTACGGTTAACTCTGCCTCGCGCCCCGCCGATATCGATACGGTGATATCCGCCATCGTTGAGAGCGTAAGCATGGTCGCCGCCCCGCCGGTCATATTACCGGCCTCGGGGCTTTTTAAGAGCGCACAGAGCGTCTCGATGACCTGCGCGACCGCGGACGCTTCGATAAGATACACGCTCGACGGCACCGAACCTTCTCAGGCCGGCGGCGTCTTATACGGCTCGCCCTTCAGCGTTTCAACGCCGCTCACCATTAAGGCGGCAGCTTTCAAAAACGGCATGAGAGACTCTAAAACCGCGAGCGTGATCTACACTTTCGATATTCCCGTAAAACCTTCTCCGCCGCTTGTTTTGAACGTTTTCGCCGCGGGCGCATCGGCTTTCGAACTTAAAAATATTTATGACAACGGCCAGCCTCTCTCACAGACCATTAACGTCCTTAATCCCTATTTCGAAATAGTGTTCAGGCGCTCTGATGCGCAGCCGTTTTCGCTCGATCAGAATCCGGCATCTCTTAAAATAAGGCTCAGGGCGACCAAGACCGTCAATACCGTTCCGATAGTGAAGACCTTTGTCTACGGCTTTGATCGGCTTACCGATGAAACGGCCTGGGATGAGGAATTCGCCCCGCCGGCGATAGGCGCCGACAGGCTCTCGTTCAACGTCAGGGCCGGTCAGGCGCATTTCACGGAAGACAGCGCCTATAATATCCAGCTGCTGGGTCTGGAAGGCGTTTCATATACCGCTGAGGGCGCGCCGCGGGTACAGTACAATCTGCCGGCCGGCGTTGCGGGCGTTTTAAATATCAAGTCCGGCTCCGCCACCAAAGTCGCCCCGCCGATAATATCACCTGCGGGCGGTCTGCACATTTCTTCGCGCGTTGTTTCGATCACCTGTCCCACTTCCGGCGCGCTCGTTTACTATACCGATGACGGCTCGGTCCCTACCGCCAACAGCAAGCCCTATTCGGGCGCGTTCCTCATCGAGCGCACTCTAACCGTGAACGCCATTGCGGTTAAAACGGGCATGGAGGCGTCTGAAATTTCCACCGCGGTTTTCACCATAAAAACCGCCGCGCCGGTTTTCTATCCCGCCGGAGGCACTTACGATTCCGCCAGGCAGGTCGTCATCTCATGCGCGACCAGCGGCGCGCGCATTTATTACACCGAAGACGGCAGCGCGCCGACGGAATCGAGCGCTCAATACGTTTCGCCGTTAAGCGTTACGGCGAGCCGCACCATAAAGGCGATCGCCGTTAAGAACGGCGCCGCTCGGTCCGATGCGGCCGTCGCCGAATATAACATATCCGTTACCGCGAAAGTCGCCCAGCCGACGTTTTACCCTGCGCCAGGCTCCTACGCGGGCGTTCAGAACGTCATTATTTCATGCGCCACTCCGGGCGCGACTATCAAATATACGACCGATTCATCCGACCCGCTCTTGAGCGCATCCGCTTCCGTTTATTCGGCGCCGGTGCCGGTCAGCTCGACTACCACAATAAAAGCGGCGGCCGTTAAGACGGAAAACGAAAATTCGAATATAACTACCGGGCTATATATAATTAAAACGGCCGCGCCGGCGTTCGATCCGCCTGCGGGAAGCTATTCGAGCACCCAGCAGGTGGTAATTTCAACTCTGACTCAGGCGGCTTCTATTTATTATACTACCGACGGCACCGAGCCGTCCGTGGCGAGCAACCTTTACAACGGGCCGGTCACGGTCTCCGAGTCGCTGACCATCAGGGCCGTAGCGGTAAAAACGGGACTCGCCAATTCGGACGTGGCCCCCGCCGCGTATATCATAAGCCAGATCCCCAGGGTCGCTTCGGTCGTTTTCAACCCGACCGACGGCAGTTTTATCGGCGCTGGAAACGTTACGCTCAGCTGCCCGACGGCGGGCGCCGCCATCCGGTATACTATCGACGGCACCAATCCTTCCGCTTCAGCCGGAACGCTATATTCGACGCCTTTCCAGCTCAGTTCCTCCGTTACGGTTAAAGCGATGGCGTATAAGGCCGGAATGTCCGACTCTGATATAGTTTCGGCGGCGTACAGATACGTGCCGAAGGTCGTCAACGTCCGCTTCGACGTGCCCACAAAAATACTTTCGTGGGACGCGGTTTCGGTTCCGGGCGCCGCGGCCGTCAAATATTACGTCAACGGCACGGCGGGCGCTTTCGGCCAGACGAAAGACATCACCGATACGGCCGGAACGACCGAAACCAGCCTGAATGCGACTGGACTCATTCCGCCCGAATATGCTGGCATTCCCATCAATGTGTCCATCGACGTGACCTCCGCGGCCGTAAAACCTGGCGGGGGAGAGGTTCGCGGAGTAAAATCCGACGTTTGCAATTTTACGGTCACAAGATAAT
>Ga0209212_1000941_pt1 | contig 51853 bp, 52 predicted proteins | sample RifGroC2_FD_183996 | JGI IMG/M metagenome (GOLD analysis project Ga0209212, IMG submission 183996) | Groundwater microbial communities from Rifle, Colorado, USA - Groundwater C2 (SPAdes) (version 2) | ecosystem: Environmental > Aquatic > Deep subsurface > Groundwater | place: Rifle, Colorado...
GGGCCTGGTCATAGGGCTCTGGGGGCTTTTTATGTACCAGTACGTCAGCGAGGACATGTCCGCCCTCAAAAGATTCAGGATAGTCAGCAACCCGTTCAGCACCAATAAGCCCGCCCCCCTGCCGCAGCTCAAGCGCGACACGCGCCCGGCCTACCCGCCCGATTACCGCGCCCAGCAGCCCGTAGCCGCCTCCACCCGGCCCGTCTCAGGGCAGAGCTCACTCGGCCTGGTCACCAACGCCTCCGGCGACGTCAAGGACATCGCCCCCACGACCATGATGCCGATGCACTCGCAGCAGGACAAAACCCTGATCGTCACCGCCGGCGAAGAGGGGGACTACCCCGACGCCCCCGGCGGCTTCGCCCGGAAAGTGACCCGCCACTTCGTACTCTACGAGGAAGGAGGCAAGGTCTCGGAGGAACTGGAAGCCCAGCTCGAGTCGCTGCACGGCAACATCATGCTCGACCTCGTGGCTTTCTCGCCGTGGACGCGCGAGAAGAAAGTTTATATCTATTATTCCAGCTCCCCGGAAACCTACCGCAAGCTCACCGGCCGGCCCGCCTGGTCCGGCGGCGCCGCGTCGCTTTCCGAACGCAAGATCTACGTCTACAAGAGCGACGAGGCCTTCGGCATCCTGGCGCACGAGCTCACCCACATTTATTTCGACAGCTTCTTCCCGGCCACCAACCCCAGCCCGCTCTGGCTGAGCGAAGGCGTGGCCACCTACGTGCAGGCCGAGCGCGGCTTCTCCACGCCTAACTGGCTGGACCAGAACCTTAAGCTCCTCGAAGGGGGGAGCGGCTTCAAGCTGGGTGACCTGGTGCGCATAGAGAACCTGCAGGGCGCCGACGAGGACAACGTCCGCCTCTGGTACGCGCAGGCCTACAGCGTAGTGCGCTTCCTGATGCTCCTCAAGGCCGGCGACTCTTTCTACGTTTTCTGCAAGGGGATACGCGACGGGCGGCCCCCGGCGCAATCCCTCTACCAGGCTTACGGCATGCCCTACAACAAGCTCTCCTCGCTCGAGTACGCCTGGCGCTACGACCTTAAGACCGGCAAGATCTCCGGCGTTAACCGCTAACCTTCCCGCATTATATATATTCCTATATATAGGTGTTGACCGAAATCAACCCCTGTTTTTGAATTTTGCCGCCTCCCCCCGCAGACAAAATATACATTTAAAATAAGCGCTTTTTACCCCCGCTATTGACAAGGGGGGGGGCATGCTATATACTTACAATCCAAGTGGTGGAAAGTGGTGAACAGTGTTTTTTTGTGGTTAATAATGTTGTATACTGGATAAGCGCAAAGAAAAAGTTTTTATTATGAGCTCACTGTACGGAGAATATTCATACGCGATGGACGCCAAAGGGCGCGTCTTCATTCCGTCGCGTTTCCGCGAGGAGCTCCGCAAGGAAGACAAGAACTATTTCATGCTCAGCATCGGCCTGGACCGCTGCCTCTACATTTTCCTGCCGTCCAAATGGGAAGAACTGATCGCCAATAACATGGAGATCTTCAAGTCCGAGAACAAGGAAGAGGAGCGGGCTTTCAAGCGCTACTTCTTCGGCAACGCGGCGGACGCCCAGCTGGACGACCAGGGCAGGATACTGATACCCCAGAATCAGAAGATTTACGCCTCACTGAAAAAAGACGTACTGATAAGGGGCGTGGGGAACAAGGCGGAAATATGGGATGCGCAGGCTTGGTCCAAATACAAAAAAGACACCATGGAACCTTCTTTAGAGAAATTCAGCAAGATCTTCGACCTATGACCGAATATACGCACGTTTCGGTGCTGGCCGAAGAAGTGGTGAACCTGCTGATAACCGAAAAGAAAGGGACCTACGTTGACGCCACGCTGGGCATGGGCGGCCATACCGCGCGCCTGCTGGAGGCCCTGCCGCCCGAGGCCAGCGTCCTCGGCATAGACTGGGACCCGGAAATGGCCGGCGTCGCCGCCAACAATCTCAAGCCCTTCGGCGACCGCGTCAAGATCGCCCAGGGCAACTTCGCCAACATAGACGAGATCACCGCCCGCGAAGGCATCCGCTCCATCTCCGGGGCGCTGTTCGACCTGGGCATCTCCTCGCTGCATTTCGACAAGCCTTCGCGCGGCTTCAGCCTCAAGCACGACGGGCCGCTGGACATGCGCATCAACCCGGACAACCCGCTGACGGCCTACACGATCATCAACCAGTGGCCCTACGAGCAGATAGAGCACCTCATCCGCGTCTGCGGCGAGCGCCACTCCGGCCGCATCACGCGCGCCATCCTCGAGGACCGCAGGGTGAAGCCCTTCGAGACCACCGCCGAGCTGAGCTCGCTCATAGAGCGCGTCGCCCCGGCCCGGGGGGAGAAGATCCACCCCGCCACCAAGACCTTCCTGGCACTCCGCGTGGCGGTCAACTACGAATTCGACAATCTCACCCGCGGCATCCAGAAGATCATGCCGCTGCTGAAACCCGGGGCGCGGATGGGCATCATCACCTTCCACTCCCTGGAGGACCGCATAGTAAAAGAGACTTTCCGCATCATGGCCAAGATGGGCGGTTGGGAGCCCGTGACGCGGAAGCCGGTGAAGCCTTCCGACGAGGAGATAGCCTCGAACAAGAGGGCGCGCAGCGCGAAACTGAGGGTAATAGAGAAGCTGTGAGTTAAGGAGGGCATATGTATCCCGAGAACATCCTGAAAGTGGGGGCGAAGTTCAACAAGATGCTGCACGGCCGGGCCGCGCGCAGCAAGTTCAACGGTCTTAAGTCGGCCATGTCTCCGACCAAGATCTTCTACCTGTGGGAGAAGCACGGCATAAAGCGCATCGAGCTTTTCAGCATGGAATAACGCAACAAGGGGCTACTGTAATGCTTAAGAGGACGAGGAACTACAGGCTTGGTATCATAGGCGGCCTATGCGCGGTTTTCTTCCTGTTCGCCTGGGAGAACGTGCAGGCCGTCAAGCTGGGCTACAACATCGAAAAACTCCGAAGAGAGATCAAGGATCTCGAAAGCGCCAACACCTACCTGAAGAAGGAAATACGCATCTCCTTGTCCCCGGAGAAACTGGAAGCCGAGGCCGTAAAGCTCGGCATGGTCTATCCGGAACCGGGCGCGGTCGTCATGCTTGACGGCACGCCCGCCGCTAAAACTGCGGGCAGGGGCTGGCTGGCAAGGCTGTTCAGGCTGAATAAGGCGTCGTAACCGGCCCGGACCCGCGGGGCCGAAACCCGGCCCGGGGGAGACGGATGTCTGAGATAAGCAACTTCAAAGAACTGTTCGACAGGATCCCCGTCCTTGGGGAGACCGGCTTCGCCGCGGTGGCGGCCGCCCATGATAGCAAAAACCTTAATTACAAGAATTCACACCTGCGCCGTCTTAGCCGGTCTTCCGGTTTTGATGATTGGCGCCCGGCTTTTCTGGCTGCAGACCGTCCGGCACGAAAATCTTTCAGAGACCGCTTCTAAGGAATTCAACCGTACCGTGTCGGAGATCGGCCCCAGGGGCCGGATCTTCGGCGCCGGCGGGGAACTGCTGGCCGAATCCATAGTCACCTGGGAAGCCGGCTTGTTCAAGAAAGACCTGACCGAGCCCGAGCGCGCGGTGGCCGAGCTCACCCGCGTCCTCTCCCTGCCGCGCTCCTTCCGCGACAAATTCCGAAAAAACAAGAACTTCGTCCCCGTAAAGAAGGGTCTCGACCGCGACGCCTTCGAGGCGGTAAAGGCCCTTAAGCTCAAGGGCGTCACCCTGGAGCCGTCGCAGAGCCGCTACTACCCCGCCGGCGACATCGCCCGCCAGATCATAGGCGTCACGCGCACGGACAAGGGCCTCACCGGCATAGAACTGCTCTACGACAAGGTGCTCAGCGGCAAGGTCAGCAAACGGGAAGTGGTGCGCGACGCCGCCGGGCGGGTCATCTTCGAGGACAGGCGCGAGAAAGAGGCCAAGCCGCGCGACCTGCACCTCACCATAGACAAGAACATCCAGTATTTCGCCCAGGAGGCGATACAGCGGATCACGGAAAAGAGCAGGGCGGAGCTGGGCATGGCGCTGGTGCAGGACCCGCAAAGCGGCCGCATCCTGGCCATGGCCTCGTGGCCGATGGACGTAGAGCGCATAGAGACCGTGGAGTGGGTCTACGAGCCCGGCTCCACCTTTAAAGCCATTACCCTGGCCGCGGCCCTGGACACCGGCATAGCCAGCGAGCGGGACACCTACTACTGCGAGAAGGGCGCCTGGGCCTTCAGCAGCCGCATCACCCTGCATGACCACGAGCCGGAGCACACCCTGACCCTCTCCGAAGTGATAGAGCGCTCCTCCAATATAGGCACCGCCAAGATCGGGCTAAAGCTCGGCGTCAAAGATTTCTACCTCTACACCAAGGCCTTCGGCTTCGGCTCCAAGTCCGGGCTCGGTTTCTACGGCGAATCCGCCGGCCTGCTGCGCCCGCTGGAGCGCTTCAAGCAGATAGACCTGGCCGTCGGCTCCTACGGGCACGGCATCGCGGCCACCCCGCTGCAGGTGCTCAACGCCTACTCCGCGCTGGCCAACGGCGGCAAGCTCTATGAGCCGCGCCTCGTGGAGAGGATAACCGATCACGAGGGCGAAGAGATCTTCCACCACGCGCCGGCCGTGATACGCCAGGCCATACCCCCGGGGATCTCCGGCCGGGTGAAGCGCATACTGCGCAACGTCGTGGAGAAGGGCACCGGCAAGAACGCCGCCGTGCCCGGCTACTCCATAGCCGGCAAGACCGGCACCTCCAAAAAGATAGACCCGCGCACCGGCAAGTACCTCACCGGCAAGAACGTCGCCTCTTTCGCGGGCTTCTTCCCGGTCCCCGAGCCGCAGTACACCATCCTGGTGGTGCTCGACAACCCCAAGGGCCTCACCTACGGCGGCGAGACCGCCGCCCCGGCTTTCCAGGAGATCGCCAAGAAGATCATCACCCTCAAGGGCATCAAGCCCGACGCCCCCATACCCCATAAAAGCGCGCCGCAGACCGCGCGCATTTCCGACTGATCCGCCTTGCGGACCCCGCCGCCTAATTTACTATTATTTACAGGATGAAACTTTCAAAGGTACTCGAAGGGTCCGGAACGGCCGTTGAAGGCCGCGACCCGGTAGTCTCCTCCGTTCTAAACGACTCGCGCCTGGCCGGCCCCGGCTCGCTGTTCTTCGCGCTGCCCGGCGCCCGGACCGACGGCAGCCTGTTCATACGACAGGCCCTGGAACGGGGCGCGGCGGCGGTAATAACGGCCGCGCCGGTGCCCCCGGAGACGGCGTCCGCCTTCCCGCACGCGGCGTTCCTGACGGCGCCCGACCTGAACCGCGCCCTCTCTAAAGCTGCCGCCAATTTCCACGGGCATCCCTCCAGCAGGCTGAAAGTTTACGGCATCACCGGCACCAAGGGCAAAACCACCACCGCCTACCTGCTGGAGAACATACTGTTGGGGCAAGGGCTGTCCCCCGGGGTGATCGGCACCATAGATTACCGCGTCGGGGGAAAAGTCATAGCCGCCGCCGCCAACACTACGCCGCTGGCCCATACCCTCCAGGAACTCCTGGCCGGCATGGCGGCCGCGGGCGCCTCGTCGGTGGTTATGGAGGTTTCTTCCCACGCGCTGGCCCTCGGCCGCGTGGAGGACGTGGACTTCGACTGCGCGGTCTTCACCAACCTGCAGCGCGACCACCTGGATTTCCACAAGGACAGGGAGAGCTACTTCCTGGCCAAGGCCCGCCTTTTCGACCTGCTGGAGCGCTCGCCCAAGAAGGACAAGTACGCCGTCATCAACGCCGACGACGAGCGCGCTCCGTGGCTGCTTAAAAAGCTGGCTGGCCGGGTCAGGACAGTCACCTTCGGCATAGAGAACGAGGCCGATTTCCGCGCCGCGGACGTGGAGATACTGGCCGACATGACCCGCTTTACGCTCAAGACACCGGCCGGCGAGATCCCGGTAAGGCTGAACCTGCTCGGCCGGCACAACGTCTACAACGCGCTGGCCGCCATAGCGGCGGCCGCCGGCGGCGGCGTGGACGCGCGGGCCGCTGCCGGCGGGGCCGGAGCCCTGGCCAATGTGCCGGGACGCCTGCAGCGCGTGGACGCCGGCCAGGATTTCACCGTTTTCGTGGACTACGCGCATACCGACGCCTCCCTTGAGAACGTGCTGTCCGGCCTGGGGCTGATGCCGCACCGCCGCATCATCACGGTGTTCGGCTGCGGCGGGGACAGGGACCGCACCAAGCGCGCGCCGATGGGAGCCGTGGCCTGCGCGCTCAGCGACCTGGCCATAGTCACCAGCGACAACCCGCGCAGCGAGGACCCGATGGCCATCATCGACGACATAGAGAAAGGCATCGTCGACAAGTTCACCAATTTCGAAATTATCCCTGACCGGCGGCACGCCATAGAAGCCGCGGTGGCGCAGGCCGCCAAGGGCGACATCGTGCTGATAGCCGGCAAGGGCCATGAGACTTACCAGATCCTCAAGGACAGCACCATACATTTCAGCGACGCGGAAACCGCCGCCGCCGCGATAAGGAAGAAGACCTCATGAAACTAGGCATAGACCTGGCCACGCTAGCCAAAGCCGTCAACGGCCGGCTCCTCAAGGGAAACCCCGCCGCCCGGTTCGACGAGTTCGTAACCGACACCCGCCGGCTGAGGGCGGGGGATTTCTTCTGGGCCCTCAAAGGCGCCTCCTACGACGCGCACGACTTTCTGCCGCAGACCGTGCCGGTGGGCGTGAGCGGCTGGCTGGCCAGAGAGGACGCCGCCGGAGCCGCCAAAGAGCTGCCCCCGGCGGTAGTGACGGTCAAGGATACGCTCAAAGCCCTGCAGGACCTGGCCGCCTGGCACCGCCAGCGCTGGCAGATACCGCTGGTCGCCATAACCGGCTCCAACGGCAAGAGCACCACCAAGGAAATGCTCAGGAGCATCTTCTCGGCGGCGGGGGAGACCTGCTCCAACGCCGGCAACCTCAACAACCAGTTCGGGCTGCCGCTCTCCCTGCTGGAACTCGGCGGCGCGCATAAATTCGGCGTCTTCGAGCTCGGCGCCTCGCGCCGGGGGGACATAAAGGAGATAGGAGAGGTAGCCCGGCCCACCGTCGGGATTATCACTAACATCGGCCCGTCGCATCTACAGTATTTCGGCAGCCTCGAAACCATCTTCGACACCAAGACCGAGCTGGCCTCCTGCCTGGCCCCCGGCGGCACCCTGGTTTACAATTACGACGACCGCTACCTCTCCCGCCTCAACGGCCGTGACCTGAAGAAATTGACTTTCGGCCGCGACCCAGGGGCGGACCTGCGCATAATGGACAGCGACCACCTGCACCTGGAGTACTGCGACAAACTGCACGAGATCCGCCTGCCCCACGCCGGCGGGCACAACTACTACAACGCCGCGGCGGCCGCCGCCGCCGCCCTGGCCTCGGGCCTGGATTTCCACGCTATAACCCAGGGCCTGGAGAATTACACGCCCCCGCCCATGCGCCTGCAGGAGTTCAAACTCGGCGGCGCGCTGATCATCCTGGACGCCTACAACGCCAACCCCCAGTCCATGGCCTCGGCGCTCAAAGAACTGTGCGCCAAAGACAAGCCCCTCTACGTCATGCTGGGCGACATGAAGGAGCTGGGCCAGCACTCCGCCCATTACCACCGGGACCTCGGAGCCGCGCTGGCGCACACCTGCGCCGAAAGAGTGTTCCTCGCCGGCCCCGAGATGAAACCCGCCGTGGAGGCCTACCTGGCCGCCGGCGGAAATGCCGTGGTCTACGCTGAAACCCTCGACGGCTGGATAGACGAGGCCCGCGACCTCATTAAAACCGGCCGCGGCTCTTTCCTGATAAAAGCCTCCCGCTCCATGAAATTCGAACGCATCCTCGAAGGCCTGCAGTAAGACGCGCGCGCCATAAAACAGAACCGCCGGGCAAGCCCGGCGGTTCTGTTCTGAGCTGCGTTAAAGATCTTGCAGGCTGGCCGGGGTCTCGCCCCGTGAACCCCTTGGGGAAGGGGGGCCCCGCCATAAGTTTCCGAAAGGCGGGGGGGGACCGCGCAACGGTTCCCCTGCAGTCAGCCGGGGTTCACGGGGCGAGACCCCGGACGGCCGGAGACCGACTACTTCTTGGATTCCACCACGGCCTTCACCATTTCGTCCCAGTAGGTGGCGCGGGAGAAGGTGAGGTGTTCGTACTTGGGCTTGTAATTCATGTAGAAGATCGGGAAATACGCCGAGAGCCCGTTGGCGTCCTTGGACTTGTAGCCTACCGCGTCGTTGCGGAGCACCACTTTCTCCGCCAGGAACACGATAACATCCTTCGCCGCCGCCCGCACCGCGGGGGTGGGGGAATTGTCGAAATAAAGCTTCATCAGCTGGTACAGGTCGCGCGCGTCCTCGTCGTCGAAGGAGCGCAGGCCGAACTTTTTGTCATGGTAAAGCTTCATGTCCGCGGGGGAGGCCGCCACCAGCCGCGCGAACTTATCCATCCGCTCTCCCAGCCCTGCCGCCATGGCCGGCCGCACTATCGACATGGTCACCGACTTCTTCTGCGCGCCGTAGAACTCCGAAAAACCTTTCATTATGGCCTGCGCCGCAGAGAAAGAGTCCCCCGGGTTGGCCGCCAGCGCCTTCAGGAAGACCTCGTAGTTCCAGCCGCTGCCCGGCGTGGTCTCCTGCGAACCCACCACGTATTCCGCGGAGTCTTTCAGATCGTAGACCACCTCCACCGTCTGCATCAGGCAGGCGTCGGAGGCGTAAACGTTAACGCCGCCGCCGGTCTTTATGGCCTGGGCCAGCTCCGCCGGTGAAATATGATTGCCGGAAGGCTCGTCGTAGGAGATGCCCTTGGCCGCCCCGGCGGGCGGTTTTACCCCGCGCCAGCCGCTGCCGTGCCCGCCCACCACCAGCAGGTATTTTTTCGCCGGGTAATTGGCCTTGCCCCAGGCTATGAACTCCGCCAGGTGCCGCCAATCGCCCATGTCAGCGTCGGGGAAATGCGCCAGCACCGGGGAGGTGATGGTAAGCGCGTCTGCGTCTTTTTTGATCAGGAAGCGGCGCGACCCCGTCCAGTCCGCCTGCGGGAGTGTCGGCTCCTGCACGCTGGAGAAAGGGTTAAAGTCGGGCTTGGTCACTATGCGGGCCATCTCCACCACCACGTTCACCCGGTCGGTGGAGCCGGCGGCCTCCATCTCGTTGACGTCCTTGATAGCTTCCAGCCCCAGATTATTGCGGGCGCTGACGTAAATGAGCACGGTCCACTCTTTAACGCCGGCGCGGTCCGGCTGCGCGGCGGCCGGAAGCTCGACCGCGGGCAGGTCGGCCGCGGCGAGCCTTTCAAGCTCTTGAGCGCGCGCGGGGCAGGCTAAAAACAGCGATGAGACGGCCAGGAGGGGGGCGAAGCGATAGTTTGTCACAGTTATATTATAAGCGCCCGGGGGGGAACGGCGCATGAGCAAAAAGGGCCTTTGCCCGGTAGGCCTTTGGGGAAAGCGCACAACCCGCTATAAAAATAATAAAATATAAATATACAGGGCGGCGGGGCCGCCTGAACGCGAGACAAGGAGACTATGCTTTACTACGCGCATTACCTCAAGGACTTTTTCAGCCCGCTCAACGTCTTCCAGTACATCACCTTCCGCGCCGGCGGCGCTGTTATCACCTCTTTCCTGCTGAGCCTGGCCATCGGCCCCTGGCTGATAGCCAAGCTGCGCACCTACAAGATAGGCCAGATCCAGCGCACCGACGGCCCCCAGAGCCACCTCGCCAAGCAGGGCACCACCACCATGGGCGGCCTGCTGATCTTCCTTACGCTGGTCGTCACCACCGCCCTCTGGGCGCAGATGGACAACCGCTTCATCCTCCTGCTGCTGTTCACCACCGTGGTCCTCGCGTTCACCGGCTGGATGGACGACTACACCAAGCTAGTCCGGAAGAACCCCAAGGGCGCCTCCTCCGTCTTCAAGTTCACGCTGCAGATCTTCACCGCTATCGTAGTGGTCGGCTACCTAGCCGCCTACCCGCCCAACGGCCAGTTCACCAACGCCATCTCGATTCCCTACACCAAGGAGATCTTCCTCAACCTGGGCTTCCTCTACGCCGCGCTGGCCATGGTGGTCATCATCGGCTCCTCCAACGCGGTCAACCTCACCGACGGGCTCGACGGCCTGGCGGCCGGCTCCATCGTCTTCACGGCGCTGACCTTCGCCATCTTCGCCTACTCGGCCGGCAACGTGAAGTGGGCCTCCTACCTTAAGCTCATCTACGTCGAAGGCGCCGGCGAGATCGCCGTGTTCCTGGCCGCCATGATCGGCTCCTGCCTCGGCTTCCTGTGGTATAACGCGCACCCGGCGGAAGTGTTCATGGGCGACACCAGCTCCCTGTTCCTCGGCGGCACCATCGGCACGGCGGCCATCTGCGTCAAGCAGGAGCTGCTGCTGCCCATAGCCGGCGGCATCTTCCTGCTGGAGACGCTGTCCGTCATCCTGCAGATGGGCTCCTTCAAACTGCGCAACAAGCGCCGCATCTTCCTGATGGCGCCGATCCACCACCACTTCGAGCTCAAGGGCATAGCCGAGTCCAAGGTGACGGTGCGCTTCTGGATAGCGGGCATCATGCTGATGCTCATAGCGCTGGCCTCGCTGAAGATACGCTAAGGAAGGACCATGTTCATACCTGAAAATTTCAAAGGGAAAAGGGCGCTCGTCATAGGCGCCGGCAAATCCGGCGTGGCCTGCGCCAACCTGCTGGCGGCCAAAGGCTTCGACGTGCTGCTGACCGAGTCCAGGGGCGCGGCCGACGTCAGGGACCGCCTGAAAGCCCTCTCGCGGAAAGTCAAAGTGGAGACGGGCGGGCACGGCAAGGCCGCCTTCGCCTGCGGCTTCGCTGTAAAGAGCCCGGGCATGTCCCACGCCAACCCCCTCATCAAGGCCCTCAAAAAGAACAAGATCCCCGTCTTCAGCGAGATAGAGACGGCCCTGGCTTTCTCCAAAGGCCGGCTCCTCGCGGTCACAGGCACCAACGGCAAGACCACCACCACCGTCCTGCTCGGAGAGATAATGAAGGCGGCCCTGCGCGGCAAGGGCCGCGCGCTGGTCTGCGGCAACGTCGGCACGCCGGCGGCCGAAGTGGCGGCCCGGGCCGGCAAGGACGACGCCGTGGTAATGGAAGTCTCCAGCTACCAGCTCGAGGACAGCGTCCACCTCAAACCCGCCGCCGCCTGCATCCTCAATATAACCCCGGACCACCTGGACCACCACGGGAGCATGGCCGCCTACGTGAAGGCCAAGGAACGGGTGTTCAAGTTCCAGGACAAGGCCGCCTGCTGCGTCTTCAACTACGAAGACAAGTATTGCCGCGACCTGGCAGCTCGCTGCCCGTCGCAGACCCTCTTCTTCTCTTCCGCCCGCAAAGGGGGGAAACTTTCGGCCTGGGCCGAAGGAGGGCGGATAGTTTTCCGTAAAGGCAAGGGCAAGGTCGCGCTGAAGCCGCCGGCCCTGCCCGGGGCGCACAACCTGGAGAACGCCATGTGCGCGGCCCTGATGGCGCTCGAGAGCGGCGCAAGCCCGGCCGACGTCAGGAAGGCCTTCGCCTCCTTCAAGGGCGTGGAGCACCGCATAGAGCCGGCCGGCTCCGTCCGGGGCGTCGCTTTCGTCAACGATTCAAAAGGCACCAACGTGGATTCCACGGTGGTGGCCCTCAAGGCCCTCGGCAAAAAAAAGAACGTCTGGCTCATCCTCGGCGGCCAGGGCAAGGGGCTGCCGTACGCCCCGCTGCTCCCGCTGATCCGGAGAAGCGTGAAGGGCGTGCTGACCATCGGCGAGGACGCGCCGAAGATCGAGGCGGAGCTCGTCGGCGCCGCCCCGCTGATCACGGCCCTCACCATGGAGAACGCCTGCCGCGAGATCCTTGAACTCGCCGGGAAAGGCGACCTCGCCCTCTTCTCCCCGTCCTGCGCCTCTTTCGACCAGTTCAGGGATTTCGAGGACCGGGGCCGCAAGTTCAAGGCTTTCGTTAAAACGCTCAAGGGCTGGAAGAAGGCCTGAACTCACCCATGGACTTTTCCTCCAAGCGCCAGAAACTGGCCTATAACGTGATAGCCAACCGCAGCCTGAAGTTCGTGGACTATCCGTTCTTCTTCATCGTGGTCTTCCTGCTGATGATCGGCCTGGTCTCGCTCTTCTCGGCGAGCGCGCTCTACGCCGTCAACAAAGGCCTGGCCTCGTCCTTCTACGCCAAGAAACAGGCGCTCTACATCATAACCGGCTTCGGGCTGATGGCCCTGGCCGCCAGGCTGGACCTGGAGAAGTTGCGGCCATATATCAAGCCCCTGTTCCTGGCGACGCTGGCGCTGCTCGGCGTCACGCTGCTGATGCCGCCGGTGGCGCACGTGCGGCGCTGGATCCCGCTCGGCTTCATGAAGCTGCAGATGAGCGAGTTCGCCAAACCGGTGCTGATCCTTTACCTGGCCGATTTCTTCGACCGCAACGCCAGCCGCCTCCAGGCCGACTGGCGGCAGCTGCTCAAGCCTTTCGTTGCGGCGATGATCATGTTCGCCCTGATAGCCGCCGAGCCGGACCTCGGCACGCCGGCGCTGCTGTTCGTGGTGATGATGGGGATCTATTTCGCGGCCGGGGTAAAGGTCCGCTATATTTTCGCGCCGTTCGCGCTGGTGATACCGATAATCATAGAGGAGCTCATCCGCAAGCCTTACCGCATTGCCCGCCTCAAGAATTTTCTCTCGCCGTGGGACGACGCCGCCGGCACCGGCTACCAGCTGGTGCAGTCCCTGCTCGCGGTAGGTTCCGGCGGCTGGCTGGGCAAAGGGCCCGGCGCCTCCAAGCTGAAGCTCATGTACCTCCCCGAACCGCATACCGACTTCATCTTCCCCGTGGTCGCCGAAGAGCTGGGCCTGATAGGCGGCCTGATAATACTGGGGCTCTTCACGGCGCTGCTCGTGAAAGGCGCGCGCATCGCCCGCAACGCCCCCAGCATGTACACGGCGCTGGCGGCCCTCGGCCTTACGCTGGCGATAGCCCTGCAGGCCTTCTTTAATATGGGCATGGCCATAGGCCTGATGCCCACCAAAGGCATCCCGCTGCCGTTCTTTTCCTACGGCGGCTCTTCTATCTGGGCTTCCATGATAATGGTGGGCCTGATACTCAACATCTCGGCCCACAGGAGCACCCAGAAATGGTAGAGAACAAGCGCGCGGTCATAGCCTCCGGCGGCACGGGGGGGCATTTCTACCCCGGTTTCGCGCTGGCGGAGGAGCTGCGCGCGCGGGGCTGGCAGACCCTCTTCCTGGTAAAAAAAGAAGATATCGCCCGGCCCGCCCTCGAGGACGCCGACTTCCCCTACGCCGAGCTGGACATGGTCTCCCTGCCCCGGACGTTTAACCCGCTCTCCCACCTGGCGTTCTGGTTCAAGTTCTTCGCCTCCCTGCGCCTGGCCAGCCGGGTAATGAAGGATTTCCGCCCCGACGCGGTAGTAGGCACCGGCAGCTATGTGGCCTTCCCCGCCATACTGGCCGCGCGCCTGGCCGGAGTCCCGGTCTACATCCACGAATCCAACGCCAAGTTCGGGCTGGGCAATTACCTCGCCGGCTTCTTCTGCCGCCGGGCGGCGCTGGGCCTGCCGGTGCCCGGCAACCCTTTCCCTACCAGATCCGTGCTGGCCGGCACGCCGATACGCGGCGGCTTCGCCGCGCTGCCGGGCAAGGCTGCAGCGCGCAGGGCGCTGGGCCTGCAGGAGGACAAGTTCACGGTGCTGGCGTTCGGCGGCAGCCAGGGCGCCAGGCGCCTCAACGCGGCTTTTGTCAGCGCTTTGAAAACTCTCAAGGGGGACGTACAGTCCCTGCACATAGCCGGCCGGAAGAATTTCGGGGAGGTGAAGGCCGCCTACGCCGCGGCCGGGCTGGAGGGCGCGCCCGGCCTCGCCCTCTTCGACTACCGCGAGGACATGCCGCTGCTGTACGCGGCGGCGGACCTGGTGATCTCCCGCTCCGGCGCGAGCACGGTGGCCGAATTGGCGCAGCTTAAAAAGCCCTCTATCCTGGTGCCGCTGCCGTCTTCGGCGGGCGACCACCAGCGTTTCAACGCGCTGGCGCTGGCCGGGCACGGGGCGGCCCTTTGCCTGGAGGAAGGCCACGATTTCGACGCCCGCCTGGCTGCGGCGCTGCGGGACCTGGCCGGCGAACCGGAGAAGGCCGCCGCCATGGCGGACGGGTTCGTCAAAGCCGCCATTCCCGACGGGCTGGGCGCCGCGGCCGCGTTGGCCGGCCTGCTGGAAGCGGACCTGCCGGCGGAAAGACGCGCATAACTTTACGGAGGAAAACAAAATGGAAATAGAGAAAGGTGCAAAGTGGGTAAAGTTCGAAGTGATGGAGCGCTTCATGCGCGACGTCTTCAAGGGCATAGGCGTGCCGGCGGCCGAGGCCGCGGTCTGCGCCGAGGTGCTGATAACCGCTGACAAGCTGGGCATCGACTCTCACGGCGCCTCGCGCCTGAAGCCGATCTACTACGACCGGATCAAGCAGGGCGTACAGCTGCCCAAAACAAAGTTCGAAGTGGTCCGCGAGACCCCGACCACCGCGGTCATCGACGGGCATAACGGCATGGGCCACTACATCGCCAAGCGCGCCATGGAGCTGGCCGTGAAGAAGGCCAAAAAGTTCGGCCTAGGCATGACGGCCGTGCGCAACTCCACCCATTACGGCATAGCCGGCTACCACGCGATGCTGGCCTCCAAGGCCGGCATGATCGGCATCACCGGCACCAACGCCAGGCCGTCGGTGGCGCCCACCTTCGGCGTGGAGAACATGATGGGCACCAACCCGCTCACGTTCGCCATCCCGACCGACGAGAAATTCCCGTTCCTGCTGGACTGCGCCACGCCCATCACGCAGCGCGGCAAGATCGAGGTCTACGCCAAACTCGGCAAGAAGATGCCCAAGGGCTGGGTGATCGACGAGAAGGGCAACTCCAAGACCGATTCCCGGGCCGTCCTGAAGGACCTGGTGGCGGGCACCGCCGCCCTGGTGCCGCTGGGCGGCATCGGCGAAGAGCTGGCCGGCTACAAAGGCTACGGCTACTGCACGGTAGTGGAGATCCTGTCGGCCGCGCTGCAGCAGGGCGCCTACATGAAGGCGCTGCTCGGCGTCGACAAGAACGGCAAAAAGATACCCTACCCGCTCGGCCATTTCTTCCTGGCCATAGACATCGGGCACTTCGTGCCGCTGGGCTCGTTCAAGAAGACCGCCGGGAATATCCTGCGCGAGCTGCGCGCCTCCAAGAAAATGCCCGGCGCCAAGCGCATCTACACCGCGGGAGAGAAAGAGCACCTGGCCTGGCTGTACCGCAAGGACCGGGGCGTGCCGCTCAACAAGGAAACCCAGGGCGAGATCCTCGCCATGCGCGACGAGCTAGGCCTGAAAGGCTACAAGTTCGACTTCTGAACCAGGGAGGGCCGCGGGAAGCGCCGGGCGTTTTCCGCGGCCCTCCGTTTGCTATCATTCCTTTATGTTCGGTGAAGATTCAAAACTGAAGCTGTTCCTCTACGCCGCTGTGCTCCTTACGCTGTTCGGCTACGCCGGCAGGTACCTGGCGCTGGAGCCGCTGCATAACCAGTTCTTCGCCTTCGCCGCGTGGGCCTACATACTCTTCGTAGACAACGCCGTCTACCGCTTCAGCGGCTCCTCCCCGGCGGTGTCGCGCACCGGGGAGTTCGCCGCGCTGGCCCTCTGGTCCCTGGCCTTCAGCTGCCTGTTCGAGCTGCTCAACCTCAGGCTCGGCGCCTGGTACTACATCAACCAGCCCTCGACCCTCTCCACCCGCTGGACGGGCTTCGCTTTCGCCTGGGCCGCCTTCCTGCCCTCGCTCTTCGTCACCGCTGAACTGCTGCGGGTCGCCGGCCTGTTCCGCGGCCTCCGGACCAGGCCCCTCAAAGTCACGCCGCGCCTGCTCAGGACTTTCCTGGCCGTAGGCGCCCTGCTCCTGCTGCTGCCGCTGGCCGCGCCCGGCACCCTCTGGCCCCTGGTCTGGGCAGCCTTCTTTTTTCTGGCCGAACCTCTCACCTACAGCCTGGGCCTGCCCTCGCTGCTGCGCGAATGGGAGGGGGGGCTGCCGGGCAAAACCCTGCGCCTCGCGCTGGCCGGCCTGGCCGCCGGCCTGCTCTGGAGCCTCTGGAACGGGGCCGCCGGGGCGCAATGGGGCTATCACGCTAAAGTCAGCGCCGGGCCGCAACTTTTCGGCCTGCCCCTGTTCGCCTACCCTTTCTTTTCCGTCTTCGCCCTGCAGGCTTACTCCCTCTACAGCCTCTCGGCGGCCCTCAGGGGCGGGGCTACCTGGGAAGAAGGCTCCTGGCCCATGCCCGGCAGGGTCCCAGGCCTGGCTTTCCGCTACGCCGCGATCCTTATAATTATAGTTACCTCCTATATAACCTTCCGCGCCGTGGACGCACACACGGTGCAGCTCTACCTGGCCTGGATCTAGTTTTACCCGAAAGGCCTATCCCACTCCTGGGCCTTATGGATCCAAAGAGCTAGGCCTACTGGCTATTGACATTCGTCAACTCGTACGGTATAACATAGCGGAAGTTAATCGCGGTTTACTGGAGGAGTTATGAAAAATCTTATGAAGACCACATTGAACGCGGCGGCCGCCCTGCTGATACTGCCCGCGCTCTCCTTCGCGTCCGACGGCAAGAGCATCTACGGCGACGACAACCGCCTGGACTTTTTCGCCGCCTCAGCCGAGATGCAGACCATTTCCAACTCGGTGGTCTCCCTCTGGAAAGCCGCCTCTGTGGAGGCTACGTCCGGGGGCGTTAAGCTGAAGACCATGAACTTCGGCGACCGCCTTAACCTCTGCCCTGGGGAAAAATTCCGCGAGCAGCCCATCGGCGCCTTTTGCTCCGGCTCCCTTGTGGGAGAGGATGTAGTGATGACGGCCGGCCACTGCGTTAAGAACGAGACGCAGTGCAAAGAAACCAAATTCGTCTTCGGCTACGCCGTCAAGCAGGAAGGGGGCGAGGCCGTGACCACCATGGCCGCCAGCGAGGTCTACGGCTGCGCCAAGATCATAAAGCGCTTCCTGGGCGGCGAGCCCGGCTCGGCCAATCCCTCCGGCCAGAACCTCGGCGCCGACTACGCGCTGGTACAGCTGGACCGCAAGGTCACCGGCCACCGGCCCCTGCCCATCAGCCGCGGCAACACCCTTAAGAACGGCGACGGTATCTTCGTGATCGGGCACCCTGTGGGCCTGCCCCTCAAGGTAGCCGCAGGCGCCACCGTGCGCGACTACTCCAAGGTAGACTACTTCGTGGCCGACCTGGACACCTTCGGCGGCAACTCCGGCTCGCCCGTCTTCAACGCGAGGACCAAGAAGATAGAAGGCATCCTGGTGCGCGGCGACGAGGACTTCCTCGACAGCCCCGCCGGCTGCACCACCATGGCCACCTACGAGCAGACCGGCGGCCGCGGCGAGGACGTGACCAAGATCGGCACTCTCTCGTCCTTCATCACCAAGCAGGGCTTCCTGGACCGGGTCATGCTGTTCCTGGGCCTGGGGGAGAAGGGCGCGGTGCAGATACAGAACGTGGATTCGAGCGAGATTCAGCCGGTAGAGGCGATGCCCGGCAGGGGCATGACCTTCGACTAAGCGCAGGACGGCCAAGGCTTAAGATACGGGCCCGGGGAGAACTCCCCGGGCCCGGTTTTTTATCTATAGAGGCCGGGAGCGAACCCGCCTGAAAAAGTTGTATATTTACACCGTGAGAGACCGCACACCCCGCTTACCGTTATTTTTAACGGCCCTGCTGCCGGCAGCGCTGCTGCTGTCGGCCTGCGCCGGCCTTTCAGGCCGCCTGGCGGGCGACGACCCGCAGGTGCGGGCCATGGCCCTCGACGAAGTCCTCAGGTCCGGCGAGCGCAGCCGCAGGGCGGCCGCCAAAAAAATGAAGAAGGTGCTGGCCCGAGGCAGAACGCCCTACAACCTCTACGCGGCTTCCGCGCTGGAGGACCTGGGCCAGTCCGCGGCCCCGGCGGTGCCGGAACTCATGGCCGCCCTGACCGGGGCGGACACGATGGTGGCTTTCACCGCGGCCCGGGCGCTGGCCGGGACGGACGCCGCGATCCCCGCCCTGGCCGAGGCGCTTAGCAGCGCAGACCCCGCGCTGCGGCAAGAGGCGGGCAGGATACTGGCCGCGCACGGCGCAAAAGCCGTCCCGGCCCTGCAGCAGAACCTCGCCGGAGCTGACCGCGGCCTGGCCGAGCGCTCGGCGCGGCTACTGGGAGAGATAGGCCCGGCGGCGGACGGCGCGGTGCCTGCCCTGGCCAAAGCCGTCCACACCTCCACGGACGCCCTGAAGCACGCGGTGTCGGACGCCCTGGTAAGAATAGGGCCGCCGGCCGGGCGCTGGCTGGGAGCGGCGCTGAGGGCGCCCGATCCCAAAGTAAGGGCCGCCGCCGCCGGCGTGCTGGCCGGCATGAACCCTCCGTCACCCGAAGCGGCCATCCCGCTCTCCTCCGCCCTGGACGACGCCGAGCCCGCGGTGCGCGGCAACGCCGCGCGCGCCCTGGCCGCCTACCCGGCCGAGACCCAGGCGCTGTTCCCCGAAAATTTTATCTCCGCCCTCTTCAGGGCCGCGCAGGCTCAGGAAGAGGAGACAAGCGTCTGGGCCTGCATCACCCTGGTGAAAACGGGGGCCGCCGGGGGGGGCTGGCTTGCCAACGCCTTTAAAGCCCCGGACCCTGCTGTACGCGCCGGCGCGGCCCGGGTGGTAGCGAGGATGTTCCCGCCTCCCGCGCAAACGGCGAAGCCTGTGCTCGACGCCCTTAAAGACCCGGACGCCGGCGTGCGGACAGCGGCGGCAGAAGCGCTCGCCAATTACGCCATCTCCGCCCCGGCGGCGCTCCCGCCGCAGGCCGTGGCGCGCCTGGCCGAGGCCCTTGGGGACAAAGACCCCGCGTTCAGGGCGGCAGTTATATTCCCGCTCCAGCGCCTCTCCCGCCGCAGCCGGGCCGGCGTGAGCGCAATAATAGCGGCGCTGGACGACCCCGCTCCCGAAGTCAGCAGGTCCGCCGCCTCCGCCCTGGGGGCCCTGGGCCCGGCGGCGCGCAGGGCCATTCCCGCCCTGCGGGACGCGCTCAGAAGCCGCGACTGCCCCATGCGCGTTCTGGCGGCCAACGCGCTGCTCCGTATCGACCCGGCTTTCAAAAAGAACGCCGCCGCGGCCAGGGCGGCCGCCGCGGTCTGCCCCGGGGCCAGGCTCAACCAGCGCGTCAAACCGGCGCTGCTTCTGCCAGCCCTCACCACCGGCGCCACCACCCAGGCGCCGGCGGAGCCCGGCAAATAAGAGCGGAGTTAAAAATTGTATGCTTGGAATTATGAAAAAGTCCTTTCCTCTGTCCAAAGTTTACAGCCTGCTGGAGTCCGGTCCCGTGGTGCTGGTCAGCTCTTCGTGGAAGGGCCGGAGCAACCTCATGACCATGTCCTGGCACACCATGATAGACTTCGACCCGCCGCTGGTCGGGTGCGTGATAAGCGACCGGAACCACACCTTTAAAACGGTAAAGGCCTCCGGGGAATGCGTCCTGAACATCCCGACGCTGGAGATAGCCGCGCAGACTGTGGCCTGCGGCAACGTCTCCGGCGCTAAAACGGATAAATTCGAACGCTTCGGGCTTACCCCGGTTAAAGCCGCCGCCGTAAAAGCGCCGCTGATAAAGGAATGCTACGCCAGCCTGGAATGCCGGCTGCACGACGCGCGCATGGCGGGCAAATACAACCTTTTCATCTTCAAGGTAGTTAAAGCCTGGGCTGACGCCTCGGTAAAGGCCCCCAAGACGCTGCACCACCGCGGCGGGGAGAACTTCATGGTGGCCGGCCGGACGGTAAAAATCCCCTCCAGGATGGCGTAAAAGGAAAGGCCGCCCCGGGGGCGGCCTGCGTCCTCTGCGCGGGCTATATTCAATACGGCTTCTTGGTCTCGCCGTCGCGCCTGACCGTCTCAAAAGAGAAAGCGGGCAGGCAGATGGCTATATACTCCGCGCCCTCGGGGTCCGGGGTGGAATACCTCACCCGCTCGCCCGGCTCCATTATTATCGCCTGTCTTTCCTTTACGTCGAAAGTCCCGTTTTGGGTCTCCACCTTGAGCGTACCCCTGAGGACGAGGGTGTACTCCGTGAAGCGCGGCTCCTGCTGCGGCTCCACCCAGCCGCCGGGGCTTACCATGCGCGCCACGCTGATGGTAGTGGTCCCGGAATTGGCGCGGCCGATGTATTCCTCTATGATCTTGGGCCTGTTGCCGGAGGCCGGCACCAGTTTAGGTTTTTCTATAAATATAGCCATATTTTTGTTCCTGTTAAAATTACCCCTACCTGATTTTATCAAATAGAAACGCGGCCGGTAACCAGTCAGAACCGGTATAGCGCCGTCACGCCGGGGCCCGCGCCGTAGAAAGGCAGCAGCACGGTCCCGGCCCCGCGCCGCCCCTCGTTGAGCTTTATAACCTTGTCAGCCACAAAATAGCCGGTGACGGAACCTATGAAAACGTCGGAGGACCAGTGCTCGCTGTCGTTGACCCTGGACCAGGCCACCAGCCCGGCCAGGCCGTAGCAGACATAGGGCGCGGCCGGGCTCTCCCTGAAATACCAGGCGGCCACCCGGGCCGAGGAAAAAGCAGCGGCCGAATGGCCGGAGGGGAAGGAAAGGCTGTCCGTCGAGAAGAAGTGTCGCCCGCTTGCGCGGCGCTCCCCGGAGACGGTTCCAGGACGGTAGCGGCGCACCGAGATCTTGGCCGCGCCGACGATAAGCCCGGAGATGGCCCAGCTTTCCAGCCCCACCAGCGCGGCCTCTTTTACCCCGGACCTGCCGGACAGCGCGCCGTAGCCGTAAGCCGCCCCGAAAGCCCCGGCTACGAAGAGTCCGTCCCCGAGAAACCCAGCCTTTTCGGCGAGTTCGGACAGCGCGTGATGGCGGGTCTCGGCCGCATAATCCGCCATCCTGTCGTCCAGCCAGAAGAAGGACAGCCCGGCCCCGGCGGCGACCAGGCCGGCTTTCCCGAAGTCCGCTCCGTCCCAGCGCAGCGGGGAGGACACCACCGCCGCGCCGTCCTTGAGCCACCAGTTAAAACCAACCGCGCCGGATTCAGCGCGGAGGGGGGCCTGCAGGAACAGACAGAACAGGGGCAGCAGCCTGGCGGCCAGCCGGGAGTTCGACATGCCTTAATTATAGGATATAGGGAATAAATCGGGGCGGGCCGCACTGGCCCGCCCTCGCACCATGGGCCTCAACTGTCTGACTACTCTGCTCGGGGAGAGGTCCCGTCCCCGTATATATCCTAGCTTCCTAAACGCGTTTTTTCAAGGGCCCTTCGGGCACTACGCCTTGTGTATCCTGCCGTCGCGTATCTCCAGCAGCCGGTCGGCCGAACGCGCGAGGTCCAGGTTATGGGTCACCATGACCACCGTTATCCCCTGCCGCGTCAGGTCCCGCAGGATCCCCTTTATCTCTTCCGTGCGGCGGCTGTCGAGGCTGCCGGTAGGCTCGTCGGCCAGCACTACTTTCGGATTGTTTATCAGGGCCCGGGCCACGGCGACGCGCTGCATCTCGCCGCCTGAGAGCTCGCCGGGAAGATGATCATAGCGCCGCTCTATGCCGAGCAGCTTCATCACGTCCCGGGCCTCCTTGGCCGACGGGGACCGGTAAAAAGCCCCCGGCAGCAGGATGTTCTCCTCCACCGTCAGGGTGGGGATGAGGTAGAACTTCTGGAACACATAGCCGAACAGCTCGCGGCGGATCAGCGTCAGCTCCCGCTCCGAAAGCTCCTTCCTTCCGCCGAACACCTGCCGCCCGCCGACTTCCAGAGAGCCCGAAGTGGGATTGTCCAGGCAGCCGATCATATTGAGCAGCGTGGTCTTGCCGGAGCCCGACGGGCCGATGATGGCGACCATCTCCCCGGCGGCGGCCTCGAAACTGACGCCGTCCACGGCCCGCACCTCTTCCGAGCCGCGCCGGTAGATCTTGCTGAGGTCCCTGGCTGTGATCAAAGGTTTGTCGGCCATATTATTGTTCTCCTTCTATGCGGATGGCTTCCAGGGGGCGCACCCGCGCGGCGCGCCAGGCCGGGTAGACGCCGCTGAGCAGGCCGCCGGCCACGATGAGCAGGAAAGCGAAACCGGTTATCCGGCCGTCGAGCGCCACCAGCGCGCCGTTGGGGGCGTAGGGGAGGAAATAGCGCACGGCCGCCTCGGAGAGCCGCGCCGTCACGAAAGCCAGGCCTATGCCGGCTCCGCCGCCCAGGCCGCACAGGATGGCCGTCTCCAGCCAGATCATTTTGAACACGTCGAGCGGCATGGCCCCCATGCTCTTGAGGATGCCTATCTCGGCGTAGCGCTCCATGACCGACATAAGGATGGTATTGATCACGCCGGCCATCGCTATGATGAGCGCTATGCCGGCTATGCCCAGCACGATGACCCTGGCGCTGTTGACCAGGTTCATAATGGTGGTCTTGACCTGGGCCATGGACACCACCTGCACGTCGGGCAGGTCGTAGAGCCGGCTCTCGAGCGCCGAGATATCGGCGTCCTTTTTAACTTTTATCCCGAGGCCGGTCAGCAGCCCTTTGCGGTTGAACAGGGTCTGCACGGCGGTTATCGGCAGGAAGATGGTGCCGTCGTCCTGGGTGCCGGAGCGCTTGAGCACGCCTACTACGGTTATCTCCCTGTCGATCCCTGGGATGAGCAGTTTGTCCCCGACTTCGCGGGTCTCCAGCTCGGCCGCCTCGTAGCCCAGCACGGCCTCCAGCGCGTTGTTATCCGTGAACCAGCTCCCCTGCTTGAATTCGAGGTACTGCTTCATCGGGGGATAACTGACCGCGTCCACGCCCAGGTAGGCCGCCACCGCGCCGTTCTCGCCCTTATTGGGGTCGAAGACTCCGTGCATCAGCATCGGCGTGACCTTTTCCACTTCGGGATTCTGGAACACGGTCTTCACTACCGACTCCGGCATGTAGCGCAGGCCGGTGCCGCCCTTGAGCATCAGCGTGGCCGCCTCGTACGGGCAGCCCTTCGCCGTCAGCAGCACCTGGAAGCCCATGTTGTCGATGTCGCGGTTGAGCCCCTGCTGGTAGCCCTTGTTGAAGCCCAGCAGCGTGGCCAGCACCCAGGCCGAGAGCATGATGCCCCCGGCGGTGAGCGCGGTCCGGACTTTCTTGCGCAGCAGGTTCTTGTAAGCTATGGCGTATACGTTCATTTTTCCTTCTTCGAGAAGACGAACTCGTCGAGCAGTATCAGGTTCTTCTTTACGGCGCGCAGCACGGCGGCGAAGTCACGGCCGGCCTTGGCCGGGGCTTTCAGCCCGGCCGCGGGGGAATCCTTGGCGGCGCGGGCGGCGGCGGGGTCGTAGCCCTCAAAATCCTTAAGGGCGAGCCCCGGGAACTGCGCACCGAAATCCCTGGAGCGCAGATCCCTGGCGGCGCGCGAGGTAAGCTTCTGTATGTAGAAAGCTTTTATCACCCCGGCCTTGTCCAGCGCGAGGAAAACCTGTATGCCGCCGTACTCGCCTTTCTGGTTCACGCCGTGGATATAGCCTATGACCTCTTTGTCCTTGTAGATGTCGTAGAGGGTATAGGGCACGTCCATGGTCTCATACAGCCCCTTGAACTTGTCGCCGAGGCGACTCTCCACCCGCTCCAGCAGGGGTTGCCCGCCGGAAGTTTTTATGGAGAGGTAGCGCGTCTTGTAGCCGGTAGAGCCGGGGAAGAGCCGCGCCACGTCTCGGTCCGGGTCGTTGAGGTCGCAGCCGACGGCCGCGAAGGCGGGGGAAGACAGCGCCAGAACGGCTAGAGCCAGGAGTATTTTTTTCATATAGGCAGGTAGTAATAGAACTGGGTGACCAGCCGTTTATCGTTCATCAGGTCCTCGTATTCGAACAGGCCCCGCCAGGTAAGGGAGGGGGTAACGGCGAAAGAGACCCCGGAAGCCAGCACCCAGCCCGCCATTCCTTCCATGCCGGAGTAGACGGCCTGGGCCTCCAGTTTAAGTCGGTTCTCGTCGAGCAGGTTCAGGCCGAGCCGGCCCAGCCCGGCCAGGTAATGCATGTCCGACTTTTTGCCCGCGCGCAGGTCGGCGCGGAATTCCCAGCGGTCCCAGAGCAGTGCGTAATCGGCCCCGGCGGCGCTGTAAGATCTCTCTTGCCCGTCGAGCACCCTATAACCGGAGATTTCAGGAACCTTGCCGGCCGAAGCGTAAAGGCCGGCGGCGTAATTATCCCTGGCCAGCACGCCCTTCGCCAGGCGGGCCGAGAGCAGGTAATTGCCGGCGGCGCGGGGCCGCATGCCGGAACCGGAGGTAAGGGAGACCGCTCCGTCGCCCCAGCTGAAGTCGCGGGAGGCGCCGAAACCCCAGTCCCTGTCGAAACCGTAGCCGTACATGGGCAGCGCCTGCAGCAGCGCCCCGTGCGTGTCGAAATAGGACTCCAGCCCGGCGGCGGGCCGGCTATGCCCCGCCCACACATACGCAAAAGGCGTCCTGGCCCGGTAATAGGCGTTATACAACTGCGGCTCCAGGCGGTTAGGGGCGTCGGGATCCCAGGCCAGGCGGCCCTGCAGCGCCAAAGTGCCGGTATCGCCGGCGCTGGCAGAGAATTTCTTCAGGTAGTCGAAACCTACGGAGGATTTCTGCATAGGTTCGTCCGCGGCCATGGAATGCCACACGGCGGACCTGTCCATGGAGGAATAGCCCGTCACGCCCTGCGCCTCCAGGAACAGCAAGTTGTCTCCGGCGGCGGCGGGGAGGGGGGCCAGGAGGAGGCTAAATAGTAAAAAGCAATTTGCCCGCATAGAGCGTCTCCTTGTCCGACTTCACGCTTATCAGCACTTCCCACTCCCCGGCCATCACGATGTTGACCGGCAGCAGGTAATCGCCCTTCTTGTTGAGCTGGAACTTCACCGGGCCCGAATCGTGGTAGCGCATGGAGGGCATGCCGTACTCGCCTATCAGTTCGTAAGCGTTAACCCGGGCCCCGGATTTATCGAAAGCCTGCACTTTCAGAATGGCGGTGCCGAGCTTGGGCTTCTCCGCAAAACGCCAGGTGAACCAGCCGCCGTCGGGCAGGGAGATCTTCTCTTCGGCCGGGGCCAGCAGGCCAGGCCCGGCAACCGCCGGCGCGGCCGCCTGCGGCTGCGGCGCCGGATTGGCGGCAGGGTCCTGCCCGCCGCAAGCGGCAAGCGTCCCCAGAATAACGGACAGAAATATCTTCTTCATCTTCGGCCTCCACTTCATTGGATAAACACATTCTACCTTAAGACCCATACTCAGACAACCGGCCGCATGTGGCGCAGCCTCGCTGCGGCATGGTAAAGCCCGGCCCAGCCTCCTACCGCCCCGGTCCAGACATGCGCCTTGAACAGCAGCTTCGCCAGCGGCTTCTGCAGCGGCAGGAACAGCGCGAGGCCGCTGAACGCGCAGACGGTAAAGCTCAGCAGCAGGAGCCAGTTCCACCACAGCCGCAGTTGCAAAGCGGGAACTCCGCGTTTTGCCACCAGTTCCGAAGCCATGGTCAGCGCGACCATCAGCCCGAGGATGTGCACGACGTAAAACTCCACGAAATAATTCCTGGAAACGCCGGACCCCGCGGCCAGGGCCGGAACCGCCTGGAGAAGCAGCAGGGCCAGAACAGCCTTAACGCCCGGGCGTCCCATCACGGCAACACCCTGGCCTCGTAGCCGGCGGCCGCCAGCGCCGCGGTCAGGCCCTCCGGAGACGCTTCTTCCCCGCGGCACCTGACTTCTGCTTTGCCGCCGGCGAGATCGACTTCGGCCGAGATTACCCCTGACCGTGCGGAGAGGATGCGCTTCACATTGGCCGCGCAGCCGCCGCAGGTCATCCCGCTCACACTTAGCCATATCGTCCTGATCTGTTCCATAGTCTTCTCCTTGTAAGTTCCGGGGCCGCATTTAGCGGCCCCGGAGCGATCTCAGAAAGGCACGCCGACGATCAGGCGGGTCTGCGCGTCCTTGCTGTCGGGGTTAAGCCCGGCCAGGTAGCCGAGGTTGGCCCACAGCTTCATATCCCTGGCGCGCAGGTGCACGGTAGGACCGGCGTAATAGGCGTCGGCCTTATAATCGCCGGTCGCCTCGAACCCGGCCTTAAAAACCCCGGAGAGCGCCCAGGACGCGCCGGCCGAAAAGCGGTGCTCGGCGGCGGAAAGTTTCTCGAGGGGGAATTCAACCACCTGGTTATAGGACAGATTCAGCCGCCCCAGGTCTTTGGCCAGCACCAGCTTGGCCTCCAGCGCGCCCTGCGCTGACAGGTCTGTGTTGCGCACGTACTCGGCGTAGAGCAGCGTATCTACGGGCAATTCGCCCTTCTCGGCCAGGCGGTGGCGCAGCCGGAGCTTCATCCCGTCATAGCTGAAGGTTTTGGAAGCCGGTGTATTGCTCTGTTTGAAGTTCTGGTACATGGCGATGTCAGTTTTAGAGGTGAGGCCGTACTCCAGCTCTACCTGGTGCTTCCAAGATGAAGTTTCCGGGGCGTCCGTGTCCGCCACTTCGGTGGTGGAATAATACTCCAGCTCTGCGTGGCCCTCGCGCACCGTCATGTACTCGTAGGTCCAGACGTAAGAACGGGGGTCCGCCTTGGCGGGCTCCGGCCCGGCGGCCAGCACGGCAGCGAAAACGGCCGCGCCAGCGAACAACTTGTTTCTCATGGTCTCTTTCATGTTGCAGTCTCCTTTGCTCTCAACCTCTTTATTAATGATTATGATAATCATTATCATTAAAACTAAAAAAAATATATACCTATACCTTTTTCGAACAGCACGGGCAGAGGCCGTAGATCTCCAGGCGGTGGCTGGAGATCTTGTAGCCGTGCTTTGCCGCCAGGCGCTCCTGCAGGCGCTCTATTTCAGGGTCCACGGCCTCGGTAAAACAGCCGCAGGCGGTACAGATAAGGTGGTCGTGGTGGGCGCGCGAACCGGCCGGCTCGTAGCGGGCCACGCCGTCCGCGGGGATGAACTCAGAGACCTTGCCGCAGCCGCAGAGACATTTGAGGGCGCGGTAAACGGTAGCGATGCCTATGCCGGGCAGCCTCTTTTGGGCGGCTTTGTGGATCTGCTCGGCGTTAAGGTGCCCGGGCCCTGAAGAAAGCACTTCCACCACAGCCTCGCGGCGTCGGCTTTTGCGTGCGCCCTGGCAGTCGCAGATCTTTGGGGAACCGGGTTTTCTCTTTGCCATATTGATAACGGTTATCATTATTCCATATCCGCACGCGCTCTGTCAACACCCTTAATGAGGGCCCGGCGGTCGCACGTTCCCGGCGCGGCGCGAAACTTTATATAATTATCTCGTAGTATTTATCACGATTTAAGACAGGAGATAATACCATGACGAAAAGCCTTTCCATTTTTGCGGTGCTGCTGGCGCTGTGCGCCGGCGCGGCCCTGGCCCATTGCGGCAAGTGCCCGGGCGACAAGAAGGCTGAACCCGCCAAAGCCGAGATGAAGGCCGGCAAGGCGCACGACTGCGGCGACTGCCCGATGCACAAGAAACAGGGAGCCAAGAAATGCGGCGGCATGACCTGCCCGGAAAAGATGAAGGGCGCCGAGACCGTCTCTAAAAATATCGAGAGCGGCGTGGAAGTGACCATAACCGGCAAGGACGCCGAAACCGCCGCCAAGATACAGGAGCTCTCGGTCGTCCACTACAGCCCCAAGGCCGAAAAGTGCCCCGGCTGCCCCACCACGGTGCCCGGCGCCGAGACCAAGCTGGAGAACGTTGAGAACGGCGTAAAGGTGACCATAACCGGCAAGACCCCGGAAGCGGTTAAAAAGATCCAGGCCGCCTCCGCCGCCGAGCATAAGGGGCACGGCGCCGAAATGAAGAAGGAAGGCAAGAAAGCCGCCAGGAAATACATGTGCGCCATGAAGTGCGTGGAAGCCGCCAAGCCCGGCAAATGCCCCAAGTGCGGCATGCCGATGCAGGAGATCAAATAAATGACCGTCAGCATACTCAAGCACGTTCCTTTCTTCAGCGGGCTCAACAAAACGGAACTGAACAAGATACTGGCCATAGCCGGCATCAAAAAGTACGCCGCGGACCAGATGGTCTTCGCCAAGGAAGACCTCGGCAACAACTTCTTCGTAGTGAAATCCGGCCGCATCAAGATCTTCACCACCGTCGGGTCCGACAAGAAGAAGACCTTCGCCTTCCTGAAGAAAGGCGACTTCTTCGGCGAGATGTCGCTGCTGGGCTGCAAGACGCGCTCGGCCTCCGCCCAGGCCGCGGAGGAGAGCGAGCTGTTCGTGATCTCGAAAAAGAACTTCAAGCGCCTGATCCTGGAGAACCCGGAATTCACGCTGAAGGTGCTGCACACGCTGGCCGAGCGGCTCAGCAAGTGCAACAAAGATATCGAGTCCATGCTGTTCCACAATATCCTGGGGCGCCTGGCGGACGCCATCCTGGAACTTTCCAAGGACAAGCACACCAGTCCCGTGAAGATGGCCATCGACCAGAACGAGCTGGCCCAGTACCTGGGCACCACGCGCGTGCCGGTCTGCCGCGCCATCAACACCCTGAAGCGCAGCGGCGTGATAGACTACCACCGCGGAGAACTGATAATCCTTAATGCGGCGCGCCTGCGCTCCATCTCCGGCAAAACCAACTAGGACGCCATGATAAATTCCCTGCGCGGCTTCCGCGACCTGCTGCCGCCCGAGTCCGACCTCTTCGCCAGGATAGAAGCCGCCGCGCGGGAAGTGTTCGGCCTTTACGGCTACCAGGAACTCCGCATCCCGACCATCGAGAAGAAGGAGCTCTTCGTAAAGTCCACAGGGGACACCACCGACATAGTGGAGAAGGAGATGTACGCCTTCACCGACGGCGGCGGGCGGGAAGTGGCGGTACGCCCGGAGGGTACCCCGGGCATGGTGCGCGCGTTCATAGAACATAACCTGGGCCAGACCGGGCGCAACGCCAAGTTCTTCTACGTCGGCAACATGTTCCGCGCCGAGCGCCCCCAGGCCGGGCGCTACCGGGAATTCACCCAGATAGACGCCGAATACATAGGCAACCCGTCCCCTGCCGCCGACGCGGAGACCATCTCCATGCTGCTGGCGCTCCTGAACAAGCTCGGCGTGGAAGGCTGCTCGGTGGAGCTGAACTCGCTGGGCTGCGGAGACTGCCGCAAAAATTACCGCGAGATCCTGCTCGGCTACCTGCGCGGCCGCGCCGAGCGCCTCTGCGAGCCCTGCCGCGGCCGCATAGAGCGCAACCCGCTGCGCGCGCTGGACTGCAAGATCGACGGCCCCTGGCTGGCCGGGGAGGCGCCCAAACTGCAGCTCTGTCCCGACTGCGCCGCCCATTTCGCCGACACGCAGCGCCTGCTCGGCGCCGCCGGCGTCCCGTACAACGTCAACCTCAACCTGGTCCGCGGGCTGGACTACTACAGCCGCACCGTCTTCGAAGTGCGCAGCACCCTGCTCGGCAGCCAGGACGCGGTGGCCGGCGGCGGCCGCTACGACGACCTGGTAAAATCCATGGGCGGCCCCGCCGCGCCGGCCATAGGCTGGGGCATGGGCGTAGACCGCCTGGCCATGCTGCTCAAGGACAAGCCCGCCCCGGACAACGCGCCCAAGACCTTCGTCATCGCCGCCTCCAAAGAGGCGGGGGACAGGGCCTTCGCGCTGATGACCGCCCTGCGCGCCGCCGGGATAAGCTCGGATTTCTCCAATTTCACCGCGAGCATGCGCTCCCAGATGCGCTCCGCCGACAAGAGCGGAGCCACTTTCGCGCTGATCATCGGCGAGGACGAGCTGAAGGCCGGCACCGCCGCCATAAAGCCCCTCAAAGCCCCCGGCGACCAGACCCCCGTCCCCTTCGCCGACGCCCCCGCCCAGATCAAAAAGCTTCTGCAGGGGTGAGTCACGCGCCCGGCCGCAGGCTGGTCCCGCGCGACTTTGGGGAAAGGGGGCCCCGCCCATAATTTCCGAAAGGGCGGGGGGAAACCGCGCAACGGTTTCCCCGCGGTCAGCCAGGAGCGCGGGACCAGCCTGCGGCCGGGCACGACACTGATCCAGAGAGAAACCACACATATGACCAACAACACCACTTCAAAAGCCACCGCCATGCGCACTCACACCTGCGGCGACCTCAACGCCTCCCACGCCGGCCAGACCGTAACCCTCGCCGGCTGGACCGACAGCAAGCGCAACCACGGCGGCGTCCTCTTCATCAACCTGCGCGACCTCTACGGCGTCACCCAGGTAGTAGCCGCCCCCGGCAGCCCCGTCTTCCCCGTCGCCGAGGAAGCCAAGAGCGAATACGCCCTGCAGGTCACCGGCAAGGTCACCCTGCGCCCCGGCGCCAACGCCAACAAGAACATGCCCACCGGCGAGATAGAGCTCGAGGCCTCCGAGATAAAGGTCCTCAACGCTTCCCAGCCCCTGCCCTTCGACCTCGGCGAGCACGCCGGCGTTTCCGAAGAGACCCGCCTGAAATACCGCTTCCTCGACCTGCGCCGCCCCCGCATGGCCAAGAACCTCGTCCTGCGCAGCCGCCTCTCCCAGGTAGTGCGCAACTACCTCTACGCCCTCGACTTCAACGAGGTAGAGACGCCCCTGCTCACCCGCTCCACCCCCGAGGGCGCGCGCGACTTCGTCGTGCCGTCGAGGAACAACCCCGGAGAATTCTACGCCCTGCCCCAGTCGCCCCAGCAGTTCAAGCAGGTCCTCATGATGTCCGGCATGGACCGCTACTTCCAGCTCGCCCGCAATTTCCGCGACGAGGAGCTCCGCTCCGACCGCCAGCCCGAGCACACCCAGATCGACCTCGAGATGTCCTTCGTGGACGAGCAGGATGTCGCCCGCGTAGTGGAGGGGATGATGAAGGCCGTCTTCGCCAGCCTCGGCGAGGAAGTAGCCCCGCCGTTCCGGGAGATGGAGTACACCGAGGCCATGCTGAAGTACGGCATAGACAAGCCCGACCTGCGCTACGCCCTGGAGATCAAGGAGTGCTCCGACATCTTCAAGGCTTCCGAATTCAAGGTCTTCTCCGGGGCCCTAGCCGAAGGCGGCGTGGTGCGCGCCATAAAGGGCGAAGGCGCCGCCGTCTTCAGCCGCGGAGACATGGACAAGCTCACCGAACTCGTCAAGAAGCTCGGCGCCAAGGGCCTGGTCTGGCTGCGCTTCAAGGACGGCAAGTGGGAATCGCCCACGCTTAAATTCATCAGCGACGCAGAACAGGCCGCACTGAAGGAGCGCCTGGAAGTCAAGGATGGCGACGCCGTCTTCATCGCGGCCGACAAAGCCGCGATAGCCGCGCCCTGCCTCGGCGGCCTGCGCAACGAGCTCATCGCCAGGCTCAAGCCCGCCAAGCTCACCAAGTGGGCCTTCCTCTGGGTCCGCCACTTCCCGCTGCTCGAGAAGGACGCCGAGAGCGGCGCCTGGACCTTCACCCACAACCCCTTCACCGCCCCGCTGCCTGAAGAGGCGCACAAACTGGACACCGACCCCGGCAACGTCCGCTCAGCCCAGTACGACCTGGTGCTCAACGGCGTGGAGCTGGGCAGCGGCAGCGTGCGCAACCACAGCCGGGCCATGCAGGAGAAGATCTTCGCCCTGATGGGCTACGACAAGCAACAGGTGCAGAAGCGCTTCGGCATGATCGTCAACGCCATGGACTTCGGCGCGCCCCCGCACGGCGGCATAGGCATCGGCTACGACCGCCTCATCGGCATCATCTGCGGCACCGAGTCCATCCGCGACGTGATCGCCTTCCCCAAGACCACCAGCGGCGCCTGCCTGATGAGCGAAGCCCCGTCGGCTATAGACGAAAGGCAGCTCAAGGAACTGCACCTCAAGATCACGGACTAATGCCCACTTACCCGGACTGGATCGTGAACGCCGTGCGCCGCAACAAGGCGGAGCTGCGCGGCACCGCCGCGTGCGGCACCGCCGCCGAGCTGGCCGCGCGCTCCCTGCACACGGTCTGCGACGAGGCCCGCTGCCCCAACAAGGGCAAGTGCTTCTCCGAAGGCGAGGCCACCTTCCTGATCCTCGGGGATATCTGCACCCGCAACTGCGGCTTCTGCGCCGTCACCAAGGCCCGGCCGCTGCCGCCGGACCCCGGCGAGCCCCTGCGCGCGGCGGAGCTCTGCGCCAAGTGGCGGCTCAAATACGTGGTTTTTACTTCGCCCACCCGCGACGACCTGCCCGACGGCGGCGCCGCGCATTTCGCCGAGACCAACCGCCGCATAAAAGAGCTTTCTCCCGGCATAAAGACCGAGCCGCTCATCCCGGACTTCAAAGGCGATGTCAGGGCGCTGGAGACCGTGCTGGCCTCGGCGCCCGACGTGCTCGGCCACAACCTGGAGATGGTCGCCGGCCTCTACGCCCAGGCGCGGACCGGCGCCGACTACGGCCGCTCGCTGGCCGTGATCGCCAACGCCAAGAGGCTGCGCCCGGCCACTCTTACAAAGTCGGGCATCATGCTGGGCCTGGGCGAGACCGGCGCCGAACTGGAAACGGCGCTGGGCGACCTGGTGGAACACGGCTGCGACCTGCTGACGCTGGGCCAGTACCTCGCCCCCACCAAAACCCACAGGCCCGTGCAGAAATACTATACCGAAGAAGAATTCGCCCGCTGGGGGGAGAAGGCCAGGGCCGCCGGCTTCAGGGCCGTCCTCTCGGGCCCGCTGGTGCGCAGCTCCTACAGGGCCAGCGCCCTCTACGGCGAAGCCGCGGCCAGGCCATGATGGACGCTTTCGAAAAGGACCGGGCGGCCCTGGACTGGATAAAAGGCGCCTGGGACGATTATATCGACGGGCTGCCGGTACTGCTGCCCGTCCTGCTGGCCATAGCCGCGGCCTCCGCGCCGTCGCTGTGGCTGATCCGCGAATACAATTCCTACCTGCCGGCCGCCGCCTATATGCTCCTCGTGCTGCTGCCGCTGGACATAGGCGCCAACCTGGTCTACATACGCATAGCCCGCGGCGAAAAAGCCTCTTTCAGGGACCTGTTCAGCGCTTTCCCGCTGTACCCGCGCGCGCTGGGCGCGGGCCTCGGCCTCGGGCTGCTGACCCTCGGCGGCGTGATCGCCTTCGTCGTGCCGGGGATCATACTGTACCTGACCTACGGCTTTGCCGCCTACGCGCTGGTGGACAAACGCTGCGGGCTGAAAGAGTCCTTCACGGCCAGCAGGGAGATGACGGAGGGCTGGCGCACCCGCCTGTTCGTCCTGCTGTCGCTGACCATGGCGGTCAACTTCTTCGCGCCTGAGGCCGTCTACGTGGAAGGCACGCTGAAGGCCCCTAAACTGGCCTTCACCCTCACCCCGTGGGCCATCACTTCCACCATCCTCAAGGCCTTCGTCTTCGCGCCCTGGCTGGAAATGGCCATGGCCCGAGCCTACGTCTTCCTGCTGGCGCCGCGCCCCCTGCCGGAACCTCCCGCCGAAAGCGAACCGACAGACAACGAGTAAGCCCGCGTCACGGCGCGGCCAGCTGACTTGACGAATATCATAGGCCCTATGGCCCATGCGCCGGGGGGGTCTTTAAGCCCTGTGTTTACGACGGGCTATAAGGTAGAATTAAGCCAGCAGTGAATTGCCAGGAGGACGATAGATGAAAACATTAGCCTTAGCAGCCGCCGTCATATTTTCAGTCTCCGCCGTTAACGCCGCAGAACTCGCGAATATTTCCGCCAGCGACGCAAAAGCTTCCAAAATAGAGCTTCCCGCCCCGGTCCTCGAGACCCAGGGCCAGAAATGTGGTTATGTCGCTGGCGAGCTGACCAAGCTGCACCTCTACGCCTCCGCCAACCGGAGCCAGCTCATCTCCCACGCCAAGACCGAAGCCGAATTCAAAGAATTCGTCGCGATGTGGACCCCGATACTCGAGAAGTTCGGGATGAAAGTTGTCTCCACCGAGTACAAGCTCGAGCTCGGCATCCTCAAGTACGAGTCTCCCGACGGCAAAGTGGTGCGCATGTTCCTCGCCGAAGGCATGAACTACGACGCCCTCAGCGCCGAAGCCATGAAGAAAGAGCAGCACATGCTCATCGAGGCCCTTGAGAAATCCGGCCTGACCCCGGTCGCCTCCTTCATGATAAAGCACGAGGCTTTCCGCCCGACCTTCAACGTGTACTACCTGACCCAGGCCAACGAGAACCCGGACCACGAGGTCCAGCTGCGCCAGCTCAAGGGCGACGAGATAGACTTCGACCTGCTGACCGGCGCGGTCACCCTGGTGGAGAAGGACGCCTCCTTCTCCATGGTCTACATAGGCAAGCTGCTCGGTTTCAAGGGCAAGCTGGCCGCGGACGAGGCCGGCATAGCCGCCAAGCTGGCCGACTACAAGAAGTTCCTGGCCGAGAACAAGAAAGAGTTCATCGCCGCCAAGACCACCAAGCTCGACGAGCCTTTTGTGGTGGGAGAGACCACCTACCGCTACTACGTCGCCATCTACTTCTTCCAGTAGATCCCCGGAGCCGTCTGAAAGGACCCGCCGCTAAAACGGCGGGTCTTTTTTTGTGTCCTGCGCAGGTATTTATATGCGTTTGACACGGCGCGTTTTTATTTAATACCGTGTAGGAGCATCCTAAGGGGTTAGGGTTATTGAGAACAATTTAAAGCAGTGAACCGGGAAGGGCCCGGCAGGACCGCGTGCCGGTCCGCCGTTCCTTTTGCGGCTGCTGTTTTCTCCGCACACACAGGGGGGGGTATGCCTGTCAGAAAGAAATGCTGGGTTCCGTTCCGCCTGCGCCTGCTGCTGGCGCTTATCTGCGCGGCCGGGGCGGGCGTATATCTCACATATTCCGGCATTGTCCGCAACGCCGCGCCTTTCATAAGCGGCGAAGCCGGGGACCGGCTTTTCTCGCGCCTGAGCATGTCCGCTTCCCTCATAGAGAGCGCGGTCAACTCTGGCATAGAAAAGACGCGCCTGACGGCCGCCCGGGTAGGCCTGAGGGAGCTCCTGGCGCGGACAAAAGAGGGAGCCCTTTCCCAGGAGGACCAGTCGGCCCTCCTCAGCCGCCTTCAGGACGCCGCCGGGACCTCTCCTTCCATTACCGCCATAGACCTCATGGATTCACGCGGGAAGGCCGTTGCGGCCATACCGCCCGGGAACACCGGCAGGAACCTTTCCGGCACCTCCGATTTCAGGGCCGGCATGGAAGGGGTCTATGTCAGCGCTCCCCGCGGGGGGCGCGCCGCAATGGAGTACGATATAACGGTACCGGTCCGCGCCCCGGACAGCAAGCCCGACCAGGCCCCGATAGGGGCCCTGCGGTTCCGGCTGACGAGCACCTCCCTGCCCTGGGAGACAGCGGACGCCGGGCAGATAGTAGTGTCCCTCGGCCGCAGGCAGGGCAACGCCCTGAAAATAACCGGCGGCGCCGGGGGAGACAGGGAGATATCTCTTAAATCCCCCGAAGCGGCGCCATTCCTGCCGGCGCTGGAAGGCAAGGAGGGGTTTACCACGCTGGGCACGGACGAGGACAAGGCCATCTACGCCTACCGCCGGCTGGCCGCCCCGGATTGGGTAATGACCGCGGGAATGCCTTACGCCGAAGCTTCCGGCAGGGGCGCCGGCATGCTCAAGAAGGCCAGGCTGAACGCCGCACTGGCCTTCGCCCTGCTCGCGATAACCGCCTTCTTCATAATCAACGTTATAATCTACCCGCTGACCGAGACCGCGCGCTCCGCCGCCGTCCTGCTGGAGGATTGCGGGAAACCGCGCCCGGAGAACGACGCCAAGCCGCAGCCGGAGCTGATAGACGAAGCGCTGGAGGCGGCCTCGGAACGCATCAGGGCCGGCGCGTACCGCGGCGCCGAGCTGGAGAACGAAACAGAGACGCTGCGCGAAGAGGACGCGGACCTGAAATACCAGAACGCGGAGCTGGCGAAGCTTAACAAATACCTCTCGGAGCGCGAGACCAAGATCTCGGAACTGAAGAGAGAGATCGCGGCGCTTAAAGAAAAGTTCGGCATGGGGGCGAGGGAATAGGGTGAAACATTTCGAGCGGAAGACCAGGATCCTTTCCGGGGTGAAGATCGCGGCGCTTTTCTTCTGCCTGGCGGGGGCCTATTCTGTCTACGACCGTTTCGAAAAACTGGCCGACGACGGGAGTTTTATCCTGGCCTCGGCGTCCGGGTCGGCCGAGTTCCTGGCGTTCCTCCACCGGCCGGAGAACCTGCGGGGCGCGACGGCCCCTGAGCGGTTCAGGGCGGCTTATTACTCGCTCGGCAGGAAGATCAGCTCGCACACGGTCTACGACCAGGTCGCCAAGGCCGCCTGGACGGCGGTAACTTCGGAGTACTACGCGATACTGCCCCTGGCCGAATCTTATTTTCAGAAGCCGCACACCGCCGCGCCGGAGGCCGACAAAGGCCTGGCGCCGATACGCGCCCGCGCGGTACGGCTGCACACCCTCTGCCTCTCCGCCGCGTCGAGGAACCTTGAGGTAAGGAAACTGCTGCTGATAGAGACGGCGCTGGCCTGTTTTTCCCTTTTCATACTGCTGCTGGCCGGCGAGGCGGCAGGCTATTACCTGCTCAACGACCCCTTTTTCGAGAACCTGGAGCTGCTGCGCCGCAAGGTGCGCCGGTCGGCAGAGCCTTTCCTGGGCGGCGAGGCCTTTAACGGCTCCATAGCCGGGATACACAGGGCCGTGGACGCCGTGGAGAGCGCCCTGCAAAGGTCCATGCTCGACAGGATAAGGATGGCGCGGGAGGCGGAAGGGCGCCAGCGGCGCCTGAAAGCGCAAAGCCATGAACTGGAACTGACAGGCAGGAAAGTGGTGCGCCTGGTGGAGGACCTGGAGGAAGCCCGCCTTGACCTGCAGAAGGAAAAGAAAGCCCTTAAACTCACCGGGGAAAGACTGGCCAGGTCCAACAAGGAGCTGGAGCAGTTCGCCTACGTGGCGTCCCATGACCTCAAAGAACCGCTGCGGATAGTTTCCACCTTCTCCGAGATGCTGGCCAAACGCTGCGCGGGCCGGCTGGACAAGGAAGCCGAGGAATTCATCGGCTTCATCACCGACGGCGCCAAGAGGGGAACCGAACTGGTTTCCGCGCTTTTCAACTATTCCCGCGCCGCCTATTCCTCCAAGGAGTTTAAGTCCGTGTCCTGCCTGAAAGCCCTGGAGAAAGCCGTCTTCAGCCTGAAGATCTCGCTGGAAGAAAAAAAAGCGAAGGTCACCTGGGACCCGCTGCCGGAGATAACCGGCGACGAGGCCCAGCTGGTACAGCTCTTCCAGAACCTGCTGTCCAACGCCCTAAAATTCAACGCCGCCCCCGAGCCGGCATTCCGCGTCGCCTGCCGCGAGACGGACGGGGCGTGGCTGCTGGAGTTCTCGGACAACGGCATCGGCATCCCGGCCGAACAGCATGAGCGGATCTTCCTGATCTTCCAGCGGCTGCATTCCCAGGACAAGTACCCCGGGGCCGGCATCGGCCTGGCGCTGTGCAAGAAGATCGCGGAGAACCACGGCGGCAGGATCTGGGTCCGCTCGAAGCCGGGCGAGGGCAGCGTCTTCACGGTGGAGCTGCCGAAGGCGACAACAGAAAAAGCGCCGGCGCCCACAACCGGCGCGGCCGGAGGGCAGAATGCTTGACAGGGAAACGCCCGTAAAAATCCTCATCGTGGAGGACAACCGCGGCGACGCCAAGATAATCGGGGACCTTTTCAAGCAACTGAACGGCGGGGCCGGGTTCCTGCTGCTCTTCGCCGAGACCCTCGGGAGCGGGGCGGAGGTCTCCGCCAGGGAAAATCCGGACATAATACTGCTGGACCTCAACCTGCCCGATTCCTACGGCCCGCAGACGCTGGAAAACGCCGAGGGGCTGTTCCCCGACAAGCCCATCATAATCATGACCGGCTTTTACGAGGAGCACCTGGGGCTGGACCTGATAAAAAAAGGCGCGCAGGACTACCTGGTAAAAGGAAAGATCACCGGGGACTGGCTGACCTACTCCATAAAGTACTCCATAGAGCGGGCAAAGATAGAGCACCGCATGAAGTTGAGGGAGGGCCACCTGCGGGAAATACTGGAGAAGACCCCCGACGGGATACTGGTAGTCAGGAGCGACGGGCGGGTGCTCTTCGCCAACCACGGCGCGGAGCTCATCTTCGGCCACAGCCGCGAAGACCTGCTCAAACACCCTTTCACGCTGGAAATGGATACGGAAAAGACCCGGGAGACGGAGCTGCGCCGCCTGGACGGCAAGAAGATCCCGCTGGAAGTGCGGGCCGTAGAGATACACTGGGATTCCACGCCCTCCCGCCTCGTGCTGCTGCGCGACCTCAGCCCGGTGCGCATGCTGGAGCACAGCCGGGACGAGTTCATCTCGATGGTTTCGCACGAGCTCCGCTCGCCGCTGACGGTCGTCAAAGAATCCATGGAGCTGGTGTCCGACGGCACCGCGGGCGAAGTGACGGGGCGCCAGAAGGAAATACTCAGGATAGGCCTGGATAACGCCGCCAGGCTCAACCGCCTTATCGACGCGCTGCTCGACATCACCAAGATAGAGGCAGGGGTGATGCCGATGTACCTGAGCAGGGCGGACCTGGGGAGCGTGCTCGCCCGGCTGGCCCAGGACTACTCCCTGCTGGCCGGGGAAAAGAAGCTCTCTCTCCGCAAGGACCTGCCCGAGGCCCCGCTGGCCTCCTACTGCGACGCGGAAAAGATAACGCAGGTCCTGGTGAACCTGCTCTCCAACGCCCTCAAGTTCACGCCGGAGAACGGGGAGATAAAACTCACCCTCCGGCCCTGGGAAGGGGAGGCCCTGATCTGCGTAGAGAACTCCGGCCCCGGCATAGACCCCGAGGACATTCCGCGCCTGTTCGGCAAATTTTCCCAGCTGGGAGGCAAGGCCGCGGCCGGGCAGCGCGGCACCGGGCTGGGGCTCGCGATCAGCAAGGGCATAGTAGAAATGCACAGAGGCCGCATCTGGGTAGAGAGCCAGCCGGGAAAGGGCTGCAAGTTCTACATCCTGCTGCCCGTGCTTCCTTTCGAGGGGGCCATAAGGGAAATGGTGCGCCGGGAGATAGAGTTCTCCGGCTCAGGAAAAAAAGATTTCTGCGCCGTTACTCTGGCCCTGCCTGCCAGGGTATGCGCCGCAGCGGGCAGGACGGCGGAACTGGCGGCCAGGGTGGAAGCGTTCATCAAGGCGGGCATGCGCAACGCCCACGCTATCATAAAACGGGGGGAGGGGGAGTACACGCTGATACTTTCAGGAGCCGGCGCCAGGGAGGGCGGCCGCGCCGGCGCCTTCCTGGAGAAGGGCATGCGGGAAATATTTATAACCGAAGCCGAAGACTGCGCGGGGACCACGTTCCCGCTTTCCTACCCGGCTGATTTCACGGACGAAGAATCCTTCATTAAAAAACTTTCGGCTGAGCGGGCGAAACTGGCGGCCTGAACGGCGGCGGCCGGCAGGGCTTACAGCCCCAGTTCCCCTGACACGCCCCGCATGGCCGCCAGGGAAAGCTCCACAAACTCCTCCAGTTTCAGCCCCAGCGCCTCGCATTCCATTATGATCCCGCGGTCCACCGAGGCCGCGAAGCGCTTATCCTTCATCCGTTTAGTCACGGACGAAGCCTTAACGCTGGCCAGCCGGCGGTCCGGGTAAACCAGCGCCGTGGCCGTTATCAGCCCCGTGACGGTCTCGCCCGCGGCCAGCGCCCGGTGAAAAGCGTCGGAACGCTTTTTGCCGGCATGCGCCGCCTCGTTATGCAGCTTGACGGCCTCTATCAGCTCCTCAGGCAGGCCGTTCTCCCTGAGGATGCGCTCGGCCTCGTGGGTGTGCCGGGAAAGGTCCCCGGCGGTCAGCTCCGCGTCGATATCGTGCAGCAGGCCGGCCAGGCCCCACAGTTCAGAGTCCCCGCCCAGCCGGGAGGCGAGGGCCCGCATTACGGCCTCGGAGGCAAGGCAGTGCTTTACCAGGTTCTCGTTCTTTACATGGGTTTTAAGAAGTTCAAGGGCTTTTTCGCGTTGCATGGGGGTTCTCCGTTCCGGGGGCCGGTCCCGGCCTCGCCATAAATTATAGAATATCGCCATGGTGAACCCGAACACCGTCCTGCTGATAACGGTACTGGCGTCCTTCTCCACGCCCTTCACGCTGTCCTCTATAAACATCGCGCTCCCGGCCATGGCGCCGGAACTGGGGCTGAACGCCATTGGCATGGGCTGGGTGTCCCTCGCCTTCCTGCTGGCCTCCGCCGCGCTGCTGGTGCCGATGGGGCGGGCGGCCGATATCTTCGGGCGCAAGAAGGTCTTTACCCTCGGCTTCGTGATCTTTACCGCCGCCTCCCTTTTCTGCGGATTGGCGGCCACCCAGGCCCAGCTCCTTTCCGCCAGGTTCCTGCAGGGCGTGGGCTCCTCCATGATCTTCGGCACGTCGGTGGCGATACTCACCTCGGTCTTTCCTCCGGAGCGGCGGGGGCGGGCCATCGGCTACGTTTCAGCCGCCGTCTATACCGGGCTCTCGCTCGGGCCGCCGCTGGGCGGGCTGCTGGTACAGCATCTTTCCTGGCGGGCCATTTTCCTGCTGAACGTGCCGCTGGGGCTGGCGGTACTCCACATAGTGAAACGCTCGCTGGCGGGCACGGAATGGAAGGGCGCCGACGGGGAACTGTTCGACTCTGCCGGCGCGGCGCTTTACGCCGCTTCCCTTACGGCCCTGATGTACGGGCTTTCGGCCGTAACGGAGAGCCGCGGGCTGGCGTCGGCGGCGGCCGGGGCCGCCGGGGTGCTGCTCTTCCTCCGGCGCGAGACCCGCGTAAGCCACCCGATACTTAACGCCCGGCTGTTCCTGGCCAACAGGGTTTTCGCCTTCTCCAACCTGGCGGCTTTCCTGAGCTACAGCGCCAGCTTCGCCTCGGGCTTCCTGCTCAGCCTGTACCTGCAGTACTCCATGGGCCTGTCGCCCAAAGCGGCAGGCTTCATCCTGGTCTGCCAGCCGCTTTTCATGGTGGCCTTCTCTCCGTGGGCCGGACGCCTCTCGGACCGCAGGGACCCGGGGGCGATAGCCTCGCTGGGCATGGCCCTGACCGCGGCCGGCATACTGCTGTTCGCCGGGCCGCAGCACGGCCTGCCGCTGTGGCGCGTCATAGCGGGCCTTTGCGTCATGGGCCTGGGCCTGGCCCTGTTCGCCTCTCCGAATACCAACGCGGTGATGGGAGCCGTGGAAAAGCGCTACTACAGCGTGGCCGCGGCGACGCTGGCCACGATGCGCATTACCGGGCAGATGTTCAGCATGGCCGTGGTGATGCTGCTGTTCTCTCTTTTCGTCGGGAAAGTACGCCTGGGCCCGGAGAACCAGGCGGCCCTGGGGCAGGCTTTCTCGGCCGGGGTCTGGGTCTTCGCGGGGCTGGCGGCGGCGGGAATCTTCGCTTCGCTCAAACGCCGCCACGCCTGAAAAATTATAGAATGGTTAGAGGCAGGAGGGTTAAGATGATAAAAATTTATTTGCGGGCGTTCTTCGTTACGGCAGGGTTGTTCTTCCTGTGGCTGCTGTTCCAGAACCTGACCAACATGGGGCTGCGCCTCGCCGTGGTCGACGCGCTGGTAAAGGGCGCCCTGTTCGGCATCGCCCTGTCGGCCATAATCGGCACGCTGCACCTGGTCAAGGCCAGGCAGGCGGCCGGCCCCGATTCCGGGCCCGACATCTATGCCCTCAAGCAGGTCCGCGAGCTCGGCAGCGCCCTGCCCAAAGACCGGGCGTTCGAGCTGATGCGGCATTACCTGGAGCAGGTCGCCGGGCTGACCGTGACCAGCGTAGATACCGACGGAGGCCGCCTGGAAAGCCGCTCGAGCCTGAATTTCATGACCTTCGGCAACAAGCTCTCGGTCACGGTGCGCGGAGCCGGCAACGGCGGTTCCGAAGTTACCATCGTCGCCAGGCCCCTCATAATGACGGCCCTGGCGGACTTCGGGGAAAGCCTCCGGGCCGCGGACGGCGCGGCGGCCTTCCTGCGCGCCAGCGGGCAAGGCTGAAGCCTGAGGGGGAAAAGAAAAAGGCCGGATCTCTCCGGCCTTTTTCTTTTCAGGGCTGGCGCTAGAACTCGGCGTAGCCGGGCACGCGGGGGAAGGCGGTCACGTCGCGGATGTTGGCAATGCCGGTGATCAGCATCATCATCCGCTCGAAGCCCAGGCCGAACCCCGAGTGGGGCACGGAACCGAAGCGGCGCAGGTCCAGGAACCACTGGTAGTCGTCCACCTTCATCTTCAGGTCGCGCATGCGCGCTTCCAGCACGTCCAGCCTGTTCTCGCGCTCGCTGGCGCCGATTATCTCGCCTATGCGGGGGACCAGCACGTCCATGCCGCGCACGGTCTTCCCGTCGTCGTTGAGCTTCATGTAGAAGGCGGCCACTTCCTTGGGCTTGTTGAACAGCATCACCGGCTTCTTGAAGTGCTGCTCCACCAGGAAGCGCTCGTGTTCGCTGGCCAGGTCCACGCCCCAGCTGACCTTGACCTCGAAGCGGTCGTTGACCGGCTCCAGGATCTTGACCGCGTCGGTATAGGACAGGCGCTCGAATTTGTTGTCGGTGATGTTCTTCAGGTTGTCCATCAGCGCCGGCTCCACATACTTGCCGAACAGCTCCAGGTCAGACGGGCATTTGGCCATGACGTCCCGGGTGATGGACTTTATAAAATCCTCGGCCAGGTCCATGTCGTCTTCCAGCTCGTAGAAGGCCATCTCCGGCTCTATCTGCCAGAACTCGGCGCAGTGCCGGTAGGTGTTGGAGTTCTCGGCGCGGAACGTCGGGCCGAAGGTATAGATCTTGCCCAGGGCCAGGGCCAGGGCCTCGCCTTCCATCTGCCCGGAAACGGTCAGGCCGACCTTCTTGCCGAACAGGTCTTTCGAAAAATCTATTTCGCCGGCCTCGGTCTTCGGGACGCCGGCCAACCGGGTCAGGTCGAAGGAGGTGGCCGTGAACATCTGGCCGGCGCCTTCGGCGTCCGAGGCCGTGAAGATAGGCGTATGCACGTAGGTAAAGCCGTTGTTCCTGAAATAGGTGTGGATCGCGTAGGCCAGCTCCGAGCGGACGCGCAGCATGGCGGCGTACTTGTTGGTGCGCGGCCGGAGGTGCGCCACGGTGCGCAGGAATTCGTCCGAGGTCTTCTTTTTCTGTATCGGGTACGTCTCGGAGTCGCAGCCGCCGTGGACCTTTACTTCCCGGGCCTGCAGCTCTAACTTCTGGCCGGCGGCGGGGGAGGCCACCAGGTCGCCCTTTATCTCCACGGCCGCGCCGGTGACCAGCGAGGGGAGGACGGCGGAAAAATCCCCGTTCTCCTGGGAGAAGACCACCTGCAGGCTCTCGCGGCAGGACCCGTCGTTGAGTTCGGCGAAAGAGAGGACCTTGGAGTCGCGGCGCGTCTTTATCCAGCCGCGCGCGACAGCGCCCGGCGCCGGGCCTGCGCTTTGAAGGAGTTCTTTTATCGTGGGGAGAGACATGTTGCCGTCCTAGCCGGGAAAGCCGGTTACTTCTTGGCTTTTTTCTTTTCTTCCGGGACTTTGGTGATCGCGACAAGCTCGAGTTCGCAGGTCTTATCCTCGCCGTTGTAGTCTTCGAGGACATAGCCCACGCCGGGCGCGTAGTAGCGCACGGACTTGCCGCCGTCACCGCCGGCCAGCAGCGTGACGACCTTCATGCACTTGGCGAACTTGCCGGCCTTTATGGAGACCTTGTCGGAAAGGGAAACGACCTCGCTGTTATCGGGGTACTCGTCCCACTTGGCGCCTTCTTTGGGAGGCAGGGGGAATTCGCGGCGCCCGCCCGTCATCACGCCGTCGGCCGTGGTGAGCCACTTGGCGTCGCGGGTGATGATATACTCCGTGGTGTGGGAATCGCGCAGCTCGAAGATCATCCTGGCCTGGGCTACGGTCTTGTTGGCCTTCTTGCCCACCGAAAGGATGTCGATATAGACCTTCGCCACGCCTTCGAACTCGGTGCTGGTGAACTTGTATTCGAAGCGGGTCTTTTCTTTGAGCGGGAAATAATCTGTAGCCATGAGGCCCCCCGGGGTGGTTAGATGTAAAAACTTGTGGACGTGACAGGGATCGAACCTGCGACCTCCTCGTTGCTCACTCGGGCTCGGCGGCTGCTGCCGCCAAGCGCCTCGTTCGCGGCAACCCGCGAGAACAACGCTTTCTGAAATCTGGTGGACGTGACAGGGATCGAACCTGCGACCTCCTCGTTGCGAACGAGGCGCTCTCCCAACTGAGCTACACGCCCAAAACTGTTATTTGCCGCTTTCGGCTTTAGCGGCCTGCTCCACGCGCTTCTTGGCTTTAAGGTGCTCCTTGAAGCTGGAGTTAAAAATGTGTTTCCCTTTCCGGTCCGCCACGAAGTACAGCGCATCCAGGTTGGCGGGGGACATCGCGCCGGAGATAGAACTGTAGCCCGGGTTGCAGATCGGGCCCGGCGGCAGGCCGCCCACCACGTAGGTGTTATAGGGCGACTTGAACTTCAGGTCCTTGTACGTAAGGGCTTTTTTCCAATAGCCCAGCGCATATTGCGTGGTCGGGTCAGCCTCGAGCGGCATCCGTCTGCGGTAGCGGTTCACATAGACCGCGGCTATCAGGGGACGCTCGTTATCGTCCACCGCTTCGCGCTCCACTATGGAGGCGATGATGAGCACTTTACGCTCGTCCAGACCTTCCGGGAAACCTTTAGAGAACAAAGGCCTTATTTGCCTCTCAAATTCAGATTTTAGCAAATTAATAACTTCCTGTGGCGGAGTATTTTTTTTGAGGTGGTAGGTGGAGGGGAAAAGATAGCCCTCGGCCTTCTGCGCCCTGGCCAGCTCCAGAAAAGGGGCGGCCTTGGTGACGCCGTTGGCCTCCAGGCGCTCCGCTATCTGCTCCATCCGCCAGCCTTCCGGGATCATCACCCGTATGCTGCTGACGTAGGTGCTGTGGGTAAGCTGCCAGAGGGCCTCCTCCGCCGACATCCGCTCCCGCAGCGTATAGTCGCCTGGCATGATCCGCCTGCCGGTGCCGGTCAGCTTGACGAGGGCTTTGAACCAGGTGGAGCTTACTATCACGCCCTCGCGCTTGAGGACCGAGGCCACCTGGCCCGCCCCCGCTCCCTCCGGAATGGTCACCTTCAGCGGGCGGCCCGGCCAGAAGAAATACAGCGACAGAAGCAGCAGCGCCCCCGTCGTGACATAGGTAAAGGTCTTAAGTAGTCTCATAAAAGCTTTTTGGAATAAACCTGCCTGTACTCCGGGCCTTCGCGCGTGAGCCGGCTCTCCATCAGTTCCACCGAGGCCAGCCGCGACAGCGCCCTGCGCCCCTGGGAGTAGTCGGAGACCCGCCTTACAAAATTTTCCGGCAGGACGCCTTTTACCCTGCCGAGCGTCACATGCGGCTCGAACCGCTCCTCGAAGACGAGCCCCGCCGCGGCGAGGCCTTCCGAGAGCTTGCGGGCCAGCTCCCTGAGCTCGGCCGTCCCTTCGCCTATGCCTACCCAAAGCACCGAAGGATGCCTGGCCGAGGGGAAAACCCCGAAACTCCCGAGAGAGATGTTGAAAGCGGGAGCGCCTTCCAGCCCGGCGTCCAGCCCCTTCCGGGCGGCGGCCGGGTCCGCCATGTCGCCGAGAAAAGCGTACGTAATGTGGAAATTAGACGGGTCCACCCACTTCACGGTATCCCGCCCGGCGTTGTCCCTGGCGTAGGAGGACACCAGCTTAAGCCCGTCCGTGAAAGCGGGGTCGAAGGAGGAAGCGATAAAAAGCCTCACCTATTCTCCCTCCGTCTCCCCTGCCTCTTCCTCTTCGGCCTGCCGGGCGCGGGCCCGCCGGGCCGCGGCGGCTTTTGCCCTGGCGCGCGCCTTGGCTTTAGCCGCGCGCGAAGCCTTTGAATTAACCTTGGGGCCGGCTTTGGAGTTGTTCAGTTCCCGCCGTATAACGTTGCGCTTCAGCGCCCGCTCGCGCAGCGCAGCGCGCCGCTCCTGGGACTTGGGCTTCCAGCCTTTAAGGGCGGCGAGCCGGGTGCGCATGGCGTTCACGGCGCCGCGGTAACGCGACATCCGCGCCAGCGGCACGGCCCTGAAACGCCTGACCGAAGGGCCGAAAACTATTTCGGTATTCTTCTCCAGGATGTACTCCTGGTTATCCTTGCTCGCCTCGTCCGTCTGGGTAACGGCCAGGCGACCCTCGTCGAAGACCGCGGCCAGGGTCTCCTTGCTGAGCTTGGAATACTCCACCGCGAACTCCGTGCCGCGCACCGCGCAGACCGCGGAGGGCGTGCGAACCTGCATTTTGAACTTGTCGTTGAGGAGATGCTTGATCTTGGCGGCCAGCGAGCCGAAATGGACGATGAAGATGGTATCGGACTGCTCTATGGAGGAGATCTCCAGCTCGGTGTTGCGGCCCACCTGCATCGTGCCCTTGTCGTCGAGATAGATCTCGGCCACGGCGTCAGCAGCGGTCTTCACCATGTCGTTGGGATCGAGCGGGATCTCCCCGGAAACCCGGGACCATTCGTCCTTTTCCACGGTCTTCACCATGACCGTGCCGGACACCACCTTAAGCCGGGCGTCCCAGCTCTCGGCCTGGTTCTGGGAATAGTTGCCCGACTTCATGGCCTGGTCGAGCATCTTGCGGTAATCCTGCTCGTCCATCTCCTGGGCCCGGGCGCCGGCGGCGCAGGCCAGCAGGCAGGCTGAAAGGATAACGGCTGTTCTGGTTCTGGTATTTGCCGGCATAGGGCCCCCTACTTTTCTATCCTGCGGAACTGGCGCCTGCCCACCTGCAGCACGCATTCCCTGGGTTCGAAGACGATGTCCTCGGCCACTTTCTCTCCGTCCAGGCGCACGGCGCCCTGGTCTATCAGGCGGCGCGCCTCGTTCATGCCCTTGGCCAGCCCCGCGGCGACCATCAGGTAGGAGAGCTTGCCGGGCTTTTCTGCGCGGAAGACTTCCATGTTCTCGGGAAGCTCCTTGCGGGAGAAGACCTGCTCAAAATGCGCCCTGGCGGCGGAAGCCTGCTCCGGGCCGTGGAAGCGGGCGGTAATAAGGCCGGCGAGCTTCTTCTTGGCCTCCATCGGGTGCTCTCCCTTCACTGCAGCGAGGTCCTCGGAGGTGAGCAGCGTGTAGTAGTCGTACATCAGGGCGTCGGACAGGGACATCAGCTTGCCGAACATGTCGTTAGGCAGGTCGTTCAAGCCCACATAATTGCCGAGCGACTTGGACATCTTCCGGTCGCCGTCGGTGCCGACCAGCAGGGGCATGGTCAGGACGGCCTGGGGCTCCTGGGCGCTGAGCTTCTGCAGGTCGCGGCCCATCAGCAGGTTAAAGATCTGGTCCTGGCCGCCCAGCTCGATGTCGGCCTTTACGGCCACCGAATCGTAGCCCTGGAAGATGGGGTAGAGGATCTCGAGCAGGCTTATCGGGGTCTCGGCCTTCATCCTGGCGCGGAAATCCTCGCGCTCCAGCAGGCGCGAGATTGTGACGCTCTTGGCGATATTGACGAAGTCCGACACGCCGACGGCCGGGCTGGCGAAGAAAGGCTTGAGCCACTCGCTGTTAAAGCGTATCTCCGTCTTATCCCTGTCGAGCACCTTGAAGGCCTGCTCGGTGTAGGTCTTGGCGTTGTTGGCCACGCTTTCATGGTCGAGCACCGGGCGGGTGGTGTCCTTGCCGGAAGGGTCGCCGATCTGCGCGGTAAAATCCCCGATGATGAGCACCGCGGTGTGGCCGAGGTCCTGGAACTGGCGCAGCTTGTTCATGACGACGCTGTGGCCAAGGTGCAGGTCAGGGCTGCTCGGGTCCGCCCCGAACTTAACGCGAAGTTTCTTGCCGGAGGAAAGTTTTTTGGCCAGGTCTTCGCGGCTGACCACGTCCACGGCGCCCCTGGTAATATCCTTAAGGATCTCGTCAGTGTTCATAGCGGTAATTGTATTATTTTTGCTCGCGCGGGCGCGAGCGGGAAAAAGCGTCAGTGGAAGCCGTAGGGATCGGCTTCGATGAAATATTTGACGCCGGGGCGCGGGCGCAGGGCCTGCGCCTTAGCCAGGCAAAGGGCGGCGGTCTTTTCGGAGGCGGCCTTCACCAGGTAGTATTCGCTGCTGAATTTGCGCTTTTCCTGCCCGGGGGGGATCACCGGGCCCAGGATCTCGCTGCCGTCGCCTGCGGCCCCGAGGAAAGACAGGTCCCTCAGGAACTCGGCGGCGGCGGCGTCCATGGCGCGGCGGTCGTAGGAGGCGAAGCGGACTTTCACGATATGACAGAAAGGCGGGTAGAAGAAATCCCTGCGGGAAGCCAGCTCCCCGTCGGCGAAAGAGGGGTAGTCCATTTCCGCCAGGCGCGAGAACACGTAATGGTTCGGCTCGCGGGTCTGTATGAAAAGTTCGCCGCTCCCGCCCAGCAGGCGCCAGGCGCCGTAGAAGGACTGGTACGCCTTCTCGGAGGCCCTGAAGTCGGCGCCGGTAAGATCGGAGTCCGCGTCCAGGAAGGCGGTGAGCGCCAGGCGCGGGGCCCCGAGCTCGCGCAGCGCGATGCGGGTGCCCACCAGCACGTCGGCCTCGCCTTTAGTGAAGCTGTCCAGGGCCGCGCGCATGGCCTTCAGCGAGCCGCGCAGCACGTCCCCGTCGAAGCGGGCTATCCTGCAGCCGGGGATCAGGCGGGAAACGGCCTCCTGCGTCTTCTGCGTTCCGGCCCCGTAATCCCTGAAAACCTTGCCGCCGCAGGAAGGGCAGACCTCCGGCTTCGGGGCCTTCTTGCCGCAGCGCCGGCACAGCAGCACCTGGGCCCCGTCCTCGCCCTTGAGGAGGGACATGCCCGGGCCGCAGTCCGGGCAGCGGACCATCCAGCCGCAATTGGCGCAGAAAAGGCGCGAGGCATAGCCCTTGCGCCCGGAGATGATCAGGGCCTGCCGGCCCGAGCCAACCACGGCACGCAGGCTGTCGGCCAGCGGCCGCGCGAGGATCTCTCCGGGGAAGCCGCCCATGTCCAGCACCCGTACGTCCGGGCCGGGGCCCTTCAGCGGGGCCGGGGGCACGGCGTCGAAACGGCGGAGGGCGCCCGACGCGGCGGCGCCCCAGCTCTCAATGGAAGGACAAGGGCTGGCCAGCGCGACTCCGCCGCCGAGAGCTTTCATGCGCCGCAGCAGCACTTCCCTCGTGTGATATAACGGTTCGGCCTCGGTCTGCCGGTAGATCTCCTCGTGTTCGCCGTCCATCAGGGCGAAACGGAGGTTGCGGAAGGGGAGAAAAACGCCGGTGCGGGTGGCGATCATCACCTTCAGCCCGCCGCGGACGGCCCCGGCCCAGGCCTCGGCGCGTTTTTTAGGGGTAAGGCGGGAATGCCAGGCGCCGACGCGGCCGGGGAAAACGGTTTCCAGCGCGGCCGCCAGGGACGGGATCACGTTCAGGTCGGGCACCAGCAGCAGGCCCTGCGCGCCTTCCTCGGCGAGGGCGGCGCTGAAAACCGCCGGGTACAGGTCTTCGCGGCGCTCCTGGGGGGCGAGGCGCAGCAGGTAGCCGCCCTCTTTGGCCGAAGCCAGGGCCTCCGTGAAGTTTTTTATCTCGGGCGCCCCGGGGGGAGGAAAGCCCGCCGCGGCCGGCGCGGAGGCGGGGGGAGCCGGCAGGGTTTCGGGCGCATGCGCGTAGAAAGCGCCCAGGCACAGCCCGCGCGGCGAGCCCCAGCGGGCGGACATCCACTCCGAGAGGGCCAGGGCGTCCTCGGGGAACAGCGGTTCCTCGTCGAGCAGGCGCTTTACGGATTTTAGTTCTTTAAAACCGGTCAGGTCGGCGTCCTTCTCCGGCAGGACGCGCAGGATGGTCCCTACGGCGTCCCGCTTGCCGAGCGAAGCGAGCGCCCGCAGGCCAGGCGCGGCGGCGAGCTCCAGCTCTTCGGGCAGCAGGTAATAGAAGGTCCGCCGGAGCGGTATGGGGAATGAGAGTTCAGCCAGCATAACCTCAAAAGCGCCCGCCGCCTGCGGCCGGGCTTAACCTATTTTACTAGTTTCCAGGAAGGACTTCAGCAGCTTCATGTCTTCCCAGGTATCGCGCTTGAGGTTGGGGTTGCGCAGCAGGGCCGCGGGATGGTAGGTGGGGATGACTTTTATCGGGTGGCCCGGGCCAAAAAGTTCTACGGGGTAGTCGTAGGCGCGGCCGCGCACCAGCGAAATGCCCTTGTCGGTGCCGAGCAGCACTTTGGTGGCCACGGAGCCGAGCGTGACGATGCAGAGCGGCTTTATGGCCCGCAGCTGCTCGTCGAGGTAAGGGCGGCAGGCCGAGATCTCTTCCGGCGTGGGGGGGCGGTCGTTGCCGTGCGCCTCGGGGGTCTCCGGATTCTTCATCGGGTGACACTTCACGATATTGGCGATGTAGACTTCGGAGCGCTTCAGGCCGAGCACGGTCTCGAGGATCTTGTCGAGCAGCTGGCCGGAACGGCCGACAAAAGGTTCGCCCTTGTGGTCTTCCTGGAAGCCGGGGCCCTCGCCCACAAAAACCACTTTGGCCTTATAGGTGCCCACGCCGAAGACGGCGTTGAGGCGGGCGTGGCCCAAACCGCACTTGCGGCAGGCTTTTACCTGCTCCGCGAGCGCGTCCATGTCGGCGGGTTTCTTGTGGGTCATAGCGGAGGGCTTAACTTCGGGTTCGGCGGCCGTCGGCACCGGCGGCGCGGCGGGGGAGGGGCGGGAAACGCGCTTTACAACTGAGGAACCCGGCGCGGCTTCGGCCAGGTTTTCGTCCTGAGCTTTAATGTAGGCGGCCAGGTCCCTGGCCGCGGCAGCGAGTTCCCGCCTCATCCGGATTATTCTTTGGCCGGTTTCTCGGAGGCTTCCTTGCGGGGCTTCCGGGGCTCGTCGGAGCGCTTGGTGGAGAGCTTCTCCTCGATCTCCTGGTCCTTCTTGACCGCTTCTTCGATCTCGGGAACCTTTATGGTACCGCTGACCACGTCGAAGAGGGAGCGGTCTATAAGCTCGGCCATCGGGATGGCCCTGAACTCCTCCTGGCGGCGCAGGTGCCGGGCCCACTGCATGGCGCGCACGATGTCGTTGTACTTGGACGGGCCGTAGTCGGAAATAAGCTGTTCGAGGTCGGCCTCGGTCTCTTTCACTATTTTCGCTTGCGTCATTTTGATCCTCCGTTAAACTCTAAATCTTTTTCTTCCGAAGCTGGCTCCCGAAAGACTCAACCTTGTCCAGGTTCCTCGCGGTCCGGCGCGTCTCGAGCTCGGCTATCGCCGCCACCTCGCGCACCGCTTCCGGAAGGCTGTCGTTAATGACCAGGTAGTCGAAGGTGGAAGCCACCTTCAGCTCCGAGCGCGCGGTCCGCAGCCGCACCGCCACGTTCTCCGGGGCCTCGCCCCGCCCGCGCAGGCGCTGCACCAGCGTCTTCAGGTCCGGCGGCAGCAGGAACACGGTGACCGCGGCCGGGAAGAGCTTTTTGACAGAACGGGCGCCTTTCACGTCTATGGTCATCACCGGGATGCGGCCCTTCTGGAGCACGGCCATCACCGACTTGACCGGGGTGCCGTAATAGTTGCCGTGCACCTTGGCCCACTCCAGCAGCTTCCCGTCCTTCCTGAGCCGCTGGAACTGCTCAACCGTTACGAAGAAATAATCCTTGCCGTCCACTTCGCCGGGGCGCCGGGGCCGCGTGGTGCAGGTCACGCTGAAAGCGAACTTCTTATTCAGCTTCAGCAGACCGGAACGCACGACGGTTTTTCCGCCCCCCGAGGGGGCGGAAATAACCATCGGGAAGTACTTGTATCCTGCTTTCAGCACTTACTTGTTCTTTCTCGGATTCCTGATCTGGGACTGGGCCGAGGACAGGATGGCTATCGGCACGCGGAACGGGGAGCAGGACACGTAGGTCAGGCCCACCTTGTGGCAGAACGCGACCG
>Ga0209212_1000942_pt1 | contig 51834 bp, 38 predicted proteins | sample RifGroC2_FD_183996 | JGI IMG/M metagenome (GOLD analysis project Ga0209212, IMG submission 183996) | Groundwater microbial communities from Rifle, Colorado, USA - Groundwater C2 (SPAdes) (version 2) | ecosystem: Environmental > Aquatic > Deep subsurface > Groundwater | place: Rifle, Colorado...
GTGGAGTCTGTTAAAAATTCCGCGAGAAATACCTGTCCCCCTGTAAGACTGGGGATTGGAATAGGCGGAACTATGGATTATGCAACTTTTTTGTCTAAAAAAGCCCTTTTGCAGCCTGTAAAATCGCAGGAAGAGCTTGAATTGTCCGATGATAAAGTTTCTAAGATGGAACTTGAAATTTTGAAAAGGTCAAATGAACTTAAGATAGGGGCAAGCGGTTTTGGTGGTGACACTACTGTATTTGGGGTGAATATTTTGAGCTATCCTACCCATATTGCAGCCCTGCCAGTTGCTGTGAATTTTAGCTGTCATGCTTCGCGTTATGCTTTTGCAGAGGTTTTTGAAGATGAAGTTAAGTATAAATTCCAGCCTGATTATGAATTTAAGCCAACTTCCAATCTTGAAGAAAATCTTAAAAAAATAAAGGTGGATGATCTCGAGGAAATAAGAGCTTTAAAAGCGGGGGATAGGGTTTCTATAAGCGGATATATTTATACTGCAAGGGATGCGGCTCATCAAAAAATGGTTGAAGCCATTAATAATGGTCAGGAATTGCCTTTTGATATCAAAAATAAAATAATTTATTATGTAGGTCCATGTCCCCCGATAGAAAATGAAATTATAGGTCCTGCCGGTCCGACAACAGCCGCCAGAATGGATAAATATACCCCTCTTTTAATGGATAGAGGACTTATGGGTTCAATCGGCAAAGGAAAACGCAATGACGAAGTAATTGAAGCCATAAAAAGAAATAAAGGGGTTTATTTTATTACTACAGGCGGAACAGCCTGTCTTCTTGCAAGCAAAATAAAGGAAGCAGAAGTTATTGCTTATCATGAGCTTGGAGCAGAAGCTGTTTATAAGCTGAAGATAGAAAATTTCCCTGTAACTATTGCAATAGACAGTAAAGGCAATAGTATTTTTAATATTTAATCACTTTTATAGGGCATTTTGATATTTTGTGATTAAGTTCTATCAAAGAAGTTATATAACCGGAAGTTTTTAAGTATTCAAAAATGAGTATACACAATAAATTTATTATTATAATTAAGGTTAAAAACTGATGGTTTGCGGAATTAGTAAGTAAATCAGTTGTAAAAGCGTATTTTATTTGAAAAAGAATAATTAATATAAGTGCAAAATAGCTTATGCAAAGCAAAATGTTATATTGTTTTGATAAAATCAGTTTTTTAGCGCGTTTTTCAATTGTTTTGTTCGTTAATTTAGGCTCACTGACAGCTATTTCTGTGCCAAAAAGAGTTGAAAAAAGCTGCCATGATGAAACAAGCAATGAAAGTATAAACAGAAAAATCAGGCTAAATACTATAAAACTGACTAAAAAAGCGGTAAGACTTATACTTATTCCTGCAATTTTAAGGAAAAAATTAAATAATATTATTGATGAAAAGAATAGAATGTTTATAGCCGCCTTAATTGATAAAGGCGGTGCTAACACAAGGAAAATCCTGTAAAAATTCCATTTAATTCCTTTTATAATAGAAAATTTTAAAGGATGATTTATTTTTTTATGATTTCTGCTGCATATTTTATAATTTATACAGCAAAAAATTGTTGAAAGAATTGAAGAAAATACAAAAATTAATCCGCCTGAAATTATAAGCGAAAGCACTTTAAAAATAACGTTAGCATACAGCATCAGGTCATGTTTTATATTTTCTTCATCGCTTAAAATCATTTTGACTAATTTAAAAACAGGTTCAGACAAACTTGATATTGTAATTATACAGTATTTTATAATTACAATAAGGCTTGTGAAAAGAAATACAGCCGAAAATAAAAGTATAAACGCAGATATAATTTTATTATGGATTAGATGTTTCATTTTTTAACTTTTCGAGTTCATTGTAACTTTCGTTTACAATCTTATCAATATTTGACTGTATTGATAATAGCTCGATAAGCTCATTCTCGGTGATAACATTCATTTGTATAAGTATCTGCCCAAGTGGAAGATTTTGTTGTTTTTGCTGTTCAAGACCTTCGCATAATTGGTCAATAGTTATTTTTTTATAGTGCAGAAGAATTTCTCCAATTTTAGGATTTTGGATTAATTCTTTTAATTTTTGGATATTAATATCACCGGTTGGCATAATTTGCTCCTTCGACCAAATTATTCTACTTGTTCTTTAGAAGCTTTAACATCTGATTTTACTTCTACTACAGGTTCTTCTTTTTTAGGCGGAGTACCCTCAATTCTTTCAAAAACAATTTTCTTACCTTCAAGCTTAATTTTTAATAAGTCACCTTCTTTGTACATTCCGGTAAGAATTTCTTCCGCGATCGGATCTTCGATTTTTTTCTGGATAAGTCTTCTGAGAGGTCTTGCGCCGTAAGTTTGGCTGTAGCCTTCTTCTGCAAGATAATCTTTTGCCTCGTCAAGAACTTCAACCGTGATTTCCTGAGTAACAAGTCTTTTGATAAGATCTGAAAGCATAATATCAACGATTTGCCTGATTTCGGGTTTTGTAAGATGCGCGAAGACGATGATATCATCGAGTCTATTGAGGAATTCCGGACGGAAGGCTTTTTTCAGTTCTTCCATTACGGTATCTTTCATCTTTTCGTATCTGTCGCTTTCTTCGTTTTCAGCAACAGCAAAGCCTAATTTTGACTGATTTTCCATAGTTCTTGCGCCGACGTTGCTTGTCATTATTATAATTGTGTTTTTGAAGTCGACAACGCGTCCTCTTGAGTCGGTAAGTCTTCCGTCATCAAGAATTTGAAGCAGCATGTTGAAAACATCAGGATGGGCTTTTTCTATTTCGTCGAACAATACTAAAGAATACGGTTTCTTTCTTACGGCTTCTGTAAGTTGTCCGCCTTCATTGTATCCGACATATCCCGGAGGAGAGCCTATAAGTTTACTTACGGCATGTTTTTCCATGTATTCTGACATGTCAACTCTTATTATATTGTCCTCAGAACCGAATACTGATTCTGCAAGAGCTTTTGCGAGTTCTGTTTTACCAACACCGGTGGGCCCGCAAAAAGCAAAGCTTCCAACAGGTCTGTTTGGACTCTTAAGACCAACTCTAGCTCTTCTTATTGCTTTTGATATTGCTACAACAGCGGAATGTTGTCCAATAACTCTGGCATGAAGAAGTTCTTCAAGCTTAAGAAGTCTTTCCGTTTCTGTTTCTGTAAGTTTTGTAACAGGAACACCTGTCCATGTGCTTATGATTATTGCGATTTCTTCTTCTGTAACTACAGATTTATTAGCTTCCTGTTCGGTTTTCCATTTTTGAGAAACTTCCCTGATTTTATCTTTAAGTTCAGCTTCAGTATCTCTTAACTGGCTTGCTTTCTCGAATTCCTGATTTCTGATAGATTGTTCTTTGCTTTTGATAACCTGTTTAAGCTCTTTTTCAATTTCTTTTCCTTCAGGCGGAAGAGAACTTGCCTGAAGTCTGACTCTTGAGCTGGCTTCGTCAATAAGGTCAATAGCTTTATCAGGAAGGAATCTGTCTGTAATATATCTGTCAGAAAGTTTAACAGCGGCATCTATTGCGGCATCAGAAATTATAAGTTTATGATGCTCTTCATATTTAGTTCTTAAGCCTTTTATAATCTCGATAGCTTCGTCAACGGAAGGCTGTTCAATGTATATAGGCTGGAATCTTCTTTCAAGTGCGGCATCTTTTTCGACGTGTTTTCTGTATTCGTCGAGCGTTGTAGCACCTATAACCTGTAATTCTCCTCTTGAAAGCACGGGCTTAAGGATATTTGCAGCGTCAATAGCGCCTTCTGCGGCTCCGGCTCCTATTAATGTATGCATTTCGTCAATTATAAGGATTACGTTGCCTGCTCCTCTTATTTCGTCCATAATTTTTTTGAGTCTTTCTTCAAATTCGCCTCTGTATTTTGTACCGGCGACTAAAAGACCCATATCAAGCTGGACAATTCTTTTATCTTCAAGAAATTCAGGAACTTCGCAGTTTACAATTCTTAATGCAAGTCCTTCAGCGATGGCTGTTTTACCAACACCCGGTTCACCTATTAAAACAGGATTGTTTTTTGTGCGTCGACCTAAAATTTGAATTAATCTTTCGATTTCTTTTTCTCTTCCTACGACAGGGTCAAGACGTTGTTCTTGCGCTGCCTGTGTAAGATTTGTGCCGAATTCGTCAAGTGTGGGGGTTTTGCTTCTTCCACCGCTTGCTGTCGTAGCAGTAGGCGCGCCTGTTCTAGTTTCTCCGAGCATTCTTATGACGTTGCTTCTTACTTTATTAAGATCAACACCGAGGTTTTCAAGAATTCTTGTTGCAACCCCTTCGCCTTCTCTGATTAAGCCCAGAAGAAGATGTTCTGTTCCGATATAATTATGTCCGAGTTGTCTTGCTTCATCCCATGACAATTCCAGTACACGTTTTGCTCTTGGGGTGAAAGGAATTTCTACTGCGACAAAGCCTGAGCCTCGTCCTATTATTTTTTCAACTTCTATTCTGGCATCTTTAAGATTTACCCCCATTGCTTTAAGGGTTTTAGCGGCTATTCCGGTTCCTTCACCAATAAGCCCCAGAAGTATTTGCTCCGTTCCGACAAAGTTGTGACCCAATCTGCGAGCTTCTTCTTGAGCCAGCATGATTACTTTAATTGCTTTTTCAGTAAAACGTTCAAACATATATATCTCCAAAATTCCAGAATGTAGAATACAAACAAAACTCCAATTATTTATTTTACTATAACATGTCTGTTTATATCAATCGACAAAATTAGTTAAAAATTAAGTTTATTTTTGTTAAGCAATTCTTTTTTCTTCAATCAACGAAAATGTAAAATCTTCAATCTCTCGTATAAACCCTTGGAAGACGGACTTTTAGTTGGCAAGTGAGTTCATAATTTATTGTACCAAGTAAGTTTGCCCATTCGTCTATATGAATTGACTCACCTTCGTCATAGCCAATAAGTGTAATTATATCTCCGGTTTCAACAATATTAACATTTGATACATCGAACATCATCTGATCCATTGTTATATTGCCGATTTGTTTTACTTTTTGTCCGTTTATAAGTCCGTAAATTCTGTTAGAAAGGCTTCTGGGTACTCCATCGGCATATCCTACAGGAATTGTAGCGATTTTTGTAACTTCATTTTTTGTTACAAAGCTGTGCCCGTAGCTGACACCGTTTTCTTTTTCTGTTTCTTTAAGGAAAATAATTCTTCCTTTAAGGCTCATGGCAGGTTTTAAATCAGGTTTATTAGTTATATGAGAATCTAAATCAGGCATAAGCCCGTAAATTCCTATTCCTGCCCTCACCATGTCATAATGCATTTCTTTATAGCTTATTAATCCTGCCGTATTGACAAAATGTTTTAATATTTCTTTATTATTTAAATCTTTAATTGTATTTTGCCATTTTTGTTTTTGAATTTCGCTTTTATCAAAGTCTTCCGCACAGGCAAGATGGGAGAAAATGCCTTTTAACTCAACTTCTTTTGTATTCAAAACTTTGTTAATAAAAACAGAAGCTTCTTTTTCGAAAATACCTATTCTGTTCATGCCCGTGTCAACTTTTATATGAATCTGTGGCTTTTTATTAAGCCTGTTAAACGTGTCTATGCAGGCATCAATATGGCTATCGGTAAAAACAGAAATCTGTATATCGTTTTCTATGGCGGAAGTTATTGCCCATTCGGGTGTTGAGCCAAGGACAAGAATAGGTACTGTAATACCCGCCTGTCTTAATTGTATTCCTTCATCTACTGAAGCCACTCCGAGCATATCAACACCTGATGCCAGAAGAGTAGGTGCTGTCATTGTGGAACCATGACCATATCCGTCAGCCTTAACAACTGCCAGAAACTTTGTATCAGGAGATGTAAAGGTTTTTAAGGTTTTAATATTATGCTCAAGGTGTGCAAGGTTTATTTCAACCCAGGCATCACGTCTTGTTTGGACTATTGGTTTTCTATGCTGTGACATTTTTTCTCTAATCTATCGAATTGTCATTGCGAGCCATTTAGTATTGGAATAGACTAAAAATTTATCTTGCGAAGCAATCTTCCAAAGCGGGGAGTTGTTATTGGGAGGATTGCTTCGTTAGTCTAATAATGGTGAAATGTCAGGATTCTTGACTCGTAATGACAATTTCGCTATTTTTGTGTGTTTTAACGATTTTGTGATTTACCGTTATTTAAATTGTATTAGCTTTATTAATAGGTTTCAACAATATAATTAAAATTTGTGACTTTATTTTATGTATTTGTTGACTAATTTCCTTTATTTTTTAAACTGAAAGAGTAAACTTTCAGGAGTCAATAAATTTTGAGTGTTAACAAAACAAAAGTGTCAGTACTGGGCTGCGGCGTCTGGGGTAGAAATCTCGTAAGAAATTTTTACAATCTTGAGGCTTTATATAGTGTTTGTGATATGGATACAGATACACTTTGCGCTATTTCGTCCCAGTATAACGGTGTTAAATGTGTGAGTGATTTTGATGATATCCTGAAAATGGAAGAAATAAAAGGCGTTGTAATTGCAACTCCCAGTCATACTCATTACAAACTTGTAAAAAAAGCACTTGTAGCCGGAAAAAACGTTTATGTTGAGAAACCTATCGCAACAAGCAGCTATGAAGCACAAGAATTAAATGAAATTGCGGAAGAAAAAGGACTTGTTTTAATGGTAGGGCATTTATTACTGTATCATCCTGCTGTTACAAGACTAAAATCTTTGATTAAAGAAGGTGTTCTCGGCGATATTAAATATGTTCAGAGCGACAGGCTTAATGTAAATTTTTTCAGGAATGACAGAAGCGTGATGTGGGATTTAACACCGCATGATTTGTCTATGTCGGCGTATGTTCTGGATAAAAAACCTTTGAGTGTTCAATCAGCGGTTGGCTGTTCCGTAAATAATGACGGAATTATTGATATTTCACATATAGATATTAATTTTGAGGATGATGTTCTTGTTCATTTAAGCGACAGCTGGATTCATCCTGTTAAACGTGTTGTGCTTATTGTAAGGGGGACAAGAGCAACAGCGGTTCTTGACGATACTTTGTCGGAAAACAAGCTTGTAGTTTATGACAATTTTTCACAGGAAAAAAGAATTGTTGAAACTCCGGATTATATTGAGATAGAGCCTCTAAAACTTGAGTGCCAGCATTTTCTCAGCTGTATAGAAAACGGAATAAAACCGAGAAGTGACGGTCTTAATGGTTATGAAGTGGTAAAAATCCTTGAAGATGCGGAAAAAATCATGCTTGGCAATAAATACAGCAAGATATCTGATATCAAGCTTGTTTCTTCAAGGACAAAACAGGAATAAGAAGAGGGTATTGTAAATAAATCTTTCGCATGTATAATTTATATAAATCCGCGGGAATAGCTCAGTGGTAGAGCACCTCCTTGCCAAGGAGGGGGTCGCGAGTTCGAATCTCGTTTCCCGCTTTTTTTATTGCTTTATTTTTTAAGCATGAAAAGGGTATACCAATTCTTCTATAGGTGCTTTAAAAAGCCTGCTTTCTCCTGATTTATGTATGGCACAGTCATAATCACACAGGTAAGGTTTATCACCAAGCTTTACAATTTGTTTAAAAGCTGAAGGTAAAATATCGCCTGTCGTTTCATATCCGTTTTTTTCAATTTCGTCTCTAACCTGACAAACTTCGTTTGTTGTTATCCTGTATTCATTACTATTCTTGCCTTTTGGCAAAATACAATAATAAACTACATCTTTGCTAATATTACTTTTTTGAAAAGTAACATAGCCCTTATTAATAGCAGGTAGGTCAAAAGATTCAAATTTTTTCGGATAACAAGGATTTTCAGAAAGTTTTAATACTTTGTCATTATCAATATTAAACACTATTGAATACATACCTGCCCCGGCAACACCGGTAACCTTTAATTCTTTAAGTTTTTCATCATTTTTTATAGCTTGTTTGTACAAACCAATAGCCTTTTCATCATGAAAAGATAATGCAGAATTTGATTTAGCTTTTCCGTTTAATTTATCAACTATATCAAGTGCTTCCAGTATATTGACCTGTCTATTAAAATCCAATCTAGGCAAATAGTTATCCTCGGTACTTACCGAATCAAAATAAGTTCTTTTAAAATACGTAGTTAAACCTTTTTTAATACCAGAAATAATTTTATCGTATGTTTCAAAGATTGGGTCAAACTCTACAATACCTTTCAATAGAGATTTATTTTTTTTGTCATAAAAATTATCGGCATCAAATAATTTATTTTTATTCATATAATCTGGTAATTGTGATGAGGTTTTTACGTTTTCGCTGTCATTACCTGTTAAAACAACAGTAGAACCGTTAAATTCATACGTATCTAGTGGAGTATCAGGATAATATGAACCTGCAATTTCGTCCTGCATAAAATGTACAAAGCCGTCTTTTTCTTCTTTTGTACCGTTAATAATATAACCGGCTTGAAAAAATATATTATTTTTTATTCCATTTAACATATCTAAAATTATTCTTTTCGTTTTTTACACAAGTCTATAAAACTTGTGAAAGAAAAATATTGCCAAAAAGTTTTATAAAATTTTTTTAAATATCAAATATCCTTCAATAGTTCGAGTTCTTGTATAAAAATTTTTATTATAATTTGATTTTGAACTTGAATTATAAATTGGGCTTAAAGTAACGTTCGGTTCAATAAAGATTTACTTTATGATGTTTAAAGTGTACTATTGAAAATGGAAAATTATAAAAATCCGAGAAGCAAAATAAAGAGCGATAATCAGTATAAAAGAGAAGAATTATGAAAGTAAATTTAGAAAAGCAGGAAAATAACTTATTTAAACTTAGCATTGAAATTGATGCTGACGTGGCTGCACAAGAGTACAATAAGGCATGCCGAAAAACAGGGGAAAATATTAATATCCCAGGATTTAGAAAAGGCAAAGCCCCGCGTTCCATGATAGAAAAACATGTCGGCGTGGGAAGAATTCAGCAAAAAGTACTCGATGCTCTTTTGCCGAATATATTTGCGGATTTAATAAGCGAGCATCAGTTTGATCTTGCAACAGAGCCTGTAGTTGAAAATTATAATTTTGAACTCGGCAAACCTGTTACAGTTACGGCAAGGTTGGAAATTAAACCCGAAGTTAACCTTGTGAACCACAAGGGGCAGGTAATTGAAGTCCCTGAATTTAAACATTCTGATGATGTGATTGAAAAAGAATTAAAACTTCTTTCCGAAAAATTTGCTACGCTTGAACCGATAGTGGGCAGGCCAGCGGAAGTTACTGATATAGTTATAATTGATTTTACAGGAACAGTTAATGGTGAACCTATAAAAGGCGGAGCCGGAAAAAATCAGCAGCTTGATCTTTCAAACAGTCATTTTATAAAAGGTTTTGCGGAACAAACCGTCGGCAAAAGTATAGGCGAAGAGTTTACAATTAATGTAACTTTCCCTGAAGATTATCAAGACAAAGTTCTATCAGGGAAACCCGCTGAATTTAAAATAAAAATTAATGAAATTAAAAAGAAAATCACTCCTGAAGTAAATGATGAGCTAGCTCAAAAGGTCGGTCCTTTCCAGACTCTTGACGATCTTAAAGCTGATATGGCAAAATATCTTGAAAAAGCCAGAGAAAATGAAAATAAAATAAGAACCGAAAAAGCAGTTCTTGAAAAAGTTGTTGATTCGGCTAAAGTTGATATTCCTGATTCTATGGTTAATAGAGAAGCAAAAACTCTTCTTGAAGAAATTCAGGCAAGGTTTAAAAGTCAGGGAATTTCTTGGGATCAGGTTCTTGAACAACAAGGACATGAAAATACTTGGAACAGCCTGAGGGAAGAAGCCGCAAAACGTGTAAGAACAAGTCTTGTACTTAGTGCTGTGGCAAAAACAGAAAATATTCAGCTTACTGAAGAAGATTTTTTAGAAAAAGTAAGAGAACTTGCAAGAACTTATAATTCCGATGAAAAGGCTATTTATGAACAAATGGCACAAAATCCGGCTCTTGCCCAAGGATTATCTCAACAAATTATGAGTCAAAAAATAATTAATTATCTTCTTGAGAATAATGAAGTAAAATATATTGAAGACACTTTAGCGAAAGTTTAATGTAAATATTAGTCTGTTTATAGAAAGGTGATTACAAATGGGATTTGTGCCTGTAGTAATTGAACAATCAAGTAGAGGAGAAAGATCTTTTGACATCTTCTCAAGACTTTTAAGAGAAAGAATAATTTTTCTTGGAACACCTATTGATGATATGATAGCCAACCTTGTGGTTGCGCAGTTGTTGCTTCTTGACTCGGAAAATCCTGAAAAGGATATTATGCTTTATATTAACAGTCCGGGTGGTAGCGTAACGGCAGGTTTAGCTATTTTTGACACAATGCAGCATATAAGAGCGGATGTAAACACAATATGTCTTGGTCAGGCTGCAAGTATGGGCGCTTTCCTTCTCGCGGCGGGAACTCCGGGAAAACGTATGGCTCTTCCTCATTCAAGAATCCTTATTCACCAGCCACTAGGCGGTGCGCAAGGTCAGGCAACTGATATTCAGATTCAGGCTGCCGAAATCGGAAGAATTAAACGTACTCTTAACGAGCTTCTTGCTAAGCATACAGGGCAAAGTTTCAAGAAAATAGAAAAAGATACAGACAGGGATTACATTATGACCCCTGAAGAAGCTTTAGAATATGGAATGGTTGACAAAGTAATAACTAAGATCGAAAAGAAAGAAGTTTCTAAAGACGATCTCTAGTTTTTAAAACAGGAGAAACTTAATTTATGGCCAAAAGAGATGACAGTCGCTTAAAATGCTCTTTTTGCGGCAAGACGCAGGATCAGGTTAAAAAATTGATAGCCGGACCCGAAGTATATATATGTGATGAGTGTGTCGATCTCTGTAACGAGATTCTTGACGAAGAATTTCTTGATTCCAGTGAAGAAAAAGAAGAGAATATTGAAGCACCAAAACTGGCGGAAGTGCCTAAGCCTCATGAAGTTAAATCTTATCTCGATCAGCATATAATCGGTCAGGATGACGCAAAAAAACAGCTTGCGGTTGCTGTTTATAATCATTACAAAAGAATAAACCATAATTTATCTACGGCTGACAATAAAAATCAGGATGTAGAAATACAAAAAAGCAATATTTTACTGGTAGGACCGACAGGAAGCGGAAAAACCCTTCTTGCTCAGACTCTGGCTAAAATGCTTGATGTTCCGTTTGCTGTAGCTGATGCTACAACCTTAACGGAAGCGGGTTATGTTGGTGATGATGTTGAAAATATTCTTTTAAGGCTTTATCAAAGTGCTGATTATGATGCAGCAAAAGCCGAAAGAGGAATTATTTATATCGACGAAATTGATAAAATTGCAAGAAAATCTGAAAATCCAAGCATCACAAGAGATGTAAGCGGTGAAGGTGTTCAACAGGCTCTTTTGAAAATGATTGAGGGTACAATTGCAAATGTTCCTCCTCAAGGCGGAAGAAAACATCCTCATCAGGAATTTATCCAGATTGATACGGGTAATATTTTGTTTATTGTTGGCGGCGCTTTTGTAGGGCTTGAAAAAATTGTTGAAGCAAGAGCCGGTACTAGCAAGCTCGTTGGTTTTGGCACTACAAGTCCGAAAGCTGCCTATGAAAGAGAACTTGTTGCCTCTAAAATGCTTAAAAAGATGGTTCCTGACGATTTAATCAAATTCGGTTTAATTCCTGAATTTATCGGAAGAGTTCCTGTTTATGCGGTTCTTGACCCGCTAGATGAAAAAGCGCTGGTTCAAATACTTACAGAACCAAAAAATGCTATTCTTAAGCAGTATCAAGAGCTTTTGAAGATGGATGATGTTGATCTCCAATTTGAAGATGAGTCTATAAGGCTTATTGCGGTTGAAGCGCTTAAGAGAAAAACGGGTGCAAGGGCTTTAAGGTCTATCGTTGAAGAGATTATGCTTGATATTATGTATGAAGTTCCTTCACGAGAAGACATCAACGAGATTAAAGTCACGCCTGAAATGGTTGAAAACAAAAAAAGCGCGACTATCGAGTCTCTTCAGAATCATAAAGTAAAAAAATTAAGAAAAACTGCAAAAACCGAACAAAAAGACGAAGAAATAGCATAGCGAAGCGGGAGTTAAACAAAACCGAAACGAAAACGGTCAGTTTTTGTTGGAGGTTTTGAGAACTCATTCTAATTAGCAAAATTAAAATAAAGATAGCTAAAAGCGGTGTTGAAAAACACCACTTTTTTGCTTTATTCTTATATGAAAGGAATTTTTTATACCAATTTCAAAAAGAAAACGAGAAATGGAAAAAGTCAGATTAAAAAAAATAAAAAGGGCGAGCGAGTCGCCGAAGGCGACGGAAAGCGAGCCAAAAAACTAACTCTAGCCCCCTCCCTCGAGGGAGGGGGTTGGGGGGTGGGTGTAAATAATGATTTAACAAATACTTAATTTTAAAAATATAGCTGTATAATTTTCGAGGAGATAAAAGCAAAAACTATGACAAATACAAACAATAAAGACAATTTTATTCCTGTTGTAGCAATGAGAGATATTGTTGTATATCCTCAAATGATGGCGCCTATCTTTATATCAAGAAAAATGTCCGCTATAGCAATAGAAAATGCTATTTTAACCGAAGATCATTACTTGATTTTGCTTGCTCAAAAAGACCCTGCAATGGAAGAGCCTGAAATAAAAGATTTATATCAGGCAGGAGTTCTTATTAAAGCTGTTCAGATTCTTAAATTTCCTGATGGAACTATAAAAGCTCTTGCTGATGGTGTGGAAAGAGTTAAAATTGTTGAAATAGTAAAAAATAATGATTTTTATCAGGCTAAATATGAAGTTTTACAGGAAATAAAACAGGAAGATGAAAATACAAAAGCATTAATCAATCTTACTATAGATAAATTTAAGGAATATATAAAGAAAACAACAAAAATTAATGTTGAAAGCTTTATTACGCTTGCAGAAATTAAGGAGTCGGGCAAGCTTGCCGATATAATAGCGACTTATCTTTCGATAGAATTGCCTGAAAAACAAAAAATATTTGAAATTCTGAATACTTATGAGCGTCTTGAAGAAGTCAGCAAAATTCTTGCAAAAGAATTGGAATTGCTGGGAATAGAAGAAACTATTCAGGAAAAAGTCAAGTTTAGTCTGGGAAAAACTCAGAAGGAATTTCTTTTGCGGGAAAAATTAAGGGCTATTAAACAAGAATTGGGAACAGATGAAGGTTTGGATGAGTCAGAAGAACTCCGTAAAAAGATAGAAGAAGCAAAAGTTCCTCAAAAAGTAAAAGAGCAGCTTTTGAAAGAAATAAGAAAACTTGAAAAAATGTCTTTTTATTCGGCAGAAACTTCTGTAGTAAGGACTTATGTTGATACTGTTCTGGAATTGCCATGGTCTAAATGCTCCAAAGATATGCTCGACATAAAAAGAGCTCAAAAAATACTTGATGAAGACCATTACGGGCTTAAAGACGCTAAAGAAAGAATCCTTGAATTTTTAGCGGTAAAAAAACTTTCAAAAGAGCCGCAGGCAACCATAATCTGCTTGGCAGGTCCTCCGGGTGTCGGAAAAACTTCTCTTGCAAAGTCAATAGCAAGAAGTTTAAACAAGAAATTCTCACAGGTTAGCCTTGGCGGGATTAATGACGAATCAGAAATCAGAGGACACAGAAGAACTTACATAGGTGCCATGCCGGGACGAATAATAAGGGCAATCCAGAATGCAGCGACAAAAAACCCTGTAATACTGCTCGATGAGATTGAAAAAATGCTTCCAAGCCACATGGGAGATCCTACTGCTGCTATGCTGGAAGTTCTTGATCCTTCACAAAATTCTCACTATACAGATCATTACATTGATTTGGAGTTTGATTTGTCGGATGTTTTCTTTATTGCAACGGCAAATACAGTGGAAAATCTTTATAAACCTTTAAAGGACAGGCTTGAAATTATATATCTTCCCGGTTATACCGAAGAAGAAAAGCTTAATATAGCTCAAAAATACCTGATTCCAAGGCAATTCAAAATAAACGGAATAAAAAAAGGCAAGCTGGAAATAACAGAAGATGCTTTAAGGGAAATTATAAACAAATACACCAGAGAATCAGGCGTAAGAGAAATTGAAAGAAATATTGCCAAGGCATGCCGTAAGGTTGCTGTTGAAATCGTAAAAAATCCTGATATTAAAATAGTTTTAACACCAGAAAATATTACGGATTATTTGGGTGTTTATAAATATGTCAGACAGGAAGCGGAAAAAGAACCTCAAATCGGGCTTGTTCACGGGCTTGCGTGGACAGAAGTCGGCGGGGAGCTTCTTGAAATTGAAGCGAGTATAATGCCGGGCAACGGAAAGCTTAATTTGACAGGCAGGCTGGGAGAAATTATGAAAGAATCAGCCCAGACAGCTTTTAGTTATGCAAGAAGCAATTATGAAAAACTCGGATTAGCTTCTAATTTACAGGAAAAATATGATGTGCATATTCACGCGCCTGACGGAGCAACTTCTAAAGAAGGCCCCAGCGCGGGTATAGCTCTCACTCTTGCGATGATTAGTGCTTTTACAAAGCGACCTGTCAGGTCAGATATCGCAATGACGGGAGAAATTACTCTTAGAGGCAGGATTTTGCCGATTGGCGGGCTTAAAGAAAAATGCATAGCAGCTTTAAGAAGCGGAATTAAAAATGTAATAATTCCTAAAGCCAATGAAAAAGATTTAGAGGAATTTCCTGATTATTTAAAAGATAAAATAGATTTTAAAGCTGTTGAAAATTTTGATGAAGTTCTGGAATACGCACTTCTTGAAGCTATAGAAACGGTTTCTTCTAATGGAAAAGGTGATAAAAGTTCAAAAAAAGAAAAAGAATTTAAATTTTAAATTCTAATCTTCCCTTAATGCCAGTGTATAAGTTATAATCTTTTTATTATGACTAACATAGAAAATGGTATTGAAAATACTACATCTGCGGAACAAGTTTTAAAGCTGGAACAGGATGTAAATAATATACAAAATGATGAAGACAGGGCAAGAGTTTTACTTGAGCTTGGCTTGATCGAAGCTTTTCGTAAAAATTATGATAAAGCAATAAAATATATTGAAGATGCCCAAAAAGTTTATCTTGAGCTTAAAAATACAGTTAAAATCGCTACATGTCTTGCGGAATTAGCTATAATTCATTATAAAAACTGTAATGACAGGTTAATTAGAGCTTTAACTCTTTTAAACGATGCTAAATATCTTATTGAACAACTGGATTCTGAAGAAAAAAAACAGGTAGAGGCTCAAATTTTTCATTATTACGGACTTATTTACTTATTTGAAAAACGATATAGTGATGCTTTAAAATATTTTCGTTTCGCTCAAAATCTTCTTTCTCATGATAATTTGGAATACGCCAAAGTTCTGGATAGTCTTGCCATATTTTATTTAAGGGCGGATAATCATCATATTGCCATAGAATATATGAAAGAATCTCTTGCAATTAAAGAAAAAACAGGTAATGTAAGAGAATTGTCTATAACAGAATTGTTGTTCGGCAGGTATTTATCAAGTATCGAAAGCTATGACGAAGCTAAAACCCATCTTTTAAACGGGTTAAAGACAGTTGAGAGTTTAAATGATTTTTATACGGCAGCAAGAATTCAAAGTGAGCTTGGAAAAATTTATTTTGAATTAAGAGATTACGATAATGCTGAAAAATATTGTCTTAAATCTATAGAAACATCTGAAAAATTAAATCTTGATATAATTTCAGCTTTTTCTTCATGTGTACTTGCAAATATTCAGGTTCAAAAACAGAAACCGGAAAAAGCTTTTGCAATTCTTGAAAAAATAGAACCTGTTTTTACAAATGTTTCGTCGCCAAGAGGTTATGGATTTGCAAAACAGATAAAAGCCCGGATTTATATGCTTATGGATCAGACAAAGGGTGCTTTAGAATGTTTACATGAAGCTGTAGATCTTTTTAAAGAAGCAGAAATTAACTCTGAAGTGGCGGTATGTTATTACGAGCTTGGGAAAATATATAAAAAATGCTTTGATTTTCCGATGGCTTCGTCAAGTTTGATGGAAGCAATGAATATTGCCAAAGCAAACAGGCTTTATGTTTTAAGCAAAAAAATTGAAGATCTTTTATTTGAAGTTGACGAAGAAGAATGGAAAAATGTAGTTAATAAAACCGCTAAAAAAGAAGAAGTGTTCTCTGACGGTAAGTCTTTTCTTGATACCCTCGCGTTAATTGGTGATATAACACGTACAGGCAGCGGAAATAGAGATCCTTTCCTTGCTTTATTAAAGATAGGACGATCTATTGCTGCTGAAACCGATATTGATAAGCTTCTTGAAATTATCACGGAAGAAACTCAAAGAGCTCTTTCTTCAGATAGATGTACGCTTTTCTTGCTTGATAAAGATACAAACGAGTTGTGGTCAAAGGTTGCGCTCGGTATGGGTAAGAAAGAAATAAGATTTCCGGCAAATATGGGGCTTGCAGGTCACGTTGCGACAACCGGAGAAACAATTAACATTAAAGACGCGTATAATGACCACAGATTTAACAAGGAAATTGATAAAAAAACAGGCTACAAAACAAAAACAATACTTTGTATGCCGATGAGAAACCTTAATCATGAAATTGTAGGCGTATTTCAGGTATTAAATAAGTTTGGAAACGAGCATTTTTCTACGGAAGATGAAGATTTGCTTATTGCAATCGGTTCAAATACAGGTATTGCGCTTGAAAATGCACGGCTTTTCAAAAAACAGCAAATAATGTATGAAGATCAAAAGCGTTCTTTTGTAAGCTTTATTGATACATTAGCGGCAACAATCGACGCAAAAGACAAAATAACAGCCGGTCATTCAAAGAGAGTGTCCGCTTATACTCTTTCTATTGTTGAACAGCTTAATCTCGCTCAGGAACATGTTGAAGCTATTGAACATGCGGCTCTCCTTCACGATTTTGGCAAGATAGGCATTAAAGACAGCGTGCTTTGTAAAGAAGGAAAGCTCACTGATGAAGAATATAAGCATATTCAGGAACACGTTGAAATTACTTATGAAATCTTGCAAAAAATGTATTTTATGGAGAATTTTAAAGATGTACCTGAAATAGCAGCTTCTCACCATGAAAAATATAACGGAACAGGGTATTTTAGAAAATTATCCGGTGAAGATATTCCTATCGGCGGAAGAGTTCTTGCTGTTTCCGATGTTTTTGACGCTATAACTTCAAAACGTCATTATCGTGACAGAATGCCGTTTTTGAAAGTTTTAAGTATTATAAAACAGGATTCCGGTTCTCATTTTGATGACAAAATAGTAAATATATTTTTTAATTTAAGATTAGATAAAGTATTTGGCATACTTTTTTCTCGTGAAGAATATGAAGAATATTATGATATTGGTGATCAACTTAAAGTATTTACGGACAGTACTCTTGAAGAATTTCATCAAATTCTTTTAAAAGACGAAGCAGAAAGAACAGAGAGAGAAAAAGAGCTTTTTGATACTTTTGATCAGCTTTATAACCAAAAGTAAGTTTTAATTTTATAATAATTTTTATTAATTGAGGAATATTTATGGGCAGAGGTATAAAAATTTTTATTAAATATTTAATTCTGTCTATTTTTTTATTTTTGAATACTCCTGCTTTTGCGGCAAACTCGGAAATTATATATGATAATTGCTCTGTAACAAAAGTTCTGGGAGTAAAAACAGGTTATCTTTGCGCTGTTCAGAGGAAAAAAACAGAAAATGGAAAAAAATATATAATTACTGACAGACATTTTGAACAAAAAATCAAGCGTTTAAATAATACGGTTCAAATAATTCAGGATACAAATTATGTTGAAGAAGAATCGGGCAAACCCGTTTCTTTTTCAATGAGTTCAGACAGTTCGGGAGAAAAAACCAAAATATCAGGAAAATATACTACTGATGACGAAATGTCTGTTGATTTTGATATAAATGGCGTTAAAACTTCTAAAAATATTAAATTTAAGGAGAAAATTCTTTTTCCTTACGCTATAGACAATCTTTACAGGTATCCTAACAGCAAGAGTATTAATTATGCGACTATTGAGCCGAGTATTGACCTTAGAACCATAAAAATAAAAACTGAAAATCAGGGACAGGAAAATCTTAGCGCTGACGGATTAAATCATAACTATACTAAATACAAGGTTTCAATAAATATTCTTCCCGGAATCACCTGTTATGAATGGAGAGATAAGAACGGGCAGGTTGTAAAAGAAACGACCTCGTTATTTAAAATGGAACAAATTCGGGCAAGCAAAAATGAGGTGATGAATATTTCCGGCGATTACGACATGTTTTCCGGCGGATTAATACGTGTAGATAAATCAATAACTGACCCCGATTCTGTAGATCAAATAAATTATAAAATAACAACGGCGGGTATTTCGAGCACCAATCTTTTTTTACAGGATGAAAGACAAAAAATTAATCAATTAAAAGATGGTGTAATTTATTTAAAAATTAACACTGTAAAACCGGAAACTTCAAGTTATCCTTATCCGTTTGAAGCCAAAGGATTTGAGGAATTTTTAAAGTCAGGACCTTTTATTATGCCTGACAGCGATAAAATTTCTGCTGTAGCTAAAGCTATAAGCATGGGTGAAGCAGATGCTTATGTTATTTCTAAAAAAATGGAAGCATGGGTTTTTAATAATATAAACAATAAAAATTATTCGCTCGACTTTGCGAATGCGATACAGACGCTTGAGTCTAAGAGCGGGGATTGCACGGAACATGCTGTTTTGTTGGCGTCATTGTTAAGGGCGGCGGGTATTCCGTCAAAAGTTGTTGTAGGACTAATTTATATAGACATGCCTAAATCGGCGTTTGGCTATCATATGTGGACAAAGGCTTATATAGGAAATAAGTGGATAGACCTGGATGCGACTTTGCCGTATAAGAACTTTGTTCCTACGCATATAGCAATGGCGGAAACGCCGCTCAATAATCTTTCTGACAGGGCTGATTTGTTAATTAATATTTTAAAAAGCTTTTCAGGCATTAAAATAGAAATTTTAAACGCAGATAAACCTGTGGTTTCAAAATTAAATGACGGCATGTTAAAAATAAATTTCGGAAATGCGACCGAGAATAATTCTTTAACCATAAAAACTATCAATAATAAACTCACGGGTAGCGGCGCGGATGATTCCGGCATAAAAAATATTTCTTTAAGCGGATTTGATGAAAAAGATTATGTAAGAAGCGCTTTTTACAGTTTTATTAAAGGTGATGTTCAGAAATCATTGAATGATTTCAATACTTTTTACAATTCTATTTCCGTTGGCGATGATTTTTCTTATATGAGATTGGGTTTAAAATTATCAAGTCTTGGTTTTTTTAACCTTGCTTCCAAATCTTTTGATAACGTAAAAGATAAAAATATATGGGCTTTACAGATTGACAGCAGTAAAAATATTTATTTCCCTAAAAAAAAGTTTTCTTCTGCTGATGAATTACTTATCAGCGATGCTTTAAGCAAAATTAAATTCCAAAATCTCCCTGAAACAGGTGTTAATTTAATCAATAAAAACAAAAATAGGCTTCAAAATAATGATTATTCACATTATTTACTTGCAAAAGCTTATCTTGCACAAAACAAACCTGATTTTGCCCAAAACGAACTTAAAAAAGCAATAAAAATAAATTCTGAAAACTTAACTTACAGAATGGAACAGGCAAAAATTTATGTTCAAAGAAACAGCTATAAATCCGCCGAACGGGAATTAAATCTTGTTAAAGAAATAGCGGAGAAAAAAGAAATAAAGGATAAAGCTTTCAGGCAGGATTTTAATGAGCAAAGTTACTGGCTTAAGTTTAAGACAGAGAGAAAAAATCCTCTAAAAAGCAAATATTATAAAGCTAAATATTATGAAACAAAAAATGAATATAATATTGCTCTCGAGCTTTTGAGCGGTATTTTAGCCGGTAACACCGATAAAGTTCTTATTCTGGAAACAATGGGAAATATTTATCTAAAGCAGGATCAGTTTGAAAAAGCAAAACAAAGTTTCCTGAAAGTACTTGCTCTTGATGGAAAAAATGTTTCTGCTCTTACAGGTTTAGGCAAAATATATTTTTCTGAAGGAAATAATAAAGCCGCCCTTGAAAAATACAAAAAAGCTCTTGAATTTGAACCTGCTAACAGTGAATTAAAGCTTAATGCCGCTGAAATTTATGAAATTTTAGGGCAGGAAGAAGAGTCTTATAATTATTATAAAGAAGTTTTACAAGATATTTCTTTAGATTTGGCGGCTAATTATAACATTGGAATGATGTATTTACGCTCAGGTGATGTTGATGAGGCTGAAAAATTTCTTAAAAAAGCACTTTCTTCTGATCCCATGCATTCTTTAATTTGGATTGATATTGCCGGAATTGAGATTACAAGAGGAAATTATTCCGTTGCGGAAAATTATTTAAAGCCGGTTAGTTATATGGATGAAAAAAATTCTTATTATTACTATTATTCCGGATTGATTAACAAAGCACAGGGTGATTTAGATGCGGCAAAAGAGAATTTTGACAGAGCTATAGAGTTAAATCCCGACTTTGACGATGCAAATCAGGCTTTGAAAAGGTTATAAAATTATTAGATTGCCACTTAGTGCTGCAGCGATGCTGCCGCAATGACATTTGTGTTTTTAATATGAAAGATCTTCGGTAAATTCGGGTTCGTCTTCGAGTTCAGCAAAGCTGCTGTCATATTCAGGATCAAAATCATCCGGCAAGCATTCATCAGAAGGCCATACAGTGTTTTTATTATATGTAGTATTCATAAGATTTTCACTAAGGCTTAAATCAGAACCTGTTAAATCAGCTCCGCAAATGTTTGCTCCGTTAAATTCCGCAGCGGTAAAATCACAATTTATTAATGAAGCACCTGTAAATATTGATCCTTCAAGAACTGTGTCTGAAAAATTGCAATCAGTTATTATTGCATGAGAAAAATTAACCGTACTTAAATCACTTCCGCTAAAACTTATGTCATTTAATTCGGCATCACTAATATCAGAGCCTGATAGGTCAACTTTATCAAAATTTGCCCCGTTTATGACAGATTCTTTTAGGTCTATTTCAGTTAAATCAAGAATTTCTTCATCATAAGAGCGGCTTTCATTAAATTTTTCAAACAAACCGGCTCTTAAAAGCTTTAAAAGTTCATCTTTGTTTGTTAGGTTACCCATAAAAAATTTCCTCGTATAAAATGATTACAATTATATTATTTTTAACTGCATAGCCAGAAGAACTGCCTGTGTTCGATTAGATACGTTTAATTTTTTAAAAATATTGTTTAAATGAGTTTTAATTGTAACTTCTCTTACAAAGAGTTTTTCGGCAATTTCCTGATTGTTTGATCCTTGTGCTACGAGTGATAAAACTTCGGTTTCTCTTGTTGTAAGAGTGTCTATAGGCTCATCCGAAGCAAAAGATAAACTTGCAGGAATAGATTGATTGTTTTCTGTTTTCCAATTTGAGCGTCTAAGCAGAGCTTCAATGCGGGCAAGAAGATTTGGAAGTGTAAAAGGTTTTACTATATAATCATCCGCACCGAATTTTAAACCCGATATTTGGTGTTGTTCTTTATCTTGAGCAGTCAGCATTATTATCGGGATTGTTTTTCTGTCATTGTTTTCTCTTATGGCTTTTAAGGTTGCCCATCCGTCCATATTGGGCATCATGACATCAAGAAGTATCAAATCAAAAGGAATGAGTTCAAAGTCTCCAACACCGCCGCCTTCGCGTCGCTGTTTCGACTTATCGCTCACGCTTCGCATCTGATTTTCATGATTTCCAAGGACTTTTAATGCATGAATACCATCTGTTGCGACTGTTATGTCATAACCATAAGTTGGAAGAACATCTTTTAAGTATTTCGGGTTGTCATCAACAAGAAGTATTTTAGCAATAGAGGACATTTAATTTAATCCTATTTTTAAAATGCAGAGAACACAATAATTTTATTATAACAATATTTTTTGATAATAAAAGTGTTAAGGATTAAATATTTTAAAATTAAAATCTATACAATGCCGTCTTTTAAAGCTTTTATTGCGGCTTGAGTCCTGTCTTCAACAGATAATTTTTGTAAAATATTGCACACATGGGCTTTTGCCGTATGAATACTTACGATAAGTTTGTCAGAAATTTCCTGATTGCTGTATCCGTCTACAATAAGTCTTAAAACATCAAGTTCTCTATCTGTAAGCTGAATTCTTTCTTTATTTCCATCCATATCTTCCGATAATTTTGATGTTTTATTTTTTGTAATAGTTTTTAATATTGTATTTGCAACTGCGGGATCGAGCCATGCGGCTCCTTCATTAACATCTTCGATAACATGAATTAATTTGTCAGGTTCGATATCTTTCATGCAATAAGCGTTTGCTCCCGCCGAAAGCGCGTCCCAAACTTCACTTTCGTTTTTGTGAGAAGTTAAAACCAAAACTTTTATTTTTTCGTCAAAACTTTTTATTTGTCTTGTAGCTTCTATTCCGTTAATTCCGGGTAAGCCAAGATCCATGATAACCAGATCAGGTTTAAATTCTATTACGGATTCGATACATCTTTCCCCGTTTTCCGCTTCATAAACTTCACCGAAGCTGTCATGCGCTTCGAGTGCGGTTTTGAGCCCAAATCTTGTTAAAGCATGGTCTTCTACAATAAGAATGTTTATTTTGTTAGTTTTAATCACAAAATCTGCCTTTGATTTTCAACGTTTTATTATTATATAAAAATATTTTATTATTTACTATCAATTTTTTTATTCAGCAGTTTTATATAGATAAGTAAAAAAATTAATAGCAAAGATGTGAGGTTTAATAAATTATGATTAATCTGTCGAATGTTGTGAGTTTGCCGGTAAAACAGGATTATAACGTTAAAAATAAACAAGAAAAGAATAATTTGGCAGATAGTTCTAAAAATAAGATTTCTCCAACTCTGGTTTCGCCAAATGTTGAGCATTTAAAAGCAAATTATCTTACGTTCGGGGTGAATAAAAAACCTGCTGATGTAAAAATATTTGAGCCTAAGAATAAGGTAGAACCTCCTGCTGAAGAGCTTTCTCCTTCTTTCTCAAACATGCTCTCGGAAGAAGCTCTTTCAGATGCAATTAAATTTGAGCCTTATAAAAAAACAGCTGATTTTATAGCCCAAAACTGTTTTAAAGGTGATAATACAATGCTTGCTTATGAAGAAGGAGCGATGCCGGAGTTAGTTGCAAATAATTTTGCAAGTATGCTTGATAAAGGTAAATTTAAAAAATTAGGATTGACAAGAGAAACTGCCGATGTTCATTTTTTTTCTACCGAAGATTTAATGGCAGAATGTCAAAATCCTGAAGAAATGCAGCAAAAAGTCGGCGAATCTATGAAAATTTTGGCGGAAAAAGCTGCTGAAAGCGATAAACTAAATTTGATATTTATTTCTGATCCTACAATAATATATCCCCGAATAAATTCTCCCCAATTTAAAACTATAGCTTTTGCTCCATTACAGCCGGATGCTTCAGGTCATAATATGATGCTTCCTGAAAGAATTCAAAAAATAATAGGAATGGATCCTTCAGTAAGTTTGCTTGATTTGCCTCCTGCAGGTGCGCCTGAAACTAAAAGCTTCTTGAAAGCAAATAAAGATGTTTTAATTGATCTCCCTGATGGTTTAATTGTTTCTGATAAAGCAATAGATAAAGCAGTTAATATGACAAAAGAAAAATACGGCAGTTATCCGGGTAAAGCTATAGATTTTCTTGTAGATGTAGTTCCTGCCGTGCTTATGAAAAAACGCGTTAAAAACAATTCTCAATATGCTGTTCTTACTCCTAAAAATATAGATAAGGCTGTTGCAGCATATCCTACTCAATTTGAAGAGTCCGCGCAATCAGGTCCTTATAATTTGATTCTTGATACAAAAATAAAATTAAAAGATGTTGGCGGTATAGAACAGACAGAAGATTTTTTAAGAGAATCCATAATTAATAAAATAAGTACGCCAAATAAAAAATCAAATGATGTTCCGCCCAGTAGTGTTTTAATAGAAGGCGTATCAGGTTCAGGCAAATCTTTTCTTGCAAAAGCTATTGCAGGAGAAGTTAATTCTCCTATTGTTATAGCTCCGGCAATGAAAATTTTGGGAGGACAAATTCATCCGAAAGAACTTATAGATTTTACAAAAACAGCCGCAAGAGATAGCGATAACAAAACAGCTTTTTTGTATATTAATGACTTTGATATTTTAGCAGCTGATCCTAAATCAAAAAGCGAGATAGATATTTATCGTACAGAACTTTTTGATGAAATAAAGAAAATTGACAATAAAAACAGTGATGTAAATGTTATTGTTTTAGCTTCAAGTCAAGATTCTAAAGTCCATCAGGAAGAGTTTAGCAAAAAAGGTGTTTTTGAAACTCAAATTCAAACGCCTGATAATGGTGAAAGTTTTGCATCAAGAATTTCTACCATAAAATTATTTACAAAAGATTTAGAATTTAAAAATGAAAAAAGCAAAAAAGAAATTATTGAAGAAACGGCAAAAATCACAGGAGGAGCTACAGGTGCTGATTTGAAAACCATAATACATAAAGCAAGTGCAATTGCAGACAGAAGAAAAGATAAAAATCTTGCAATAAATGACATTTATGAATCGTTGATTGAACTTCAAGCAGGTCCTGTAATAAAATCCGAAGATCCTGTGTGGAAAAAAGAATTGGTAATAAAACATGAAACAGGTCATGCTGTCGTTGCTCAAACATTATTTAATATGGCAAAAGAAGACTGGCAAAAGCCTAATGAAATTCATCTTATAACATTTGATCCCCGTGGAGATATGGGAGGATTTGTATCTTTTGGTCCGGGCAAAAATGGAATGTTGTCATTCAATTCTTTAATTGATCAAATGGCAATATCTTATGGCGGATTACATTCAGAAAAACAAATGTTCAAAGGTGATTTTACATCAGGTCCATCCGAGGATCTTAAACAAGCAACACATCTTGCCAAAGTAGGCGCCGGTCTTCTTGCTAAAGGAAAAAATACCGGCTTTGTAACAGATCCGGTTATGATGGCATCGGAAAACAAAGAAGATGTTAAATTATTTGTTAATGTAGGTTCAAAAATTTCCGAAATGATTATTGATTTCCATAAAGGTTTTATAAATGAATATGGAGAGGAATGTTTCAAAAAACTTGGAAAAGGCGGAAATACAATGTCTGCGAAAGTCTTTAAAGGCAGATTGGATACATGGCTTGATAAAGATGACAGAAGAGAGAAATTAAAACTTCTGGAAACTAAAGTAGAAATTTTGAAGGATGAAGCAAGATTGCACAGTGAATTTATTGATGACGATAAATTTTTAACCGAGTTGGCGGAAGACAAAATGAAAACCGACGCTGCATCAAGTTCAAAAAAAGCTTAGAATAATAATAAAAAGAGGGAAGGTTTTAAAACCTTCCCTCTTTACTACAATGACAAGTGTTTTATTGAGCTTTTTTAACATCTTTTAAGCTTAATCCGATTCTTCTTTCCTGAGGGGAGAATCTTTTAATTAATACTTCAATTTCCTGTCCAACTGAAAGCACTTCAAAAGGATTGATATGTGAATCAGACATTTCAGCTACAGGAAGAAGCGCTTCAACTCCAGGATAGATATTAACAAAAGCGCCGAAAGTGGTTATTTTATTAACTGTACCTTTGATAATCTGACCTTCTTGAAATTCTCCTTCAACGGAAACCCAGGGATTTTCTTCCATTCTTTTAAGACTCAGGCTTATTCTGTTTAAATCGGTGTCAATGTTAAGGATTTTAACTTGAACTTTTTGACCGAAAGAAAGAATATCCGAAGGGTGTTTGATTCTTTGCCATGAAATTTCGGAGATAGGCAGAAGTCCGTCTATGCCCATGATATCAATAAATGCGCCAAAATCAGCTATTCTTACTACTTCACCTTCTACAATTTGATCAACTTCAAGATTTGCAACGATGCTGCCGGCTATTCTTTTTCTTTCTTCAGCAAGAGCAAGTCTTTCACTAAGAATAAGTTTGTTTTTCTTAGCATCAGATTCAAGAATTTTAACCTGTAATTCCTGATTGACAAGACCTTCGTGAGGAGTTCCTGTTCTTAACTGGCTGGCGGGAATGAAGCCTCTTAGTTCTTGAACTTCAACAATTACACCGCCTTTAACAAGAGAAATAACTTTAGCTGTTATTGTTTCTTCATTTTGACGTAATTCATTGAGTTTATCCCAATTTTTAGCGTAATGAACTCTTCTTAAAGAGACCATTATTTGACCTTCTTCATTTTCTTCTTTTACAATATAAAATTCTTTCTCATCGCCTACGGAAACAATATCTTCGGGGCTTGAAAAAGGAACGTTAGAAAGTTCTTTGAGGGGAAGAAAAGCTTCTGTTTTGCTTCCTATATCAACAAAAATACCGCCTTTGTCAACTTTTATAATTGTACCCTTAACAACATCAGCTACTTTAAAATTATAATCAAATGATTGATTTAATAGTCTTTCGAATTCACTGATTAACACTTCTGTTTGTCTTTCTTTAACTGCTTCGCTCACGAATTTAATTCTCCTATTCTTTTAATTACATCTGTTATTACATATTCCGGGGTGGAAGCTCCTGCTGTAACCCCAATTTTTTGCGCTTTATTAATACTATCTTTATAATTTTCAAGTTCTTCGCTTGTTTCTATAAGTATGGTTTTTTTTATTGGTTTAATAATTTCCGCAAGATGAGTTGTATTGGCGCTGGATTTACTGCCGACTACTATCATAAGTTCAACTTCTCTTGCAAGTGCTTTTGCAGACTGCTGCCTTTTAAAAGTCGCTGAACATATAGTGTTATAAACTTTTAATTCTTTAGAATACTCCGCAATAAGAGGTAAAATCTCTTTGAAGTTTTCTATAAGCTGTGTTGTCTGGATAACAACGCCAATTTTTTTAGATTCTTTGATTTCCGGTAAAAATTTTTCAGTTTCTTCTTTTGAAGAAATAATTATTGCTTCTTTTAATGAACACAAATCAGCATGGGCTTTAATGGCTATAACTTCGGGGTGATCGGCTTTTCCTATTATAATTACCCTGTAGCCATCTTTTGCAAGGTCTTTTGCCTTATCCTGGACTCTTTTTACATCAGGACAAGTGGCATCAATAATTTTGCAGCCTTTTGATTCAAGGTTCTGAATAGTTTGAGGAGTTACACCATGAGTTCTTATAATACAAATTCCGTCAATTTTTTCAGGTATTTCTTGGATAGTTTCTATCCCAAGCCTGTTAAGATCCTCTATCACCTGATTATTATGAATTAATTGTCCTAAAATATAGACAGGTACATCGGGATTGTTTTTTCTAATTTTTATTGATAAGTCTACTGCCCTTTGAACACCATAACAAAAACCGGCATGTCGGGCTAATTTTATATCTTTTAATGTTGAAATCAGTTTAAGTTCACTTCCAATCAGAGAGATTTAAAGTTAACGGGTAAAAATAACCGCTTCACCTTAGTAATAGTTTTATATCATGTAAAAGATTAAATTCAAGCTTAACATTTCCTTTTTTTAAGTTGTATTGATGAAGCCTAACCTTCTATAATTTAAGTAATTACTCTGGTGTCATTCTGAGGAGCAAAGCGACGTGAGCATCTATTCTTTAAAATAAACAGATTGCCACGTCAGCCCTAGGGGCTTCCTCGCAATGACAAGACATATTAAACACACATAAAAGGTTGATTTATGCACTATAAAAAATTTTTAATAATTATTTTTAGTTTTTTAGCTGTTTTTTGCGTTGATATAAATTATTCTCTCGCTGAAGCGGCGCATAATCTTATAATTATTCATACAAATGACGTTCATGGTCGTCTTAAGCCTGTTGATTATGATAATAAACAGGATGTTGGCGGATTTGCGGCGCGGGCAAAATTGATTAAAAAAATTAAATCTCAAAATAAAAATGTTTTAGTGCTTGATGCAGGGGATATCGCTCAGGGAACTTTATTTTTCAAGTTTTTTAACGGTGTTCCTGATGTAAAACTTATGTCGGAAGTAGGTTATGATGCCGCAGAATTAGGAAATCACGAATTTGACAAAGGTGTTTCCGGTGTAGAAAAAATGGTTGAATCGGCAAAATTTCCGTTTTTATGTTCAAATATAAGGTTTTTAAATAATTCTAAACTTCAAAAGAAAATAAAGCCTTATATTATAAAAGATTACAACGGATTCAAAGTGGCGATTATAGGGATTATAGCTAATGATCTAAAAACGCTTATCAGTAATTCTCAGAATCTGGAAGTTTTAGATTCTGTTGAAATCACAAAAAATATTGTAAAAGAAATTAATTCAAAAGTTGATTTAATCGTTGTTCTCTCGCATTCAGGATTTGAAGAGGATATAAAAATCGCAAAAGCCGTTCCCGAAATAAATGTTATAGTCGGCGGACACAGCCATACGTTCTTAAAAAAGCCTTATCAGGTTTTTCATGGCAAAACTTCAACGTTAATAGTTCAAGACGGTGAATTTGGAATAAATATCGGGGATTTAGACTTGAAATTTGAAAATAAAAATATTGAAAAATATAATTATAACTTGATTCTTGTTGATGGAACGGATAAAGACAATGTTTTTGAAAAAAAAATAGCAAAACTTTATCGAAAAATTTATTTACAGTCGAATCAAAAAATCGGAGAAATAAAAGTTTCTTTTGAAGGCGAACCGAGTACAAGAAAACAACTTAATAAATATGGCGCGCTCATAAATCATTCAATAAAAGAAAAATGTCCTGAAGCTGAAATAGTTTTTCTTAACGGCGGCGGCATAAGAAGCAAAAAACCGTGGAAAGCTGGCGCTATAACTCTGGCGGATGTATTTGAAGTTTATCCTTTTGAAAATTTAATAGTTGTCGCAGATGTTAAAGGAAGTGATCTTAAATCTGTTCTGGAAACCAGTTCCCGCTACTTTCCCGAATCAAATGCGGGGCTTTTGCAATCTTTAGGGTTAGAATATGATGTGAATATGAAAGAAGCTCCTCAAATTTTTTCAGAAGACGGATTAAAAATAATAAAAGAGGGAAATAAGGTTTCAAATATTAAAATTAACGGAAAACCTCTGGAAAATGATAAATATTATAAAATTGCAATGAATGATTTTATATTTAACGGCGGAAATTGTTATTCGCAGTTTAAAAACGCAAAAAATGTAAGAAAAACAAACATATTTGTTCAAAATGCAATAATTGATTATATAAAGAAAAATTCTCCCGTTTCAGTTGAAGTAGAAGATAAGATTAATTTATACTAAACTAATATGGTCTTTAAATTATTTCGAGTTTTTATGAAAAATATATTAAAATCACATGTTTTATTTTTTATAGCGGGATTGGGGTTGTTGCTTTTTACAGTGGTTAAAAACCCCGGTTTTTTTGATTTTCAGAATATTGAAAAGTCAAGAAACCTTTACAGGACAGCAAGAGAATACCAAAAAAACAGCGAATACAAAGATGCTTTTTATACTTATGCCAAAATATCTTCCGGTTATCCGGCTTATGATGCTGTGCTTTTTCATCAGGCAAAATGCGCCGCCGAGCTTCAGGATGAAAAAACAGCAATTTTAAAATTTAAAAAATTGTTATCAGATTATTCTGATAGCCCTCTTGCTCCTCAAGCAAGTTATAATCTCGGACAGGCTTATATAAGAACTGAAAATTATGCTGAAGCAGAAAGCAGGTTTAAAGAAACAATAAAAAAATATCCTAAAACCGACTTTGCTATAGGAAGCTATTATTATCTGGGGCAGGCAACGAAAGACAAGAATAAAAAAGCAGCAGTGCAATACTGGTTAAAATACATAGAATTAGCACCTTCAGGGCGTTTTGCCATGGATTGCTACGAAGGATTAAAACACTTACCCTGTAAATATTCATCAAAGCAGTTAAAAGAAATAGCGATAGCTCTTTATAATGCTGAAAGTTATTCAAAATCGCTTTTTTACCTTAAACAAGTTCCTTTAAAGTATAGCTGGTATTACCTTGCTAAAAATTATGAAGCTCTTGGAGACAGAAATAAAGCGCGGTATTTCTATAAAGAAGGTTTAAAAAAATCTTCATCCGCGTATGAAAAAAGAGAAAATTTTGAACAGGCAATGCAGGCTTATGTTTCATCTAATCACAAAGGAATAGATAAAGGTTGGGACGAAGTATTGGGTTTCTCTGGAACAGCAAGAGATTTTGCATTGTTTCATAAAGCGCAATTAGTGCCAAAAACTAAGGCTATTAAGTATTATTGGGAAATAGTAAGCAAATATCCAAAAGGAAACTTTGCATCAGAAGCTTTGTGGAATGTTTTTTGGGACTCATATCTTAACAAAAAAGATAATTATGAATTCGCGATAAAATTGGGCGAAAACCATATAGCAAGATACGAAAACACTAAAGCTTCTCCCGCAATTCATTTCTGGATGGGTAAAATATATGAAAAAAGAGGCGATAAAGCTAAAGCATATTATTTTTATCAAACAGTTCTTTCTAAATATCCTGACAGTTACTATGCTTTCAGGGTTGATGGAAGAATAACCGCTTTAAAAACAGGAGTTGATCCTGGATGGAAGACGAATTTATATAATAGAATTCCAGAAGATCAGACTGAAATTAAATTGCCTTATTCCAGCGGAGAAATAACCCGTTTATATGGCAAACAGGCAATGGAATTAATAAATGTCGGCGATTATGAAACTGTTTCAGCTTTTTTGAAAGATGATGCGTTTTTTGAAAGCTGGATAAATTTTCAAAACGGTCTTATTTCTAAATCAATAGTTATTGCAAGAAATAAAATGGATAAACTTTTAGAAAAACCTGACAGTAATGACCCTAAATGGAAATTGATTTATCCTGTTTATTATCCTGAAAATATAAATTATAATGCAGTATTAAATGAACTCGATCCTCTTATAGTTCTTTCTTTAATGAAAGAAGAAAGTTATTTTAATACTTTTGCCCTTAGTTATTCCAATGCAAGAGGGCTTATGCAGATTTTACCCGGAACCGCAAAGGATATTGCCAGATGGAAAAAACTCGGAAGCTATAACAGCATACAATTATTTGATCCTGATGTTAATATAAAGCTTGGTACAGCCTATTTAAGTCATGTAAAAGGCTATTTGCATAACAATATGCTTTTTGCCGTAGCTGCTTATAATGGAGGTCCCGGTGCTGTTGAACGGTGGTTAAATGCTAAGCCGGGAAGAGATATAGATGAATTTATAGAAGATATTCCTTATGAGCAGACAAATACTTATGTGAAAAAAGTTTATAAAAGTTACTGGAATTATAAGAGAATTTATAATTTAAGATAATCTTCAAATTTTTCCTTTTAAAAAATCACCCAATTCTCTGTCAATTGTGTTTAAGTGAACATTCAGCCATTCAACAAGAGTTTGATTTAGATGTAACGCAAAGATATATGTATATTTATATTGAGGTGAATTAGCATTATTTTCGGTGTAATGAATAGTATAATAATTTTTAATTTCCTGATAGAGGTTCTTAAAAAAAGCGTGATCTGATAAAAGTTCGATATTTTTTTCAAAGCCAAATTTTTTGGCATAATTTTCTTCTGTATCAAAATGAATAGTTACATAATTGTCTAATTCTTCAATCAGGTCTAATATAACTTCTTTTACAGTATTCTCTTCACAGGCTGTATAAAGATTATTAACGCTTTTTATTATATCTTTATGTTGATCGTCAATTTCTTTTATGCCCCAGGCAAAGTTTTCATCCCATTCTATTTTGTATTGTTTATCCATAATTAAACATAATTTCCATATAAATATAATTAAATTTATATTAGTTTTTTATCATTCACATTAGTCGATAGAGGGACATAAAAGGAACAACTTTGTTATATTATAAAAAACTAAAGGATTAGGATATGGATATGAAAACATTTGAGATATATATTGAAGGAATGCATTGTGCGAGTTGTGCAGCAGAAATTGAGGCTGAATTGATAAAACATGACGGGATTCAGCATGTAAATGTCAACTTTGCGACTAAAAAACTTTTTTTAACATACGATTCAAGTTTAATTTCGCAGGAAGAACTTAAAAAGATAATTCGGGATAAAGGATATACTCCGAAGGAAATTACGGAAGATTTAGATACCAAGGATTTAGAAGAAAAAGAATTTAAAGAATTACGATTTAACCTTATAATTAGCACTATTTTCACTGTTCCTGTTCTTATAATAAGCATGTTTATAATGCATTTGCCTTACAAAAACCTGATACTTTTTTTATTGTCATTACCTGTAATTTTTTGGGCAGGAAAACAGTTTTATATAAGGGCTTTTAAGGCTTTAAAATACTTTTCGGCAAATATGGATACCTTAATCGCTGTTGGAACCGGATCTGCTTTTATTTTTAGCATGGTTTCTACTTTTACTCCGCAAGTTTTTGAAATTTCCGGTCAAAAACCGCATGTTTATTATGAAGTGGCTGATGTTATTATTACTTTAATTCTTTTTGGAAGGATGCTTGAAGCTGGAGCAAGAAGCAGGACTTTTCTTGCGATGAAAAAGTTAATAGGCTTGCAGCCTAAAACTGCCAGAATTATTCAAGACGGCATAGAAAAAGAAATTTCTGTTGATGATTTAAAAGTCGAAGATATTGTCATAGTAAGACCGGGAGAAAAAATACCTATAGATGGGGTTATTATTGAAGGCGAGTCTAGTATTGATGAATCTATGATAACCGGAGAAAGCATGCCGGCAACTAAAAAAACTGGCTATGAAGTTGTGGGAGGGACTTTAAACCTTAGCGGAAGTTTTAGATATAAAGTTATTAGAGTAGGAAAAGAAACGGTATTACAGCAAATAATAAGGATGGTGCAGGAAGCGCAGAATACTAAAGCACCTATTCAAAGATTTGCGGATTTAATTAGCGGTTATTTTGTTACAGTAGTTATAATTATTGCTGTTTTAACATTTTTAATATGGATAATATTTGCTCCTGCTGAAACAAGGCTTTCTTATGCGGTTATAAATTTTGTTTCTGTGTTAATTATTGCCTGTCCATGTGCGTTAGGTCTTGCCACGCCTACAGCAATTATGGTTGGAACAGGTATAGGCGCGGAAAATGGGATTTTGATAAAAAACGCGGCAGCTCTTGAAATATTGTATAAAGCTGACACTATAATCCTTGATAAGACAGGGACAATAACAAAAGGCAAGCCGGAAGTTACAGATATATTTACAGATATGGAATTGAATGAATTTTTATATTATGCGGCATCTGTGGAAAAACTTTCCGAACATCCTATAGCTCATTCGATAGTTGAAAAATCAGAATCAAAAAATATTATATTGCACTATCCTCAAGATTTCCAATCTTTTTCCGGTCAGGGAGTTAAGGGAATAGTTAACGGAAGAACCGTGTTTGCAGGGAATAAAGATTTTGTTGAGGGACAGGGGTTTTCTGCTAAAAAAGATGTTGAAGAAGCTGAAACAGTTATTTTTATTGTTATAGATGGTGAATTAAAAGGATTTATAACCGTTGCAGATACTATAAAACCTGATTCTAAACAAGCTCTAAAAGAACTTGAAGCGTTAAATTTTGAGATAATAATGTTAACCGGTGATAACAAAAAAACAGCAGAAAACATAGCCTCCCAGGTTGGAATTAAAAACTTTATAGCGGGTGTAATGCCTGAGAACAAGGCTAAAGAAATTAAAAAATGCCAAAACAATAGAAAAATTGTTATTATGGTAGGCGATGGCATAAATGATGCGCCTGCTTTAGTTCAGGCGGATATAGGAATTGCAATGGGAACAGGAACGGATATTGCCATAGAATCATCTGATATAACGCTTGTGCAGGGAAACTTAACTAAACTTGCAAAGGCGATAAAACTTTCAAGGGCTACGACATCCACAATCAAGCAAAATTTATTCTTTGCCTTTATTTATAATGTGCTGGGAATACCGATCGCTGCGGGAGTTTTGTATCCGTTTTTCGGGATATTATTGAGTCCTATGTTTGCAGCTCTTGCGATGAGCCTAAGCTCTATTTCAGTTGTCACAAACAGTTTAAGGCTTAGAAGAATCAAGTTATAAATTTTTTATTGTTTTATAATAAATATAGGAAATCTAATTAATAGCAAATGGCGGTATGAGAAATTGGAAAATATGATTTCAAACAAAACTCAAACGGTAAAAGTTGAAATTCCTGCACAGCAGAAATATTTTTACCCGATTATTATCGGAGAAAATATTCTGGATAAAGTTGGAGAGCTTGTTAAAAAATACATAAAGGCTGAAAAACTTCTTGTAGTAACCAATAAAAAAGTTTACCCTCTTTATGGCGAAAAAATAAAAGAATCTTTGCTTAAAGAAGGGTTTGAAATAGACTTTGTTATTCTTGAAGACGGCGAAAAACACAAGAATATTAACTCACTTGAGGCTATATGGCAAAAAGCTATCGAGTTTAAGCTTGAAAGAAAAGATGCAATAATTGCTCTGGGTGGGGGTGTGGTTGGAGATGTTACAGGATTTGCTGCCGCTACTTACTTAAGAGGAATTTATTTTGTTCAAATTCCTACTACTTTGCTCTCTCAGGTGGATTCTTCCGTCGGAGGCAAAGTTGCAATTAACAATAAGCTCGGTAAAAATCTTATAGGCAGTTTTTATCAGCCAAAATTTGTTTTAACAGATATTTCAACTTTAAAAACTTTGTCTGTTGAAGAGCTGAAAGTGGGCTTGGCTGAAGTGCTTAAGTATGGCATAATTGAGAAATCATGCGGGTTAAACGGTTTAAATACAACATTTCTTCAATATTTAAGACAAAACAAAGATGCGATATTTGCTCTTGATACTGATATCATTCAGGAACTTGTAAAATATTGCTGTGAATTAAAAGCTGCTGTTGTAAATAAAGATGAAAAAGAAGCAGGACTAAGAGCAATTCTTAATTTTGGGCATACAATAGGTCATGCTATCGAAAAATGCTCAAACTATGAAAACATAAATCACGGTCAGGCAATCGCAATAGGGATGAAAGGCGCTTTATTTATATCAAAAAAAAGAAAACTTATTGACGAAAACTATTATAAAACCTGTCTTGAGCTTCTTGATTTATACGGAATGGATTATAAAATCAATAAATCAATAAATTCTGAAATGATTTATGAAGCTATGTTTGGTGATAAAAAAGTTTTGTCCGGAAAAATCAGGTTTGTATTATTAACAGGGGAATCAGAAGTTAGTGTTTTCAATGATGTGGATAAAGAAACACTTATTGAAGCTTTAAATATCCTTTATTAGTCGGGAGGATTCAACAATGATTAGAAAAATTTCGTATATAGTTCTCGTAATATTCTTTTTGGCAGGAGTATGGACTTTTAATATACTCAAATCAATTGATACAAGCGTAATTGAAAAAAAATTTGTTTATAAACCATCAAGCGTAACTTTTAACTTAATTTCACCCCTTGCTTCAAAAGCGGAGGAAGGAAGTTTTATATCAAAAGACGGTATAAAAATAACTTATATCAGGATAAAAGGTGAGAAAAAATCTCCGATAGTTGTTTTTTGTCACGGCAATGAAGCAAACATGACTCGCAATGACAATCAAGACAAAATAAAATTCCTTGCCAAAGCCGGTTATGAAATATTTGCACTGGATTATAGAGGATTCGGAAAAAGCAGCGGAGAACCTGATGAAAAAGGGCTTTATAGTGATGTAAACTCGTTTATTTCTTATTTAAACACCCAATACAAAATCCCTGACAGCAAAATAGTTTTGTGGGGACATTCTATGGGTTCGGCTGTGGTTATTGATGTGGCTTCAAAAAGGGAATTTAAAGGCGTAATAGCAGAAGGAGCTTTTACCGGTATTGAAGATATGAGAGATTTCAGGATTTCCCATAAAAGAAACGGGAATTTCATGCATGTTTTCGTAAGGGATTATATTTTTAAACGCCTTCCGATAACACAGAAATTCGCTTCAAAAGACAAGATTGCAAAAATAAAATCCCCAATGCTTATAATTCATGCGGTTAACGATGAAATGATCCCTGTTGAAATGGGAAAAAAATTGGCTAAATTAAAACCTGATGCGCAGACTTATTTTTCAAAAACAGGAAAACACTGCGATTACGGCTGGCAGGATAAGCCTATCCTTGAGTTTTTAGGAAAATTGGATTAATTTTATTCAAACATTTCTTTGATTAAATTTTCATAACGCTTTTGGATTTCGTTTTTGCGAAGCTTCATTGTTTGCGTCATTAAACCGTTTTCAATCGTAAAAGGTTCGTTAAGTATTTTGAAATACTGTATTTTTTCAAAAGGTCGATAATGCGGTCTTGCTTTAACACATTCCGTCAATATTTTCTTGAAAAGCTTTTGAATTTCAGGCTTTTTCGTGATTTCAGAGAAGTCATGGCATTTTATATTATGGTTTTCAAACCATAATTTTATTGATTCTTCGTTAGGAATTACTAAAGCGCCTAAAGAAGCCTGATCCTGCCCGACAAGCATAATCTGGTCTATAAAAGGACTTTTAAGACAGGCATCTTCAATGGTTTGAGGTTCTATATTTTCTCCGTTAGATAAGACTATTATGTCTTTAGCCCTTCCTGTAAGTACCAGTTCTCCGTTTTGAGTAATCCAACCAAGGTCGCCCGTATTTATCCAACCGTCTTTAGATAAAATTTTATCGGTATCTTCGGGGTTTTTGTAGTATCCGCGCATTACCTGCGGGCCTTTTGCCATTACAACACCGGTTTTATGGTTTCCAAGAAGCATAAATGTTTCAGGATCAACGATTTTTAATTCCGTTTCATCAAGAGGTTTTCCTACAGAACCTCTTAGATTCCCTTCCAATGAGTTTGCACTTAAACACGGGCTTGTTTCCGTTAAACCATAGCCATTTATAATGTTTACGCCGGCTATTTCATAAAAATCGTCAAGATGTCTTGTGATTGCTCCTCCGCCGGTTATTCCCTGTTTTAAATTCCCCCCGAAAGCAAGCCTGATTTTAGAGTATAGTGCTTTATCGGCAAATTTATGAAGAGGGTGAAGTAAAGCAGCAACGGAAGCGGCTTTTAATTTGTGTACTAAAGATGTATTTATATTTAAAATATCGCGATTGTCGGCTATTCTTTTGGATTTAATATAAATTTCGCTTATTTTTAAACAATATTGAATAAAATTTTTTTTGTTTAAGTCTTGTTTTTCTATGCCTGATAGGATACCGTTATAAAAAGCTTCCCATATTCTTGGTACAGAAATAAAAATATCCGGTTTGTATTCTTTTATATCGTTTTTGAGGTTAATCAGATTTGTATAAGCAATAGTACAGCCGTACGAAAGAAGAAAATATTCTCCGGTTCTTTCGTAAGAATGCCAAGTTGGCAAAACAGAAAGAGCCATACTGCCTTTATCAATAAATATACGGTTTTTAAGGATTCTTATTTGCGATAAAAGATTGCCATGTGTTAACATTACGCCTTTGGGACAGCCGGTTGTGCCGGAAGTATAAATAAGTGTGGCAAGATCGTCTTTTTTAATTTCAACAGGTTCATAAAGAAAGTCTTTTCCTAAATCAAGAACTTCATCAAGCTTGTATATAGGAAAATCTTGTTTTATAGAATCTTCAATATCTTCATCTGACAGGCAAATAATAAATTTTAATTCTGAATTTTTAATGTTTTCCTTTAGCCGCAAAATTACGGAAAGATTTTCAGCGATTAAACCTACGCTGTCGCTGTGGCTTAAGATATAGCTAAGTTCATCATCAGGCGCGGCAGAACCTCTTACTGCATTGACAGCACCTGTAAATAAAATAGACTGATCGGCAAGAAGCCATTTAGAGCTGTTTTCTGAGAAAAGAGAAACATGTTCCCCTTTTTTTAAGCCTAATGATTGTAATCCGCTGGATAAAAGTTTGATTTTTTCATAAAATTCTTTATAAGTAAATTCATAGCCGTAATATTTATCTATAACAGCCTTGATATCAGCATATTCTACAGAATATAATTTCCACAAATCCGCTAAAGATTGAACTTTTTCATCAAAAATAGCAGAAAATTGTTTTGGAGGGTTTAATTTTGTTTTGTTTTTATTAGTTCTTTTTGTTGATGTTTGCATTTATTTAATTATTCTCTCAGGTTCTATCTCTCATAACAGTAGTATTTTTAATAAAGCTGTTAATTACATTGTCCTTTATATAATAAACAAAGACAAATTCTTTTTTATTCAACAAAGTAATAATTTTTTTTACTACAAATAAATAAAAACTAAAAGAAAAAATTATTGTCTTTTTAAAATTGTTTTTTGTAACTACTCGTAATGACTATTAAGCTTTGGTTCCGGCTTTTTCAAGTAAAAGTTGTTCCGCTCTGGCAAAATCTTCAGGTGTATCAATGTCTACAGAAGGTTTCATTTCAAAAATATCAACATCTTCTCCGAGAAAATCTCCTGTTTTTTTGAAAGCATCTATTCTTATGGCATAAAAAGCACCAGTCTCCGCGTATAAATCTTCCATAAGATGAGGTTCTTGAGTTCTTGGCCTGAAATGATAATCATAAAGAGCAATATTTTTGCCGTCAAATCCTTTTTTCCATTTAGGCATGCTTTTACCTATCTTAATTGCTCCTAATATAGAATCTTTATCAGAGTTTAATAATTGTGTAAGTGCCGCATCAATTATTTTTTCATCCCTAGCCGGACAAGTTGGCTGTAATAAAACAACAATATCAGGGACATAACCTTGAAGTTCAAGCTGTTCAACAACATGTCTCACAACAGGAGCGGTTTTTGCAGTATCAACAGCTAATTCATGAGGTCTTTTAACCACTTCTGCCCCAAAAGACAATGCTATTTGCGCAATTTCTGCGTCTTCCGTTGAAACAACCACTCTGTTAACAAGTTTTGATTTTAAACCTGCTTCTATTGTATGAGCTATAAGAGGTTTGCCCGCAATCATTTTTATATTTTTTCTTGGAGTTCTTTTTGAGCCGCCTCTGGCTGGAATTATCCCGAGTATATTCATTTTAAACCTTAAATGTTTTCAGGCTGCTGTGACTGATATTTCTTGGCAATTTGAATTTCAACTTCAAGTTTGTAAACACGTTCTTTAAGTAAATCAATTTCTGTTTTATTTTTGTCTTTATATTCGCCAAACTGACCGTCAAATCTTAAACCAAGCCCATTAATTTGTTGGGTAAAAACATTTTTAAGTTTAAAGTAAAAAATTATTCCTAATACAATAAAAAATGCCATTTGGGCAGGATTAAACAATTCTATCAGTTTTAAAATAATATTTTCCATAAAATATTACCTCCGTAAATTAAATTATAACTGATAATTTTGAAAAAATAAAACTTTATTTGTTTTTTTATATTCAAAACACTGGTAAAAATATGATTTTTATTTTTTAATATAACTTGTATTCATTTCATATAAATTATATTAATGAATGTTAAAAAAGAGAAGTTCATTATTTCCATTTTTTAAACGCTTTCGTTACAATAAAAATTAAATTCTCTAAACTATGTTTTATTCATCTGCAATTTATTTCTTATAGTTACTTTAAATAAATAAACGGGGGTAATCTATGGCTGAAACATCAGAAATCAGAAACGTTGGTTTAATCGGACACGTAGGAACAGGGAAAACTTCTTTTGCCGATGCAATTTTGTTTAATGCGGGTCAAAACACCAGACTCGGGAAAGTTGATAACGAAACTTCCCTTATGGACAACGAACCTGAAGAGATAAAAAGAAAAACAACAATAAGTTCCGCAATAGCGAATTTTTCCTGGAAAAATAAATGGATAAATCTTATAGATACTCCTGGTTCAGCCAATTATATCGCTGATTCAAAAAATTGCATGCAAGGAATTGATGCGGCGCTTGTTGTTCTTGATAGTATAGATGGAGTAAAAATCCAGTCTGATAAACTTATAAAACAGGCAAAAGAATTAAATTTACCGATGGCTGTGTTTATAAACAAGCTTGAAAGAGAACATTCCAACTATAAAGCTGTAATTGCAAGTCTTGAAAAGTCTTTTCCCGCAAAACCCGTTTTAATTCAAATGCCTGTTGGCGAAGAAACATCTTTTAAAGGCGTTGTGGATTTACTGGAAGAAAAAGCTTATATTTTTGAACAAAATGAAAGCGGAAAATTCTCGGTTCAAGATATTCCTGCTGATTTAAAAGCGGAAGCTGATTCTATAAGAGAACAATCTCTTGAATCAATTGTGGAATGCGATGACGAGATTCTTGAAAAATATCTTGAGGGTCAAACATTAACTGCTGAAGAAATTCAAAAAGCACTTAAAGCAGGTATTGTAAATTGTCAAATCACTCCTGTTCTTTTTGGATCAGCTTTAAAGAATATTGGTGTGGTTCAAGCTCTTGATTTTATTAATAATTATTTGCCATCTCCCGGTGAAAGAGGCGAAATAAAAGCATTAAATAATGATGGGGCTGATATACAAATTAAACCGTCAGCATCAGAACCTTTAGCTGCATTGGTATTCAAAACAGTAATTGATCCTTACGCTGGTCAACTCACTGTAATGAGAATTTTTTCAGGAAAAGTAACACCTGATTCGGTGATTTATAATTCTACTAAAAAATCAAAAGAAAGAATTGGACAGATTCTTCACCTTGTGGGCAAAAAACATGAAGCTGTTACACAGGCTTTAGCCGGTGATATAATTGCAATTCCAAAGTTGAAAGAAACGCAAACCGGCGACAGTTTCAGTGATGAAAAGAAAGCCGTAACAATTCCGACTGTTAAAATGCCTGCTCCTGTTATATCTTTTGCGATTAAAGCAAAAAATAAAGGTGATGAGGAAAAAATTCACGCGGGCTTGAAAAAACTTATGGAAGAAGATCCGACTATCCATTTAACCAGAGATGCTCAGACAAAAGAAATGATTTTGTCCGGCATGGGGCAGGTGCATGTCGATGTTACAATTGAAAAATTAAAAAGAAAATTTGGTACGGAAGTGCTGCTGGAAGCTCCTAAAATTCCTTATAAAGAAACCATTTCGGGAAGCACAAAAGTACAGGGCAAATATAAAAAACAATCCGGCGGTAAAGGTCAGTATGGCGATTGCTGGATAGAGCTTCATCCTCTTGAAAAAGGCAAAGGCTTTGAATTTGTGGATAATATTGTCGGCGGATCAATCCCTAGACAATATATTCCTGCTGTAGAAAACGGCATAAGAGAAGCTATGAACGAAGGTGTGCTTGCCGGATGCCCTGCTGTGGATATAAAAGTCGTGCTTTATGATGGAAGCTACCACCCTGTAGATTCTTCTGAAATGGCGTTTAAAGTAGCGGGCTCAATGGCTTTCAAAAAAGGCTATTTGCAGGCAAATCCCATATTGCTTGAACCTATAATGCATGTTGAAATTACAGTTCCGGAACAAAATGTCGGGGATGTTATGGGTGATTTGAACAGTAGAAGAGGAAGGATGCTTGGAATTGACACGGAAGGTCATACACAAACTGTTAAAGCAGAAATCCCGATGGCTGAAATGCTTCAATATGCTGCTATATTAAATTCAATGACCAGCGGCGCGGGTGTATTTGTAATGGAATTTTCGCATTATGAAGAAGTTCCCGCTCATTTAGCAACAAAAATCATAGAACAAAACAAAAAAGAGCATAAAGAAGAAGATTAATAATCAAAAAAACGGGGTAGACTTAAGTCTACCCCGTTTTTTTATGCATTCATTACTTTTATTAAATCATATAAAGAGTTTTGGGCTTCTTTATGATTTGAATTTAAATTAATGGCTTTCAATAAATGGTCTTTCGCGAAATCATAATTTTTAGTTTGTGAATAAATTAATCCAAGTTTATAATACGCCTCAAAATCATTAGGATCTGAGGCAATAATGTTTTGATATCTGGCAATTTCGTCAGCTAAATTATTATTTTCCGATTCTTTATTAGTGTTATTCATCATTATCATTATTTTAGAAAATAATAATTTAGCTTCAAGATTATCAGGAGAAAAAGCGAGAATTTTTTTCAATTCCTCAATAGCTTTATAGTATTCTCTTTTTTCTATATAAATAAGAGCCATTTTATAATAGTATTTAGAATTTTCATCGGCGTTATTTATCATATTAATGATATCGTATAAGGCATCTTGAGCTTCTTTATGTTTAGGATTAAGCAATAATGTTGTTTTAAGGCTATCTATAGCATGCAGATATTCTTTTTGTTTTATGTAGACTACACCTAAATTATAATGATTTTCAGGTTCTTTAGGATTTTCTTCAATAGCTTTTTTAAGATTATCAACTTCTATCTTATATTTTTCCTGCTCTTTGGTTTTTGAAAATACAGTATAGTGAGCTGTACCGGAAGCATTAGGTGAAGCGTTTGCCGCTGCTTTATCCAATGATAATTTTATTTGTGTTTTAGCAAGCGATGATTTTATTTGAATGCTGTTTGGCTTTATATCCAACGCTTTTTTAAAACAGTCAATAGAATCAGCATAATTTTTATTTGAATAATTTAGAACCCCTTGCTTAAATAAACTATCGGCTTCATTTAATAATGATTTAGTTTTATTAAGTAAAACAAGAGCATGAGGATGATCTTGTTTTAAAGATAATGTTTTATTAAGTTTTTCAACAGCCGGTTCCAAATCTTTTTCTTTTAACAGATTTACGGCTTTCAAAAAATATTCTTCAGCTATCGCATCTGTATCTATATTTGTTGTGTCTGTAATTAAAATTTCTTTTTCAGGTTTTGCTTCTTCAGTCTTCTCTATTTTAATTTCCGCTACTTCTTGGGGTTTTTCTTCAACTAAAGGAGCAATATCTGTTTTATAAAGGTTATTTAAAGCTTTTTGGGCTTCTTCATGTTCTGGATTTATAGATAAAGTTTTTTTATAATTTTCTTCGGCAAGATTTAATTCCTGCAATTTTAAGTAAACATTTCCCAGATTGAAATAAGCTTCTTCATCTTCATTATTTAAAGAAATTACATAAAGGAAAGTTTCTTTTGCAAGATCATATTGATTATTTATATAATAAGCATAGGCAAGGTTATAGGCTAAAGAAGGATTGTTTTTATCCAGATCAAGGGCTTTTTTGAAACATTCAATCGAATCTTTATAGAGGTTCATTGAAAAATAAGAAATACCCATATTGTCATAAATTTCATAATCGTTGGGTTTTATTTCTATAGCTTTTTTATAAGCTTGAATAGCGTCTTCAAATTGAGATTTTTTGGAAAGAGCAATTCCTAAATTTTGCAAAGTATCGGCATCTTTGGGATTTAATGATATTGCTTCTTTAAAATTATTAATAGCTAAGTCATATTCTTCAGTTTTTACGTATACAAGTCCCAAATTATAGTAAAATTGAGGGTTTGATGAATTTTTTTCAATAGCTTGTTTAAATAAATCTATCGCAAGATCATATTCGCTTTTTTCATAATGGATAATTCCTTTATTATAAAAAGCTTCTGAAGATTTGTTAGTAAACATAATTTATCTCCTAATGTCTGGTAAAATCAGTTATAAATTATAAATTTCAAATAATGAATATATCTAATTTTTAATATTTTAACTACAAATTATTTATAAATGATTTTACCATAAATATAAATTTTATATGTTATTTTAGCTATAATTTCATATAAAAAAATAATTTTTTTATATGAAAGGCATGCCGTTAAAAATTTTGGGAAAATGTAAATATATTTACATTTTCCCTTGGTTATAGTAACATTAGCGAAGCGGGAGTGTAAGCCCAAAACGGCGACGCGAAGGCGGCGGCGATGCAGGGATGAACTCATTCTCATTTATAACTGAGTATCAAGCCGAAGTGGTGAAATTGGTATACGCGCATGATTCAGGTTCATGTGGGGCAACCCGTGCGGGTTCGAGTCCCGCCTTCGGCAAATAAAAAGGTTACAAACATAGGAGAATAGTTATTAGCAACGTAAAAGCAACAGGTCCGGTCAAGGTCGTACCTATGATAAATGAAAGAATAAAATCGAAAGAAGTTAGGTTAATTGACGATGAAGGTGTAAATCACGGCGTTATTAAAACAAGTGAAGCATTAAGTATGGCTATAGCAAAAGATCTTGATCTTGTTATAGTTAGTCCTGATCAAGAACCGCCTGTCGCTAAGATTTTAGATTACGGCAAGTATAAATTTGAATCGGAAAAACGAGCTAAGGATGCGCGAAAAAAGCAACATACAGTTGAATTAAAAGAAGTTAAAATGCGCTATAAGATTGATACGCATGATTATGACGTTAAAGTTAAGAACATAAAAAAATTCCTGCTTGCTGGTAATAAAGTTAAGATCATGGTAATGTTGAAAGGTCGTGAAATTCAGCATACAAATCTGGCTTTCGACTTGATAAAAAGGATAACAGAGGATTTACAGGACGAAAATTACATTCTGGAGAAGAAAGCTTCAATGGAAGGCAAAAATGCCGTAATGATAATCGGACCTGTGGGAGCTTCTTAATACCCCTTTCTGTTATTGCGAGGAGCATCCACAGGATGCGACGTGGCAATCTAAATATTCTTAAATAAATATATTTAATTTTATTTTGATTTTTTTCATAATATAATATAAAAAATCTAAATTAATGGAGAAAATAATTATGCCTAAAATGAAAACGCATAAAGCCGGAGCAAAAAGATATAAAGTTACCGGCAGTGGAAAAATATTACGCAGGCAAGCCGGCAGAAAACACTTGCTCGGTCATAAAGCTACCGCAAGAAAAAATCGCTTAGGTGGATTTGCGGAAGTGTCTGAAAGCAATCTCGAAAAAATCAAACTCGAATTGCCTTATATGAAGTATTCAAGATAAATATTGAGTGATTAACGAAAAAAATATAACAAGGAGTAATAAAATATGGCAAGAGTAAAGCGGGGAAATGTTCTTCGCAAAAGACATAAAAAAATATTAAAACTGGCAAAAAGTTTTAAAGGCGCAAGAAGCAGATTGTTTGTTGTGGCAAATCAGGCTGTAATGAAAGCTTTAAAATTTCAGTACAGAGATCGCCGCAATAAAAAAAGAAGTTTCAGACGTCTTTGGATTACCAGAATCAATGCAGCAGTTAGACAGCATGGTTTAAGCTACAGCAGATTCATAAATGCTTTAGGTAAAGCAAATGTTGCCGTAAACAGAAAAATTCTTGCTGACATAGCTGTAAAAGACCCTGATGCTTTCAAAAAAGTCGTTGACATAGCGAAAGAAAAGCTTACAGCGTAAAAAAAATATTAAATACAAAAAAGCCTCTTTAATTGAAGAGGTTTTTTTATTAGAAAAAGTTAAAATGCACTCTTTTTACCTATTGAGAATAAGTTTAAAGTGTTATATTTTTGGTAATGATATATTTATTATCGCTGTCATTCTGAGGGCTTTAGCCCGAAGAATCTGTCTATGTGTGGATTAAAGCTTTAAATTATTTGTTGGACAGATCCTTCGCTTTGCTCAGGATGACAAAGAAAGTTAGGAATGACAAAAAAATCAGTCATTTTTATATCACTATCATATTTTTTAAATATATAAAGGGAGTAATAAAACCTTGATAGATACTGAAAAGCTTTTGGAAGTGGCAAAAGAAGCGGCTTATGAAGCAGGAGAAATACAGCTTTCATATTTAGGAAAGAAAAAAGGAATTTCTCATAAATCAAATGAATTTGATCTCGTAACAGAAGCCGATAAATTGTCTGAAGAAAAAATTGTTTCAATCATTCAGACAAATTTTCCCGAACATACCATTCTTGGAGAAGAATCAGGGACACATGAGGGAAATAAATCAGGGTATTTATGGGTAATTGACCCGCTAGACGGCACAACCAACTTTGCACATAATTTTCCTCATTTTGCGGTGTCTATAGGACTCGTAAAAAACGGTAAAATTTTTATGGGTGTTGTGTATGATGTTTGCAAGAACGAACTCTTCTGGGCAGCAGAAGGAACGGGAGCTTACCTTAATGCTGAACCTATCGAAGTAAGTCAAATAAAAGAACTGAAAAAATCTTTGCTCGCAACAGGATTTCCTTGCTCAAAAGAAAAAACTCTTGAAGAAAATTTTGTATATTTTAAAGAATTTGTTTATAAATCTCAGGCAGTTAGAAGACCGGGCGCGGCGGCACTTGATCTTTGTTATGTGGCAGCGGGAAGACTCGATGGTTTTTGGGAATTAAATCTTTGCCCGTGGGATGTAACGGCAGGCACATGTATAGTCCGAGAAGCAGGAGGAAAAGTTACCAACTTTGACTCGGAAGATTTTAATCCTGAAATTAAAAATATAATTGCCTCAAATTCGATTATTCATGAACAAATGAAAGAAGTTTTGTTTGAGACAAGAAAAAGTTTCAAACAGAATTAATTAAGGTAAGTATTGCCAAACGAAATAGTAAGCGGTTAATATCATATATACATACTTAGGAGTGATAGGGGAGTAAAATGAAAAATATTGCAAAATTAAGCTTATTTATAATATTTTTAGCATCAATGATTGTTTTATGGACAATTTCAAGTCCTGTATTAGCACAAGCCATGGTTTTACGTGAAAATGCAAGTAATCAATGCATAAAAACATCACGTATTAAAATAAATTCCATAAACCCTACACCTGAAACAAACCCGTTAGGGGCATATTATCCGGGGTTTAGGGGTAATAACCAGCTTGTTATTTATACTCCAAGTTTTGGAGAATATACAAATACCAATGAATTTGGTAAAGAAGCTATTGTAATAGAAGATAAAGTCTTCGGGTTCTGCGGTTCAAACTGCTACATTCCTAAAAACGGTTTTATCGTTAGCGGTCATGGCTCTGCAAAAAAATGGATAAATGAAAGACTAATGGAAGGCGCAATAGTAAAATTTAATCAAAATACCAGGATGCTGGAAAGCACTATAACTCCTGAAAGCTATTTATATAAAGCAGGTCAAAGAATAAATGATGCTAAAAAAGTTATAGTGGAGTATAAAAGAACCCTTCCCGGTTATCAATCTAAAATTTCCGAGAATTATCTCAATCAGGCAATACAAAAGTATAATGAAGCCAGATATATGCTTGACAAATCACAGTATGAAGCAGGCAGAGATATTTCAAATTATGCGCTTAAGATGGCTGATATGTCTTTTTATTATGCAGTTCCGGCTGTTCAAAATGAGCTTCATGGTGTATGGCTAAGACCTATAGAAAGAAATCAGTCAGAAATAGTAAAAACACTTGATAGACTTAAAAGAACAGGCATAGATAATATATTTTTAGAAACATATTATCAAGGGTATACAATTTTTCCGAGCTCAACAATGGCTACTTACGGGATTAAGGAACAAAGACCGGAATTTGAAGGCTGGGATCCTTTAAAAGTGTGGGTAAATGAAGCCCATAAAAGAAACATGAAAGTTCAGGTGTGGTTTCAGACGTTTTATGTGGGTAATGAAAACATATCCAGAAACTCAAAACATACACTTTCAGTTTATCCTGAGTGGGCGAATTATCAGAGAAAGAATGCTGACAGTAATAAACCGATGCCTTCTATAAGTGAACATAACGGTTATTTTCTTGACCCTGCAAATCCTAATGTTCAGAAGTTTTTGACGACGCTTCTTACGGAAATTACCACTAACTATAACATAGATGGTTTAAATATTGATTATATAAGATATCCTAAGAGTTTGTCACAAAATTTTTCGGGTTATCTTGATACAACATGGGGTTATACAGCTTTTGCAAGAGCAGAATTTAAAAGTCAGTATGGAAAAGACCCCGTAGAACTTGAATTGTCAGAGCCTTTAATGTCAAAATGGGTTGCTTACAGACAGGACAAAGTAACTGATTTTGTTTCAAGGCTTCGTTCAATAGTAGGTAATAAAAATATAATGATTTCAACCGTAATATTTCCCGGACATCAGGATACGGCAACAACAAAATTACAAAACTGGTCTGTATGGGCGCAAAGAGGTTATGTTGATGCGTTTACTCCTTTGATAATGAGTAGCGACAAGTACATGGCAGGCAATTCCATAAGGGAAATCCGCAGTCTTGCAGGCAACAATGTTTGTATATTATCAGGGTTGTTTGAGCCTTTTACCGCAGGAAGTCCTGCTGATTTAATCGGTCAGATTGCTTCTGTAAGGTCAGAAGGGTCTTCAGGAATTATACTTTTTGATAATGCGCATATTACGGATGATTTTATTGAAGCTTTAAGTGCGAGAATTCTTAGAAAGGATTAGCATTATATCATCGCATTGTCATTGCGAGGAGGGGTAAAGCCCCGACGTGGCAATCTATCTATTACCGAATTGTCATGCTGAATCAAGTTCAGTATCTATCCATAAAGGTACTTTGTTTATAAAAGGGTTTACCACCCTTTACCCGTCTTCATTTTCTTTACTGCAAAGAAAACGAAGCAAAAGAAAGCTTGCCCAATACTTTGGTTTCTATATTTCTACCCTGCTTACGATTAAAGCAAAATGCGTTTGATGCCCGTAACTCGGGACAAAGTCCCTCAAACAAGACGGGCTTGCCTTCGGTACGCAGGGTGAAATATTGCGAAACCTTCACAACGGGCAACGGGGGAGTTCGAGGGGGTGTCCCCCTTGACACGCGTGTCGAGTTTCGTAGTTTTTGGCGAACGGGTATAAATGTTATAGCCCATTGTTTGAGGGGCTTGCCCCGAGTTTGGGCGTGCGTGAAATAAAGGCTATAATTTCTAGTGAGCCTAAAAAACAAGAAATTTAAAATTTAAAGGTTTTCTTTTTTGGTGACTTTATTTCTTTTGCATCAAAAGAAAAAAGTTACTGGCTGGCTTCAGCCAGACATACTAAAAAATTTCCCTAGAGTGAAATATTACGAAACCTTCGCAACAGGCATTTTATATTACATTATCAAAAAATTTTTGCGGTTGAATTTCAAGAAAATAAGCAATCTTTAAAAGCATTTTTAAACTTACATCTTCTTTTCTGTTTTCTACCCTATTAATAAATTCTCTGGAACAATCAACCTGTTCAGCCAAAAACTCTTGAGAAAATCCTTTTTTCTCTCGAAATATTTTAATATTTTGGCTGATATTATAAAGATATTTTTGTTCATTTTCTTGCATAATAAAAATTTTAGATGTATTATTTTAATAAATCTGTGAAGTAATACATCACTAAAATATTATAATCTTAAATGGAGAGAGTCTTGTTATGAAAAAATTGTCTGAAATTGATGTGATTAAAGCTGTTGGTTTTGATATGCAAGAATCAGTTGGTGATTTAATTAATATTCTCAGAAATTTACAAGCTGAAATAGATAAAATCAAGTTGATTTTAAAAGACAAAAATATTATTAAATAGATTGCCACGTCGCTTCGCTCCTCGCAATGACAAGGAAGGGCTATATCTCAGGATGTTTGGTATGGAAATCTGTCGCCTGCTCAAAGTTGTATGCAGATCGCAGCAGAGTTTCTTCCGATAACGCAGGACCGAGAAGCTGAAGTCCCACAGGAAGCCCTTTGCTGTCAAATCCGCAGGGAACACTAATTCCGGGAAGCCCCGCCAGATTGGCGGTAATTGTTCCAATATCCATAAGATACATACTTAACGGATCGGAAATTTTTGCGCCAAGCTCAAAAGCTGTGGTCGGACAAACGGGCGAAAGGAGTAAATCAACCTTTTCCCACGCCTTGTCAAAGTCTTTTTTGATTAAAGCCCTCACCTGCTGGGCTTTTTTATAATAAGCATCATAATATCCCGAACTTAAAGCATAAGTTCCTATCATGATTCTTGATTTAACTTCTTCTCCGAAACCTTCTGACCTGCTTTTTAGATACATTTCCATAATGTTTTCAGTGTTTTTTGCCCTATATCCGTATTTTACCCCGTCAAATCTTGCGAGATTTGCGCTGGCTTCTGCCATAGCAATAACATAATAAGTCGCAATTGCATACTGACTGTGAGGAATGGAAATTTCTTCTATTTTCGCGCCGAGAGATTCGTAAACCTTTATGGAATTGAGAATAGCTTGTTTAACTTCAGGATTTGTTCCTTCGCCGAGCATTTCGGAAATTACACCGATCCTCAAGTCTTTTATGTCTTTTTTCAAGGTGGCTGTGTAGTCAGGAACAGGCATGTTTATTGAAGTTGAATCCATGTTGTCGTAGCCGCTGATTGCTTGAAGCGTAAGCGCAACATCTTCCACACATCTTCCCATAGGACCTATCTGGTCAAGACTGCTCGCGTACGCAATAAGTCCAAACCTTGAAACTCTTCCGTAAGTTGGCTTCATCCCGACTATTCCACAAAAACTAGCAGGGAGCCTGATACTTCCACCTGTGTCAGAACCGAGAGAAATTACGGATTCACCTGAACATACAGCAGTTGCAGAACCGCCTGAACTTCCTCCTGCTACCATATTAAGATTCCATGGGTTTTTTGTTTTCTTAAAAGCACTGTTTTCAGTCGAACTTCCCATTGCAAACTCGTCAAGGTTTGCCTTGCCTATAATAGGAATAAAATTCTCTTCAAGTTTTCGAGCAACTGTAGAATTATACGGAGGAACGAAATTTTCGAGAATTTTACTTCCCGCGGTTGTGTGAAAGCCTTTTGTACACATATTATCTTTAATAGCTATAGGAATTCCCGCAAGAAGCGGAAGATCATCCTTTATTTTTATTCTTTTATCGACTTCTTTAGCTGTTTTATAAGCTAAATCCTTTGTCAGGGAAATAAAAGACTCAACTTTGTCTTCAATTTCTTCGATTCTTTTATATGATTCGTCAACGAGCTCAACAGCGGAAATTTCCCTGTTTAAAAGCGCTTTTCTTAGATCTTTAACTGTCTTAAAACAATGTTTTGTATCTAACATTATTAATTCCTCAACACATATTCTTATAAACATTTTACATCACGCAAAAAGAATGCAATAGTTTTGCATTCTTGGAAAAAATTATAAAAATTAAGATTAAGCTTTTTTAAATTGTTTTTGTGTTTTTATAAAATCCGCAAAAACATCTTTATTTAAAGAGTTAAAGGAAACGGTTGCAGTATTTTCAGAATTTGTTTGACTTTGAGGTTTTTTCTTTGCCGTAAGTTTATTTGTAATGTGTTTGTTCAACATGGGGACAAACACACCTAAAGCAAGGGTTGAATAAGCAATACCCGCGAAAATTGAGAGATTCAATTTATTATTTAGAGATTTTTTCATAACTTCATTTATTTTTCCGTTTTCAAACAGTGCTTTAATTTCGGCATGAGAAACAAGATGTTCTTTTGTCAGGAAATGCCCGATTTTATTCAAAATATTCTTGCCTTCTTTAGGCGCAGAAGTATTTATAAGTTGACCGTTGGATATTTTTTTACCGACAATTTTTGAAACAAATCCGCCCAATACAAGCCAGTTAAGGAATCCTGGAATATCTCTTGTATTTGTCTCTCTTAATTCATTTTTATCAGACGATGCTAATACTCTGCCGATTAAAATTGCCGGATAAATTACGGATCTTAATTGATTTAAAGTTGGCCAAAAGCTGCTAAATTCAAGTTTTTTTAATAAATTTTCTTTATTTCCTATAGTTTTCCAAATTGTCTTAGGATTTACAGACATTACAAGCGTGGAGGCCGCTAAACCTAATAGAGTCATTACAGAAGCCGCTTTTGCAAGAGTAAGTTTTATTCTTTTGTTTTTATCTTTTTTGTCAGCTTCAGCCTCTTTTTTAGCTTCTTCGGAAAGTCCTACAAAAGCATTGCTTCCTGTTCTTTTTTTTGTCATATATCTGTTTACAAATTGTTGAGAAAGCCCTAAAGTCATAGTAATACCAAGAGC